>NPIE01015631.1_pt1 | contig 10592 bp, 8 predicted proteins | sample 8637661 | NCBI WGS metagenome assembly NPIE01 (sample SAMN07420842, study PRJNA396082) | bioreactor metagenome | isolation source: sample BA12 brine-fed electro-methanogenic bioreactor BA | place: Japan: Kochi | collected 2016-12-09 | reverse complement strand
TTAACTTAGTAATTATAACACTAGTTGATACATATTTTATACGTTAATTTTCGTATGAACTACGTATTAACTACGTATTAACTACGTATTAACTACGTATCAACTGCGGGTAAAAAACGAAGGAAGTGATGAGCGATGAGAGGTGAGAGATGAGAGATGAGCGATGAGAGATGAGTATTGGCATTGTTGAGAGGCTGTTATCCAGATGCATACACAAATGCATTTTGTAAACCTTTGTCTCCATCAGCGTTATCGGTCTTCCAACCTCAAACTTCCAACTTCATCCTTTGTGAAAAAATTCACAATAACTTAACGCCCTTTGCCCATTAATTCGTAATTTTGCGCGGAAATTAAGCGACATAGGTTAAACCTTTAAGAGTGAGACGAAATGATCAAGCATCTGACAGATTTAGTAGAGATTGCAAAGCAGAAAAGGACAAGAAAGATAGCAGTGGCTGCTGCCGCTGATCAGGATGTACTGGAAGCCGTGAAGAATGCATGGAGTGAGGGAATCATAGAACCCATTTTTGTGGGTAACGAAGAGAACATCCGCAACATTTGTAAAAAAATCGATTTCAACATCGAAGCATTTGAATTAATCCATAAAGAGGACCGGCTGGAGGCAGCGCTCACAGCTGCCGCTTTGGTTCGGGATGGAAAAGCGGAGATCCTCATGAAGGGAATGGTGAGCACGGGTATGTTGCTGAAAGCTGTGCTGGACAAGGACAAAGGTTTACGCAAAGGCGATACACTCAGTCATGTGGCCGTTTTCGAATCTCCTTTCTACCATAAATTGCTGGGGGTTACCGATGCCGCCATGAATGTTTACCCGGAGCTTGACGAGAAGATCGCCATCATCAAAAATGCCGTGGAGCTTTTCCACCTGCTGGGAAATGAAAATCCCAAAGTGGCCATCGTGGGTTCGGTGGAAACCATCAATCCCAAAATGGAGGCAACCATGCATGCGGCCACCATCTCCATGATGAATTACCGTAAACAGATCAAGGGTTGCATCATCGACGGGCCACTGGCCATCGATAATGCGGTATCCAAAAAATCTGCCCAGCAAAAGGAGATCATCAGTGATGTGGCCGGGGATGTGGACATCATCCTGGCACCCAATATCGACGGGGCCAACATCTTATACAAAGCACTTAACTTCCTTGGAGGAGCAACTTCAGGTGCGGTGATCATGGGAGCCAAAGCACCTGTGGTACTCACATCCAGGGCCGATTCGGAAAAGAGCAAGTTCATGTCCATTGCCCTGGCAGCAGCCATCAGTTAGTCAAATTTTTATATTTTTACAGGCAAAGGAATGTGCTGAGGCAGGATGCTGAAGCCCTTTCTATGCAAAGGCAGCCCGAATGGAAATTATCAGAATATTAGCAATCAACCCGGGATCGACTTCGACCAAGATCGCTGTTTTCCAGCATGAGGAACCGATCTTCATCAAGAACATCAAGCATGATGTTGAGGAGCTTGCTAAATTCGAAAAGATCACCGATCAGTTCCAGTTCCGCAAAGAGATCATTGTGAACGAACTGAATGCTGCCGAAGTTTCAGAAGAGAATGTGATAGCTGTTGTAGGCAGGGGAAGACTGGTAAAACCGATCGAATCAGGTGTTTACCTGGTAAATGAGGCAATGAAGCATGATCTTCGTAACAGCCCCATGGGAGAGCATGCCAGCAACCTGGGTGGCCTCATCGCAGACGATATTGCACAATCCATTGGTGATTGCAAAGCCTACATCACCAATCCTGTGGTGGTGGATGAACTGGAAGAGATTGCACGCATCACCGGGCATCCTCTTTTCCGGCGAAAATCTATTTTCCATGCTCTTAACCAGAAGGCCGTAGCACAGGAACATGCCAAACAGATCATCCGTAAATACGAAGACCTTAACCTCATCGTGGTCCACCTGGGGGGTGGAATTACCGTGGGTGCGCATAAAAAAGGCCGGGTAGTGGATGTTAACCAGGGACTGGACGGGGAAGGGCCATTCTCTCCCGAAAGAACAGGTACGCTGCCTGTTGGTGATCTGGTCAAATTGTGTTTCAGCGGGCAATATAGCCAGAAAGAAATTAAAAAGATGATCACCGGCAAGGGCGGTCTGGTGGCTTACCTGGGCACCAACAATGCCTACGAGATCGAACAGCGGGTTGCTGCCGGAGATGAAAAAGCCGCCCTGATCTACGAAGCCATGGCTTACCAGGTATCCAAAACCATTGGAGAGATGGCTGCTGTGCTGCGTGGGGAAGTGGATGGCATCCTGATTACAGGCGGGATCGCCCACGATAAATGGTTCGTGAATCAGATCATCGAAAGGGTACACCGTTTTGGTCCCGTGCATGTATATCCCGGGGAAGATGAAATGCGGGCACTGGCATTCAATGTTCTCCGTGTGATCAAGGGAGAGATAGAGGCCAGGGTTTACCAGTGAGACCTGTACCGGCTGATTGCCTCAATTATTCAAACGACCAGCTTGATCCTTCTTTCGAATCTTTTATTACAATATTCAGTCTTGCCAGTTCGTCCCGGATCTTGTCGGAAGTTGCAAAATCTTTGTTCTTGCGGGCGTTCTGCCGGATGTCCAGCAGGGTATGCATCAGATAATCAATCAATCCATCCTGGCCGCCTGCATTTTCCTCCTGCAGACCAAGGATGTCGATAGCAAAGGCATGCATGAACTTTTTCAGCAGTTCCAGGTCTTCCCTGGTGAGGGATGCTTTTTTATCCTTCACTGAATTGATGATCTTCACCCCTTCGAATAAGTGGGAGATCACCACCGGACTGTTGAAATCATCATTCATGGCATCGTAGCATTTTTCTTCCAGCTCAGCAATGTTGAAATCAGATTTTTCACCTGCCTTTAATTCATCCAGGCTTTGCAGGGCCTGCATGAGACGCTTGAGGCCTTTTTCAGCAGCCAGTAATGCCTCGTTCGAAAAGTCGAGGGTACTGCGGTAATGGGCCATCAGGATAAAAAAGCGGATCGTCATGGGGCTGTATGCTTTTTCCATGAGCTTGTGTTCTCCGGAAAATACTTCATAAAGCGGAATGGCATTGCCCAGGGATTTGCCCATTTTCTTGCCGTCGAGGGTCACCATATTGTTGTGCAGCCAGTATTTAACCGGGGATTTTCCATAGGCAACGGTCGACTGGGCGATCTCAGCTTCGTGGTGTGGGAAGAGCAGGTCCATGCCGCCTCCATGAATATCAAATTCCTCACCCAGGTATTTCACCCCCATGGCCGAACATTCGGTATGCCAGCCCGGGAAACCATCGCTCCAGGGAGAGGGCCAGCGCATGATGTGCTCGGGCTGTGCCTTTTTCCAGATGGCAAAATCAAAGCTGCTCTTTTTTTCATCCTGTCCTGCCAGTTGCCTGGTTTCGCTCAGGAGGTCTTCCAGCTTCCTCCCTGAAAGGATGCCATACTGGTGGTCCTGGTTGTATTTTTCTATGTCGAAATAAAGCGAGCCCTGGGTTTCATAAGCCATTCCCTTTTCACGTATCTTCTTGACCAGTTCAATTTGTTCGATGATGTGGCCGGATGCGTGAGGCTCAATGCTGGGACGGAGCACATTCAGGGCATCCATATTCTCGTGGTAACGGTTTGTATAATACTGCACCACTTCCATGGGTTCCAGCTTTTCGATGCGGGCTTTTTTAGCAATCTTGTCTTCTCCTTCGTCAGCATCATCTTCCAGGTGACCTACGTCGGTGATGTTCCTTACATACCTTACTTTAAAACCAAGATGTTGAAGGTAGCGATAGATCAGGTCAAAAGCCACGGCCGGGCGGGCATGACCCAGGTGGGCATCGCCGTATACGGTCGGGCCGCAAACATACATTCCAACAAATGGTGGCTTGATGGGCTGGAATTCTTCCTTCCTTCTGCTGAGGGTGTTATGAACAAAAAGCTGGTTTTTCATGATGCAAAATTAAGCTTTTTAACAGAAAGTGGGCGGATCGATCCCCATCTCCTTTAACTGATCAAAACCCACCATTAACTGACTCAAATGCAGCCGGGCTTAATTTTAACTTTACTTTTATCACAACAAGCGAACGGAGGCTTTACCACTCAAAGTTCATTGCTTGCTTTTTCAAAAATTAATCCCGTGATTTTAAAGGCCGGATCAGTTTAACTGGTCGGCCTTTAGTTTTATTAGTCCAGCTTGCTGTAAATGTCAGCTAATTCGTCTAAAAACTAATTGAAACTGAATTTTCTTGTCACATAATATTGATTATTAACCAAGAATGAAATAATGTAAATTCCATTGCTAGCATCTGAGTTAAATTGATGGCTAAGCTGATATCTTCCTTTTTCAAATTGTTTGTCACATAATTCCTCAATTAACTCCCCTTTGATATTATAAAGCCGGACATTGAGATTAATCCTGTCCGGTACATCGAATTCGAAAATACGATTACCCGAACCAGTGAGATTGACTATTTTAAGGTTGAGGTCATTGAACGCTTGGAAAGAATCGTGTTCATATCCGGCAAACAATCCCAAATCATGATAATAGGTCTTGAAAGTCTGGGCGGTATCATTACTGTAATCTATATATAAATAAAAGTTTTCCAAATGGGGATAAAATAAACGTGAGACATAAAAAGAACCAGGTTCCTTTCCCGCAGCAAAAGAATACCCCCAGAAGTAAAAGCTTAGGGAATCGGAAACATATTGAAGTTGAAAATGATTACCATAATCAGAACTGTAATAGATATGGTAATATGCATACTGGTGTCGTGAAACCAGATAAAGCTCACCGGTGTTTGGACCACTGTGTATCGAATTGATAAAGGCATTGTTTGGATTCGCTATGTTGGTATCGATGAGTATAGAGGTGAATGTATTGCCAGAATCGATACTTCTATACAGGTAATACTCTTCATCCTGTTTCTCATACCCGTATAACTCTCCACTTTCACAGCCTGCCTCAAGACTAAAACTAACACTGTCCCGAATCTCGTTAAAGCATTGCCCGTAGTCAAAAGACATATAGAGGGTTGGGATATTGTCAGGATAAGAAGTGTTCCTGTATATCTCTCCTGTAATTGCTCCACACTCGAATGATCCAAGTCCATTGTTTAACAGAGTATCCCATGTAACTCCGTAATTATAACTGATCCACAAACCCGCTGAATAATAGTTATAAATGATCCCCGGGGTAGCATCACTTCGTAAGTTCCAAACTTCCATCACGCCGGGAGGAGCGGTCCATGGTGCATCGTATTGCAGACTCAGATTTTTCCCATTGTCATTTGAATAAAATATTCCCTTGTGAACATACGTGGAAAAGCACCATTGGGAGGCAATATAGATTTCATTTTCATCAGCGCCCCGTTCAATTTGTGCAATAGTTGACAAGCTGACGAGCAGAAATATAATACTCATTGATTTTTTCATGGTCCTAAAGTTTTATAAATTTCCCGGAATAAATATTTCCGTTTTCAATGAAAAATTTACAACAATACAATCCAGCCCGTAAAGAGGAACAATTTATGAATATTTCATTGTTTCCCTTACCCAATGTAACATTTTCGGTTTTATAAACAAGTCTGCCCAATTTGTCATAGATCGTTATAGAAACATTGTTCCGGTTTAATAAACTAAATCCGACCTTTAGTTTATCATTAACAGGGTTCGGATAAATCCTCAATTCATTTAATGCTGTTTTGTTTTGATAATCCGGTTCCTGTATGTTCGTTGCATTGGATTGATTTTCGATAAGACGTTCCAATAATTTGTTTCTGTATTTGTTGTACTCCTTTTGACCTGAAATATTGTATTGGGGGTATTTACACGAAATGAAACTTCTTTGAGAACTATCCCCCATTAATAAATAGGCATATCCCAGATCAATAATGGCAAATGTGGAATCGTTCTCCGATCCGGGATTGTCGATGATGTTTTCATACCAATCAACAGCGGTCTGGTAATTAAGCATTTTTACATCACATTTATTGGAAAGCCAGTAAGCCAGTTTGCTAATATCTGAGGTATCCTGAAAAACTAAAGTAGTATCAAAGAATGATTTCAATCCTTCATAATCCTGATCATAAATATCCTTGAGGGCAAAGAGTTGTTTCACGGATGCTTTTGCATATTTTGATTCAGCATGATTAATGATAATGTTTTTAAACATATTTTCTGCAAGATTATATTCCTCATTGATAACATACTGTACGGCACTGTCATATTGGTTTTCTACCGTTCCGTTTTTATCACATCCAAAATTCCAAAAAGGACTATAGTTAAAACATGCTGTAGGGTATAGATGTTCATCAGGGTCAAAGCTATCACCCCAGTAGTTATTTTTAATTTCTGTATCTGGAATAGGAGGACAGGTTTCTCTTGCATAGTAAACATAATAGGTTGAGGCATTGTTATCATAAACAGCGTTATACCTGAAAGTTGTCGGGAAACTGTTCTCATCGGTGTAAACCTGTCTCAAGCTATTGTTTATGATTCTTTGTGCAGTTGATGTACTTGTTGCATTGCAGTCACCTACTAAATCCACCTCTGAGGTGTTATAGCAAACCAATCCCACATAATTATTAAAAACATAGTTGTCATCCACAATATCTGCGTGGCTGTTGTACACTCGTATACCAAAATCCGTATTTCCACTAGCAACCGTTTTCGAAGAAATAATATTGTCGTATATCTGGTGTACCTCTGCACCTTTTGTCCCTTTAGAATTGTAAATGGCTATTCCGGTTTTGTCATTATGGAGAATAGTATTTCCGTGGATTTCGAATAACTTGTAATCGTCTATTGTTATCGGATATTCAAAAATTACTTCATTGTTAAAAGTGCTGTTTGAAACAATAATAGGCATTGCCAAAGTACCCCTTGATGCATGGATATAGCTTTCCGTAAAGGTACAATGATCTACTTCAAGACTCCCAGTTGAAAATTCAAGATATGCATTGTAAAAATTGCTATTTGTGATTTCCATGGAATGGGCACTACCCTTAATACCGCATCTTTCAACTGCAGCATTCTCAATTGAGTAATCCATAAAACTATTATCAAAAACGATTCCAGTCCAAGTATGCCCCTGAGGAGCATTGAGATTCAAATGTGGTGGGTCTGATGACTGAATTAGACTTCCCTGCAAAAGTATCCTGTTGTTTTCATTTATTCCTTGAATAGTTACTTCACCAACTTTAAATGTAGCTCCATTTTCAATTATTAGTTCTCCATTATCAACAAAGTTAAGATTAGCATTCAATGTAAGTGTATTCCCTTCTCTTAAAATAACAGTTGATGATATAGTAATATCACCCTCAAGCATTAAGTCCCTAGTTATCTCAAAACCACTTGCCATAAGATTGAGTGCTGGATCCCCCATCAGATTATAATTAAACCTGTCACCATGCATAATAAAGGGCAATGCTAATTTTGATTCTAAAATAAATTCACCAACAATATGTGAAAGATTATTCCATATAGAAAATGGTATGCTTTCGTGCATATAAATTGGTGGGGATTGAATAGGTAAGGCTGGGTTAAAACCACCAGCTGTTGAATAACCAAGATAAGCAAGAAAACCGTGTGTTGGAGAGTAATTGACTATCTCTTCTCCGATTGAAAAAGGTTTGTTGCTATTGGTATAGTCACAAGTATAACAACCTCCGGATATTATAAACGGATTCATCCCGGAGTTGGTAAGATTATTTATAAAGTCTTCAGTCCAAATACCGTTGTAACCACTCCATACCCTAACACTACCATGGCCGATATAACAGCCATAAAAAATGCCATTATTAATCGCATCAATTGTTTCAATATTCCAATCATCCCAAACTTCATACGCATTGATAAAGTCTAAGCTATAATTACTCGTTGGAATATTCATCGTGTTTTCAAGCCATGTATAGAAAGCCTCTGGATAGTCGGTGCCGCCTGAACTGCCGTGAGAGTGCATTGTATTACATCTCCAATCAGAAAAATCGGCTTCATTTTCGTAATAAATAGTCTTTTCAACTATATTATGAAGCTGATCCGTATTCCTTATAGAAAACCTTCCAATAAAAACATCTCCAACATTATCATATTCGCCATCTTCTTCAGTAAGACATGAATAATAGTAATCATTATACACACCATGTTGATTACCGGGAATATGAAGTCCTGGATTCGGATCAAATGAGGCAGGCACACCGAAGTCTGTATTGTTCTCTTCATAGCCTATGGCATCTCCAACTAATAAGATGTAACCCAATTTGCCATCGTATGTATGATATGCATTGCCACCCTCATATACTTTTTTTATCATGGAACGTAATTTCTGTTCGTACATATATTCAGGCTCATTATTATTATAATAGAAGTTTAAGTCCCATACATCCTGGATATCGACTATGGCAACATCAAAACCATTGTATATTGCCCTGTGATTAGCAATCCTGTATATCTCAGAATTTAAGTCATTATAAGAAAAATATTCGGATTCCGATACGATCAAATAATCGGCAATGATGTTGCTTGCTTCTTCAACAGAGTTTAATTCATACCATCTGACCTGGCCCGGGTTAGAGCTCTGGTCATTAATCTCGGCTGTTATTCCACTTGAAGAATAGTTTAAAAATGTGTTGGAAGCAATGTTGTTGAAAACACCGGTATTTTTATTAATTGCACTAATGGAATTATTAAAATTAATTTCAATATCAATGTTTGAATTTACAAGTAATTGTTTTGTGATGGGATTGTACTGTAAGGGATTTATCTGGAGTAAAATGTATTTCTGACCCCTAAAGCTGCCGGATGAAGTACAATCAACAACCACATCAGGAATGGTTTGATCGGTGTTGTATACATTCGTATCCTTTTTGAAAACTTCTTCAACCCAAAAACCTGATATCGTATCTCCAAATGTTTCCTCTATGGGTGTAGGAAAAATATTATAATTGTTAAAGCTTAACTGATTGGTAACACTAAATGAAATATTGTAATTATCGCAATCAGGAATCGCTATATATTTTGTGATCGAAGGTATTTCGGGATACCCCGACTCCTGATTTTCCAAATAACCTTGAATATTAATCCTTTGGTATGTTGTGTTGTCAAATGTCGTATCGTTTTCAAACATACCGGAAACTTCAACGCTAAATCTGAAGGTTGTACTATCGGAACTTATGATAACAAATTCCGGTGCTATTGGAACTGAATCCGTAAACACTGTCCACGTTTGTTGAGAAATAACGAAATTTGCAGTGAAACATAAAATGAGGAGGAATAGATTTTTCATGACGTTTGATTTGGTTAGTATTATCAAAGTTAACTATATTAGTAAGTGAAGTCAAGCAATTAAGGGAATGAATAATTAGAAATTTTTGATAAATTCGTATTAATACTCAATTCTGAACCAAAACATTAAAGTTCGTAGGTAAGGTATTAGTTAAATTTCTAACCTATTTATGGACGGATTAGTCAATCTGATCGGCCTTTACTTTTATCTGCATACTTTCTTTAATATCACCATGCTCATAAATTACCTTTTTGATCAGCCTGTGGTTTTCATCAAAATACTTCCATTCCCCGTGTCAGAAATAGTGCACATCTTCCTCAGTGATCTCATACCTGGCCCAGCCTTTGTGTGTGAGATGATTGAAACGATCGAAGTATTTCACCCGGATGCGATCTCCCCTTTTTTTGAATTTTACCGCTAAGTTGCCATTGTTATGGTAGGTCTTGGTATCCCATTGTTCCTTACCGTCTTTATACCAGTATTTGGTCATGGGCATGGTCTCTTCGTCATCCCACCAGGTGATCCAGACCCCTTTCTTTTTACCCGCTTTGTCCTTCTGGTTGAACTTACCGAAATAGAATGACTCGGTGCATGAAGTGAAAAGGAAAATACTCAATACAATACAAAGTATGTTTTTCATATTCAAACCATTATTAAAGGGATGCCCACAAAGATAAGCATCCCTTTTAATTAAATAATTAGTTAAAGAACTAATAATTTAGTTAATTCTGGCAAAAAAATTATTTGGCGTCCAGTTTATATTTGATGGGAAGGTTAAACATAACCCTTACGGCTTTCCCACCTTGTTTTCCCGGCTCCCAGTTTGGCATTTCGCTTACCACCCTGATGGATTCCTGGTCGAGATCTTTCCTGACGCCCCTTAAGATTTTTGCATTCTCAATTTCACCTTTTTTGCCCACGACAAAAGAAACGAATACAGTACCCTGGATTGAGTCTTTCTTTGCAGTTTCAGGATACTTGATGTTTTCCTGCAGGTATTTGAACAATTCCTTCCGGCCTCCTTTAAATTCAGGCATTTCTTCCACTACAGTAAAGATTTCGGTTTCTTGTTCCTGGGGTTTTGACTGTGTCTTTACTTCATTTTCTGCACTTTGCATTGCTTCTTCCTTTGTTACATCAGCTTTAGAATGTTCAGCCAAAGGGCTTTCTTCCGCTTTGCTGCTGCAGGCAAAACCCGCAAAAAGGAATGCCAGTACCGGCAATACTGCCAGGTATTTTAGCATGGCGCTGTTTTTTGTTTTTTGTTTTGTCATCATAATGATCCTCCTTTTTAATATTGAATAACATTAGTGTCCACTAAAAATTAA
>NPIE01038856.1_pt1 | contig 10595 bp, 5 predicted proteins | sample 8637661 | NCBI WGS metagenome assembly NPIE01 (sample SAMN07420842, study PRJNA396082) | bioreactor metagenome | isolation source: sample BA12 brine-fed electro-methanogenic bioreactor BA | place: Japan: Kochi | collected 2016-12-09 | reverse complement strand
CCAAATCAATGCCGCCAAGGTTTGTGAGCGTGGTCGCCAGTGTGCCGTCACAGACGTCCTCAGCGGTTACGTCAGGCAACAAAAGCGGCGTCCCGCATTCAACAACAATCTCTTCCGGCCCGTCAATAACGACAACAGGCGCGCTGGCGTCCTGTACAATCACAGTACGTGTTTCAACGACAGCGTCCCCGCCCGGAAGCGTAAGGGAATAACCGAGTTCATATTCATCAGGAATGTTCACATCAACAGCGCCAGAGACCGTAACGCTTTGGGAAAGATCGCCGCGACATTGGTCAATAGCGGAATATCCCGGCTCAATGAAAGCGCCGCCGCATTCAATATACAATGGATTCCCGCCTAAAAGCGTCAATACCGGCACAGGCGCATCGGGAACGGTTATGGCCAACGTTGCCGTACCAATAGTACCTGAAGCGTCCTCGGCGGTATAGACCACGGTATACACGCCGGGCTGTGGGTTCTGCGGCTGGAAAGCGCCTAGATCGCTGATAGTCGCCGCAAGCGTTCCGCCACAGGCGTCCAGGGCGGTTGCCGTCGGCAAGGTCACGGCGGCGCGACAGGGCACGGTCATCGAATCGCCTCCGGCAATCGAAACCACGGGCGCGACCGTATCCGTCACATTCACCGTTACCGCGGCATCAGCGGTATTGCCGGAATAGTCAACTGCCGTGTAAACGACCGTATATACGCCTACGGCAGGATGCTGTGGATTCAAACCGTCGTAATCGGTGATTTCCACCGGCATTTCGCCGTGGCATGCGTCATTGGCCCAGGCCGTCGGCAGTGCAATGGGAATGCCGCACTCGATGGCGACCGGACTCTCGACTTCGATGGTAATCTCCGGAGGCGCGTCGTCCACCACAATAAAGACGCGCATCTCCTGGAACGGATTGTTCCCGACGAAAACAGGCGCCTGATTGGCGTTATGCACTGCGTAGGTAGCAGTATAAGGGCTGCCGTCCAATGTCATACGGTGGGGAATGCCGCTGCCTTGCGGCGTACTTTGATATACCAGCACCCCCTGATTGTTGAACAGTTTCACTTTGACTGGCAGCGAATTACCGGCCGGATTCTGAGCGAGCCAACCGGGTTCGATATCGGCGTCTTCGCTGTACCAGGCGCCGCAGGGGACCTCCTCGGGATCGTCTCCAAGCAGCCCAAACTGAATGGGTTGAGGCACATTCACGGACCTGGACACCGTCACTGATTCTGCGTTGCTTGCGGTTGCCAGCACTTCATAACGATTCAATTCCGGACTCGACTCCTCAGGCGTGGCCAGCAAATGCCAGGATACTTGCGCGGACATATTGCTTCCGAGATTGGGAACCAGCAGCACATCGCCTTCGGCAAGAGACAGATCGTCCATGGGCGCAATGTTCACCTCGAGGTCCGTGATGGACACGTTGCCGCCATTGAACACCGTGGCCATAACCGTAAAGGGATTGCCGGTAATATTGCCTTGCGCATCTAACCCGAGCGCAGACGGCGCGGACACGGTCACAATGATTGGACCGACGAAATCCTGGTTCGGAACAAGCGGGCGGATTGCCTTATTATTCGAGCTGTTGGACTCGACAACCTCGTCATGGGGGTCCACGATAATAACCAGACTATGATATTGCGGATCAGGCGGCACAATAAAGTCGAACGCAGCCTCCGCATAGGCGCCGGCGTCAATAAAATCAATCCAGACCGGTTCCGCGAACAGCGGCACGTCGCCGCCGGCATCGGGATCGCCGTCATAGGCATGCACCCATACTCCTTCCACGGCCGTTGCGCCAAGATTATGCACGATAAAATCAACAGTGACCGTGTCGCCGGCGACATAAGCGTCGTCATCGGGCGTGAATGTAATGTCCTTGGAATAGACCGCCAGATCCGGCAACATTTCGGCATAGTTCAACGGCATGAAATCCGCACCCCATCCTCTGTTACTTTGCACCACCGATACCTTGCCCGTACTCGTGATCCTGTATACGTATCTTCCGGAAGCGGTGTTGAAGGAATAACTGTCGCCCGCCTGGAACGTATTGGTGTAAAGCGTTTGGGGATTCGCGTAGGGATATTTATCGTATTCGCCAAGACGCGTGATTACTACACGGTTATCGTCTTCAATGGAAAATACATCCATGCGTCCGCCAATGGCCGGGACATAGAACAGCGTCCCCGCTCCCGTCCCGGACGCATCAATGGCGCGGGTCATGTAGGCATAATTGGCACTCCAGCCGGCAAAAGGAATATTGGACGTCGTCACGGGTTTCGAGCTCGTCACCTCCCAGTACAGCTCGCGCGTCACGCTNNGTATAGGAAGCGAGCGTAACGTCCGCCACCTTGTCCCGCACAACAACTTGCGTGTCGTCGTGGTATGCAGTCACGGTAATGCTGTTTCTCCAGCCGCCGATGTAGCCTGAATAACCATAAAACAATTCGCCTGCAAAAGTGCCGTTGGATGACGGCACATAGTAGTCCTGGTCCGCATAACTCAGCGCGGATACAGGACGGCTGGCGGCCACCTGCAAAAACGTACTGTAAGGCGTGGTCGGCATGACATAGTGTTCGCCTTGGTTCAATATGCCCGCCGCCAGCAGTTGCTTTGTATCAAGATCGGTCACGGTGAACTCAGTTTCATCTTCATAGGCGAACACAATAAAACGTTCCGGCCCGTATTCCCGGCGCATCATATAGGTATTCAACAGGCGCGAAACGCCACGACCACTCTCGTCCACTGCAAAATAGCCTTGAACGCTGTTCGTGACGGCGTCGCCGACCAATACCGTATAGGACTTCGTGCCGCGAACGTAATACAGTCCTGTCGCTAAATTTTGTTCTGCGTGGTAGCTGTGCGCGCTTAATACGCCGCGATACACCTCCTGATTGTTGGCAGCACGGGTAATGGAGATTTCCGTGTCGTCAAAATATGAAAACACCGTGATGTCGTCAAAGGTGTAAACCTTCGTGTCGAAAGAAACAACGCCAGGATCAGCCTGCTTTTGCGGCTGTGCGCGCACAAACACCGGTCTGTCAAGCGGGGCGACGGGCGGTTCGGCATCCTTATCAACACCCGCGTAAGCGGATATGTCGCTTGCATACGCACCCTGCATCCCCGTGCCAGGAAGCAGTGGACAACAAATCGCCACTGCCAGATAGAGCAGGAATACACGTCTTGATTGTAAAATTCCCTTGCTGGTTCTGAAAAACAAATAACCCATTCTCTTCCCGTTCATGATCCTTCTCCTTATGGCTTGCTCTTAAAAAGTCTATCTACCCAATCCAGTTTAACACAAACAGCTTACGCTTGTTAATCTCAGTATATCATAGCCTTCTGATCCTGTCAACACCGAATATTTGCGTTTGAATTGTATGCATACTATTTCATGCACAATTAACGCAAATAAAACTGTCGTCTATGGTATGTTTATGCGTTTTTCTTTATTTATCATGCCCACCACGATGAGAGACAGCCCCACAAGCATCCAATCACCCAGGAAATGATATAAGTCATGGCCGATGCGTTGTTCTTTTGCCCGCAAACATGCACAGCCACATCGGCTGGCGTCCTGATTAAGCCGCAGCTGCACCGAGGCGGGGTTCGTTCCATTGCCGGTCACAATAATCGTGGCGGCGCGTTCATCACGGCCATTCGCACTATAATCCACGACCAGCGCTGCACTTCCGGCCCCGGAAGAGGACCTGACCGTTACCCAATCCGCATGGGTATTGGCGGTCCATGATGCCGTCGTTTGAATCGCGAAGGTCGCGACGCCTTTCTTGTGGTCCACCTCAATAGACAGCGGCGCTACGGCCAGGGTCGGGGCTGCCTGTTGCATTATCCGCACCTGCACCGTTTTGGGCGTTGTATTTTCGCCGGTTATGGTCAGCGTCACCTCGCGCGCATTCCCCGTATTGGCCTGGCACGTGACCGCTATTTGACTGTTGCCTGTTCCGGAAGCGCTGTCAACCGTCGCCCATGACTGGTCCGATCTTACATTCCATCGCGCGGTTGTCTGGATGTCGAAAAGCGCCGTCCCGTCGGTAGAGGGAATCGCCCGCTGGTCGGGAGTCGCCGCCAATAATACGGGCGCCGCTTCCGCAAAGATAGCAGTGTGGCTGGCAACCTCACCTTCCCGAATTGCCACGGTTGCCGAAGCAGGCGCTGTCCAACCGGCAATTGCCTTAAAGGAGACACCATGGTCTCCCACAGAAAGACCGGATACGGTGACGTCGCTGTTTTGCCACTCGCCCTCATCCACCTGCCACTGGGCCCCTGCGGTCGCTGCTGCTGCGGGCAGTAGCGTAACGGTCAGCGCACCGCTGCTTGTCAGTTCCGTGTAGACGCCTGTATATTGGGTTGTTTCTCCCTCAAGAATTTGCACAGTCGCGGCGGCGGGCGCCGTCCAGAAAGGAATTGACTTAAAGCTTACAGTATGAGCGCCGACAGAAAGGCCGGATACAATATTGCCGCTGCTCTGCCATGCCCCCCCGTCCACCCGCCATTGCGCGCCTGCCGCCACCGCCGCAGCGGGAAGCAACGCCACTGACAACGCGCCGGTGGGCTGGAACCAGCGTTCAATATAAGGAAAGGTAACGGCAAAGCGTCCGTCCACAAGTTGAAACACACAACCGGTGTCGCAGGCGCCACACCCCGTTTCGCTGCAAAAGCCGTAGAGCTGGCCAACTATTTGCGCTTCCTCATTAACCACCGGCGAACCGCTGCTGCCGCCTTCCGTACTGCCGATATCACGGTCGGAATATGTAAAATTGACCGGTGGAAGGCCCGTACAGGTGACATCCGGCGCGCCAATGACCGTCTGGGTCGAGAAACTCTGCGGCGCGCCCTGGGGGTGAGAAACGCGGTAAAGCGTCTGGCCGTGCGACGGTTGCGATGTAGTCCACCCATAAAACCACCGGGCCGCCGGCAGCGGCCCGGTGAGCAGCAGAAAGGTAAAATCCGTGATCGCGTTGGTCGCGAGCAGCTGCGCGCCCAGGGTGCGCGACGCCCCTGCGGCGCTAGCATATTCATAAAAATCCACATTGCAGTCTGATGTCTTGAAATCCCAGAAACACTCGAGCGTATCCGCGACATCCTGGGTACTGAGGCAATGGTTCGCGGTCAGGAAATAGGGCTCGAACGTATTGTCCGTATTGATTAATCCGCCGGAACAGATATAGCTGTCCATGCCGTCTTGATATACCATAAAAGCCACGGCCGCGCTCAGTTCGTCCAGCCCTGCATAACAAGAAATATCCTGAATGCAATAACCCAACGCCTTGGCGTCTCCTTCCAGCCGACGCCCCTCTCCGGAATGAAAAAATTTCGGTCTGATCGAGGTAACCGCGCCAATGCCAAGGCGTGAATCCCAGAACCCAGCCGCCTTGTCACTGTCGGGCGCGACCAGCAGGACATATCCCCCATCGCCCGCAAGCGTATTAGACCAGAAGGCCCCGGAATCAAGGGGACCGCGACCGGTATAAGGCCCGAAGAATTCTCCCGCATCCGAATACCAATACACTTCGACTTCATCGCCCAGATTGAACGCGCTAAAATACAGGCGCAATCCGCCCGCCCCCGGCGCTTCGACCCGCAACAACCAGGCGGGACCGGCGTTCTCCGGCTGTATCAGTGCGCCATTGCCGCATTTCATGCCTTCGCTGGGAATCGCCGCATCACGGAACGCGTTTGCGTCGAACAAAACATCCACGGCCTTGCCAATGCCTGCCTGCACCCGCCGCGCGGTCTCACGACATGTCTCACACGACCCGTCGTCCATCCCTTCCCATTCCGCATCCGATACGACAACCCGTATGCCGTCGCCCAGGGAGAGCGTCTTTTCGTTCATGTCCGCGACCCGCGCCAGAATATCGGGCATACGCAAGTCGCGGGAAACGCCCAGATGGTCAGGCAGTGGCGCGGCCGGCATCTCGCGAACCACCTCGGCGACGCTGCCGGATGATTGTGTCTCCGCTTCAAGTATCGAGGGAAAAGGGCCCAGCAACAGTGCAAAAAAGACCATTACGGCCCATCCATCTTCTCTACTCACGTCGTTATCTCCTGATTGCACGCCAGACGCTTGCCGATCCGGAAACCGGCAATCACCCGCCACCCGAACCTGCGTTGTTCATACCTGTTGAATTATACCATGGACTCACCGACCGCGCAATAGCGAGTTCCCGGACGGTTTAATCCTCTCAAAACTTGAACGTTACTAGAATACAGGAGTAAACTTCATCTATCCGACAGGTATTGACAATACGGCAGGCGCTTGCTTAATGCGGCAGGTTATTTCCTGACGCCTTGACTGGACCCGGTTGGTGAGGATATGCGGCGGAACAACTGTAGAGGCGGTTTTCAACCGCTTCAATGCGGCGAGACGCCGCGTCCACGTTTTTTCAGGTCCCGAACAGGCGCTGAAGTATCAATGTCAAGACAGCCAATACATGTACCGAAGACCATTTATTGTAAGAGGATAGACATTCATGAGTGATGCCGACGTTGCTCTTGCCGAGCATAAAGATACGCAGTTGTACCGGTTGCGCCATTCGCTGTCGCATATTCTTGCGGCGGCGGTGCGGCAGTTGCGCCCTGGCGCCAGGCTGGCCTTTGGCCCGCCGGTGGAAAACGGCTTCTATTATGATTTTGATTTTGGGGATACGCCTATTGGCGAATCTGATCTCACGGAAATCGAGAACCGCATGCGCGCGATAATCAAGGCGCGCATCCCCTTTGTTCGAGAAGACCGCGCGTGTGACGAGGCGCTCGCCTGGCTCGAATCCAGCGGCGAGGTGTATAAAGTCGAGTATGCGCGCGAACTCATGGCGTCGGGCAAAACCCCGAACGGCACGCTGTCCTTTTACACGAGTGGCGACTTTACCGATATGTGTGAAGGTCCGCATCTTGAACATACAGGCCAAGTGCCGAAAAACAGTTTCAAGTTGGACCGCATCTCGGGCAGTTATTGGCGCGGCGACGAGAAACTTCCCATGCTCACGCGCATTTACGGGCTGGCCTTTGAATCCGGTGACGCACTCAAAACCTACGTCGAGATGCGCAAACTAGCCATGGAACGGGACCATCGCAAGCTTGGCGATGAACTGGACCTGTTTATCCAGGACCAGGAAGTCGGCGTGGGGCTGCCGCTGTGGATGCCGAATGGCACGGTCATTCGCGACGAGCTCGAGAAGTGGGCGCGTGAGACGGAGTTTCTGGCCGGATACCAGCGCGTATGCACGCCGTCCGTGACGCGGCGTGAACTTTATCTGCGTTCCGGACACGTGCCCTACTATGAAGACAGCATGTATCCTTCCATGCCGGTAGATGAAAACGACAACTATTATCTGCGGCCCATGTGCTGTCCCCATCATCACAAGATATACGCGGCGCGGCTGCGCAGTTATCGCGAACTGCCGTTGCGCCTGTGCGAATACGGCGACGTGTTCCGCTATGAGAAGCACGGCTCCCTTTCGGGATTGTTGCGCGTGCGCGCCATGTGCATGAATGACGCCCATATTTATTGCATGCCTGAGCAGGTCGAGTCCGAATTTCGGGCGGTCATCAACATGTATCAGATGTATTACGGCCATTTGCGCATGGGCAATTTCCGGGTGCGCCTGTCGCTGCATGACAAGAGCAGCGACAAGTTCGTGGACCGATACGAAGAATGGGAACGGAGCGAAGAAATTGTGCGCGCCGTATTGAACAACCTTGGCATCGAATACGAGGAAGAGAGCGGCGAGGCGGCGTTTTACGGCCCGAAAGTGGACATCCAGGTAAAGAACCTGATGGGCCGCGAGGAAACGGTGTCCACCTGTCAGCTCGACTTTATCATGCCGGAACGGTTCGACCTGCATTATATTGACGCTCATGGCGAACGCAAACGCCCCTATATCCTGCATCGCGCACCGTTGAGCACCCATGAACGGATGATATCGTTTCTTATCGAATTCTACGGCGGCGCGTTTCCGACCTGGATGGCGCCCGAGCAGGTGCGGTTGGTGCCCGTGAACGCGGCGGTNNACGCCCTTGCCCTCGAACAAAAGCTGCGCGAAAACTTTTTCCGCGCGGAAACCGACGCCAGCGACGAAAGCTTCAACAAAAAAATCCGCAATGCCGTAACGCGTAAGATACCCAATATCTGGATTATCGGCGAGAAAGAAAAGGAGGCGCAAGGCGTCACCTGGCGCCGATACGCCGTCAAGGAACAGCACGCCTTGTCGAGCGAGAACGCCCTGACGGCCTTGAAACAAATGCGCGAGCAGCGCATCATGGATAATTTCCCGGATGTAGCGCTTCCCGTATGAACGTTGTGAGTGCGCAGTGGATTTTCCCCCGCGCGACCATGGGATATTGAGCATGAAAACGTCTTCGCTTTTATGGGCGGCCACGACCACAATCCTTGTCCTGTGCGGTTCCCCGGCATGGACAGAAGAAACCGCTTGGAGCCCGCGCAGCGGTCACGGGATGGCAAGTTTCAAGGATATGCTTGTGGTAATCGGCGGCTTCTCTTTCGAGGGCGGCTTTTTCTTGAACGACGTCTGGATGTCCGACAATGGCGTTGATTGGACGCGCACCACTCCCGCAGCCCCCCATTTTGCGCCCCGTCAACAACATGGCGTTGTAGTATTCCAGGAACAATTATGGGTACTGGGCGGCCAGTCCGGCGCTGATTTGCTGCATGACGTATGGCGCTCCTCGGACGGCGAAAACTGGACACAAGTCGTGGAGTCGGCGACATGGACGCCAAGGCGGAGCATGGCGTGCGCCGTTCATGGCGAGTACCTCTATCTCACGGGCGGCGAAACGGACGAACGCGAGTATCTCAACGACGTCTGGCGCACAAGCGACGGAGAGCATTGGGAACTCGTCAGCGGCGCAGCGGCATGGTCGCCGCGCGGCATGCATGCATTGGTTTCTTTCAAGGATGCGTTATGGCTGCTGGGCGGCGCCTCTGATTACGAGCTGTATCGTGAAGTCTGGCGAAGCGCCGACGGCCAGTCCTGGACTCAGGCCGACGCGCCCCCTTTCACGCTTGCCTGGCTTCGCGCGGAAGTATTCAAAGAAAGTCTCTACGTACTGGGCGGCATCAGTGAAGAAGACCGCTTTTCCAACCGGGTATATCGCACCCGGGACGGCGTTTCCTGGAGCAGCGCGGACGAGGTGTCCTGGCAACCGCGCAGTCGGCATGGCGCCGCCGTGTATAAGCGGCGGCTTTGGATAGCGGGCGGCGTCGTTCAGGACGCCGCCGGCGAGGCGGACAGCAACGACCTATGGTATACCCGTGATGGAGATAAGTGGCTGCCCGCTTCGGAACAAGGACTTCTATCTTGTCTGGGATGCGGTACGGGATGCGATAAGCGCATGGTCACTTATGGTCGCCGGCATCTGGGCGATTGGCTGCTTGTCGGATTCTCCCTGATGCTGCTGGTCCGTTTCTCTTTATAAGGGATATGACGTGAGCATATGGCTGCCCTCATTACACTGACCACCGATTTTGGCGCACGCGACCCCTATGTGGCCGCGATGAAAGGCGTCTTGCGAAAACGATGCCCCGACGCGGTCATTGATGATCTGAGCCATGAGATACCCCCCCACGACATCATGGAAGCCCTGCTCTTTCTCGAAGACGCGGTCCCCTGGTATCCGGAAGAGGCCGTGCATGTGGTGGTGGTGGACCCGGGCGTTGGCACACAGCGCAGGCCGTTGGCGCTGTCCATCGGCGGACGACGATTCGTCGGCCCCGACAACGGCGTGTTTTCCATGTTTCTTGCCGAAAACAAAGCGGACTGGATTTACGCTGTCAACCCCGATACGCTTGACGTGGCCGTGATCAGCAGCACCTTCCATGGGCGGGATATTTTCGCACCTGCCGCGGCATGGCTGGCCAAAGGCGGGAATCCAGCGCATCTCGGCGCGCCGGTGCTCGAGCCCCTGCGTCTGCCCCTGCCCGAAACCCTGTGGCTGGAAGAAAGCCCAAAAACCGGGCGTATCGTTCACATTGATCGCTTCGGAAACTGTATCACCAATATCCGGCGCCGACGAGGCGGCAAGACGGATGCGTCGCTGGCCGTTGTCGTGGGCGCCAAGCAAATACCTCTGCGTCAAACTTACGGCGAGACGCCTTTTGGCGCATTACTGGCCCTTTTCGGCAGCAGCGGCAGGCTCGAGATTGCCGTGAATCAGGGCAACGCCGCGCGATTGCTTGGTTTGTCGCGCGGGGATACGGTTCATATTCGGAACGACGCCATACCCGCTGCATAACCCACGGTACTGCGGCAAGAGTCAGGATTGCCGCGCCTTAATCGATCAATCGCTCATTTTGTCGGCAAGAGTCAGGATTGCCGCGCCTTAATCGATCAATCGCTCATTTTGTCGGCAAGGGTTTCCACATCTGCGGCCATGACCTCCGGCGAGGCGGTATCCAGCCCCCGGTATAAACGCCGATAGGCCTTGTCCTGGCGAAAGAGCGACGGGTCCTGACCTGATTCTCGCACGGCATTGACGACGTCAATAATTTTGATGGTCTTCGGCGCGCGCGCGGGCTGATAACAAACGGGCGTCGTTGCGCAGGCGGCCACGAGTTTGG
>NPIE01004014.1_pt5 | contig 10598 bp, 6 predicted proteins | sample 8637661 | NCBI WGS metagenome assembly NPIE01 (sample SAMN07420842, study PRJNA396082) | bioreactor metagenome | isolation source: sample BA12 brine-fed electro-methanogenic bioreactor BA | place: Japan: Kochi | collected 2016-12-09 | reverse complement strand
AATTTATGCAACTGATGGGTGAAGATGTGCGGCTGCTTGCAGGCGAATGATTCCGTCAGTGCAGGTACATGTGATGGTAATCAGCTCGGCTGCGTGAGCTGGTTTTTGAATCCGGCCACCTTGATCCAGTAGATGATGAATACCACCAGACCGGCGATTCCGGTCAGCATGCCCAGAAACGGGATGATGGAAGAGATCATCAGGGCACCGTAGGCGATGCCCAGCGCCTTGCCGCCGTCGCCCACATCCAGCGAGCGTTGCGCGGCTTCGGCAACGACCGAATCGGCGAGTTTGATCACCGTGAAGAAGATCCAGACCAGATTGAACAGCGGGATCAGGTTCAGCCAGACCATCATTGGCTCCATCTGTCGATGTTCCGGCCTGACGGCTGTGAGCGTCTTCATCAGTGTCAGCAGAAACAGGATTGCGATGACCAGGCCGATCAGCATCATCACCAGGCCGATACCTGCGAATGCCAGTGCGGCGGCTTCTTCATTGTTCATTGAAAGCTCCCTTTTTCCTTGGTTTTGGTGTTTGCTTCAACCCGGACTATTCATGACCTGGTCGTTGCGAGACGGTTCCAGGTCCTGTGGCTACGGCGTTTTCGCGACCGAGCGCGCCGCAGGCGTACTCGCCTGTACGTTGAGGACGCGCGACCGAGCAAAACGCTGTAGACATGGGGCCTGGGGCCGTCGCAGTAGACTGGGTCACGAATAGTCCGGGTTCAAGCGAAGCGCCCGGTCAGTATGCCAAGTGCAGGAACCCGAGGCAAGCCCTGGCCGCACACAGTCCGGGACAACATTGCCTGACGTTTGCAATTGATGCAGAATGAATATGGAATCAGGCAGCTGTCCGGCGTGGAGTCCGGGTTTTCGGACCACAACCGGCAGTTGCGGGGCCGGGGACATGATGGATCAACTCGAGACAATCAGGCTTTTGCTGCAGGAGGCGCCGGATGCCGTGTACTGGACACGGCAGGATGGCAGCTTCGGCTACGTCAATCGCGTCGGCCACGAGCGCCTGGGCTATACGCGAGAGGCACTGCTGGCGCTTCGAATCTTCGATGTCGATATCGACCTGGATCCAGACTCATGGCACCGATACTGGCAGGAATCCATCCGGCACGAAACCATTACGCTGGAACGCCGGCATCGGCACAAGGACGGCCCGCTCGTGCCCGTGGAGGTCAAAGTCCGGCCGGTGGTTCAGGACGGCGAGCCGTTGCATTTTTCATTCGTGCGCGATCTCCGGGATCAAAGGCGTCTTGAAGTCTACAAGAAGCTGATCGATCATTTGCCCATCGGCATATTCCGCACCACCCCGGGGCCCGAGGGCAGCATTGTGACCGCCAATCAGGCACTGGCGCAAATACTCGAATTCCGCGACGCGGAAGCGTTGATCGGCGCCCGACCCGTCGACTTCTATGCCAAGCGTTCGGACCGGCGGATGTTCAGCACGCGCGTGCAGGATCGGGGCGAGATCAGCCGGATGGAAGTGGAACTGATCACCGCCAGGAACAACCGGATTCATGTCGCGCTGACGGCGCACCGGAGCCTGGATGAAAACGGCCAGACCGTATTCGACGGTGCCATGGAAGACATTACCGAAAGCCGAATCACCAGGCAGCAGCAACGGCAGGTTCTGGAGCGCTTTCAGAACGCCATTGAACACGCACCGATTCCGATCATGCTGCATCGCGCCGACGGAGCGGTCGAGACCGTCAACCGTGTCTGGTGCGAACTGTCCGGCTACAGCCGCAAGCAGTTGCAGACCATCGAAGACTGGACCCGGCTGGCCTACGGCAAGCGGGCCCAGGCGGTCATCGAAAACGTTGCAAGGCTGTCAGAGTCCCGGGGCCCGACCGATGAAGGAGATTTCGAGATCACCTGCGCCGATGGCACGCAGCGGGTCTGGCGGTTCAATTCCGCGCCACTGGAGGGCGCCGACAGCAGCAACCGGCTGATCATGTCGGCGGCCATGGATGTGACGCTGGAAAAGCAGCAGCATGAGCGCATGCGCCAGGCCGAGACCATCATCCAGAGCGCGCTGGAGGGGATCATCATCACCGATGCCGAGCGGAATATCGAGCGGGTCAACCCGTCTTTTACACGGATTACCGGTTACAGCGCCGAGGAAGTCGTCGGCAAGAATCCGCGCATTCTTTCGTCCGGGCGGCAGGATCGGGATTTCTACCGCAGGCTGTGGGCACAGATCGAACGCAGCGGGCACTGGCAGGGCGAAATCTGGAACCGGCGCAAGAATGGTGAAATCTACCCCGAATGGCTCTCGATCATGGCCATACACAACCGTCGCGGGGAAACGGTCAATTACGCAGGTATCTTCACCGATCTCACCGAACTGAAGCGATCCCAGAGCAGCCTGGAACGTCTGCAGCGCTTCGACCCGCTGACCGGACTGCTCAATCGCGAAGCCATCAGCGAGTTCATCCAGCAGCATATCGAGCGTGGCGAGGCAGCGGGCCCGCTGATCACGATGCTCTGCGGTCTGGACCGCTTTCACAGGCTCAACGAGAGCTTTTCCTATGCGGTCGGCGATCAGGTCCTGAAGACGCTGGCCGCAAGACTGGAACAGTTTTCGACCAGCGGAGTGGAAGTCGCACGGGTCGGCAGCGATCGGTTCGTCGTGGTGCTCAGGGGCACCGCAGATGATTCAGCCACCAGCCGGTTGATTGCCGCCATCCAGCAACGCCTTTGTTCGCCCATCGAACTGGAAAATCAGCCACCGATCACCGTACAAAGCAGCACCGGCATCGCCCGCTACCCCGAAGACGGCAGCTCCGCGCTCGAACTGCTGCGCAATGCCGAGACCGCGATGTTCCATGCAAAGCAGCACCAGCGTGGCCGGCTGGCCTGGTTCGATCCGGTACAGAGCGAAAAGGCCCAGCAGAAATTGCTGCTGGAGATCGAGCTACGCAAGGCGCTGGAGAACAAGCGACTCGATGTGCACTTCCAGCCGCTGGTCAGGATCATCGACAACCAGATCATCGGTGCCGAGGCGCTGGCACGATGGAGCCACCCGGAACGCGGCATGATTTCACCGGAACTGTTCATCGGCATTGCCGAGGAATCCGGACTGATCGGCGAATTGTCCGCGCAACTGCTGGCGCGCGCGGCCGAAGGCATGGCCGAAATTCAGAAGTCCTGCGATACCCCTCTGTTGCTGGCCTTCAATATCTCTGCCACCCAGATCAATGATGCTGAATTCGCGGGAAGCATTCTCGAAGCCCTGACAAAAGCCGGGCTGAGGCGGGATTTGTTCGAGCTGGAGTTGACCGAAAGTACTTTGATGAGCCAGGCAGCCCAACCCGCCACCACGCTCAAGCAATTGACAACTGCCGGTATCAGGATTTCCATCGACGACTTCGGGACGGGGTTTTCATCGCTGGCCTATCTGCAGGACATCCATGCGCATACCCTGAAGATCGACCAGCGCTTCGTCAACGAAATCGAATCAGGTGGCGCCGGCAAGCGGATTGTCGCCTCCATCGTGGCCATGGCTCAAGCGCTGGGCATGCGCGTCGTGGCCGAAGGCGTGGAAACCGATGCTCAGCTCGACTATCTGCGCGAGATCGGCTGTGACTACTACCAGGGCTATCTGTTCAGCAAGCCCGTCCCGATCGACGAATTTGCCGGGCTGTTCAGGTGCACGGCCGATCAGCCGTCCTGATCCCCGGCCCCGTCACAATCGACGCAGCGGGATGCCGCTTGCACAAGGCGGTATGATTGCTCGGCTATGGAGCATGACCAGCTCAAGGCGCTGCGACGACATCACCCCGGCTGGCGGCTGCTGGCCAGTCCACATGCGCCGATGATTGCCGCCTTTCTCGATCGCGCCTTTCTGGCCGGCAATGCGCGCCTGCTGCCGGAAAGCGAGCTGATCAATCGGCTCGAGGACACGCTCTACGGGCTGCGCGAGACCGAGGGCGAAGATTCATTCCCGCGCGCTGCGCGCGCCTATCTCGGCGAATGGGCCGATGATGAGCACGGCTGGCTGCGGCGTTTCTACATCGAAGGCAGCGACGAGCCGCATTTCGATCTGACGCCTGCCACCGAGCAGGCCATCGTCTGGCTCAAGGCCCTGGAAAAGCCGCAGTTCGTCGGTGCCGAGTCGCGCCTGTTGACCGTATTCAACCTGCTGCGCCAGATTGTCGAGGGCACCGAAACCGATCCCGAGGCGCGCATCCGGGAACTAGCTCGGCGCAAGGCCGCGCTCGAGGCCGAGATCGAAGCCATTCGCGGCGGCCAGCTTGAGTTGATGGATGACACCCGTCTGCGCGAGCGTTTCATGCAGATGGTCGAGACCGCACGCGGGCTGCTGGCCGATTTTCGTCAGGTCGAGGAAAACTTCCGGCAGCTCGACCGCGCGGTGCGCGAACGCATCACCCGCTTCGAAGGCGGCAAGGGCGAAGTGTTGACCGATATTTTCGATCAGCACGACAGCATTGCCGACTCCGATCAGGGCCGCAGTTTCAATGCATTCTGGGATTTCCTGATGTCTCCATCGCGGCAGGAGGAATTGACCGATTTGCTGGATCGCGTGCTGCTGCTGGAGCCGATCACTGAACTCAAGCCGGATCGACGCTTGCGCCGGATTCACGAGGACTGGCTCGAAGCCGGCGCCCAGACCCAACGCACGGTGGCGCGTCTGTCGGAGCAATTGCGACGCTTTCTCGACGACCGGGCCTGGTTGGAAAACCGGCGCATCATGGACCTGATCGGCGCCATCGAACAGCAGGCACTCGAGCTGCGGGAAAACCCACCCGACCGGGCTGCGCTGAATCTGGCGCTGGATGCCAGCGGACCGAGCATCGAGCTGCCGATGGATCGTCCGCTTTTCAGCCCGCCGCTCAAGCCGCATATCGCACAACAGCAATTGACCGAAGGCGATGCCGAAATCGATCCGGAAGCATTGCTCAATCAGGTTTTCGTCGACCGCGAACGACTGCGCGACGCTATTCGCCGGATGCTGGGCGAGCACGATCAGGTGCGTCTGTCGGCGCTGATTGCCGAGCAGCCGCTTGCGCTTGGCCTGGCGGAGCTGGTCGCCTATCTGAACATCGCCGACGAGGACCCGCACGCGCTGATCGATGACCACCAACACGAGCAGGTCGAATGGACCGACGACCAGGGCATCACGCGCCGCGCGCGGGTGCCGCTGGTGTTGTTCACGCGTGCCGGTTGAGCTCGCCACCCGCCCGTTTTTCGATACCCTGCGCAATCATGAGCCAAACATCCGAAACCGGCCCGTCGCTGCCCTTGATCCACCTGCTCAAGGGCGTGCTGTATCGCGACAGCAACGCACAGCTCTGGCAACAACTGCTCGACCAGCAACACGCAGTGGCCGATTACGCCAGCGTGCTCGGGCTGGAGATGATCGTCGACGAGGCCGAGGGCCACGCGTTTCTGCGCCAGATCACGGATGCCGATGAGTTGCTGCCGCGGCTGGTGGTCCGACGCCAGCTCAGTTTTCCGGTCAGCCTGCTGCTGGCGCTGCTGCGCAAGAAACTGGCCGAACACGACGCCGGCGGCCAGGATCCGCGGCTGGTACTGAGCCGCGACGAGATCGTCGATCTCATTCGGCTGTTCCTGCCCGACAGCGCCAATGAGGCCCGATTGATCGACCGGGTCGGCATGGACATCAACAAGCTGGTCGAGCTGGGCTTCCTGCGCAGAATGCGCGGGCAGAACGAGCTGTTCGAAGTCCGGCGCATCCTCAAGGCGCATGTCGATGCCCAGTGGCTGGCCGAGTTCGACCAGCGCCTGAGCGAATACCGCGCCCATGCCGATCAGGGCGGCAGCGCATGACCTCCGCCTGTCGACTGACGCAGCTGAGCTGAAGCCATGGAAGCGCAGGGTCTGGACTTCATCAAGGATCCGACGCGTGCCGGCTTCCGCCTGCATCGCGCCGAGATCTTCAACTGGGGCACCTTCGACGACCAGGTCTGGCAACTGACACCGGCCGGCTCGAACTGCCTGGTGACCGGCGAGATCGGTTCGGGCAAATCGACGCTGGTCGATGCCATTACCACCCTGCTGGTACCAGCCCAGCGGATCACCTACAACAAGGCTGCCGGGGCCGAAAGCCGCGAACGCAGCCTGCGCTCCTATGTGCTGGGCTATTACAAATCCGAACGCGGTGAGGCCGGGCTGAATGCGCGTCCGGTAGCGCTGCGCGACCACAACAACTACTCGGTCATTCTTAGCCATTTCCGCAATGAGGGCTTCGACCGCGATGTCACGCTGGCCCAGGTGTTCTTCCTGCGCGACCCCAGCGGCCAACCGGACCGCTTCTATATCTGCGCCGAGCGATCACTGCGCATCGCCGAGCACTTTGCCAACTTCGGCGACGACATCAATGCCTTGCGCAAACGCTTGCGCGAGCTTGAACATGTGCAGCTGTTCGACAGCTTCCCACCCTATGAAGGCCTGTTTCGCCGCCATATGGGCATCGAGAACTCGCAGGCACTGGAGCTGTTCAACCAGACTGTATCGATGAAATCGGTCGGCAACCTGACCGACTTCGTGCGCGAGCACATGCTGCAGCCGGCAGCCGTGGCCGAGCGCATCGAGGCCTTGATTCGGCACTTCGACGATCTGGATCGCGCGCACGCCGCGGTGCTGCGGGCACGCGACCAGATCGAGCAGCTCGGTCCGATCGTTGCAGACCTCGATGAGCATGCCCGCTGCAGCGAGCAGTCCGATCAGATCCGGGCCTGTCGCGACGCCCTCGGCACGTGGTTTGCACGGCATCGCCTGAACCTGCTCGAAGCCCGGCGAAACAGTCTGCAGCAGGAAATCGAGCGCCTCGACCAGCGCATCGTCAGCGGCCAGAACGAACAGGCTCAGGCCGAACACAAGGCCGAGCAGATTCGCCAGGCGATGCGTGACAACGGCGGCGACCGGCTGGAACAGATCCGCCGCGAAGTCCAAACTGAACAGGGCCGGCGCGACGAGCGCAAGCAGGCCGCGCAGCACTACGCCGAACTGGCCCAGGCGCTGGATCTGAACGTACCGGAAACCCTCGAGGCCTTCGATCAAGCCCGGCAGCAGCTGGCACAGCTTGAAGCGCCACTGAAAGCGCGCCGGGCCGAGATCGACAACCGGCGCGTCGAGCACGAAGTCGACATGAAAACGCTGCGCCGGCAGCATACGGAAATCGCTGCGGAGATCGACTCGCTCAAGCAGCGCCGCAGCAATCTGCCGGCGCGCAACCTGGCAATTCGCGAGCAACTGTGTCAGGCACTCGGTCTGCAGGAAGATCAGCTGCCGTTCGCAGGCGAATTGATCGAGGTGCTGGAGCATGAAAGCGACTGGGAAGGCGCGATCGAGCGCCTGCTGCATAACTTTGCCCTGTCGCTGCTGGTGCCGGACGCGCACTATCGCCGGGTTGCCGAATGGGTCGACCGCACCCGGCTCAGGGGGCGTCTGGTGTACTACCGCTGCCATGGGCCGGCCCGCAGCCTGGTCGAAGCGCCGGCCGAGCTGTCGTTGCTCAACAAGATCCGGATTCGCGCCGATTCGCCGATGCAGGCCTGGCTCGATGCCGAACTGCGGCGCCGTTTCGACGTTGTCTGCGCGCCCGACCTGGAGCGCTTCCGGCATGAACGCCAGGCGATCACGCGCGCCGGTCAGATCAAGAGCGCGACCTTCCGCCACGAAAAGGACGATCGCCATGCCATCGACGACCGGACCCGGTATGTGCTCGGCTGGCGCAACGAGGCCAAGATTGCCGCACTCGCCGCGCAGCGCGCCAAGCTGGAGAAGCGCATCAAGACCAGCGCCGATGAAATTGCCCGGCACCAGCAGCAACTGGCCGAAGTCGGGCAGCAGCTGGACCATATCGCGCGCCTGGAAATGTTCAAGCGCTTCGAACAGATCGACTGGCGGCACTGCAGCCTTGCGATCGACCGGCTTGAGGCCGAGGCGCGCGAGCTGGAGGCCAGATCCGATATTCTCGGCACGCTGCGTCGGCAACTGGCCGAACAGGACCAGGCACTGGCCGCGCTGCGGCAGTCACTCGACGATCTGCGCGAGAAACGCGGCGGTCTGCGCAGCCAACTTGAGCACACCGATGCCGATCTGAGCGACACCCGTACGCTGCTCGATGCGGAAACGCTCGCACCGCTGGCTCCGGTGCTGGACGCGCTGGACCGTCTGCAAGCTGAAGCGCTGGGCGAGGCGGCGATCAATCTGCGCTCGATCGAGGCGCGCCAGCGCGAATTCCGCGATTATCTGCAGGCAGAAATCGACCGCCAACACAAGCGGATTGCGCGCCTGCAGTCGCGCATCGTCGAGCGCATGAGCGACTTCCGCAACCGCTGGCCGCAGGAGTCCGGCGACTTCGATGCCGCCGTCGAGGCCGGTCATGAGTACCGCGCGATTCTCGAGCGGCTCGCAGCCGACGACCTGCCGGCGTTCGAGCAACGATTCAAGGCACTGCTCAACGAGAACACGATTCGTGAGATCACCACCTTTCAGGCGGAACTTCACAACCAGCGCATCCGGATTGGCGAACGCATCGAGACCATCAACCGATCGCTGCACGAGATCGACTACGAGAAAAGCCGCTACATTCACCTGCTGGCCGAAACTGCGCCGGACCGTGAAGTGCGCGAGTTCATCCAGGACCTGCGAAGCTGCACCGAGGGGACCACCACCGGGTCCGGGGACGATCACTACTCCGAGCAGAAATTTCTGCAGGTCAAGGCCATCATCGAGCGCTTTCGCGGGCGCAGGGACTTCAGCGAGATCGACCGGCGCTGGACACGCAAGGTCACCGATGTGCGCAACTGGTTCGTGTTCTCGGCCTCGGAGCGCTGGCGCGACGACGACAGCGAGCACGAGCACTACACCGATTCCGGCGGCAAGTCCGGCGGCCAGAAGGAGAAGCTGGCCTATACCGTGCTGGCCGCCAGCCTGGCCTACCAGTTCGGTCTGGAATGGGGCGAGGAGCGCTCAAGATCGTTCCGCTTCGTGGTCATCGACGAGGCCTTCGGTCGCGGCTCGGACGAGTCGGCCCGCTACGGCCTGGAGCTGTTCCAGCGCCTCAACCTGCAACTGCTGATCGTCACCCCCTTGCAGAAGATCCACATCATCGAGCCGCACGTGGCCTCGGTTGGCTATGTGCACAACCCGGACGGCAGGCAGTCGGTGTTGCGCAATCTGAGCATCGAACAGTTGCAACGCGAACGGGCCGCCCGCCGCGGCGTGCAGCCGAGCACATGAGCCGGCCCGGCTGGTCACGTCCGGCCGATCTGGCGGCCCAGGTTCGCCGGCGCTGGGACAGTGGCCGACTGCTGCGCGAAAGCCTCGAACCCGAACTGCAGGACTACCCCTGGCGGCTGCGTCTGACCCGCCCGAGTTCGGCCGATCTCGGGCGTGATTTCAATCAGGTGCGCGACTGGGTCGCCGAACTTGCCGCCGGCGCGCGTGACGCGCGTGGATTCGGCTATCGCATCGAGTGGAAAACACTGCGCCACCGGGTCCACGGCAGCAACGCGCTGCCGGCCGCGATCGAGATTCCCTCGCTGGCGGATGCGGTCCGGCTGATCGGTGAGCACAAGACACTCGATCGTTTCCGGGCCCTGACGGCGCAATGGCTGGATGCGTTTCCGACGCTTGAAGACTGGATCAGAGCCCATCCGCAACGGCTGCTGGAGCATCATGCCGACGGGCCGGCACTGCACGCCGTATTGCGCTATTTCCAGGCCCATCCACGACCCGGGCTGTACCTGCGCCAGCTCGAAATTGCCGGCGTCGACAGCAAGTTCATCGAGGCCCGGCGCGGGCTGATCGGCGAACTGCTCGATCAGGTGTTGCCGCCATCGGCGATCGACCCCAATGCCGGCGGCAGCCGCGGTTTCAACGTGCGCTACGGCTTGCGCGACAAACCGCCGCTGGTCCGTTTTCGCGTGCTCGACCCGGAGCTTGCCATCGGTGGCCTGAGCGATATCAGCGCACCGCCGGAACAATTCGCCGCGCTGCGCATCAAGCCGCGCACGATCTTCATCACCGAAAACGAGATCAACGGGCTGGCCTTTCCCGACTGGCCCGAAGCCATCGTGATCTTCGGTCTGGGCTACGGACTCGATCGACTCGCCCGCATTCCCTGGCTTTCCGACAGCCGGGTGATCTACTGGGGCGATATCGATACCCACGGCTTTGCCATCCTCAACCGCCTGCGCCACCATCTGCCGCACGCACAATCTCTGCTGATGGACCGCGACACGCTGCTGCGGCATCGCGAACTGTGGGGCCAGGAGCCGGCCCCGCGCCGCTTCCTCGGCCAGCTCGATCGACTGCAGCCGGCCGAGCAGGCGCTTTATCAGGATCTGCGCGACGATCTGCTGGGCGAGCGCGTCCGGCTGGAACAGGAGCGTATCGACTTCGGCTGGCTGCGCCAGGCGCTGGCCGGGGTCGGCAGGACAGGCGGCCTGTCCTGACCAATTGTGACCAATTCAGCCAGTCCAAGGGATTCCAGCAGGGCCTCGCTTGTATACTAAGACATGCATAAGTATTACCTCATTCAGAGCTTCGGACACGTTCGCTGAGCTCAGGCGCGACGGCGAAGGCATAGTT
>NPIE01004505.1_pt2 | contig 10603 bp, 14 predicted proteins | sample 8637661 | NCBI WGS metagenome assembly NPIE01 (sample SAMN07420842, study PRJNA396082) | bioreactor metagenome | isolation source: sample BA12 brine-fed electro-methanogenic bioreactor BA | place: Japan: Kochi | collected 2016-12-09 | reverse complement strand
CCAAGCGGAGCACCACCCCGGGTGATCCCGGCAGGGAAATACTGCCACGAAAAACAGGGTTTCAGGCAATCAAAAAAACGGCGCAAACCCTTGAAAAAAAGCGGGTTGCGGCGATTGGCGGCGGGAAAGCGTCCAGGGAATAAATACTGCCAAAACGGGGGAGTGCGCAGGAAAACGTTGCCACGCGGGAATTGCTGCCGGTGGGCGTAAGTGGCTGGTTTGACGGGCCTTAGACGAATCTTCGAGGGGTGATCGAACCGGAAGCAAATCGGAAATCTGGAAGTGGCGTTTCCGGCCTGGACGGCCTCCGCGGCGGTTCGGGCCGGTGGTCTGCGCCGAGGGGCGGCGGTCCAGGCCGGCATGGCGGCGCTGCGCTTGGCCATGGCACCCACCGGCGGAGCCGGCCGGCGCTGGGGCAGGGCGGCGGGGGCTCGGTCCGGCGGAATGACGGAGCTGACCCCGGAGCTTGCGCTCGGGGCTCGGATCGGTCGGGCAGTGGGCGGTGGGCATGGGCGGGCGGTGGGCGGCGGTCATGGGCGGGCCTCCCGCAGGAGGTCGCGGACGTCGCGGTCGCGGTGGAGGACCTGGTCGAGCGAGGGCAGAGCCGTGCGGTCGGCCTGGAGCCGGCGGAGGAACTGGGCCAGGCGCAGGCGGCGGCGGGTAGCGAGCGTGAGCCGGGCGACCTCGACCAGCTCGCCGGTGCGGCGGTGGACGGCGAGCTGCACCTGGGCGTCGATCCGCTGCCGCTCTGCGGCGGGCAGGTGGGGCCAGATGGCTACGAGGGCATCCTCCGCGCGGGCACGGGCGCGGGCCTTGGCCGCACGGTCCGCTTTGCGGCTGATCATCGTAGGGAAAATCCAACGGTCACGCTGGGGCAGGCGGGCGATGGCGTCGGCGATGGAGCAGCAGGGTTGCCCCCGGAGCTGGCGCTCGGGGCTCTGATCGGCATGGCGGCGCTGCGCTTGGCCATGGCACCCTGCGGGCGGGGTGGCGGCCTGGTTGACCTGGTCGGCATCGGCATGGCGGCGCTGCGCTTGGCCATGGCACCCTGCGGCCGTGGTGGCCGGGGTGGCGGCTTGCGCCTTGCGGGCCTGGCGTTCGGCGCGTTCGCGGGCGTACTGGGCGCGAAACTGGGCCTGGATCGCCTGGTCGGCGGCGGTGATGTTGGCGCGGTCGCGCTCGCGGCGCAGCTCGGGGGATTCGTCGATCCACTTGTCCAGCAGATCCCGCGTGAAGAAACGCTGGATGGTTGCCCAGCTCTTCTTCGCGCGGTGCCACTCGCTGGCGGCGTAGGCGGCGACGGCGGCGTGCATCTCGCGTTCGGTCGTGCCCTCCGCCAAGCGCTGGACCACGTGGCAGACGTGGCGCTTGGCCACAATAGAGAAACCGCCAATGTCGCGAAACCAGTGGAGCACAACCCGCAGGGCGGCGGCGTGGTGGTCACCCGCCCAACTCACGGGCGCGGTGTACTGCACAGTGCACGATCGCCGTCCCTTCGGGTTCGGCGCGGTAAGATCGGCCCGGCCGCTGACCTGGCGGCCGGTGACGGCGAGCTGCACGCGCACGCCCTGGCCGACGATCGACGCGACGTCGAACGCGGTTTGATCGGCGGTTGCAGCGCCGTCGAAAAGTGCCGGGTTGGGCGACTGGTCAGCCAACTGGATCTGCCTCGCTGAATACCATTTCCCAATGCGGTCCCGTCGGCCGGCCGTCAATAACCGGCCAGGTCTGACGAACGTCGGAGACGGGCAGGTCGTGCGATAGCGCGACAGAGAGCGCGGAAAACCCCGCACCGCAATCGCCATGAAAGCGGACGGTCGGCTCGGGGTATGCGTGGCCTGGACCGCCCTCGCACGACTCGAAAGTTTCGATGCCATGGTCGCGAAGCAACCGAACGAATCGTTGGATGCCGGCGTCGAGTTGGTCGAATGCAATGGGCTCAAGCCTGGGCGTATGGTCCGCAGCCGTGGCGGGATTCTCCGGCGGAGTTGGAGAATTCGTCGGCTCCGTCAGACGCCGCACGCGGCCCTCAAGATTTTTGAGCCGGTGCAGAATGAAATTGGTCCGCCAGTCTTCGGTCTCCATCCGCCAGGCGGCGATACGGCGGGCGTTCCTACGCTTGGAAAACCAGCCGTCGATCAGCTCGTTCGGCGGCGGAGGAGGCGGTGGAAACGTCGGGCGGCGTGGGCTATCTGACATCAGTGCACCTCCTGTTGGGCGTTTCCTCCGGCGGGCAGGCGCCAGAGCTTGACCAGGTCGTCGGCGAAGCGGGCGTAGGCGGCGGGGTCCGCCCGCTTGTAGCCACGTGCGATCGCCGTGCGTCTTTTCCCGACGGCGGCGAGCGTGCCGGTAAGGAACTGCTTGTGCTGGCAGGCGTTGGCCACGCGCCGGCGCAGGCGGTGCTCGTGCGCGGGATAGCCCTCGCCGGGCCGGCCGGCGAGCACACGCACGCCCAGGCCGGGATCGTCCGGGTTGAAGCCGGCGTCGCGAATGAACGTATCGAGCGCGTTAAGCTTGGCCGCCGTGGCGCGGAGCCACTTCGTCGGCACCTCAACAGCGGTCGGTCCGATGACGTGGGCGACTTTGTTCGGCGTCCATGCGTTCATTGCGAAGCTCCAAAGAAGCTGTTAGCTCTTAGCTGTCAGCTCTCAGCCGTCAGCTATTGGCTATCCGCATGCAGGTGGCCAGCGTTGCGGCTGAGCGTGCGAATCTCTTCGAGAAGCTCGGCGATCACAACCTCCTGCGTGGAACGGGTCTCCACCCCGCGTCCGCACTTGGCGCACGGATGGACGACATGGACGCTGCTGACTGCCGTCCAGCACGTACGGCAAACCCCATAGCCAGATACCGACCTCCCGACCTTCCAGCCGCTTTCGGGGGCGGATGGGGGATTATCTGATTCGGCGTCCGCCGCTGCGGGGACGGTGATCAGGCCGGCGGACTCGCCGGCGGCTACGAGAAAACGCAAGGCGAGCATCTGGGCGCTGCTGAACGGGCCAGCGCCGGGAAACTGCGGGTCACTGGCGACGGACAGCGAGACGCCGCCGCCGGCGACGTCGGTCAGGGTGATGGTTACGCGAGGCATGGGGAAGCTCCGGAAAAGACCATTGGGGTTTATCTGTCAGCAGTCATAACGCGGCGGACCTCGGCGATGTCCAGCCCGTTCACCTGCCCGTCGCCGTTTACGTCGGCGCGGGTATCCCCAGCCTCGCGAATTGTCCGGTTCCAGACGCCAGGTGCGCGGATGGCTGCGATGTCCAGGCCCGTAACCTGCCCGTCGAGGTTGACGTCGGCAGGTTGGTCCTCAACCCACCGGATAGCCCAGTTGGCATAGAGCGCACCACCGCCAGCGGTGTTCTTGCTCGCCACACGACCGGCCCAAGCCACGCCCACCTGGCTAAGTTGCTGGCTGTGCGTGAGCACGCATGAGCATGTGTGTTCGTATCGCGTCTCGTCACAGCCCGGCAACCGTGGGTTTTCCGGGGTGACGAGATAACCCGTGAAGTACCACCGTTCCGTTTTTCCGTGGTAACTGTCCCACCAGAACCGTTCCGCGGCGACGATCTGCACATCGCCGGCGGGGTCCGTCACGGATTCCCAGAATGACTGAGACCCCGAAGCAGGCAAGCAGGTACTGAGTCGTCGAAACGCGATGTTGCAGAACGGCTGGAAGTCGATCCGGTAGTAGTGTGGGCCCCGCACGTTGCGGTCGTACAGCTCGAACCATCCGGCGACTAAGTAGGCTTTTCCAGTTCCGCCCTCCATGGCCGGAATGTGCGCCCGCGACGGGTTGCATCGCTGGTCAAAGCAGATAGCGTAGCCGTTGCTGTTGCAACGGTCAGAGTAAAACGCGCCGCCGCCCAACTGGACGGAGCGGTGTACGACCTCGGTAGCCGCCGCCGCTGACCACCACGCGGGCAAGTAGTCCGCACCCTGATCCCGTTCCACCACAGGCACGCCGGGATCGGGGCGGGTCCGCAACGATTCAATACGCGCCGGCAGCGGGTCGCCGGAGAGGCCCTGCACCTCCGCCCCAAACGCCGGGGCGACGATAGCGAGCGTAGACGCGATAGAACCAATGAGACGGTGAGTACGTTGCATGGCGAATCCTTTCGCTGAATGCCGATCCTTGTGACCCCGGAGCTTGCGCTCGGGGCTCTGATAACAGAAGGCGGGCACGGCCCGCCCTACAGTGGTGCTACGAGACCATCCGGGCCTCGGCGGTGAGCTGGCCGTCGGCGAGGATGCCGCACGCCTGGGCGTAGCGGCACGCGACCACGCGGTCGCGAATGCCCAGCTTGGCGTAGAGCGCGTGCGTCTGACGGTCGATGGTTTTCGTCGAGCGAAAGAGCATCGCCGCAATCCGCTTCTTGGGATAGCCCAAGGCGATCAACTCGAACACGCGCCGCTCGCTGGGCGACAACGCGGCCAACGCGTCCACCGGCGGGAGGTGCACGCCGGACGTCAAATACTTGGGCACGCTGGCCAACTTGAGGGTCGGAGTGCCGTTCATGTCTTTCCCCTCTTCAAGTAGTCAATCAGCCGGCCCGCCTCGCCCATGGAGAGCCCGTTGAGCGATTTCCGCGGGGCGTGGGCCTCCAGCGTCTCCTTGTCCATGTGCCGCTGGCGGGCGAGCCAGAAAATGTAACCCATCTGGTTGCTGCTGGCGGGTTTCCCGTGGGCACGCTGACGCTCGGTCTTGCGTGAGCGGGTGCGGTGCATCCGCTGCTCGAGCTGGGCGCCCGCGTCGGCCGCCGGCTGGTCATCGGCCAGGCCGACGCGGTGGAGCTTGTCGAAGGGGATGATGCAGACCTCGCCGCCCTCGTCGGCGAATTCGCCAATCAGCGGATTGCCGTTGTGCAGGCAATCGAAAATGTACCGCCCGGCCCACTCGCCGGCGTCGCCGGTGGCGACGTAGACGTCGCCGGGCTGGGGCAGCTTCCAGCGGTACGGCTGGGCTGGTTGGCGGCCTGGTCTGGATGGTCGGGGTACGGCGCTCACGGTGATCTCCTACGCCAGGCGGCGGATCTGCCGGCTGGCCGGCTCGTTGACCACGTCGTCCACGCGGTCGAGGTCCTCGTGTCCGATGGTGGCCTCCTCGACGCGCTCAAGATGCTCGACAGTCACTGACTGCGAGCCCATGCCCAGGGCCATCTTGTAGGCCAGGTACAGCAGGATGACGGCTTTACCCAGGCCGCCCAGGCCGATGACGCAGGCCCGGTCCTGAAGCCACCTCTGGGCGTCGGGATCGACGCTGAGCCCGAGCTCGGAAATGCGGATCAATTTGCGGACATCGTCCGCACTGAACAGCGGCTCGGGGCTGTGCTCCCGGCGGGTACGCTCGGTGAGGTCGCGGCGAATCACGATGCGGCTGGAGAGCTGATCGACGACCTCGGAATAGTCGCCCATCTCGCGAAACCCCAAACGCCGGTAGATGGCCGGCTTGCCCGCCAGCAGGATCGGGCAGCCGGTCTGATCGTGGACGTCGCGGATAAACTCCAGGGTGGCGTAGTCCACACGCTCTGCCTCGTCGATCATGAGCATGCGCTTGGTGCCGCCGAGCTTGTCGATGATGCGGCGGGTGAGCGCGTCGAACGTCCCCTCGACGCCGATGGCCAGCGCGGAGCACAGCAGGCGGGCGAACGCCTTGGGCGTGCGGTGCGACTGATCCACGCGCAACAGGATGGGGTGCCCGAGCCGGTCGCTGCCGGCGAGGCTCTTGAGTGTGAAGGATTTGCCAATCTGGGCGGGCCCGTAGACCACGCCCATGCGGCAGGTCTCGCTGACGATCTCCGCGACGGTGACGATCTCCCGGGCCACGGACGTGTCCACGTACTGGGGATCCTGGACCACGTTGCGGCGGCGGGCATCCAGCTCCATCCAGTTGTTCAGGGCCCGCAGGAAACGCGTGTCGTCGCTGCGCTTCTTGCCCTTGGCCCCGTAGGTGTCGCTGAGCACCTGGCTGACCGTGCTGCTCCCGATGCCGCACTCGCGGGCCATGGTCTGCCGCGAAATGTTGTGCCTGGTGAGATACTCGACGACGCGGGCGCGGATGTCCGCTTTGCGCGCGTCGGTAATGCATTCGTTCTCGGCGATCATCCGTGACGTCCTTGCAATGCGGCCTTCCTGGCCTACGAGTTCGAACGCGTTGGGCGGTGTGCTATGCGCCTGTTCGTCCATAGCTTTTTCCCAGCACGTCAAAAGCGTCCACGATTTCCGCGTCGGCCGGCGGATCGTCCGCCGCCTCGGCGTCGGCGTCCTCGATGCGCACGACCGAGCCGGAAAGCAGGGCGTCGGCGTTGCCGCCGCCGCGCCGCCGGCGCGGGCGCACGTCGGACGAAGAATCAGCGCCGCCCAGTCCGAGGGCGGCGCTCAGCGTCGTAAAATCCAGCACCGTCGAAGCGGCGTCGCGCTGCGCTCGACGGGACTTCGAACGGGGTTCGGTCAGCCGCTGCACGTCGGCCGCAATGTCGGGCCGCACCGGCTCGATGATCTCGGGCGCGATGATCTGGGATGCCGGCGGCTCGGACGCGGCGACCAGTTTCGGCGGCGCCGGCGGCTGCTGGGCGGCGCGTTCGTCGCGCTGGCGCTGGCGCTGCTCGGCACGCACCGCCGCAACAGGCGAGCGGCGAATCACCGCGACGGCCGCCTGGGCTTCGCGTGCCGCCTTGAGCGCCGCCTTGCGGCGACTGGCCGCCTTGGCGATATCCGTAGGCTGGGTGCCGTCGAGGCGGTCGTGGCGGGCGCGGCAGATGGGCCGGCCGTCGAGACTGATCACGTCCACGAAATCCCGCGTCTCGGGATGCACCTTGATCCGCACCTGCTGACCAAACAGCTTCCACAACTCGGGCGCAGACGCACCGTAATGGAGGCCCTGGTGCCGCACGCCGTCTTTGCTCACCTTGACCGGTTTCGTCACCACTTTGGCGCAGAGGTAATCCAGCATGGCGGCGTCGGGGATGGCCCGCACCACCGGGCCGCGATGCGCCGCCCAGACCTCGTTGGGCGTGCGCCCGTGCATGCCGTCGCCCTCGCGCGGCAGATCGTGGATGGTGGGCAGCCATTCGGCAAACGCCTCCCGCACCTCGTCCAGGGTGGGCAACGCCATGATGGGGATTTGCATGGCGCCGTCGGGGCGGTCCTCGGGCTTGTTGCCGCAGTAGGAGCGCATGCGCCGCGCGAAACGCGCGACGACCAGGCGGAAGTGGGACTCGATCATCTTGGCCCAGGGCGCATAGGGGATCGCCCAGACGGCCTCGACGCCGAGCTCGGCGAAGACGTTGGCCAGCCGCTGCGGGTCGTAGTCGTGCCACTTTTTCTTGGCGGGCCGGCCGCCAACGGACTTGTAGTCGGCGCCGTTGTCGATGTGCACCTTGCGCGGCGGACCGTACTGTAGCACGCCGGCCTTGAAGCTGGCCAGGATGCTGTCGCTGTTGCCCGTGGGGGAAATGTGCCAGCCGGTGAACAGCCGGCTACGCAGGTCCAGCCAGGCGGTGAGGGTGGGCCGGCCGCGCTTCCATCCGCCGTTGCCGTCGGGCAGCCGGCAATACAGCTTCATGGTGTGCTCATCGCCCACCCAGGTGTCGCCGGCGGGGACGTCGATCACCCGGCGGATGCGCGGGGCGACCTGGGCCTCCCACTGGCGGCGGCCCTCACGCTTGAGGACCAACGTCGCCTTGGGGATATCCCGCTGGACGCGGGCGCAACAGGCGCGGTAGCTGAGCCAGGACCAGCCCTGGCGAGCGGCCTCGACGGACGTGTCCTCCCAGCACACGCGCACGGAGGGCTTGCGGTCGTCGAGGTAGAGCAGTTTGAAATGGTTCCAGGCGGCGGGCGTGCATTGGGATTCCGCCGCCGCAGGCCGGCCGCGCTGGTCGATGAAGGCCAACAGCCGGCGTCCGCCGGCGGCGCGGTAGCGCTTGTCCCAGAGCCGCCAGGTGCGCGGGGTCAGTGGGGCGGTGAGCTCGATCTCGCCGGCGGCGGCCAGGCGGGGCGCGCCGACCGAACAGAACCACTGCACCGCGGCGGTGCGCCCGCAACCGGTCGCCTGCATGTGGTCGGCGATGGCCCGGACGCCGCGCTCGTAGACGCGCAGCTTGCGGCGGGCCTCGGCAATGCGGGCCTCCGAGAAACCATCCAACAGGCGATAGCTCTCGTCGCGGCGCTGACGTTCGACCAGCGGCACGACGGCCGGGTGGTTGCGCTGGAACAGATAGATCCGCCCGCGTTTCTGGGCGGCACCCAGCGGCCGGAGCTGATGGAAGAGCTGATTGACGCGGCGGGCGCTGACGCCGAGGGCGCTGCCCTCGATCCAGCCGGTGGGGATCGGGGGGGCTTGCGACGCGGGTTGGGGTTTGGCAGAAGACATAGATGCAGCTCTCAGTCGTCAGCTATCAGCTATCAGCCGTCGGTGGCGGGCACGGCCCGCCCTACACCTGGTGCACGTCAGGCCGCGACCACCTGGGCGGCGCGGAGCTCGGCGAGGAACTCCGCCAGCTTGCGCACGTTGGACGCGGAATACTCGATGCGGACGGCCGTGGAACCCCAACCGATGCCGTCGCGCCGCCACAATTCCTTCCACCCGTGCGTGCAGCCGTCGCAGTAGAGATACGTGACCACCTCATCCCGACGATGCGTAGGAACGGGTACAAAATCCTCGACGTTGATCGGGCCCTTGCATCGCGGGCATACGTCGGGCCGCCTGGGCGCGTTCATTTCTTGTCCCCTTGCTCGGACCGCGTGGGGCTTTGCAGCAGGTCAATGGCTTCGCCGGCACTGGCGATAACAACGGTATCGTTCCACCGAGAAAGGGCACGCAAGAGACTGTCCATCGCCGCGGTGTGCACGGTATCCGGAAACAATCGGATGGCCGCGATGGCGAGCAGCTTATACGTGCACTTGAGATACTCGAGCTTGTCGTCGATCGCTGCGACCTCACGCGGCAAGGGCAAATCATCGGCCGTAATCGGCCGATCGTCCCAGTCGAGCGCGTCGTCGAAAAGCCAATCAGCCGTCACGCCCAAGGCCCTGGCGAGCGATAGGGCCTTAGTGACAGATATGGCGTTGCCGCGACGCATGGCGGTGGGCAATGTGTTGACCGCCCATCCCGCCTTACGCCCAATCTCTGATGGGTTGGTGCCCTGTTGGGTGATCAGCCTCTCGACTTTTTCCACCCATGTCATGGCTCGATCTCCGGGGCGGGGTCCGCCGCCATGCCGGCGGTGTGGTGTCGCCAGTAGTCGGGGCCGTCGAGCTCCGGCGGGTCGTCGGACGCCGCGCCGACAAACGCCGCCAGGGCGCAGGCCACGCCGATCAGCTCGTAACAGATCATGACGGCGCCGATGAAGGCGAGAAAGGTGATTGCGAAAATGCTTGCGGTCATGATACGTGCCTCCGAGGATTACGCAGGTAGACGCCGCCGGGGCGACGGCGGCGCGGGACGATCAGCCGGCGAGGCCGGCGACGCGGGAACACGCGGTAAACCCACATGGCCACCCACGCGGCGGCGAAGCCGGACAACCAGGCGGCCCAAAGCGCAGCGGTCATGATGCGGCCCTCCGGGCGGCGTTGTGGAATTCTCTGTTGACCGACATCTGCAACGCCTGGGTGTGGCAGACCACCGCCGGGCAGAGGCGGTTGAACTCGCTGACGCCGGGGGCGTCGGCCTCGTCGATGCGGCCGTCGCGGATCAGCTCGGCGTAGCACTGCTGGAGCGCGTGGAAGCGCCCGAGGCAATCGACCGCCGCAGCAAGCTGGGCCTGGTCGTTGGCCAGGTCGGGCAGCTCGTCCAGCCAGGTCACCGCGTGGGGCGTCTCGCCCAGCAGCAGGCCGACGATGCGGCCGTCACGCAGGTGGCGCAAGACCACGCGCCAGAAACGCACGGGGATGGTGAGCTTGCCCCGGCGGTAGTCGCTGATGGTTTTGACCGACAGACCGGTCCAGTAGGACAGGGCCTTGGGGGTGACCGGCGTCCCGCAGCGCGCAGGCGGGGCCTGGTTGAGGATGTCGTCGAGCAACTCGGCGTCTGCGTACATTTCGCCAGTCATCTCCGCCGGCCTCCCTGCCGGATCGTTTGCGCCCCGCGTCGGTTGCACCGGACGCGGCGGCGGGTGAAGATGGAGTAGCTGAAAGCTGTTAGCTATTAGCTCTGAGCGGTTAGCTGTCAGCTCTCAGCGGCGGGGCCACGGTGGCCCGTCCGGAAAAACAACATGACCCCGGAGCTTGCGCTCGGTCTGGAAGGCGGGGTCCACAACAATGGCCGGCCCTACATGGGGCGAAATGGCGGGCATGGCCCGGCCGGAAAAACGATGCGAGAAAAAACGCGGGGCGGCGGGACGGCGACAAAAAGGACACTGGGCGTTGCGAGCACCCGGTCTTTCGCGACGATCGGCGAGGATTGGCGAACGCAGTACGCTGGCCCACCGTGGGCCGACGCGGATTTCCACGTACAGGATCTCCAACCAAAGTTTCGATCGAACATGCCGCCCGCCGCCCGGCGAGCCAAGAAAGCGAAGAGCTATCAGCTTGGGAGCTGTCAGCTATCAGCGAAAAGCAGCAACGACACGGACCCCGGAGCTTGCGCTCGGTCTGGAAGGCGGGCACG
>NPIE01004489.1_pt3 | contig 10613 bp, 8 predicted proteins | sample 8637661 | NCBI WGS metagenome assembly NPIE01 (sample SAMN07420842, study PRJNA396082) | bioreactor metagenome | isolation source: sample BA12 brine-fed electro-methanogenic bioreactor BA | place: Japan: Kochi | collected 2016-12-09 | reverse complement strand
TGGCCTCAAACCCGGCATGGTCGCCAGACTGGGACAGGCGGCGCACCTCCTCGGCCGCGGCCACGAAGGCGCCGGTGACATCACCCGTTTGCGGGTTGCTCATCTGGATGGACGCGTACAATTGCGGCGACTGGGCGAAGTGCCGGGCGGTCATGAGCATCTCGAGCAGGTAGATCGGGGAGGTAAACGCAAGGGTCTCGGCCATGTCGACATTCAGGTTGGCCAGGGTCCGGCCCATCACTTCGGTGGAGAAATGGGTGAGCACCTGAACGATGGCCATGGCCTGGTCGTGGGCCTCGGCCGACGTTTCCAGCAGGGCGAGTCCACGAGCATGGAGCATCTGTTTGAGCCAGGCAAGCCAGGCGTCGCCGCGGCCCGGCGTGAGCACCATGCGCTGGCCTTGCACGGAGTGGACGCTCGGTCCGAAGAGCGGATGCGTGCCCACGACGCTGCCGGGGCAGTGCTCGAGCATCGCCGCGAGCGGCGCGGCCTTGATCGACGTCACGTCCATGAGCAGGGCATCCGGCCGAACGCGCGGGGCAAGATCGCGAATGACGTCGACGGTGCAGTCGATCGGAACGCTGATGACCACGACGTCGGCCACGCCGGCAGCCTCTGCGGGCGTCAGGGTCGTGTCCACGTCCGCGATCATCACCGCGTGTCCGAGGTCGCCGAAGAGTCCGGCCAGGCAGCGCCCCATGCCGCCACGCCCGCCCACGATGGCCACCGTCCGCGGCTCGACGTCGAGCGGAACCTCCGCGCGCAACGCCGCCTGCCGGTCGCGGCTGGCCCAGAGCATGAGGCGAAACATGCTCTCGATCATCTCGGCGGAAAGACCCAGGTGTGTCGCCCGGCCCCGGCGGTCGTCGAGCAACTCGCGTTCGCGGGTGAAGTCGCGGATCTCCAGGCCGTGCTCGCGCTTGTACTGCGCCACCTCGCCGACCAGCGCGTTGCGGCGAGCGAGCAGGTGGAGAAGATCGTGGTCCAGGGCATCGATCATCGCCCGCAGCACGGGCAGTGGGCGAGCGTTGGACGAACGAGTACCCGTGTCGGAATCAGCCATGGCTCAGTTCTCGTCTGGACAAGTCGTGCCGGCTATCAAGAAGGCCGCGGTCGCGACGGCTCAGCGCAGCCCGATGGTGGCCAGCAGCAGAAACCAGCCGTAAGCGCTTTGCACCGCGAAGACCTTGACGTAGCTCAGTCCGGCCATCGGATCGGCGGGCAGGTTGCCCCAGTGCTGCGCCGCCCAGATAACGCCAACGCTGAAGATGGCGGAGAGGACGACGAGCCCCCCGCCCCAGCGAAGCATTCTGGCCCCGCGGCGTTGAAGCATGGCGCCCACGGACGCGCCGAATACCACCCCCAACCCCACCAGCACGGGCAACACCCAGTTGGGCATGAGCGATTCCAGCCACGCGTACTCCTTTTGGACGTGCCATGCGACGGCGCCCACGGCCAGGAGCGCGAGCGGCGCAATCAGCAGCCCGAGCCACTTGGCCCAGCGTCCGGCGCGCAGACCGGCGGTCCCGGCCATCGCCAGCCAGAGACCGATCAACGTGGTGACGCCGATCCACGCGCTGGCCAGCGAGACGAGGGTGATCTGGGCGCGTTGCGTCTCGGCCTGTTGTGCGCGCCAGGCCTGGTGGCGCTGCTCGGGCGTGAGTTGGGCATCCTCTGCCGCGCCGTCCTCGTCGGGCGTCTCGCTCGTTGCGGTCTGGGGCAGGAGCCCGGGCATGGACCCGCCCGCCTGCAACATGGCGCCGGCCAGGGTCGCCTCGTTGAGAACGCGCTTCGCCACCTNNAGATGTACAGCCAGCCAATCGAGACGGCCAGCGTTAAAACGGCCACCAAACGCAACCGCCACGTCCCGGGTTGGGAGGCAACTGCATCGTCTTCGGAGTACACCGTCTGGATTTGCAGCTCGTACGTGCCTGCCATGGTCTCTATCAAGGCCTATGCGTCGGCCGGCGCGCGGTTGCACGCTGCGGCTTCTTTCCCCTTCTTTTCAGCTATCCCGCCGATCAGGCGGCCAGCGCCCCGACGCGAATCAGCATACCATCTCCGTCGATGGGATACTGCTCGAAATACCGGGCGATCGATTCCCGTCCGATGGCGTCGACGGCCGCGAGGCGATCCTCCACCGTCCGCGGCCGCCCTCGGTAGTCCACGTCGTCCATGACCTGGAGCAGCCGATGGTACGGGGATTCGCCCTCGACCGCCAAGGCCGTCCGCCGTTTGTTTTTGACCCGCTGTACCTCGGCGTCCGTGGCATTGCCGGACATCAACCGGCCGGCCTCGGCGCGGAGGGCCGCGATCACCGCGTCCGCCTGGCCCGGCTCGGTCTGGGCCAGGAACAGCAGCAGGCCGCTGTCGCCGAAATCCAGGCGGTAGGCGCCGGCATGGGGGCTCAGGCCGGCCTGCTCGATGTTCCAGTAGAAGCGCGAGTTGTTCCCGCCGAGAATCGTCGCCACCGCCTCGGCCGTGTCGTGCAGCGGATCCACCGCGCTGGGCGCTGGAAAAGTGAGCGTGACCACCTGCTGGTTGAAGCGCTCCACCGGCCTGCTCACGGCGCCAGTGCGGATGATCGGCATCGTACGCGGCGTGAGGTCCTCCTTGGCCCGGGGCCAGTGGCCGCAGTGGCGCTCGGCCGCAGCAATGACGGCCGCGGGATCCACGGCGCCGGCAGCCACCAGAATGAGGTTGTCGGCCGCATAGCGCCGCGTGAAGTAGCCGTGCATCTGGTCGCGGGTCAGTGGCTTGATCGTCCGATCGTAGCCCAGCACCGGCCACCCCAGGGAATGCCCTTCAAACACCTTCTCCACGGTCAGGTCGAAGGCGACGTGCTCGATGCGGTCGTTGCTCATCGCGATCTCTTCGAGCACGACGTTCTTTTCCATGTCGAACTCGTCGGGCGGCAGCGTCGACCGCATCATGTCGGCCAGGATGTCGATCTGCGCGTCGATGTCCGCGGCGCGGGTGACGCTGTGGTAAAAGGTCCGGTCATGGGAGGTGAAGGCGTTGGGCTGGCCGCCGATGCGATCGAAATCGATATTGATCTCGGCCGCGGTGCGCCGCGCCGTACCCTTGAAGCACATGTGCTCGAGGAAATGCGAGACGCCGGCGAGGTCCGGGGTTTCATCGCGGGCCCCGGTGCGACACAAAAATCCGGCCGCCACCGACCGCACGTCCGGCATCCGCTCCACCACGATGCGAAGGCCGTTCGACAGCTCATGGGTTGTAAATCGATCGTCCATGGTCACCACGGTATCCATTCTCTGTTCGAAGTTCGGTGCTGCCCGCCCATCCCTGCGATCATCTGCCCGCCTTCGACCCGATGCCAAGGCGCCACGATCATACTGCGTCGAGCGACAGCGCCCGCGGGCCCAGCGTGACCACGCTGCGCGGCTGCCCGATGAGATACTGCCGCGCGTAGTCCGCGACGTCGTCCGGGGTGACGGCGTGCAATTTGGCCAGCTTTTCATCCCAGGGCACGGGCCGGCCGTAGTGGATGACGTCGTCTGCCTGCTCGCTGCACCGGGCCCGGGTCACGTCGCCGCGGATGTCCGCCCGCACCTCGATGCCGGCCAGTGCCCGGGCGATTTCCTCTTCGGTCACGTCCTCCGCAATTCGTTCGAGTTCGCGCAGTAACGTGGCATAGGTTTTTTCGCACCGCTCAGGCGTCGTCGAGGCCCCCAGAAAAACCATGCCGACGCCGCGCGGGTTTTCGCTCCAGGCGCCCACCCAGTACACCAGGCCCTGTTTTTCCCGAACCTCGGTGAACAGCCGGGCGCTCATCCCCCCGCTGAGAACCCCGACGAGAACGCGCTCGGCCGGTCGATCGTCGTGCCCCACCGGGACACCGCGCAACGCGATGGCGATCTGCTGCTGCTCGGTCTGCTTGGGATGGTGCCGCGCCGAGGGATCGAACTCGACCGCGTGAAACTTGCGGTGCGAAGGCTCGGCAGGTCCAAATCCGGCGAAATGCCGCTCGATGACGTCGGCCACCTGCTCCGGTGGCAACGGCCCGGCCACCGACACCACCATCCGCGCGGCGCCGTAGTTGCCCTCCCAAAACCGCACGAAATCGCCGCGTGTGATCGCATCCAGCGTGGTCGACTCACCGGCGGCGTGCCGCCCCAGCAGCGGTCCGTACGCCTGGCGGGCGATCAGCTTGTCGCACAGTCCTTGGGCGTCGTCCTCGAGGGTGAGCAATTCCTGTCGGGCGAGCTGCACAGCCACGTCGCATGACTCGCCGGGAAAGGTGGGCGTCCGCAGGTACTCCGCGTGCAGTTCGATGCTGCGCTCAAAAAACTCCGGCAGACTGAGACTGCGAAAACCGCTCTGCTCCCGGCCGCACCAACTGCCCACGCCTGCTCCGATCTCGTCGAAGGCGTCGCTGAGCCCGCGGCCGTCGTGCTTTTCCGTCCCCTTGTCGAGGGTCTGTTCGACGAGATGGGCGAGCCCGAGCTTGTCGGCGGGTTCGTCCACCAAGCCGACGAACATGCGGATGTCGATCGCCTCTGCCCGCCGATCCGGCAAATGGGCCACCACGAGCTCGACACCGCAGTCCAATTGCCGATGGGTTTGTTCGACCATGAAGATCCTGTAAACAAAGTCTGCGGTATACACCGTCGCCGTCGCTGGGCCTCGGCGCGCACCGCAGATTGACTTGCGGGCCACAGGCCGCCGCGATCAATGCTCGGCCGGCTCGCCCAACTGCGGCCCGAGCTCCGCCAGCTTGGCCTCCAGCAACTCTGGCGTGTTCGCCTCGATGTTCAGCCTCAAGAGCGGCTCGGTATTGGACTTGCGGACGTTGAACCACCAGTCGGAGTATTGCACGGTCACGCCGTCGAGGAAGTCGACCCGCCCGTCGGCGTAGCGCTCGCCCAAGGCCGCGATCGTCGCGTCCTTCTCGGTGTTCTCGAAGTTCTGCTCCCCGCTGCCGTGGAAGCGTTTGAGCGGCGCGATCAACTCGCTGAGCGACTGGCCCGTGCGGGTGAGCGTGTTGATGACGTGGACCATCGCCAGGGCGGCGGAATCGCAGTAGTAATTGTCCTTGAAATAGAAGTGCCCCGACAATTCGCCGCCGAACACCCCTTTGCTCTCGGACAGGGCCTTCTTCATAAAGGCGTGGCCGACCCGTTCGCGGCGCGGCACGCCGCCGGCGGCCTTCACCTCTTCGGCCACCACCCGGCTGCTCCGCAGGTCGTACACCACCGTCGAGCCGGGACTCCGCTCCAAAAACCGCTTGGCGAGCAGCGCCGTGAGCAGGTCGCAGCGTACGATGTCCGCGTTTTCATCGACCACGATCAGCCGGTCGGCGTCGCCGTCGAAGCAGATGCCGAAGTCCGCGTGCTTCCAGCGCACCGACTCGCGCAACTGCTCGAGATTCTCATCCACCAGCGGATTGGGCTCGTGGACAAACTCCCCGTCGTGCTCCATGTTCATGCACACGAGGTCCAGCCCGGCCACGTCCCCGAAGAGAATGGGGATCCACTTGCCGGCCATGCCGTTGGAAGCGTCGATGCAGACGCGCATCTTCCGGGGCGTCTCGAGGAAGCCGCGAACGAACGCCTTGTACTCGGCGGTGAGATCGCGCTCGCTCAGCCCCGCCTCCTGGCCGGTGTCGTGCCGCGAGGTGTTCTGGGCGATTTTGCTGATGTCGGCCAGACCGGTGTCGGAGCCGATCGGCGCCCCCTTCATCCCGGAGATCTTGAAGCCGTTGTAGTGGGCGGGGTTGTGGCTGGCGGTGGTCTGCACGCCGCCGCAACTGCCCAGGTGGTTGACCGCAAAGTAGATCTGCGGCGTATCGATCATGCCGATGTCGATCACTGGTGAGCCGGCCGCCCGCATGCCCTCGATCAGCGCGGCCGACAGCGACGGGCTGCTCTTGCGCATGTCCCGCCCGACGACCACGGTGGTGGCGCCGGCCGCCGCCCGGTCGAGCCCGCGCAGACCGGTGTGCAGGAATGACGCCGTGGCGAAGCCGATCCGCCAGGCGGCCTCCTCGTTCAACATGTCCGGGTAGGTGGCCCGCACGTCGTATGCTTTAAACACTTTCTCGATCATGGCAGCTCTCTTTCCGGTTCGCTTGGCGGGTTGACGGACCCCGGCTGACGCCCCACCCTGCTCGTCGTCATTGAACTGGCAACCAGGGCAGTAGGGATAGCTCGCCCGCCGCCGGCCGAGGCAGACCGCGTCCGAAATCAACACTTTGGGCTGATTGGGACAATACCGGTAGTATTCCTCAACCGATTGCATCATGCACTGCTCCCGCTGCTGGAGACTTGCCGTGGTCTCGACCCTGCGCCCGCAATCCGCGCGTCCTCCAGCCAGGCGCGATGTTATCACAAGCTCTGGCAGCGCTCTACCCCCGCCAACCGGGCTCGGCGGGGCGCTTGCCCAACCGTAAACAACTGTCAGCGCTGTCAGATTTGATTGACGCCGCCCGCCGTTCACTGCTAACATCGCCGCCGGTTTTCGATCGCCTGACTGCGGCGCGGTAGTCTGAGGCGATCGGGTATCCGCCAGACTGCCTCGATATCTGTTGACCTTACGAAAGTGTGAGACCATGTGGGCAACGCAGATTCTCCTGTCTTTCGCGAGCGCCGGGCTGGTTGCATCGGCCGGCGACGCCGCCCCCGCCAAAACGCATCCCGAACAACTCAGCCGCTACGAAGCCCGCATGATCGCCCAGGCGCAGCCAACCGCCGAGGACGAACGTCCCCCGTCGGCTGCCGAGGCGCAGGCCGATTTGGACATCGAAGTCCCCGCTGTCGATCCGGTCGGCACCTTCTCCGGCGACTTCATGGAACGCATACGCCGGCAGATCCCCGATCCGGAACTGGCCAAGGCCGAGGCCCGCGAACAGATCGAAACATCCGAGCGCCAACTCGAGGTGGAAACACTCGAGCGCCTGGTTGATCGTCTGGACACGATCGCCCGGCCTCAACGCATTCGCCTCACGCTCGAAGACGCCCTGCACCGGGCCCTGGCCCACAGCTACGCCATCCGGGTGAACAGCTACAACCCCGCGATCGAAACCACCCGGGTGGTCGAGGCGGAGGCCGCCTTCGACGCCGCCTTCTTCGTCAATCTGTCCAACAACAAGCAGGACCGCCCCGCCCAGAACCAGTTGGCCGGAACCCAGATCGAGAACTTCAACGCCAGCTCCGGCTTCCGCAAGCTCATGCCTACCGGCATGCAGGTCGAGGCCAGCTACGTCACGAGCCGGACGTTTAACAACTTCCAGTTCCAGACCATCAACCCGGTCTGGTTCAGTCAGTTCGTCGTCCAGTTCCGCCAGCCGTTGCTGCGCGGCTTCGGCCTCGACTACAACCGCTCGCAGATCAAGATCAGCAAGCTCAATCGCCGCCGCTCCACCCAGGAATTCCGCCGGCAGGTGCGCGACATCCTCCGCCAGACCGAGGAGGCCTACTGGCGGCTCGCCCAGACCCGGCGGAATCTGGTCATCTCCGCCCGGGTGCTCGCCAGCTTTGAGCAGATTTACGGTTTCCTCGACGCCCGCAAGGAGTTCGACGTCTACCGCATCCAGCTCGCCGACACCAAGGCCCGGCTGGAGCGCTCCAAAGCGGCCTTTATTGAACTGGTCGCCAACGTCTTCAACGCCGAGGACCAGCTCATCGCCCTGATGAACGNNACTTGCGTCCGAGATCGAGATCATCCCCGTCGAAGCGCCCCACTTCGCCCGGCCGGTGATGGACCGGCTCGCCGAGGTTCAGACCGCTCTGGACAACCGCTCCGAAATCATCGAGGCCAAGCTGTCCATCGACATCGCCCGCATTCAGGTGGGCGCGGCGAAGAACCAGGCGTTGCCGCAAATGGACTTCACCTTCGGCTACACGGTCGACGGCCTGGCCGACAGCCATAGCGACGCCTTCAGCGAGGTGACCAAGAACAACTTCCACGAGTACTTCGTCGGTCTGGACTTCGAGCTGCCGGTGGGCAACCGGGCCCGGCGGGCCGCGCTGAAGCGAGCGAACCTGCAATACGCCCAGGCCCTGGCCGCCCTCAAGCAGACCTTCGAGCAGATCATCCTCGACGTCAACGTGGCCACCCGGGAGGTGCAGGTGCGCTTCGACCAGATCGATCCCGGTCTGCAATCGGTCGAGGCCTCCGAGGACCAGGTCGACTCCATCCGGGCCCGGGCCGAGAAAAAGGACTTCCTCACTCTCAACAACGAGTTGAACGCCGAGCAGTCCCTCGCCACCGCCCGCAGCGATCTCCTCGGCGCCATCGTCGAGTACGGCATCGCCATCATCGACCTCGAACGGGCGAAGGGCACGCTGTTGCGGTACAACAACGTCGATCTGGTGTTCGACGATTCGGACGACCCGGTAAACTGAGGGGGAGCTGTTGGCTGTCAGCTATCAGCTTGTGGGTCGTGGCGGGGGTCGATGGCGAATACCTGACGGCTTTCCTATACTCTTCGTGTGAGCACCTACCCCACGGACAATTCGAGCGTCTTTGCCCATCACCCCCGTGATTGGCGCAGCAACCTCTACGTCTATCCGGTCATCTCCCGCCGCAGCCGGGGGCTGAGCATCGGCGTGAACCTCAACCCGGACGCGGCGTGCAACTTCGACTGCATCTATTGCCAGGTGGACCGGACGGTGACGCCGCGGGTGCGGCACGTGGACCTTGCCGTGCTCGAGCGCGAAATCAACGCCATGTTCGACCTGGCGGCCGACGGCAGCATCTTCGACGATCCGCAGTTCGGGCGGGTGCCCGGGTCGTTGCGGCGGGTGAACGACGTGGCCTTTTCCGGCGACGGCGAGCCGACGACGTGTCCGGTTTTTGCGGAGTCCGTGGAACTGGCGGCGCAGGCTAAGAGCGCCCGGGGCCTGGATGACGTGAAGATCGTGCTGATCACCGACGCCTGCTACCTGACCCGGCCTGCGGTGGTCCGGGGGCTGGAGATCATGGACGCCCACAACGGCGAGATCTGGGCGAAACTGGATGCCGGGACGCAGGAATACTACGAGTTGATCAACCGGCCCAACTATCCGCTGCGGCACGTGATGGAGAATATCATCACGGCCGCCAAGGGGCGGCCGATCTGCATTCAGTCGCTGTTCATGCAGGTGCGGGGGGCGGCGCCGTCGGCGGCGGAGATCGACGCCTACATCGAGCGGCTCAAGGAGGTGCTTGCCGCCGGCGGAGCGATCAAGGAGGTGCAGATCTACACCGTCGCCCGGCAGCCGGCGGAGCAGTACGTGGCGCCCCTGTCCAACGAGGCGGTGGATGGCATCACCCGTCGCGTTCGGGAGGAAACCGGGCTGGACGCCCGGGCCTATTACGCCGGGTGAACCGGATCCGGGGCGGGCGGGCGCGACTGATCTGCACGGCCGCTTTCTTGGGTTCCACCATATCCAGAGAAACCCAGCGCCGGGCGGTTCAGGGCCGTTTACCCCCGCGTGTCGATGATAATCTCATCGATGGTTGTGATCACGGCGACCATGTTCTTTCCCCTCATCAGGCCGGAATTTGATCGATGAACCCCGCCAGGAACTGAAACATCCAGGCGACCAGTCGTGCGGCTTCAAACTGCATCACGTCAATCATCACGGTACCTCCCGCTGATGGCGAGTTCCCGGTTTGCGATTGCGTTTGGCTCAGCCGGCGCCGCGTTCCCGTTGCTTACAGCACGTGGCGTTGGCCAATAATGGTCATCGGATAAACCCGGATCGAGCTTTAGTTGCGTGCTCGAAACAACCCCCATGCCGCGGGCGGCGGCGATCCGCGACCATCGGCCGCACCCCCTTTCCAGCAGCGCCAGGGGCGGTCGCGGGCCGGCGTGGCGCCGCCCGGGCGGTCCGTCGGAAATCCGAGCCGGCGTCGAGCGACGGTGGACACTTGCAGCACTGCTGGACGAAGCCGCCGCCCTGGCCCCGGCGCCGGCCTCGGCGGTTTCGTCAACTCCAACTGTACGATACAATCCGCCGGCCATGCGCGACACGATTCGAGCCATCATGTTCGATTGGGGCGGCACCATCGTCCGCACCGATCGGCAGTCGTCCACGTATACCCGCTGCGCGGCGGCGGTCGTGGGGTACCTGCGGCGGTCCGGCGTGGCCGTCTCCGCCGCAGCGGCCGATAAGCTCACGGCCAGCTTTGCCGAGACCATCGAAACCGGCGACGGCCCTGACAATCTGCGAGAAGTGGACTCGGCGGCGTTGATCGGGCAATGGGCGGAAGATGCCGGCGTCGTGCTGGACGGCGTCGCGCCCGCGCACCTGGTGGCCGCCCTGTGGCAACCCTGGATCGGGTGCCTGGACGTGATGGGCACGGGCCGGCGCAGCATCGCGCAGCTCCATGCGGCCGGTCTGACCCTCGGGCTGGTCAGCAACTGCGCCGTCTTCCCGCCGGTCTGCCACGTGGAATTGGAACGGGAGGGCCTGGAGCCGTACCTGGCGTTTACGTTGTTCACCAGCGAGATCGGCGTGCGCAAGCCGCATCGGCGGGTGTACGAAACTGCGTTTGACCGGGCGCAGGCGGCGGTCGCGGCGGCCGGCCGGGCGCCGCTGGAAGCCGGCGAAGTGCTCTTCGTCGGCGACACGCCCGGCGCCGACGTGGACGGGCCCGGCGCCTTC
>NPIE01021362.1_pt2 | contig 10622 bp, 9 predicted proteins | sample 8637661 | NCBI WGS metagenome assembly NPIE01 (sample SAMN07420842, study PRJNA396082) | bioreactor metagenome | isolation source: sample BA12 brine-fed electro-methanogenic bioreactor BA | place: Japan: Kochi | collected 2016-12-09 | reverse complement strand
CCGTGTCGCACAAAAACCTGGACGTTCAGTGCTTCTTCCATCAGGCGTATCTGGCGGCTCAGGGCTGGCTGAGCAATGAAAAGCTTTTCAGACGCCCGGCTGAAACTGCCGGTATTGGCAATGGTGAGAAACGTGTTCAGCTGTCGAAAATCGATCTTTATCTGAAGCGCCATGGCTTGCCCTTGAAGGTCGTAATGAGTGGCTTCCGGAAGTATAACCGAATTAGATAGATCATATAAAAAGCATATAATAGTGGTATTCATTGGCCGATGTTAAGGTGCTGCCCATAGAATGAGTTCCGGCGAGGCCCAGGCATCATGAGCGACGTGAATCGACAAACAGAGAACGAAGGACTGAGTGGTTTCAGAGACGTCCTTGGCTTTTCTCTTGTGGAGTGGCGTCAGGGCAGCGCGGTCATCGAAGCACCCGTCTCCAGTCAGCATATGAATCGGAATGGTTACGTGCACGGAGGCGTTGTCAGCTCACTTCTTGACTGTGCCGCGGGGTTGGCCGGGACATATTGCGAAATCGACGGCCATATTCGTCGTTGCAGTACGATTTCCCTGAATACGCAGTTCATGGCGCCCGTCCAGAGTGGCGTTATGGTCGCCTCCGCCCGCCAGCTAAGTCGCGGTAGAAAAATTTTCTTTGTTGAAGCGTCGGTAACCTGCGATGGCGTTCTGGTTGCAACCGCCCAGGGATCCTTTCGTTACATCCTCGGAGGCGAACACTCACAGGGTGTTCCGGCACAATGAAATCGGGGCAACCAAAGGACAGGAACTGTGGTTGAGGTTCCGTTGTTCGCTGCACTGCGCTCTGTACTTGGGTATACCGCTCTGGCGTCAGCGGCGGCGGTATTCCTTCCCGGGCATAGCCAATTAACTGCGGGTCTCGCGATCCTGGTCATAGCGCTGGGGTGGCAAACCTTACGCCCGATTGCGCGGGTGATTGCGTCGTTGGTTGTCTGTGTTCTGCTTTTGGCCGGACTCTACAATGGCCAGGTTCTGAGCAGTGCCTTCGACGGGATGGCCGCCATTACCGGGCTGGTCCTCTCGGTTATGTTTTTGTCCTCCGTGCTTGGTAAATCCCGGGATCTTGAGGTGATATCACGAAGCCTTTTCCGGGGGCAGTCGCTGGTCCGCTATCTGGGGCTGAGTATCGGGACAAGCACGCTTTCTATTCCCTTGAACTTTGGTTCTATCGGCCTGGTAGCGCCAATGATTGGTAGCCGGATTCGCAACGGGGGAGAGTCGATGGCAACCCGGAACGCCGCCCGGGCCGTTATTCGAGGGTTCGGAGCCTCGCCCATGGGCTCCCCATTGTCCGTGGCCGTGGTCATGACTGTTACGCTTCTTCCCGGCCTCGAGAGCTGGGATCTATTGGCGTGGAGTGTGCCTTTTGCATTGCTTTACCTCACCGTCGGCGCCTGTTTTCGGGAGAAAGAAATCTCGGATGAACCTGAGTCTTTTTCGCCACAAGACAGGCCGGAACCGCAGGCAAAGGTTGTCGGATCCTGGCTCCGGTTTTTGGGGCTCGCCCTTCTGATTTCGGGTTCTTCTTTCGTGTTGAACGCCTGGTTTGGATACCGGTATTCGCAGGCGGTCACGGTCAGTTGTCTTGCTGTTGCGGTCGTGATTCTGATCACCCAACGAATACTGCAGCCGGGCGACGCACTGCCTTCGATGGCCAATGTTTCAAATGAGCTGGCCATCATGGGAGGCGCGTCGTTCCTTGGGGGGGCATTGGTGGCAACCGCCATGAACTCTCTGGGGAACGACGTCTTCCTGCCCGGCGCGGCCTACCCCCTGATTGCGCTATGTGTTCCCTGGCTTTTTTATCTCGGCGGCACCGTAGGGGTAAATCCAATCGTGTCGGCCACGGTCGTTGGCGGAATTCTGGGGCCAATCTGGCCTTTTGATGCGATTGTCGGACTTGGCTTAGCGATGGTGACCGGTTGGGGCATCACCATCGCGGGTACACCTTATTCCGCCAATGCGCTTCTGTTGGAGCGGTTCACCGCCTACGGTGCTCGTCGCGCCGCGTACGGATGGAACCTGCGGTACTCGTTACTATTTCTCGGGCTAAGCGGCTGTCTATGCGCAGCTCTCGTTTACAGTGCGCTTCAATAGCGCGGTTTTCATACGTTGTTAGGAACATGGGAGGCCGGAATGGCACTAGATCAAGAAACCCTGAATCAGTTTGTCGACAGTGTGCGTCGCTACGTCCGGGATCGGTTGGTTCCACTGGAGATGCAGGTCGCGGAAGAAGACCGGANNACCGGATTCCCGATGATGTCATTGACGAGCTGAAGGAGTTGGGACTCTTTGGCCTCTCCATTCCGGAGGAGTTCGGCGGGCTGGGACTGAACATGGCGGAAGAGGCGGCCATTATTCAGGAGATGGGCTACACCTCGCCGGTCTTTCGTTCCATGTTTGGTACCAACGTGGGTATTGGTTCTCAAGGCATCATTATTGATGGAACGGCGGAGCAAAAAGCCCGCTACCTGCCGAAGCTTGCGACGGGTGAATTGATCGGCTCCTTCGCCCTGACTGAAGCAGACGCTGGTTCCGACGCAGGGTCCGTGATGACTTCGGCGCGGCGGGAAGGCGACGACTACATCATCAATGGCGCCAAACGCTACATTACCAACGCACCCCGTGCGGGTGTGTTCACTGTGATGGCGCGGACGGGCCGTAAAGAGGACGGCGGGCGAGGTGTCTCAGCGTTCCTGGTGGATGCGGATCTTCCGGGCATCAGCCTGGGCAAACCCGATAAGAAAATGGGGCAGAAGGGAGCCCATACCTGCGATGTGATGTTTGACAACGTGCGGGTGCCAGCCTCAGCCCTGATCGGCGGTGTCGAAGGGCAGGGGTTCAAGACCGCCATGAAGGTACTTGATCGTGGGCGTTTGCACATCAGTGCACTAAGTGTTGGTACCGCCAAACGCCTGATTGATGAGAGTCTCGCCTATTCATCACAGCGCAAGCAATTTGGTACCGAAATCGCGAACTTCCAGCTTGTCCAGGCCATGCTTGCGGATAGCCAGACCGAATATTACGCGGGCAAATGCATGGTTGAAGAAACCGCACGTTCCTATGACGCGGGGCAACCTGTGTCTATGAACGCTGCAAGCTGCAAGCTGTTCTGTACGGAAATGGTTGGCCGCGTTGCGGACCGCGCCGTACAGCTTCACGGTGGTGCGGGCTACATCAGCGAGTATTGCGTTGAGCGTTTCTATCGCGATGTCCGGTTGTTCCGCCTGTATGAGGGAACCTCCCAGATACAGCAGTTGGTGATTGCCAAGCAGATGCTTCGCAACGCGACGGGTTCACTATGAGTCGCGAGTCAGCTATGTCCGGTCCTTTAGCAGGTATTCGCGTTCTCGATCTGTCACGCGTGATGGCGGGTCCCTGGTGTACTCAGATCCTTGCGGATCTTGGCGCGGAGGTCATCAAGATTGAGCGCCCGGGGTTGGGCGACGATACCCGGCACTGGGGCCCTCCCTGGTTGAAAGACAAAGAGGGTAATCCAACCAGACAGTCGGCTTACTATTTGTCGGCCAATCGCGGCAAGCATTCGGTAACCGTTGATCTGGGACAGCCCGAAGGTCAGAAGCTGATCCGGGAGCTGGCGGCTGAATGCGATGTGTTGGTTGAAAACTTCAAGACTGGCGGGCTTGCCAGAAAGGGGCTGGGCTACGAATCCCTTTGTGAGACGAATCCTGGCCTTATCTATTGCTCTGTCACCGGCTTTGGTCATACCGGACCTATGGCAAGTTACGCAGGGTACGATTACCTGATTCAGGCACAATCCGGGCTCATGAGCATTACCGGTGCGGCCGATGGCCAACCCGGGGCCGGACCTCAGCGCGTGGGCATGGCTGTAGCCGACCTGACTACGGGGATGAATGCGGTCATCGCCATCCTGTCTGCCTTGCACCATCGAACGAAAACCGGTGAGGGCCAGCACATTGATATGGCATTGCTGGATGTGCAGGTCAGTTGGCTTGCGAATCAGGCATTGAACTATTTCTGCAGTGGGGATGTTCCCGGGCGCACGGGCGAATACCACCCTAATCTGGCCCCTTATCAACCGTTTCCGACGAAAGATGGTCAGGTCATTATTGCCGTTGGGAATGATGGTCAGTTCCAGCGTTTGTGTCAGGCCATGGGGTGCCCTGAGCTGGCGGAGGATGAACGTTTCTCAAGCAATCCTCAGCGGGTGCTTCACCGGCCGGAGCTGGTTGGCAAGTTGTGTGAAATCACCCGTACACGAACGAGCCGGGAGTGGATGGATTCGCTGGTAAACGTCCACGTGCCTTGTGGGCCAATCCAGAACATTGCTGAAGTCTTCGAGGACCCACAGGTCCTGGCCAGGGAGATGAAGCTTGAGCTGGAGCATCCGGTTGTGGGCAAGGTGCCAGGCATTGCCAACCCGATAAAGTTCTCCAAAACGCCCCAGAACTATTGTAAAGCGCCTCCGCTGCTCGGCGAGGACACAGATACGGTGCTTGCCCGGGTATTGGGAAAAAACGCCGAAGATATTCAGAAACTCCGATCCAGCGGCATTCTTTGATGCCAGTGGTCCGGTTTTCTCCAGAGCCGGCTCCTGCGCTTTGATTCGGGTGCCGGCTCTTTTTCCGAGGAGACACAATTTCATGTTGGTGAAATACGAACGTATCGATGAACTGGGTGTTATTACTATCAGTAACCCCCCGGTTAATGCACTGTCCCACGGTGTCCGCAGCGGTATTCTCGAGGCGGTCAATCAGGCTCAGGCTGATGATTCCAGGGCAATCCTCATTCTTTGTGAGGGGCGTACCTTTGTGGCGGGCGCGGACATCAGTGAATTTGGCAAGCCCATTCAGGAGCCGTCGTTGCCTAAGGTGAATGCGGCGATTGAGGCGTCAAACAAGCCGGTGATTGCCGCGATCCACGGTACAGCGCTCGGTGGTGGGTTTGAGCTTACGCTGAGTTGCCACTACCGCTGTGCATTGCCCTCAGCGTTTGTCGGTTTACCGGAGGTTACCCTTGGATTGTTACCCGGGGCGGGCGGTACGCAGCGTGTTCCACGCTTGATAGGTATAAAGGCAGCACTTGACCTGATGACCAGTGGCGAAAAAGTGCCAGCCGAACAGGCGCGGGAGCTGGGGCTGATTGACCGGGTTCTTGAGGGCGACTTGAGAGAAGGCGCGCTGAACTATGCCCGCGATTGCCTGGCTGGCGGCCTGGGCGTCCGCAGAATTCGTGATATGCAGATACCCGTGGATAGCGGAGACCAACAGACCCTGGACGCTTACCGAAACCAACTGGCTAAAAGGAAGCGAGGACAGGAAGCGCCTCAACGTATTGTCGACTGCGTCGAAATTGCTCTTAACCGGCCGTTTGATGAGGGGCTTGCCTTTGAGCGTTCGCAGTTTGTGGAATGCACCCAGTCCGACCAGTCAGCGGCGCTAAGGCATTTGTTTTTTGCAGAGCGTCAGGCACTGAAGGTACCTGATCTGGACCCGGAGGCCCACGCCCGTGACATATCCCGAGTAGGTATCATTGGTGCGGGCACAATGGGGGGCGGCATTGCCATGGCCTTCGCCAATGCTGGTATTCCGGTGATGCTCCTGGAACTCAATCAGGAAGGGCTTGATCGGGGGCTGACTCTGATTTCCGAGAACTATGGGCGCTCGGTCAGTCGAGGAAAACTGTCAACCAGCGAAGCGGCATCCCGGAAGGCGCTCATCACCGGAAGCACAAATTATGAGGACCTTGCCAAGGTCGACCTGGTGATAGAGGCCGTTTTCGAAAGCATGGATGTGAAGAAGCAGGTGTTCCAGCGACTGGATGAGGTCTGTCGCCCTGGGACCATTCTGGCGACCAATACTTCCTACCTCGACGTCAATGAGATTGCGTCTGCGACTTCGCGGCCTGGAGATGTGGTGGGTCTTCATTTCTTCAGTCCGGCAAACATAATGAAACTGCTGGAGGTCGTCAGGGCAGAACAAACCGTGGATGATGTTATTGCGACCGCGATGGCTCTGGGTAAACGACTCCGCAAGGTGCCAGTGTTGTCACGTGTGTGTTACGGATTCATTGGCAACCGGATGCTGAGGCAATACGCCAAAGAGGCTCAGTTGTGCATGATTGAGGGGGCTACGCCGGAACAGATTGACGGAGCCCTGACGGATTTCGGGATGGCAATGGGGCCGCTCGCAGTCGGCGATCTGGCGGGGCTGGATATCGGCTACAAGGCGCGGCAGGCTCTGACCAGCGAGCAAAAAGGTGATCCTCGTACCTACTGTATTGCTGATGCGCTGGTCGAATCCGGTCGCCTGGGACAGAAGACCGGCGCGGGATACTATCGCTACGATCCGGACACACGGGCAAGGTATTCGGATCCGCAAGTATCGGAAGTAATCAAGCGTGAGGCTTCACGATATGGTGTGTCGCAACGCCTGTTTACCAAAGAGGAAATCCAGGATCGACATATTCTGTCTCTGGTTAATGAGGGCTTTCGGATCCTTGAGGAAGGCATTGCTCAGCGTCCGGGGGACATCGATCTGGTCTATGTTCATGGCTACGGCTTCCCATCTTATCGCGGTGGCCCGATGTTCTATGCCAGCCAAAGAGGATTGGGCTCGGTCTTTGATCGCCTTGAGGCATTGGCCGCAAGCTCGGGAGAGCTCTATTGGAAGCCTGCGCCTCTTTTAAAACGTCTGGTGGAGCAAGGTCAGACCCTGGAGGAATGGATGGCCAGCAGAACCTGAGACATGTAGACGACAGACACGAAAGCGGGATGATGATGTTGTCCCGCTGTTCCTGCTAGAGCCGCTTGCATAGCCCTATTGGGGCTGGCATCATCCCGCACCTGATTGTGACCGATTATCGAACGATCGGTTGGTGCTTGTACTATTCAAAGGGATGGATTCGGTGGGTCGCGATAGCGAGGGTAGTGTGTCTGTAGACAAAGAGTTCCTGACGACCTTTGCACGCGGTCTGGAGGTTATTCGTTCTTTCGACACGGACACCCCGTCAATGTCGCTGTCTGCCGTGGCAGAAAAGAACAATCTGTCCCGGGCCGCCGCTCGCCGATTTTTGCTCACGTTACAGAAACTTGGTTATGTCACCCAGGACGACAAGAAGTTCAGGCTGACCGCCAAGGTTCTGGAGTTGGGCTATTCCTTTCTTGCTTCGCTGGATTTTTCGGAAACGATCACGCCTTTCATGGAAGAGGTCTCCTACCAGTTGGGTGAGTCCTGTTCTGCACTGGTACTTGATGGCGTAGATATTGTTTACGTTGCGCGGATTCCACGCCGGGGACTCATTCCCATTAATTTGCAGATTGGTGCGCGCCTGCCAGCCTATGCGACCTCTGGAGGCCGGGTACTGCTTGCCTCCCTGCCGGCTCAGGAACTTGACCAGGTGATTCGGGATACCCGTTTCGAAAAACTGACAGCCTATACGAAAGGCCCTGATGAGCTTCGCGCCGAACTCGAGAAGATTCGGATGAACGGCTACGCGGTTGTTGATCAGGAACTGGAACTCGGCATGCGAGCATTAGCTGTTCCGGTTTTTGATCGAAGGGGCAGGGCACGGTTTGCGCTTAACTCCAGCAGCCACGTCAGCACGGTCTCAATTGACCGAATCATCGACGAGTATGTGCCAATCATGCAAAGCGCCTCTCGAAAAATCACTGAAGTTCTGCCCTGATAGAGTGGCTTTTGGGCCATTCTGACACACCTCTGCTACCGCTCCTGTTTCTGGTTATCACCGCGAGGGTCTGATCTGGCCCTCGTCATATCCTCGCCTGAGCTGTTGCTTTTTCAGGTTTCCCGAACCCGCCGTCGGTGGTTATTACTGACTTGCACATAAAAAATTCTTGCACGCCTGAGATGAATATGTGAGATTACTCCCGCGAACATTATTCGAACATAAGTTCGATATGCGAACAAAGAAATGACCAACGAGGATAATCACAAAAATGATCGAATTATTTGGGCTTCGTCTGAAACGTAGTGTGCTCGGCGCAGTAACTGCTGTATCTCTGGCTTGTGGTGGTCTGGCTCAGGCCGAAGAGTGGCCTGACGATAACATTCGGTTGGTCGTACCTTACTCTGCTGGTGGTACGACGGACCTGCTTTCGAGAAAAGTGGCTGACCTGCTTCAGCGTGAGTTGAGCACGGTGGTGGTCGAGAACCGTCCTGGTGCTGGCTCGACGGTTGCTACCGGCCAGTTGGCTCGTGGTGGGCGTGGTTCCGACCATATGCTTCTAATGGCATCCCCGGGGCATACCATCGGCGCGTCTCTGTATCCTAATCTGCGATACGATCCAGTTGCTGACTTTGCGTTCATTCGCAACGTAATCAATATTCCGAATGTGATGGTTGTCCCTGCGAGCAGTCCGTACAACACAGTTGCTGAATTTGTTGAAGCCGCGCGGGAACAGCAGCTTTCTTTCAGCTCTCCGGGGATTGGAAGCTCTATTCACATGTCTGGTGAGCTGTTCAAGAACCTGACGAAGACGCAACTGGTTCATGTGCCTTTCCGAGGTTCCGGTGAAGCGCTGCCAGCCCTGCTGGCGGGTGATGTTGACGTCGCGTTTGAGAATATGCCGACCGTTTATCCGCATATTCAGTCTGGAAAACTCAAAGCCCTGGCAGTTACCACACCACAGGAGTCTGAGTTTCTACCGGGAGTCCCTTCCATGCAGCAGGCCGGCGCCGGGTATGGTCTTGAGGATTACGAAACGTCTGCCTGGTTCGGTCTGATTGCTCACAAATCCTTCCCCGAGTCCGGCCTTGAGAAGTTGGAATCGGCACTGGAAAAGATTATGTCTGGCGATGACTTCCAGAACTTCCTGCCTCAGTTTGGAGCGGTAGCGGGTGAAGAAGTCGGAGAAGACTTCCGCGCGATGGTAAAGAGCGAGCTTGCCAAATGGTCCGAAGTCGCTGAACAGGCGAACCTGAAACGTTAAAAAGAATTGCCGTATCGGGCGGGACAGTGCCATTTGGTCGTCCCGCCTTTTTCTTTGAGGCTGAACTGCAGAGGTCATCATGGAACTGTCAGACGATCAATCTACCCACACTGCTAACGACGAATACGGTCGGTTGAATCCCAACTCGTTACTGGGTGGGCTGTTTTTCGTGGTGTCGCTGGTTTTTCTGTTTTATGTAATTCCCAATTACATCAATTTGCCGCCCTATATGCAGCATCCATTGCTGTCCCCCCGGTTTCTGCCGCAATTGGCGGGCTGGCTGGTTCTCATTCTGGCGTTTGTCCTGATGGTAAACGGCTTGTTGTACCCGCCAAAGCGTGAGGAGGCCGATGAACTGCGGCAGGGTGTGCCCGTTCTTCGTCAGGTTTTGATGCTGGCGGCCGGCGCTATTTACGCGGTTTTCTTCGAACAATTTGGTGCCATCGGAAGCGGAATATTCGCAAGTGTTCTGCTGTTCATCGCCAGCGGTCTGAAAAGCGCCTGGATCTATGTATTGGCAGTGCTGTTTCCTGTTGTTGTCTCGCTTCTCTTTATTCACGTCCTGAATGTGCCCCTGCCCGTGGGAACGCTCTGGGAAGCTCTCCTTCAATTTTAAGGGCTGGTCGCCGGGTGATTTTACCATCCGGTGTCAGCATAAAGCTATTTGTCTGAGGTCAGACAGAACGTTTTAGGTTAATAGCAATGGAAAACATATCAGAAGTTCTGACGCTCTTTCTGAGTGTTGATAATTTTCTGGCCATAGCGGCCGGTGTGCTGATTGGCGTTGTGGTAGGCGCGATCCCGGGTTTAACAGCGACCATGGCGGTTGCGTTAGCCCTGCCTTTCACTTTTTCGATGGAGCCGGTTACCGCGATCCTTTTGTTGGTTGGGATATACAAAGGGGGCATGTATGGGGGCTCCATTACCGCCATTCTTATAAGAACTCCGGGATCTCCAGCAGCCGCTTGTACATTGCTTGACGGCTACCCGATGGCGCAACAGGGGCAAGCTAAGAAAGCCCTGAAAACCGCTTTGTATTCTTCGGTTATTGCCGACCTTATCTCCAATGTTGCGCTGATCTTCTTCGCGGCTTACCTGGCGAAAATCGCACTGAATTTCGGGCCGCCTGAATACTTCTGGTTGATCTGCTTCTCTCTGACCATCATTGTCTCGGTGTCGGGCAACTCTGCGATTAAGGGGCTGATTGCTGCCGGGTTGGGCATCATCATTTCCACAATCGGACTGGACGCGGTTTATGGTACTCAGCGTCTGACCTTCGACAATTATAACCTGATGGATCGAGTCTCCTTTATACCGCTTCTGATTGGTTTGTTTGCCATTCCCGAAGTCATCGATTTCTATACCTCCAGGGTCGCGCCCCATATCCGTACAGCGGTATCTGGCGCCTCTCTGACGTGGAAGGAGTTCAAAGGCTCCCTGAAAACCGTTATTCGCGGCAGTGTCATTGGGGTCATCATTGGAGCGATCCCGGGTGCCGGGGCAACATCTGCAGCCTTTATTTCCTACAGCGAGGCGAAGCGAACCTCTCCCCGAAAGGATAACTTTGGCAAAGGCGAGGTTGAAGGCGTGGCCGCGGCTGAAGCCGGAAATAATGGGGTCGCTGGAGCAACGCTGATTCCGCTGCTATCGCTGGGCAT
>NPIE01010521.1_pt2 | contig 10623 bp, 10 predicted proteins | sample 8637661 | NCBI WGS metagenome assembly NPIE01 (sample SAMN07420842, study PRJNA396082) | bioreactor metagenome | isolation source: sample BA12 brine-fed electro-methanogenic bioreactor BA | place: Japan: Kochi | collected 2016-12-09 | reverse complement strand
GATCATCGGCAGCAGCGGCACCGGAAAAAGCACCCTGCTCCAGTGCCTCAACCTGCTGCACCAGCCCACATCCGGCACCATCTTTCTGGAGGATCAGGAGATCACGGCCCCGGGGGTGAACCAGGACCGGGTGCGGCGGCAGATGGGCATGGTGTTCCAGGAGTTCAACCTGTTCAACCACCTCACGGTCTTAGGCAACGTGACCGTGGGCATGACCAAAGTTCTGGGCATGCCCGTGAAAGACGCGGAAAAAAAAGCCATGAACGAGCTGGAACGGGTGGGCATGGCAGACCACCGCCACAAATATCCGGCCCAGCTGTCCGGGGGCCAGAAACAGCGGGTGGGCATTGCCAGGGCCCTGGGCATGTCCCCCAAAGTCATGCTGTTTGACGAACCCACCTCGGCCCTGGACCCGGAACTCACCGGCGAGGTGCTTACGGTCATGCAGAAACTGGCGGCCGAAGGCATGACCATGATCATCGTATCCCATGAAATGGGGTTTGCCAGGGAGGCGGCGGACCGGGTCATTTTCATGGAAAACGGACAAATTGAAGAACAGGGACCGCCGGACCGGCTGTTCACCCGTCCGGAGTCGGAACGGACCCGGAAATTTCTGTCCGTCATCACCACGGGCACTGCAGACCCGACCGCCGGAAAGGCGACATGAGATCTTCATGACGGAATTTTTCGCATATGCCGCCATGGCCCTGCCGGATCTGCTGCAGGGCACCGTGGTCACCCTGAAGCTGACGGCCGGGGCCCTGGTCATCGGCCTGGCCATCGGGCTGCCCCTGTCACTGCTGCGCGTCTACGGTCCGAAACTGATCCAGCCGGTCTGCACGGCCTATCTGACGGTGTTCAGGGGCACGCCGCTGCTGGTGCAGCTGTTTGTGGTGTATTACGGGCTCCCGGAAATCGGGGTGTCCTTCTCCCGCATGGCCGCGGCCTTCATCACCCTGGGGTGCAACTCCGGGGCGTATCAGTGCGAGTATTTCAGAGGCGCCATCCAGGCGGTGTCCAAAGGCCAGATGACAGCGGCCCGGGGCATCGGCATGAGCCGGTTCCAGGGCATCCGGCACATCGTTCTGCCCCAGGCCCTGCGCCTGGTGATACCGGCCTGGTCCAACGAACTGATCGCCATGGTGAAGTACACGGCCATCGTATTCCTCATTGCCGTCCCGGACCTGATGAACAAGGCCAAAATCCTGTCCAGCCAGAATTTCGCCCCCATCCAGACCTATGTGCTGGTGGCCCTGATCTACCTGGTGCTGGTGGGAGTCCTGAGTCTGGTCCTGCACGGAATCCAGAGAAAGCTGGCCGTCCCCGGCCTGGATGCCGGCAATGAAGCCCGATAATCCAACCGGACCGCCCATGGCACTGGCCTGGTTTATCTGGGGGTTGGGTGCTCTTTTCTACCTTGCAGGATTTTTCCAGCGGGTGGCGCCAGGTGTCATGACCCGGGAGTTGATGCAGGATTTTAATATATCGGCTTCGGGCCTGGGGCATCTGTCAGCGCTGTATTTTTATTCCTATGTTGCCATGCAGATCCCCACAGGGATTCTGGCGGATACGCTTGGACCCAGAAAACTGTTAACAACAGGCTGTATAGTTGCGGGGAGCGGGACCCTTCTTTTTTCAATCTCTCCAGGATTTATTGGTGCGGGTCTTGGCCGGCTTCTGATCGGAGGATCTGTGGCCGTCGCTTTTGTGGGGCTTTTAAAGTTGTCAGCCTCCTGGTTCCCTAAAAATCTTTATGCATTCGTTGCAGGAAATGCCTTATCTATCGGGTTGATAGGGGCTATCACCGCTGGACCGCCATTAAGATATTTAGTGGATATCTTTGACTGGCGCAGCGTGATCTTTATCACTGGATTAATGACGCTTGTTTTAGGAAGCCTGATTTGGTTTGCAGTAAGAGACAGCCCACAGGAAAAAGGGTATCCTGGAATTGACAGAGGCATCCCCCCATCGGAATCATTATCTTTTAATGGCATTTTGAGGAATCTTTTCAAGGTATTTAAATATCGGAATACGGTACTTTTGTTTATAATCCCGGGTGGAATTGTGGGCTGCATACTTACCTTCTCTGGACTTTGGGGCGTTCCTTACCTTATTTCTCATCATAATTTGAGCCCGGGAACTGCTGCAACCCTGACCTCTTGTCTGCTTATTGGCTGGGCCATGGGAGCACCTGTCTTTGGATGGGCCTCTGACCGGTCAGGGAAGCGAAAACCCATATATATTTTGGGAGCAATGGTTGTTACGACAGGATGGCTGTTCATTTTGTTCATGGAAAACCTTTCATTGTTGCCATTAACAGCCGCTCTCTGGATCACTGGATTTTTTTCAGGATGTATGATTATCAGCTTTGCTTTTGTCATGGAATCTGTTCCGCGATCATTGTCCGGGACGGTTTCCGGTTTGACCAACATGGGAGTCATGATGGGTCCCATGCTGCTGCAGCCAGTTGTGGGCAAGATTTTGGATCATTATTGGACAGGCGGTCTGGTGAATGGCGTCAGAACTTATTCTCTTCAAGCGTATGAGCTGGGCTTTATCCCCATGATTGGTTGGATGTTTTTATCCGTCATCCTCCTGTTCTTTACCAGAGAAACGCATTGCCACGGGATTGATCAGTCAACAATCACACCAGAGTGATCACATCACCTAAAAGCGGAACCTGTCTTGCAATCAGTCCCTGGCTCAAACTCTGGGATTTGATCTGCCATGTTTTATATATCAGGCCCTGATAAACAAAAAAAATCAGCATCCTGGCTCAGTGAGTGTTGGCAGGCTGAGCCACCAGACGAACGCCAAGGGCCGCACACACCTTGTTAATTGTGTCAAATCGCGGTTTGGCATTCGGTTTAAGCGCTTTATACAAGGCTTCACGGGTTATTCCTGTAGATTTGGCAACTTCGCTCATACCACGAGCCTTGGCAGCTACTCCCAGAGCGTGCGCCAGCTCGGCGGCATCACCGTCTTCAATCACCATGGTGATGTAAGCAGCAATGTCTTCTTCGCTTTTAAGCTGCTCAGCCATATCAAAATCCGGCAGATCTGCAATTCGTTTTTTCATGTTTCAATCCTCCAAAGCGGTTTCCCGCAGTTTGGCCTTGGCAATGTCGCTCTCCTGGCTGCTCTTGTCTCCCCCACCAAGCATGACGATCAGAGTTTCACCTCTCTTGGTGTAGTACATTCTCCAGCCTGGACCGAATTGTTCCCTCATTTCAAAGATGCCTTCGCCCACTGGTTTTACATCACCGAGGTTGCCACGCTGTGCTTTATCGAGACGGCGGCTCAGGCGAAGCCGCGTAATACGGTCTTTCAGGCCGTTAAGCCATTTGTCAAATTCGGGTAATGTTTTAACCGTATACATACAGAAAATGTAATCGATCGAATACAAAAAGTCAAACAAAACCTAAAGGAATTATAATGGTATGATCGAACGCCCCCAGCCCACTGATCTTTTTTAATTTTATTGTAATTCTTTGCGTTTCAAATATACTCAGGCTTGATATGGAAAAAAATTCGATCAAAACAATTGGACACCCGAAACTGCCCTGCTATTTTTCAAGTGACGTCCCCAGGGAAACATGAACCCTTTTTCAAACCCTTCAAAGGCTTCGAAACAGATGCGGCAGGATCTCACCGCACTGCTTGGACCGGACCAGTGCCTGTTCGACCTGGAAGACCGGTGGACCTATGCCTTTGACGCCGGGGCGGACCAGGCCGTGCCCCTGGCCGTGGTGTTCGCCCATACCCCGGCAGATGTCTGCCGTGTGATGCAGTATGCTGCCTCCCGGCGGATTGCCGTGGTGCCCAGGGGTGCCGGGTCCGGCCTCACAGGAGGGGCAGTGCCCGCCATGGGGGGCATCGTCCTGGTGCTGGAACGGATGAACCGGATCCTGGAGATCGATACGGACAACCTGTGCGCCACCGTGGAAACCGGGGTGATCACGGGCACCCTCCAGAAGGCCGTGGAAGAAAAAGGGCTGTTTTATCCGCCGGATCCGGCCAGTGCCGGGTTTTCCACCATCGGCGGCAATATTGCGGAAAACGCAGGCGGCATGCGGGCCGCCAAGTACGGGGTCACCAAGCAGTATGTCCGGGGCCTGGAAGTGGTGCTTCCGGACGGGCGCCTGGTCACGCTGGGATCCAAATGTATCAAGGATGTGGTGGGCTACTCCATGACCGAGCTTTTCGTTGGATCGGAAGGCACCCTGGGGATTATCACCAAAGCCATTGTCCGGCTGGTGCCCCTGCCCGAAACCCTCAAGACTCTGGCCGTAAGTTTTCCGGACATCCAGGCTGCGGGCCGGGTGGTACCCATGCTCCTAAAAACCGGTGTGACGCCCTGCACCTTGGAATTCATTGACCGGTTCTGTCTGGAGGCGGTCACCAAAACCGGCCTGTCAGATCCGGTGGCATCAATGATCGCTTCCGACACCGGAGCCATGCTGCTCATCGAACTGGACGGAGACAAAGATACCGTGGCAAAGGAGTCGGCAGCGGTCCAACACATATGCAGTCAATGCGGGGCCACCGGGATTCATTCCGCCCGAAATTCTGCTGAACGGGAGCAGCTCTGGGAGATTCGCCGAAGCATCCACGGGGCCCTGGCAGGCCTTTGCCCGCACTGGCTGGAAGAAGACATTGCCGTGCCGCCGGCATCCATTCCTGACATGCTGGAAAAACTGGCGGCCCTGGCACGGGACCAACACTTACGGATTCTGTCTTTCGGGCATTTTGCCGACGGCAACATCCACCTGAGTGTCTCAGACGCGGCAGCCCCTTTGTCCCCCCAGCGGGCACTGGAAGTCACTCAACGAATATTTTCCCTTACAAACGCCCTGGGCGGGCGGATTGCTGCGGAACACGGCATCGGCCTGGCCAAAAAAGAATTTCTGGGCCTCAACCTGGATGACGCCACCCTGGATCTGGCGCTGCAGATCAAAAAAATGCTGGATCCGCAAGGCATCCTGAATCCCGGCAAGATTTTTCCTCAGAAAGTCTGGGAAAAGGGGGTTTAAAAAAACAACACCAGAAAACTCACCATTTATTGCTCCATCCACCATGCGCACAACCATTTTCTTTATGTTCATGGGCACATTTCTTACGGATTTCTCGACAGATTAGAAAATCCGGTATTGTTATCTTTTACTGAACATTGTATTAATTTAAATTTTAATGATTATATCAATAATACAATTGAATGGAATCAGCATGACCATATTAAGAAAAGCAAGAAACAAAAGCCTGGTTCAGGATGTCAGCCAGCAGATTGAAACAGCCATCATCAGTGGCGAATACCGTCCCGGAGACCGGCTGCCCAGTACCAGGGAGCTGCAGGAAATCCTGGGAGCCAGCCTGGGCACCATCCGTGAAAGTCTGGCAATTCTGGAGCAGAAAGGATTTCTGGAAGTGCGGAAAGGATCCAAAGGCGGCTTTTTTGTCTGTGAAACATCCACCAAACCCATGATCAACAGCCTGGAAACCCTGATGCAGCGGATGGTGTTTAACACCCGGGAATTATACGAATTCAGAATTCCCGTAGAAGCCGGACTGACAGGCATTGTGGCTCAAAAAGCCGATGGAAAAAAGATCCGGGCCATCAAACAATACCTCAAAAAACTGGAAGGATGCCTGAACAAAGGCAATGCCGGCTGGCTGGCCCTGGTGGACATTGAGCAGGACCTTCGGCGGGAATTTTTGATTATTGCCGATAACCAGATCTATGATGCCGTTCTGAGGCCCATTGTGGACAACCTGTGCAACTATGCGTTGAAAGTGCTGCCCGGCGGGGATGCGGAAACCCTTCTGGCTTATGAATCCTGGGTCAAGATCATTCAATGCATTGAAAAAAAGGACCCGGTCAACGCATCCATACATGTCTCTGAACTTCTGTCTAAATTCATGGACATTATTGTTCATCATCCAATGAATGACCCTGAAAAAAAAGGTTGACCCGGGTGAAAAAAAAGGGCAATTAAACTTAATGATTTAATCATTTAATTTTAATTGCCCTTTTTGGGGGCAGATGTCATTGACACTTTAAAAAGGCTGTTTCTCAGATGGAAGATCCCTTTTTTTCACTTGACCGGATGCAGGGTGCCACATCGTCTGACATCCAGACCCTCCACGACGCCTCCATGCAGATTTTACAGCGCGCCGGGGTCTGCTTCAATCATCCCGAAGCCCTGGAAATATTTAAGACCCATGGCTTTGATCACCGGAACGGGCGGGTTTTCATATCAGAAAACCAGGTATGGGATGCGCTGAAAACGGTTCCGGCAAGTTTTGAAATCCAGGCCAGAAATCCTGAAAAAACAATCCTGGTGGGTGGGCAAGACCCAGTATTGCTTCCCACAGCCGGTGCTCCCAATATTGCGGACCCTGAAAAAGGGCGGCGTCCGGCCCATTTGTCCGATTTTTCAACCTGCTGCGCCCTGGTGGAGACCTCCGGGCAGTTGAACATGGGGGGATGGCTCATGGTCCAGCCCCAGGATATCCCGGTGGGCACGGCGCACCTGGAGATGCTGTTCACCTATCTGACCCGCTGCACCAAACCGCTGCTGGGCGCTTTCGGATCTGCGTTCATGGCACAGGACACCTTTGAAATGGCCGGAATGATTTTCGGCGGCACATCCTATCTCAAATCCCACCCTGTCACGGCCATGGTGGTCAATGCCATGTCTCCCCTGAAATTTTCACAGGACCAGACCGACGTTTTAATCATGTCCTCCAGGCTCTGCCAGCCGGTGGTCATTTCCAACATGGCTTTATGCGGTTCCACCGCCCCGGTCCGACTCCCGGGGCTGCTGGCCATGATCAATGCGGAAATCCTGGCCGGCATGGTCCTGTCCCAGCTGGCAGGGCCGGGAACCCCGGTGGTGTATGGCACCACCTCTGCGCCCATGGACATGAAAACCCTGGTGGGGGTCGTGGGTGCCTGGGAAACCGTCAAAATCTCAGCCATCGCCGTTCAAATGGCCCGGTTTTACAAAATGCCCTGCCGCACCGGCGGGTCCCTGACCGATGCCCATGTACCGGATGCCCAGGCCGGGGCGGAAAGCAGCCTGCTGCTGTCCACGGCCATGCGGAACGGGGTGGATTTCATCATTCATGCCTGCGGGCAGATCTCCTCTTTCATGGCCGTGAGTTTTGAAAAATGGCTGATCGATGAAGCCGTGTGCGAACAGGTGAAGCGGTTTCTGTCGCCTCTGGATATTTCCGAAGAAACCATTGAACTGGATGCCATCTGCGATGCCGGTGTCACAGGCAATTTTCTGATCCACCCCAGCACCTTTCTCCATTTCAGGGAACTGTCCCGGTCCGATCTTTTCAACCGGAACCATTATACCCGGTGGCTGGAAAACGGAGCAAAAGATGTGGCACACGTGGCGTCTGAACGCCTGAAAAACAGACTGGCCTCGTATGAGCCCCCTGCTATGGACCCCGGGTTGACACAGGCGCTGCAATCCTATGTGGCCAGACGGAAAAAAGACCTGTTGCCCTGATTGACGGATCAGTCATGGACCCGGGAAACCAGCAATCCCGATGCCGTTCTTCATTTTCTTGATTTTTTTGACAGAAACCGGGGAGTATGGACTGAACTGTATATAAATGATTGCCGTAACGAATAACATCATTCACTTTTGAATGTGTGCAATGGGCAACTGGGTTGAATGTTTGATTTCTTTCAAGGAAAAGCTTGTTTTAATTGAGGTCACACCGGGCAGTCTCCGAATAACGTTTCTCGATAATTTTTCATAAGATTCCAGGCTGCTGGCCACAATTTGAAGCAGATAATCCGATTCCCCTGAAATATTGTGGCAGAAAAGGATTTCGGGGATGTCCTGAACCGCCTGTTCAAAATCGGTCAAAGAATCATCACTGTGGATCGAAAAGCTGATCTGGACAAATGCAATCACGCCAAACCCCAACCGCCTGCGGTCCAGATGGGCATGGTATCCTTTGATGAACCCGTTTTCCTCCAGACGTTTCTGTCGTCGCCAGCAGGGGCTTTCACTTAAATGAAGCCTGCCTGCCAGTGTCACATTGGATGCCCGCCCCTCTTTTTGCAGCAAATCAAGCATGGCCCGGTCTGTCTGATCAAGGTGTGTGTCGTCAGGCAAAATATTCCTCCATTTAGACAATTATTAAAATATTCTTTCAATTATTAGCCTTATTCTGGAGATAAAAGCAAGGACATTTCATTGGATAATTGATATTTTTACCCATACTGTTTTACATATTTTCTCACTGGATCATATCCATGAATGGAGGTTATGATGGACACTTACAACCCAGAACGGGCACTGCTCACTGCCCGCAGAGAATTTGGAGAGCACGGCGGCGTTGTGCCGTCCATTTCACGATCCGCCACATTTACCGTCATGCATCCCGGGACGATGCCGGAAATTTTCAACGGCCTGAAAGGACCCGAAAAGGGCGGGTGTTTCCTGTACAGTCGTCATTTCAATCCCACCGTCGATGTCCTGTCGCGATACCTTGCGGCCATGGAAGGGACGCAGGCGGCCGTGTGTACGGCCAGCGGCATGTCCGCCATTTCCTGTGCCATCCTCCAGATTTGTCACAGCGGAGATCACATCGTGGCCAGTGAAAGTATTTACGGCGGGACCCATGCCCTGTTTGAATCCCTGCTTCCCCAGATGAACATCCGGACAACGTTTGTTGATATTACGGATATTGAAGCGGTAAAGACCGCCGTCACTGAAAAAACACGAGTGATCTATACGGAGACCATGGGTAACCCGACCCTTAAGATTGCCGATATTCCCGTTCTTGCAGAAATTGCCGGCAAACAAGGCAGCAAGCTCGTCGTAGACAATACCTTTTCTCCATTGATTTTCAGTCCCGGGATTTTAGGTGCCGATGTGGTCGTTTATTCGCTGACCAAATATATCAACGGGGCAAGCGATCTGATTGCAGGCGCGGTATGTGCGGACAAATCGTTTATTCATGAATTGATGGATCTGCACACGGGAAGGGTCATGCTGCTCGGCCCGACCATGGATCCCCGTGTGGCCTTTGATTTGCTGCAGCGGATTCCCCATCTGCCCATCCGGATACGCGAACACAGCAGAAGAGGGGCTGCCATGGCCGAAATGCTCAAAGAAATGGGGATCAGGGTGACTTATCCCGGACTGCCGGATCATCCCCAATATCAAAAGGCCAGGGAGCTGGCCAATAATGGATACGGTCTGGGCGGCATCCTGACCCTGGACTGCGGGACCAGGGAAAAGGCGGAAACACTCATGGACGTGCTTCAGAATGAAGAGTCTTTTGGTATGATCGCCGTTTCCCTGGGCTACTTTGATACCCTGATCAGCTGTTCCGGCTCCTCCACATCGTCTGAAATCAAGATGGAAGATCAGCAGAAAATGGGATTGTCACCCGGACTTCTCAGAATCGCCCTGGGATATACCGGAGATCTTGATACCCGTATGAAACAGATGGAACGGGCCGTAAAAAAAGTGTTCGGCGTTTAACAAAAGGAGAAACCCATGATTGAAGTCAGATTTCACGGCCGGGGGGGTCAAGGTGCTGTCACCGCAGCCGAACTGGTGGCTCAGGCAGCTGTTGCTTCGGGCAAACACGCCCAGGGATTTCCCAATTTCGGCCCTGAGCGGAGAGGGGCTCCGGTGACGGCTTTTTTAAGGGTGTCTGAACACCCCATCTTTTTAAGGGAAAGAATCGATTGTCCGGATGTGGTCGTGGTCCTGGACCCCACGCTGCTGGGGATGGTCAACGTCACCGAGGGGCTGGCCCGGGCAGGCACAATCGTTATCAACGCCCCGGATGAAAACAGCCCTGGCTTGAAACAATTGTCCAGGACCCACCGGATAGCCGTCGTGGACGCCGGCAGCATCGCCATGCAAACCCTGGGGGTTCCCATCACCAATACTGCGATCATCGGGGCACTGGTTCAGGCAACCGGGGTAGTTTCCCTGGCATCCCTGATGTCCCCGGTGGAAAACCGGTTTGGCCGGTTGGCACAGAAAAATATCGCTGCCATGACATCGGCTTTTGAAGCCACCCGGGTGTTCCCCGCCGAGAAAAAAGAGACTGCCGGAAAAAAGCCGACCGAACCTGCATGGGAAACGTTTATTCGCGGGGAGGCCCTTTATCCTTTCAGCGATGTCGAAATCGGGGGGGATGTTTATCCGTCCGGAAGCAGCAAAGCATTTCACACCGGAAACTGGCGGACTTCAGGCAGACCGGTGATGGACAAGAACAGATGTGCGGCATGCGGCATCTGCTGGATTCTGTGCCCGGATACCGCCTTTTGCCCCAGTGCCGAAGGCGGTTATGAATGGGACGGCCGGTACTGCAAAGGCTGCGGTATCTGTGTTGAATCCTGCCCCAAAGGCGCATTGACCATGGAGGAAGAATCAAAATGAGTGACCGTACCGGAACGGAAGTCTCCATTGCCGCAGCCAGAGCTGTCGGGCTTGCGGATGTGGATGTCATTGCCGCCTACCCCATTACCCCTCAGACCCATATCGTGGAGCATCTGGCTGAAATGGTGAATTCCGGGGAACTGGATGCCGAATATATCCCTGTGGAATCGGAACATTCGGCCATCAGTGCCTGCCT
>NPIE01014850.1_pt1 | contig 10624 bp, 7 predicted proteins | sample 8637661 | NCBI WGS metagenome assembly NPIE01 (sample SAMN07420842, study PRJNA396082) | bioreactor metagenome | isolation source: sample BA12 brine-fed electro-methanogenic bioreactor BA | place: Japan: Kochi | collected 2016-12-09 | reverse complement strand
AAAGGGAACTTAGCATGGTAAAAACAAAGGCTTGTATAAAAGCAACTAGCAGTTCCAGTAGTGTCATAAACACTGTAAGCATTATGCTTACAACGGATATTGAGTATCCAAAATAAACATTTACTGCTCCAAAAATAAAAATAAACCCAAAAAGAACCATTGCAATGATATGGCCTGCAAGGATGTTTGCAAACAGACGAATCATTAGCACAGCAGGCTTAATAATCCAGCCGGCCATTTCAACAACAGGCATAATAGGTATCGGGAGTTTAAGAAATACAGGAACTCCTGGGGCGTTAAAAATATCTTTCCAAAAATGCTTGTTCCCATTAAGTAGTATTACCATTAGGGTGAATAACGCTAATACCATTGTAACGGCAATATTACCAGTTACGTTTGCTCCGCCGGGAAAAATTGGAACTAGCCCAAGCCTGTTATTAATCCATATAAAAAAGAAAATAGTAAGCAAGAAGGGCATAAACCTATTGTAGTGCTTATCGCCAATAGAGGGTTTAGCTATTTCGTCGCGAACAAAAATGATTAAATTCTCAACTAAGTTTTGCAACCCCCTAGGTGCTTTGTTTGGTCGTTTTTTGTAAGCATTAGCAACCGATATAAAAATCCAGGCAATTAGGATTGAGTAGATAATAATGGCTGCACCGTTTTTTTTAAGCGATAAGTCAATAGGAAGCGATGCCGTTAGTATTTCCCCACGCTCATCTACCTCAGCAATTTTGCCCTTTAGCTCACCCTCTGTAATTAGCTTAAAGCCCTTATAAGTTGAGTGTCCATGATGAAACTTTGACGAGAAGAAAGCATAAAACTTTCCTCTAGTTTTGCTATACAAAAAAATGGGCAAAGGAACTGAAATGTGGTGATGCCCAATAGTTAAAATGTGCCAATCGTGCGCATCGCCAATATGATCGAAAATGAAATCGCCAGCGTTAAAGGCTTTGTCGTTGGTGCTATGGGCGGTGTCTTGTTCAGATTTGGGCGCAGAAAGTGAACTTCCAATTGTTTTTGTTGGAGCAAGTGTTGATATGCCTATAGCCAAGAGAGTTATAAAGAAAAGCCCTTTCTTCATTTCTAGAATATTTTACGCCAAACCAAAAATAGATACTTTATTGCGTAAAACAATTTCTAGCGGGAGTTTTTTTCGGCAAGAAAAAACTGATACTCTCGAACTAGTTGAAAAAGAGAATGAAAGTAAAGGATGATAAAAATCACCAGAAAGGGAATTAGCGTTTCGCGAGCAAAAATTATGTAGAGAACTACAAAGGCTAACGAACCAAAAAACTTTACCATGGAAAGTAGCATAAAATACTTTGAAAACCTTATGGTGGGCAGATTATGCGTTTTTACAAGGATAAAATAGGAGAAAAAGTTAAGCAAGTAAAAGTAGATAAAAACGACAGGGAGCATTGGGAAATAGTGTTGCGGTGCAATATAACCAAACACCGCAGCACAAATAATTGCCAATACAAGGTATTGAACTGTTAGGCTTTTTATGAATTTCAGTATGGTCTTAATTTCAACCACAAATACTTATTCTTTTTTATCCGCTTCTTTGTTTGGAGTAAACGGTTTTTGAGCCGATGAGCTGGTCGAATCGGCATTCATATCGCAGTATCCGGTAAACCTGCTTCCGGGCTCAATAGCTAAACGGTTTGTGCTCATATCGCCCATAACTTTTGCAGTTGATTTAAGAGAGAGTAATTCCGAAACTATAACCTTCCCATCAATAGTGCCCGATATATCTGTGTTTTTGCAGGTAACTTCACCCTTAATTTTTCCGGTTTCACCAATTACAACTTTCCCTTTAGCTGTGATGTTTCCAACAAGCATTCCGTCAATTCTTAAATCTCCACCACAAATAATGTCGCCATGTATTTCAGTGCCAAAGCCAATTAGGTTGATGTTGTTCGATGTGTTTTCGTTCTCGTTATACTTTGCCATGTTTCCGTTTTTTTATGTTAGTGGTTGATTACAAAAGGCAAAAATAGAAAAATGATGTTAAGCAAAGGCACTTTTAGCTTTTTTTTTAATTAGTGTTTGCATTGGACGATGAATTTGACCAGTATAAATTATCGTCGGTTTTGTTTGCTGAAGGAGAATCATTGGTTTCGTTGGAGTTTTCGGGCTCTTCGTCAAGTACCTCTTCCAATTCCCACGAGTATACTTTGCGTTTAGGACCCTGATCGCGGTAAAGGATGGCGCAAGCCAAACCTGCAATTCCCCCAAATAAATGCCCTTCCCACGNNTTGGCCAAATGGGTAAAACGCCCCAGATTAATCCTCCGTATAAAAAAACAACAACAAGCGAAATGGCTGCTAACCGAGGATCGCGACGAATTGCACCGCTGAAAAACAGGAACGATGCTAGGCCATATACAATTCCGCTTGCTCCAATATGATAGCTGGGCCGACCACCCAGCCAGACGCATACGCCAGAAATAATCCAAATAATTATGAAAACCCTATAGCTAAGCGAACGGTAAAAGTAGATAATTCCAGCACCCATTACCAGTAACGGAACCGAGTTAGAGAAAAGATGCTGAAAATTTGAGTGGACAAAGGGCATAAGCAGTATACCCGGTAAGCCCTTAATCGCTCTGGGGTAAACGCCTAAAAAGGAAAAGCTTATTCCTAAGGTGTACTCCACAATGGCAATAAGCCATAGAATCGATACGAAAAGGAATGGAAGCAGCAGGCTATGCTTGAATATTTTATGATCAGTGCTTTTCAATTTTACTGAATTTTTATTGGTTCAAATTAATGCTATCAACTACAAATAACCCCTCCATTGACGATACCCATACTCTTCCTTTCGAATCGCAAAACATAGCAATAACCCGATTTGCAGGAAAGTTATGCGTTTTGCTTATTTTGTGCCATGTTTTTCCATCGTAAATAGTAATGCCTTCACCCTTTCGCGATGGGAGCGACCCGCCAAACCAAATATTTCCATCTGCATCCTCGGTAATTGCATCAACGCAAGGTTTGGCAAGATGTTCTGGCGATGAGTATGCTTCCCATTCTTTTCCGTTAAATGCTGTTAGGCCTCCCCTGGTACGATGGTAGCAGCTACCCGCCCAAAGTGTTCCTTTTGAGTCTTGAAAAAAAATGCTTGTAGAATTATCCTCAAGCCCGTGACGACCAGAGAAGGTTTCCCATTCTTTGCCGTTATAAACGCTGATACCCTCCGAAGAAAATCTTGAACCGCACCACAAATATCCCTTATTATCTGTAAAAAAATGGGTAACGTTTGCTATTGCTCTACTTGTTTGCTCAACTATGTGAAATTGTTTGTCAACATAGTATGCAAGACCTAGTTCCGTACCTATCCAGACTACTCCTCGGAAGTCTTGCTCAATGGCAGTTACAAAATTGTGGGGCAACCCATCGTAAGTTGTGTATGATGACCAGTTTCCGTACCTATTAACTAGTAAACCGTTTGCGGAACCAATCCAAATCTCACGGTTGTTTACAAGCGCTATGGTATTAACGAATGGGTTTGTAAGTGAAATAGGAACTTGAATAGTATCGATGCTAAAAGGGGTAACCCAAACCAGACAGGGTTTTCCGTTTGCAATAATATTGCCGCCAAACATCAGGCTGCCATCGGTAAGCTTAATGGATGTGTGGTAGCAGCCTGAGGGTAATCTCTTGTCACCACTTTTAATTACAAGCGTATCGTTTTTTACCATTGCAATGTCGCCCCCCGTATTTCCGTCGCTAAGTCCTACCCAAATATTTCCTTCACTGTCCTCCTGTAGGCTGAATGCATATTGCCCCTCTGGCAAATCAATACTTTTGATTTGGGAGAGAACGGAATTAAACCAAAAGAGGTAGAAGAGAGTAATAAGTATTTTTGAGTAAAGCCTCATATAAAGCTACACCTTAAGTCCCAAAACAAGAACGTCGTCAATTTGCTCGTTGTTGCCTTGCCAGCTTTTAAAAATTCTGTTAAGCTCAGCCTTTTGACTAGCGCCAGTGCCAATGCTAACATCAGTAAGGGTTGAAAAAAACCGATTTCGCATGAACTTTTTGTTTTTTTCTCCACCAAACTGATCCATGTAACCATCGGTATATAGGTAAACCCAATCGCCTGGCTTTAGCTCTATTTGTTGCTGCTTGAAAGGTTTGGTAAATAAGCGAGTAGACATGCCAATTGAAGAGAAATTGGGTTTAAACTCTAAGATTTTTTTATTTCGAATTATGGTAAGGGGGATAAGAGCACCGCTATAGTCAATTATGTTGCTACCTAGCGAGTACTTAATTATTGCGATATCCATGCTATCTTTAAGAACAAGCTCATCGGTATCCTCCTTTCTCAGCTTATTTCTTAGTTCAATATTAAGAAATTCGAGAATTGCTGCTGGTTCTGTTATGTTCTGTTGGTTTACGGCTTGGCTAAGTAAATCGATGCCAATTATGCTCATAAAGGCTCCAGGCACACCATGTCCAGTGCAATCGGCAACTGCAAGGAATAGGTTTTGGTTTTTTAGCGTAAACCAATAGAAGTCGCCACTTACAAAGTCTTTTGGCTTATAAAGGGAGAAAGCATCGGCAAAGTAGTTTGAAGCCATGCTAATTGGAGGAAGAATTGCCTTTTGTATTCTTTCGGCGTAGCGAATGCTATCGGTAATTTTGCCAATATAGCTCTCAATTACCTTGTATGCTTCTTCAAGGTATTTATTCTTTTGTTCTATGCTAATTTGGTGTTTTTGGATTTCTTGGTTTTGGTCTAGTATCTCATTTTGCTGCTGGTTTAGCTTCTTGTTGTTTTCTTCAATTTCTGCTTTTTGAAGCGTAAGCAAATGGTTTGCCCTGCGTTTAATGTTAAATGCGTAAAGCGTTATTGCTATTACAATTAGCGCAAAGGCAAAACCAGCCATGTAAAAGTTTCTTATTACTACTTGCCTAGCTAGCTCTTTCTGGTTAATTTCTTGGGCTTGTTTAAGAATTTGAATTTCCTGTTCTTTTTTATCAATGTCGAACATTACCTCCATCATTGCAATTGCCCGCGAATTTTTTTCGTTAATTATGCTATCCTTAAAAATTGTGGATCTTTTATGGAAATAGAGCGCTTTAGAGGGTATGTTTCGCCTTTCATATATTGTGCTAAGGGTTTCGTATGCCCACTGAGTGTGCGTAATTGAACCAATACTTTTTGCCATTTCAAGGCTTTTGCTTGAGCACTCTTCAGCTTTGTTTAGCATGTTAAGTTCAGTATATACCCGTGCTAGGTTAACATAGCTATCGGCAATAAACTTTTTATCGCCAAGCTCTAGGTCAATTTCTAGCGCTTGCTTAAAAAGATCGAGTGCATTATTTGGCCTGCCTTGGTATAGGTGAATTTTTCCAATGGCATTATACGATATGGCCAAACCTTTGAGGCTATTTATTTGCTGGTTTGCTTTTAACGATTGCGTATAGTAAACCATTGCACTATCGTAAACACCCATAAACTCGTATACCTCACCAATGTTGTTGTAGTTTATGGCTTGCCCTAATTGGTTTTTCATGGTGAGCGATAGGTCAAGTGCTCTTTTAAAGTAGGTGAATGCTTCTTGGTATTGTCCGTTTAACGAATAGATATTGCCAAGGCTGTTAAGCGAAACCGAAATATTGAAAGTATCTTTTATAGCATCGGCTGTTTTTAATCCAAGAAGATGATACTGAGTTGCCTTTGGATGGTTGTCCATTCGCCTATAAACAACACCCGTGCTATTGTATGCTGTTGCAATTAGATGCTTATTTCCCGATTTTTCAGCGTAAGCCAACGATAGGGTGTGGTGTTCAAGCGCTTTGTTGTAACGAGCAATATTCCGGTATAAGACACCATAGCTGTTGTGCACCCTAGCCAAAGCCCAGTAGGTTGAGTCTTTTTTTGCAATGCTTAGTGCTTGCGATAGCACCTCTTCGCACTTTTCCAAGTTTCTGATATCCTTGTTGAAAAATCGGGATATATCAATTAAAAGTTCAAGTTTAATTGAGTCGTTTTGCTCGTTGGCCACTCGGGCTTTTAGGCTATCTAACTTTTCATTGCCAAAGGAGTTAAGGCTCGATAGGACAACTATAAAAAGTAAAAAAGCAGTATGAATAAAATGTTTCATCAATCGACATATTTTGATGTAAAGATATGAAAATTATACTTTTTGCGATATTTCAGATTTTTTATGCCTAAATCTTGTATATAATAGTTCAAAGCGCTTTTATTGCAAGAGTTTTTGTTATAAGTTTGCGTGTTAGGATTATAACGTTGTTGTTTTTTGTATAAGCGATTATTTTATCCATTCTTGAGCGTTTTTAATTAGCAGTAAATGAAAAAACTCTTAAAGGCATTTGCGATAATGGTAGGCATGCTCACTGCTTTTATCATTGGTCTTGCAGTGGCAGGCTACTTGCTCGAAGATAGAATTGTTGAGTATACCATCAATCAACTCAATAATAGATTAACAGCAACGCTTAACATAAAAGAGGTTAAGGCATCGTTAATTAAAAACTTTCCATACGCCAGTGTAACCTTAAGCCAAGTAGAAATAGTTGAAGGAAGCCTTGAAACTCCCGAAGAGTTTGAAACAGGACTTATTTCAATTGACGAACTAACGCTAAAGTTCAATTTGTTTAGCGTTTTTTCAAACACTTATAGTATTGAAAAAATGCTTCTTAAGGATGGCTGGATAAACCTTTACTTTGATAATTCGGGGAAAGGAAACTTCGATATTTTTAGAGCAACTGAAGGCGCTAGTAGCGGATGGATTTTAGATGTGCACAAGCTCCAACTTGATAATATAAGCTTAAGCTACATCGATCCGAGAACTGGCTGGGTTTGTAAGGGCTATATAGAAAAGGGCGAACTCAACGGACAACTCAATGCGAGCAGCATTTTTGTTGGTACAAACCTAAAGGGAGTTATTGGTATACTCCGACAAGGAGGTTTTCACTATGTGAGAAATGAGCGCTTAGAGCTTAATTCGGTTTTAGAGGTAACCGATTCGGCTCTAGTTATTCGGGATGGTTTTTCCAAGTTGGGCAGGGCAAAACTTGCGGTTGATGGAACAGTTGGAAGAGGTCAGGGGGCTCCAGTTTCTCTCTTTATTTCAGGCGATAATCTTAGTGTTAATAGCCTTGTCTTGCTACTGTCGCAGTTTAACCTATCGCTTCCACCAAGTGCCCAAACTCTAGGAAATTTTACTTTTAAGCTAACCATTGATGGGCTTAGTAGGGTTGATAAACCTTTTTTGGTTAACCTAAATTTTTTTACCGACAACTTAACCCTTTCGTTGCCGGAAAAACCCGATTTGCATTTATCCAATGTTATCGGAAAATTTTCAAATGGTAGCCAGGGAAAGCCTGAGTCAACCTCTATTGAGATTTCTCAGTTTAGACTCGAAACGTTAAACTCATACGTTGAGGGAGCCCTAAGGGTTAAGAATATAACCTCACCTTTATACCATTTAAAGGTAAAGCATAACCTCGATGTTGGTAGTTTTAAAAGCTGGGGAATAAAATTTCCAGTAACTAGTGGCGAAGTAAGTGGCGATTTCGAAGCGCTTGGAATGCTTGACCAAATTAATAACATCTCTCTTACCTCATTCGAGAACTCAAAGTTTAATGCTAAAATAAAGGTTAGTCAAGTTTGCTTCGAAAGAGTAGGTAGAATACCTGACATCAAACAGGTTTCGGGAGCATTTACAATAGCCAAACAGGATATTTCCCAGGCAAAGCTTAAGGGGCTATTAAATGGTGCAAATTTTGAAACCGATTTTAGCGTTACAAGTGCTGGTGGCATTCTATTTGGAAACACTGAGGCTATAGTACAAGCAAATGTAGTTGTTGATTCGGTAAATTCGAGCTGGCTGTTAGCGGATAATCCTGAAACAGTTAAGGTACAAGGTAAGTCAACATGGGACAGGATTCGATCAATTTCAGGCGATATCTTCATCGACCAGTTCATTCACAATAATTTTACGGCACAACCCCTAAGTGCATCGTTTTACCTCAACAAAAACGAGCTTGTTTGTAACAGCTTTTTATGCCGATCGTGCGATGGAATAATTACCGGTAGAATTGCTGCCAGCACAATGGATAGCCTAGACCATACTCTTAATGCCGATGTTGATTTTGATGGGATTGACGTGTCAAAGCTTTTTCGGTCGTTTAATAATTTTAAGCAAGATATAGTTACGAGCCAAAACCTCTCAGGACTGCTCGATGGGAATGTTGTTCTAACCACAAAAGTTCGCAATGGAAGCATTAGCACTAAGGATGCCGAGGCAACTACACGTTTAACGCTTAGCGATGGACGACTTAAGAACGTTAAGCAGCTGGAGAGTCTTTCCAAATTCATCGACCTTAACGAACTACAAGATATTTATTTTAGCACGCTAACAAATACAATAACAGTAAGAAACGAACAGGTCATAATCCCGCAAATGGAGGTTAGCTCCTCGGCAATAAACCTATTTGCATTGGGGAGGCATGGCTTTAACGGCGAGTATGTTTACCAAACACAACTTAGGCTCTCCGATATTCTTTTCAAAAAATCATCGGCTCAAAGCAGCCAGTTCGGTGTTGTTGAAGATGATGGTGATGGGGTTAAGCTATACCTAAAAATAGAGGGCGATAAACAAAACCATAATGTTTCATACGATAGGGAAACCGCTCGCGATGTTTTTAGAGATAACCTAAAAAAGGAGGGTGAGGTCTTAAAAGGAATCATTCAGGACGAGTTCAGCTTCTTAAAAAAGGATTCACTAAACGATATGCAAGAGGGAAACGATCATAAGTCAGACACAACTCAGGAGGAAAAATCGACCAAGTTTACTATTGAATGGGACGATGAGTAGCGTATACTTTTTTAATAGACTCACCGTTTGCTTAACAAACTAATAAATCTTACCATTTTGGAAGCCTATGTTGCTAAACAAAGATGGAAGTTAATACTGCTTTTTGTAGCAGTGATTATTGGCTTTGCATCGTTATACATTACAAATTCGCTGGTTAAGGAGCTCTCTAACGAAGAGCGAAAGAAAATTGAACTATGGGCACAGGCCATTCGAGAGCTTTCACAGGTTAACAATTTGGCCGATACTACACAAAGTTTTACCATTATTCTTGATGTTTTACAGAATAACACCACCGTTCCGGTTATTCTCACAGATGAAGATGGGGGCATCCTCTCGTATCGGAATTTATCGCTTAGGCGGGCAAACCACGCTTCCGAACTGGAGGGTGAATTAGAGCAGATGAGAAACGATAGGGAACCCATTGAAGTTGTTCTTCTCGATGGCACTAAAAATTTCGTGTACTACAAGGATAGCACAACTTTAACTAGGTTAACCTACTATCCGTACATTCAGCTATTTATTATTGTGCTTTTTATTTTTGTATCATACTATGCTTTTAGCTACTCCAGGCGAGCTGAGCAAAATAGGGTCTGGATTGGCATGGCAAAGGAAACGGCACACCAACTTGGCACACCAACATCTTCGCTGCTCGCATGGCTCGAGATTGTGAAGGAGTCAAATCTGAAACAAAATCTTATTGAAAACTTTGAAAGCGATGTAGCAAGGCTTGAGAAGATTGTTGACCGATTTTCGAAAATTGGCTCAAGTCCAGTTCTGGTTCAAAGCAACCTTGTTGAAATTGTTAACGGTACAATTGATTATCTGCGCAATAGGTTCTCGAGTAAGATTACCTTTGTAAAGCAGTACAACGAGCGCTCAGCCATAATTATTCCCCTTAACGAGACACTTATTGAGTGGGTAATTGAAAACATAATAAAAAATGCAGTTGATGCCATTGGCGCTTCGGGTACTGTTAGCGTATCGATTACTGATAACGACCAGATAGTTTTGCTCGATATTGCCGATAACGGCAAAGGAATTCCTAGGTCGCATTTTAAATCGGTTTTTCAACCGGGCTTTACCACAAAATCGAGAGGCTGGGGTCTTGGTTTATCACTCTCAAAGCGCATTGTTGAGGAGAACCACAACGGAAAGCTATTTATAAACAGTTCGGAACTGGACAAAGGAACAACTTTTAGGGTTTTGCTAAAGAAAAACCCCTCTTAGGAGGGGCTTAGTGTTTTAGCAGAAAGACTTGCAGCATATTCCGCTTTACTTTTTAACGAAGTGTTAGTGAAAGTATAGGTTAAGCTTTTGCTCTTTGAACTTAGTATCTGTTTTAGGGTGTTTTCATCGCTCAAAATTTCAATACACCTATCAATAACCTCATCTTTATTTAGGTTATACTCGGCTTTACCCTTTTGTAGGTAGTATCGACTAACAATCTCCTCTTCAATAAGTTTTGCAATTTCCTCCTGGTATAGCTCAAATTCGGCGTATTCGTTTTTATCGATTGCTACCTCGAGGCTGTCGAAATAGTTGCTGTTTACATCAAAATAGTTTTCGGCTTTTGCTGCCTTTACAAGCTCCTTAAGCAAAGCAGAAGTTTGGCTCTCGTATTCAAAGTTAACAGAGTCGAGATAAGCAATAAAGCTGTTATACTTTTTATCGGTAAGTTCAAATTTTGCAGGCTCCTCAATCTTTGGGTTTTTGTGTCGTAATTGAGTAGCAAAATCAAACAGCATATTTTGGGCGTATAAACTTGCCGAT
>NPIE01015644.1_pt1 | contig 10628 bp, 9 predicted proteins | sample 8637661 | NCBI WGS metagenome assembly NPIE01 (sample SAMN07420842, study PRJNA396082) | bioreactor metagenome | isolation source: sample BA12 brine-fed electro-methanogenic bioreactor BA | place: Japan: Kochi | collected 2016-12-09 | reverse complement strand
GCGGCGAGCGCGTCGGGCCAGCCGCGGGGACCACACGGATCGATCTACGAGCCGCTGCTGATCGCGAATTACAGCACGCGGGACTTCACCAGCGAGAGCCCGGAGAACTACGCGCTGTGCTACCGTTGCCACGATCGCCAGAGCATTCTGGGCGACGAGAGCTTCCCGCTGCACAACGTGCACGTGGTGCGCGGGCGCACGCCCTGCTCGGCGTGCCACGACGCGCACGGAATCAGCCGCACGCGGGGCAACAGCCGCAATCACAGCCACCTGATCAACTTCGATCTGAACATCGTCCAGCCGGCGGGCGGCGCGCTGGGCGCGCGGCTCGAATTCGTCGACACGGGTCGTTTCAGCGGAAGCTGCACGCTGGTGTGCCACGGCGTGACGCACGTGCGCTTTGAATACGGACGCTAAGAGGTGTCCTCATGCAACGCTTGAGTATGGTGATCACGGGCTTGCTGCTGGCGGTAGCCGCGGGACTGGCGGCTTTTGCCGGCGATACGGCCNNCGACGCGCCGCCGGCCTCGGCGGCCAACGCCCCCGCGGAAGCGGTCGCACCCGCGCCGGACGAGGCAGCGGCGGACGAGGCAGCGGTGGAATTTGACGGCGACGATCGGGACGCAGCGCCCCAGGCTCTGGACCGGGCCGAGGCGGTGATCAGCTTCACGCAGGGGGTCGTGGGCGGGCCGCACGATTTCTCCGAGCGGACGGGCGATCCCGGTTCGGCGTGCAGCGCGTGTCACGTGCCGCACGTGCAGCGGGTGCGGGCGACGACGCAGCCGGCGACGGAGCAAGGCGTGGTCGAGCCGGCCGTCGAGCTGTACCGCATCCAGGGGCAGCGGCAGGTGTTCGTACCCGGGCGCTACGCGCCGGGGCCGACGAGCCTCATCTGCCTCGGCTGCCACGACGGGACGGTTGCGAAATCCACCATCGGCTCGGCGCACGCGATGCTGGCCGGGGTGCGCGAGGGCTTCAGCGTACCCGACGGATTCGTTTGGCGCGATCATCCGATCGGTGTTCCGTACCCACGGGGCGACCGCGAGTATCGGCCGGTTTCATTCGCGACGGCGAACGGCGTGCGCCTGCCGGAAGGCCGAATTGAATGTGTATCCTGTCATGATCCGCACAACACCTCGGGTGCGGATCACATGCTGGTGATGTCCAACAGGCGAAGCGCACTGTGTCTGAGTTGCCACATCAAGTGAGAGGCGTTTGGTGGAGATGGGCCGTCGTGGTCATCGCCGTAACGGCGGCGGGCTGCGCCGCGCCGAAGGAGCAGGCGCCGTTTGAGGCAGCGTCTTTTCCCGGCGCAGAGGCTCTGCCGCACGTAACGGTGCAAGGTTCATTGCGTCACCTTTTGCCGGACTATCACCAGCCTTCGCGGCTGGAAGAGTTTCTTTACGGCCCGCCCGATTACGAGCCGCGCTACCTGCGGAATCCGCAGGGCATGACGCTGCTGGGGGCGACGCTGCTGGTGTGCGACCAGGGACGGCCCGACGTCGTCGCGGTCGATCTGGTCACCGGCAAGGTGTATCCCTGGGGCGGGGCGGCGCATCGTCCGCTGTGCCCGGTGGACGTCGCCAACGACGGGGCGCATGTGTACGTGGCCGATCCGACGATGGGCAAAATTCTCGTGTACGACTCGGCAGGTGGGTACGTGGAGCAACTTGCGCCACCGGCGGGGGTCAGCGCCCCGGCGGCGGTGCTCGCGCACGACGGCGTGCTTTACGTCGGCGATCCCGAGGCGCGGTGCGTCCACCGCTGGGACATCACGGAGCGCGCCTGGCGGGCGCCGCTCACGTCGGCGGTGGAAAACCGGACATTGGCGGCGCCCACTGGACTGGCCATCACGCCGGAGGGCGTGCTGCTGATCGTGGACTCGATTCAATGTTGCGTCTTTCAGGTGAGTCCGGAGGGCGAATGGCTCAGGCCGATCGGACGGCGGGGCCGCGGACTCGGCGAATTCGTGCGTCCCAAGCATGCGGCGGTCACGCGGGACGGGCTGCTGCTGGTCAGTGACGCCGCGCGGCAGTCGATTATGGTGTTTGACCGGCGCGGCGGATACCTGACCGAAGTGCACGAATTGGCGGACGGGTGGCGCGGGTTTACCCTTCCAGCGGGCGTGATCGCGCTGTCCACGCGACGGTTGCCGCTGGCGCCGGCAGGGCAAGCCGCCGCGTCCCAACTTGACACAACCGGCGCATCCGGCGATGACTGGGTCATCGTGTCGGATTCGCTGGGCGGGATTTCCCTGGTGGCTATCAGTGTCCATACGCGTAGAGAGGCCGATGAACGCGGCGCGCCATAAGACCGGCAGAGGACGGTTCGTCTGGGTGGGCGCGGTTTGCGCCGCCGCAGTCTGCGCCTGGGCGGTGGCCCGCGGCCAGGATGCCCCGACGACGCCGACGACGGCGCCGACCGGCGGTCCCGACATGCGCAGCGTGTCGCCGCATTGGAAACCCGATCGCTGCGACGCCTGTCACGCAACGGATAACGGGAAGCTGCGCGATATTGCGCCGGAAGCGGTGGAGACGATCTGCCTGCGCTGCCACAACGGGCGCGAGGCCTCGGCCGAGCCGCATCCGTCCGGACGCCCGGCGCGGACGGAGCACGCCCAGACGCCGGAGGACTGGCCCACGCCGGGCGGGCGGTTGAGCTGTTTGACCTGTCACGAGGTGCTCAACGCGTGCGATCGCAACCGGACGAGGCCGGCGTTCAACCCGTCGTTCATGCGCGGTCCGATCGCCAGCGGGACCACGGAATACTGCGCCATCTGCCACGAAGCGGATGCGGCGCATCAGAAGCTGAACCCGCACCGCATGCTGCGCGCCGACGGCTCAGTGGATCGCGCCACGTGCCAGCGGTGCCACACCGCGGACATTCGCTATGACCGGAACGCTCAGCGTTCGGGCAATCCGCTGTTGATTCGCTCGGAGATGGAGATTTGCCTGGGCTGCCACGTCGAGCACGTGGATTTCTTCAGCCCGGGTCACATCGGGGCGCGGACGTCGCCCGCGATGCGCGCGTACATGGCCGCGCGCGAAACGCCCCTGCCGCTGTCGCCGGAAGGCGTCATCACCTGCGCCACTTGCCACAATCCGCACCAGGCGGGACTGTTTCCGGAGAGCAGTCGCCTCGGACGCGGTGGAATCGAGCTGGGACCCGACGCCGACCGACTTGCCCTGCGCGGGGAGGGCGCCAGCATCTGCGGTGAGTGCCATGGCCAATGAACGTGTTCTCCTGCGCGCCGCGTGCGCGCTTGCTCTTGTATTGCTTGGTGGCTGGCCGGCGGCCGTCGCCATAGCAGCCGACCCGGAAAACTGCCTATCGTGCCACCGCTTTCGCGGGTTGAGCCGGTTGGATTCTGCAACCGGCGAGTTGCGGCTCTTTTTCTGTAGCGCGGAATACTACACGTACGATCAAGGCCCGCACTCCCGGCTACGCTGCACCGACTGCCACGAGCAGGAGGAAGTTTACGTCATTCCCCACCAGGTGCAGACGCCGGTGGACTGCACGCGCACCTGCCACCTGTCGGAGGCGATCGGCTTCAAGATCGAATTCAGCCACCAGAGCGTGGCGGAGACGCTCGAAGGCAGCGCCCACGCCGCATCCGATCTGCGCGACGTCGCGCTTGAGGAAACGCTGCTCCGAGCAGGCCAGTCGGAATGTTTGTATTGCCACGACCAGCCGTTGTTCCGCCTGCCCGAGGTGGTGACGCGGCGTTTTCCGCACGGGCAGGTCGAGCGCTGCGAGGTGTGTCACACGGAAGAGCTGCCGGTCGATTCGATCTACTTCACGCAGCACGTGGCGTCGCGTTTTCTCCAGGCCCGGCCGATGCGGCAGCTCGTGCAGACCTGCGCGGTGTGCCACAGCGACCCGGCGTTTCTGGAGCAGCACGGCAAGCACGACGCGGTCGCCAGCTACCTGCACAGTTTCCACGGCAAGGCGGGATTGCTGGGCAACACCGACACCGCGACGTGCGTTGACTGCCACGCGGACGAACGGGGCAACTTCCACGCGATGCTGGGGCAGGAGGAGCCAACGTCGTCGGTGAGCCCCGAACGGCTGCCGACGACCTGCCGGAGCAATGCCTGTCATCCCGGCGCGGCGCCGGGTATCAGCGCCGCGGCGGTGCATCTTCAGATCGACCCGAGCGTTTACCCGGTGGAGTACGCGGTGGCGGCCGCCTTCGTACTGTTGACCGCGGGGGTGATGCTGCTGTTCTTCGTTTTTATTTTCCTGGAGCTGGTCAACACGGTCTTGCGGCGCGACGACCCGCATCATCGCCAGCTTGTGCAGTTGGCCAAGCGGCTGAAGGCGACGCCGGAGGGCCGGGCTTTGCTCCAGCGGATGAGCGTGCACGAGCGCTTGCAGCACTGGGTGCTGGCGATCAGCTTCATTCTCCTGGTGCTGACCGGGCTGCNNGGTGGCGTTCTTCGGCGGGCTGACCGCGGCGCGGTGGATTCACCGGGTCTGCGGCGTCGCGCTCATGCTGGTTTTTGTGTACCACCTGGGCTACCTGCTGGTGCGGCTGGTGCAGCGGGTGCGGCAAGGGCGGCGCAGCGGCCAACCCGAGAGCGTCTGGCGGATTGTCATGCACTCGCCAATGTTCATCGACATGGACGACATTCGCGGCTTTCTCGGCCTGTTCGGCTACCTGCTGCGGATCAAGAAGGAGCGGCCGAGGTTCGGCTACATGAACCTGACGCAGAAGTTCGAGTACTGGGCGGTCTTCTGGGGCACGCCCATTTTGGGATTCACCGGTCTGCTGATGTGGGGCACGCCGTACATCACGGAGTACGTTTCCGGGCGGTCGTTGAATTTCGCGTTCATTGTGCACTCGGACGAGGCCTACCTGGCGTTCATCTACATCGCGGTGGTGCACATGTACGGGGTGTTTTTCTCGCCCGTGGTGTTCCCCATGTCGCTGGGGACGCTGACCGGGCAGGCCCCCGCGCGCGAGCTGGCCGAGGGTCACGTGATCCAGGTGGAGGCGGCGGCGCGCAAGCTCAACGTGCAGGCAACGCCGCCGCCGCCGCGCCGCGGCGTTGCGTGGCTGGTGCAGCAGATCGTTCGCCGCACGTACGCGGCCGGCATGGCCTGCGTGTGTTTCGTGCTCGCGTTCATCTCATTGCGGTTTCTGGTGGGGCTCCTGATCGGGCATGAGGCGGCCCCGATTCATATTACTGATATTCCCAAACGGCTGGACGCGGCGACGCTGGCTGCGGCGCCGCCGGAAGCGTTGCGAAACCCGGTGAGCGACGTTCGTCCGCGCGGTCCCCTCGCCCACTTTCACCAGATTCCCGAGTGGTACCAGCCCGATCCGGGCAATACCTGCGCCACCGCCGGATGCCATCCGGCGCTGCCGCACGGCGAGCGGATCGAGGTGCGGGCGTTTTTGAACATGCACGCAACGTTCCTGGACTGCACGGTGTGCCACGTCGCCCAGCATGACGAAGACACGGCCCACTGGATCAGCCTGCCCGAACGCGAGATCGCGCAGACGCCGGCCGTGCTGCGGCTGGCGGAGCTGCTGGCCGAAACGGGCGACGTCGGCGATGCGGAGGCGCGAGCGCTGAGCGCCCGCCTGGAAACGCTGCTGAGCGAAGCCCTGGCGGAAGCGGGCAGGAGCGATCTGCTCAGCGACTGGCTGTTGCGGCTCCAGACGATCCACCCCCAGGGCGTGCTGTTCCGCGCGTTGCTGGCGGAGATGCGCCGGGGCATTCAGCTTTACATGCACGGCAGCTACGCGGCGAAGATTGCGTTTTTCTCCGGCGGCAGATTGTCGGGTACGCCCGACGCGGAGCAACGGGCGGCGATCAGCCGGTTCCTCCGGGTCGAGGACGCGATGAGCGACAGCGAGCGCGAGCAGACGCTCGACGTGGTGCATGCCGGACTGACCGACCGCGGGCCGCTGTGCGCCGCGTGCCATACGGCAGAGGACCCCATGCTCGACTTCGCCGCCTTGGGTTACCCCCAGGCGCGTATCGCGGAGATGCGCGACAGCCTGGTCGTGCAGCAGATCATCAGTATCGAACAGGGGCAGGAGTTTCACCTGCCACGGATCGTGGAGACGACCAACCGGGCGGGCGACTGACCCGGGCCCGTTCGCGCCGAAAGCGAAGAAGCGATCGACGGCCGCACTGCGGTCGGCAAAGGAGCATTCATCATGTTGGGTATCACGCGTCGAGCGGGCTCCGCCCTGATCGGCCTGCTGGGCGGCGTACTGGCAACGCTGGCCGGACCGTTGATCGCGGCCGGCGCCGATCCGGAGAACTGCCTGCTCTGCCACCGCTACCCCGGATTCGGGCGCATCGACGACGCCGGCGACAGCGTACGCCTGTTCTACGTTAACCCGGAGTACTATGACCGGGCGCTGGGGCCGCACGCCCGGTTGCGGTGCACCGACTGCCATATCAAGGAAGAGGTCGACGTCATCCCCCACCAGGCGGTCAGCCGCGTGGACTGCACCAAGGCGTGCCACCTGACCTTTCCGGACAAACCGCCGCGGATCTTCGCCCACGAGGGCATCGCGGAAATGCTGGACACGTCCGTGCATACCGAGGACGTGCTGCTGGCGTGCAACGATCTGCTGGGCAGCCCGCTGGACGACGACCAGGCCCGCTGTTTGCTCTGCCACGAAGAGCCCACCTTTCAGCGGCCCGATGACATCTGGCACCAGCAGGTGGCCGCCACGGGGCGCTGCGACGTGTGCCACACCGAGGAATTGATGGAGAACACGCGGTACGCGTTCTGGCACGTGTACGCCCGGAGCCGGCCGGCGCGGTCGCACGAGCGGCTCGCCCGGGGCTGCGCCCTGTGCCACAGCAACACCGACATTCGCGGCGCGTTCCAGTTGCCCGACTCGGTGGCCAGCTATCTGAACAGCTTCCACGGCAAGGCCATGCAACTGGGCAGCGAGGAGACGGCCGCCTGCCTGGACTGCCACGTGCGCGAGTTGGAGAACGTCCACCTCATTACCGAGCACACCGATCCGGAATCGGCGGTTTATCCAGCCCGGCTGCCGGACACCTGCCGCAGCCCAGCGTGTCATCCGGGCGCCGGCATGCAGTTTTCGGGGGCCGCGGTGCACCTGGAGCTGACGCCGTCGAACATTCCGCCGCCGCCGAGCGGCGTATCACCGGCGTCGCAACGGCTGGCCGGCGAAACGGCCGATCGCAGCAGTCCGCAGCAGTCCAGCCTGACCATCGAGTACCTCATCGGTCTGGGTTTTCTTATCCTGATTGCGTTCACCTTCGGGCCGTCCGCATTCTTGCAGACCATGGAGCTGATCCAGGTGCTGATTGGCCGGCACGACGCCCATCATCACCGCAACGTGCAGCTCGCCCGGAGCCTGATGCGCGATCCGGCCGGCCGGCGGCGCCTGACACGATTCACCGTTCACCAACGGGCACAGCACTGGGTGCTGTTCGCGACCTTCACGGCGCTGGTGCTCACCGGCTTTCCCATCAAGTTCGCGGATCGCGACTGGGCGGCGTGGATGATCAACCTGTTCGGCGGGCTGAGCGTGGCCCGGGGAATCCACCGCTGGGCGGGGGCGATTCTGATGGTCGGCGCCGTGTATCACCTGATCTACGTCAGCGCCCACATCTGGCGGAGCAAGCGGCTGGGCGGCATACCGCTCTGGCGGGCGGTTCTGGAATTGCCCATGACGGTCAACCTGCGGGACCTGCGGGAGCTGTGGCACCTGCTGCTCTACCTGTTCGGCGTCGAAAAGACGCGCCCGCCGGCGGGGCGCTTCAGTCTCAAGGAGAAGTTCGAGTACTACGGCGTGTTCTGGGGCTGCACGCTGTTGGGCGTGACCGGGTTGATCATGTGGGCGAACGAGCTCACCAGCCGTTACATCACCGGCCGGATGTTGACCATCGCCTCGCTGATTCACACCATGGAGGCGTTTCTCGCCCTGCTGCATGTCGGTTTGTTTCACATGATCGGGGTGATCCTTTCGCCGCACGTGTTCCCGCTGTCGGGGGCGATGCTGTCGGGCGACACGCCGCCGGAGGAGTTGGCCGAAGCCCACGCCGGATTGATCACCGATAGCGCCGAAGCCTTGAAGTTGACCCCGCAGCCAGGAGACGCGCGATGAGCGATGCGATGAACCACACAGCGCACCCGCGCGGCTTCCTGTCGCGGCTGATCGTCCGGTTATACACGCTGATTCTGATCGGCGTGGTGCTGGTCTGCACGTACATGGCGTTCGCCTATCTGGTGCAGATTCTGTTCTTCCCGCAGTTGACGCCGCCCGATTACGTCAACCGGCCGATGGAGATTGATCCCGAGAGTCTGCATGCCGGCGTGCAGCCGGACATCCGACCCGAAATCGACACGGCGCCGATCGATCACTACCACGGGCTGGGCTACGCGCGCTTCACCCGCCCGCTCAGCGGCTGCACGGTCAGCGGCTGCCACTCGCCGCTTCCGCATACGGCGCACAAGGAATCGCGGGCGTTCGCGAATCTGCACAGCAGCTTTATCGACTGCGCGGTCTGCCACCACGCGGAGGCGCCCTCGCCGATGCCGGCCACCTGGGTGGATCCGCTCACGGGCGAACCACGCGACACCCCTGCCCTGCTGCAGTTGGGGGGTCTGTTTGCTCAGGAGGAGGATTTCGACGTGAAGGCGGAGATGATCCGGAGTCTGCTGGACGAGGCTGTTCGCGAATCGGGCCACGACGAGAGCCTGGTGTATCTGCGCACGCAGCTTTACACCACAGTGCCCAACAGCCCGGTCTTTCGCCAGGCGATGGAGAATCTCCGCGCCGAGCTGGCCAACCACGACCGCGGGGAGTACGCGGCCGTTATTGCGCCGCTGCCCGTGGACGCGTTCACGACGATCGGCGACCGGGACCTGATCAACCTCGCCCGCCGCCGGCAATCGGCGCCGCCGGACAAGCCGGAGCACCAGCGGCTTTATGACGCGATCCACGACAAGGTACTCGCCAAGCCGGACACCTGCCTGGGCTGCCACAACGCGGAGAATCCGCGGATCGACCTGGCCGCCCTCGGCTACCCACCCCACCGCGTGGAACAGCTTCAGAGCCTCGCGATCGCCCGCATCATCCAGAGCGTTCGCGAAGGCGTGCCCTTTCATCTGCCCAACGTGCTGGAGGATGGCCGCAGTGACTAGATCCGCTTTGCTCATCCTCCTTGCGGGGCTGATCACGCGACCCGCGTTGGCGGCCGCCCCGGTTCCGGAGCGCAACCGCATCGGTGTGCGTCTGGTTCATGTACTCGAGGGGCCGGGCGACAGCCCCCTGCAAATGCCCACCGACGTCGCGGTCGCCAGCAACGGCGTCGTCTACGTGGCGGACGGCGTGAACCACCGGCTCGCGCGGTTCGGCGCCAACGGGGAATACCTGGGCGCACTCACCGCCCTGGGCGACGTATCGCTGGAAAATCCCCTGGCGGTGCACATCGACGTGCAGCAACGACTGTGGGTCGCCGACGCGGACCTGCACGCGATTATCCTCAGCGACCTGGAGGGCGCTGGCGGCGAGGTCATCACGCTGCCTTCTGTCTCCGGCCATGAACCGTCCGATCCGACCGACATCGCCGTGACGGCCGATGGCGGGCGCACGTACGTGGTGGACAACGACCACGACCGCGTGCTGATTCGCGACAACGCCGGCGGCGCGTTCGTGTCGCTGGGCAAAACCGGCGAGGGCCTGGGGGAATTCCAGTGGCCCTATATGCTTGCCCTGGACCAGGAAGGCTACGTCTACATCACGGACGTCATCGGCGCCCGGCTGCACCGGCTCAACCGGACCGACGACTGGCTCCCGCCGATCAGCCGCTGGGGCATCGAGTTGGGTCGGCTGTATCGTCCCAAGGGCGTGGCCATCGACGGCGAACGGCGCATCCACGTCAGCGATTCGACGCTGTGCGTGGTGCAGGCGTTCAACTATCGTGGCGGGGTGCTCGGCGTGCTCACGGACGAAACGGGAACGCCGCGGCGGTTTGATCACCCGATGGGGCTCGCCTTTGGGCCGCACGGTCGACTGTACGTCGTCGAATCGTTGGGCAATCGCGTGGCCGTCCTCGAGTATGAACATCCGGTCGCCGCCCCGGCCGACACCCGTGGGAGACGCCAGCCATGACGCGCGGCGCAGCCATTGTGGCCATGTTGATGTCCGCCGGCGGTGTGCTCGCGCAGAACGCCCCGATCCTGCCCAACAGCGCCCGCGACTGCGCAGTCTGCCACCTGGAGTGGGTGGACGCGTTCGGCAATGCAAAGGCCGTGCTGCTCATCGAGCGGCCCGATCAGCCGGTCGTCGCTGACGAACGCACCTGTTACGGCTGCCACGACGGCTCGGTGGGCGATTCGCGGGTGCGGGTATGGTTGGGGCACGGGCACGAAATGGGCGCCAAGCCTCCGGCCGACATGACCGTGCCGTCCGAATTGCCCCTGACGGACGGTACGATTCAGTGCCGCACGTGTCATACCGCACACGGCGCCGGCGATACGGCCGTCACGCTGGCCAACATCACCTTCCTCCGCACGCCCAATGATCGCGGGCAGATGTGCATCATGTGCCACGGCGAGCAGGCGGACGACTCGGGGGATCATCATGCGCTGGTCGCGATGGACCGGGCGATACCGCCCGG
>NPIE01039449.1_pt1 | contig 10629 bp, 10 predicted proteins | sample 8637661 | NCBI WGS metagenome assembly NPIE01 (sample SAMN07420842, study PRJNA396082) | bioreactor metagenome | isolation source: sample BA12 brine-fed electro-methanogenic bioreactor BA | place: Japan: Kochi | collected 2016-12-09 | reverse complement strand
ACCGTCGACCCCCACCTCTGCCTGAGCCAGCAGATCGCGTATAAGGGCCTCTGATCGCCGTGCGGTCATCGTCTACCTCCTCTCGATAGGATGCCATCGCAACAGAATGACAACCACACAGGGGCAGGCACAACGGGGAATCCAAGGACTACTCAACTGCCCCACCTGCATTACACCCGAAGCCGGAGGGATTGTCAAACGCGCGTATTCACCGAAGGTGCAAGCCTCTAGCCCCCGACAGCATGCTTGTAGCGCCCTCGACACCACGCTCGTAGCCCCGTCCCGGGGCGTCGCTCGCGGCGGTGCCTCCGCCGGAGGCCGCTGTGGCTGACCTACAGGTCAGGCACCCAACAGCCCAGGCCGAGGTTGACAACCTCGGCCCGGGGCTCACCTCCATAGCTCGTCCCGCACTTGCGCCGGGACTACGGTAGAATCAGTCTACCATCTTGCGCAGCTCTGCGCCCTGACCAATCAGCGCGCGCTGCAGAGCAGGCACATCGAGTTCGCGGGGATTGACCCCCTGCAGCGCCGAGAGCGCTGCGGCGACACCTGAGGCCTGTCCGATCGCCATCATCGGGATCATCGCCCGGTGCGACTCGTAGGGCTGCTGCTCGCTGGAGATACAGCGCCCAGTCACCAGCAGGTTGTCAACCTTCTTGGGCACGAGCGTGCGATAGGGGATGTCGTAGCCCTCGTGTTCGAGATAGCGGCGGTAGCCATAGTAGTGGATGATCGCGCAGGAACTAATCGCCACGACATCGTCGAAGCGCCGGCCCTCGATGGCATCCTCCGCCGTCAGCTTGTACTCACCTTCGATGAACCGGGTCTGGCGCACGCCCAGCAGCGGTGGCGTCTCCATCACCTGAGCGTCGGCAAGCTCGGGGTGCTGCACCTGCTTCTTGGCGAAGTCCTCGTAGACCCGCCGCCGCGTGTCCACCTCGGCCCGCGAGAGCTGCTCCGCGTCCGTGCCGTCGATCGGCTCCGCGCCCGGTCCCCAGACAACGGCGTGGCTGCCGAAGTCGCAGGCGAAGGGCGCCGGGGGTCGCTGCGCGCCGAAGGCGATGCGGTACATCAAGGCGTCATTCAGGCGCGGCGCCTCGTCCTTCACTGTCTGCCAGAAGGGCGCTCCCGCCCGGGCTGCCACATCCCCGTCGCCCGAGGCGTCGACCACCACCTTCGCCATCAGCGCCTGGCGTCCCGACTTGTTCTCGACGATGACGCCACGCACGACGCTGTCCTCGACGATCGTGTCCGCGAACCACGTGTGGAAGAAGAGATCGACCCCCGCCTCAACACAGAGCCTCAGCGTGACAACCTTGTTNNTCTCTGTGTCGATGGCATAGCTGTACTCCATCTGCCCGGGTACCGTGGGATAGGACTTCTGAGGATAGGGGCTCGTGCCCAGGCCATCCATCGCCTTGAGCTCGAGTACGATCTCCTCGGCGATCCCCCGTACCGTCTGCGTGAAGTCCGGCTCCACCTGGTTACGGAAGCCATTGATGCAGGCCATCAACGACGCTGTCGCAGTACCACCGAGATAACCGAACCGCTCCACGAGCACCGTCTTCGCCCCCACCCGCGCCGCAGCGATCGCTGCCGCCAGACCCGCGGGTCCACCGCCAATCACAATTACATCAACGTCCCGCACGACCGGGAGCTCCTTAGGGTGTTCCACATAAGTCCTCATAGCTTCCTCCTTAATGCACTCACAACAGACATCCCCTGCGCGCCGTCGGCTCAAGGCAGACGCTTGGTCGAAGGCTTGTAGCCCCGTCCTCGGGGCGTCAGCTGGATTGAAAGCTTGTAGCCCCGTCCTCGGGGCGTCNNTACTTTGGTGCGAGCGGATGAGGCTGCCAAATACGCGACCCTTTGACCTTACCTGCGCGGATATCCCCTGAAAAAGGTGCTCACTGAAGGATGCCGGTCGCGTTACCCGGCCTTGGCCAAGCGAACCATGGTCTCATAGTTAGCCATCACCCGCGGCGAGATCTCCCGTCCGTAGGGGCACGAGGAGGGCATCAGGACGAAGCCGCGCCCCTTACCTGCCGCACCCTCCGCAAGCGCTTGGCGCACACGCGCTTCGAACGCTGCCTCCGACAGCAACTCGATCTCCGAGGCCTCAATGTTGCCGAAGAGCACCATCTGCTCGCCTACCGCGCGCCGCACCTCGGTCAGCGTCATATCACCCTGCGGCGGGGGCTCGATCGGATCCAGCCCTGCCGGCGCCATCGAGGCGATATCTCTCAGGATGTTGCGCAGCCGCCCGTGCGAGTGGATGCGTGCATAGCCGCCATAGCGCTGAATGGTCTCGACGATCGGCTGAGTGTAGCGCACCGCATACGCCTGATACAGCCGTGCCGGCAACAGGGGCTCCGAGGCGTACTCCGAGCCCACCACCCGCCACAGATGCCCCGGAAAAGCCCGCGCCACCGTCTCCACCACCGGATAGACGTGCCGCGCGGCCTGCTCCAGCAGGCGGTGGAAAAGCGCTGGTTCGGTCAGCGCGAGGACCGTGTAATCCGCCATCGAGAAGAGGCCGGCGGCGTGACACAGAGGATCAGCAATATCGACCATCACGATGCCTGCATCCCCCAACCGCACCTCTTCGGCCTCCAGCGCCTCGATGCTCGCCTCGTACGCGAAGGCCTCGCCAGGGAGCTGCAGGTAAGCTTCCGCATCCTCGGGCCCCTTGAGCAGATGCTCCAGCGTCCACACCGTATCCACATCGGGATCCAACCGCGTCAGGGACGTCAGCGTCCTACCGCCCACCTCATACGCCGTGCGCGTGAAGCGCGAGCTTCTGCGTAGCTCGACCTCGACCCTGCGGAATGCCTCCATGCAGTTCTCGGGCGCCGGACGCAATGTCGGGGCTCGCATGCGGATAAGGTCGGTTTCCTCCTCGGCGAACTGCAGGAGCTCGCGCCATCCCGGCCCATTGTGGACGTTGAAGGGGACGGGGTCATCGGGGTCCATCGGCAGGCCACCGATCTCATAGAAGCTCACCGCAGGGCGATCCACGGACCCGCCCCGCAGCGTGGCCATCAGACGCTCGCGCCGTGTCATCATGCGTCTCGCCTCACCAGCCCCGACACCCCTTGCCAGAGGTAGATCACCCCACCGACCAGGCCCGCGCCGGCGGTCACTGCCCAGACCGAGAGCGTCCAGGCTGCGATGGTTGACTCAAGTAGGCCCGTAGGAACAAGGAGCATCTGGCCCACCCAATCCCGTGCGCCGAGTCCGCCCACGGAGATCGGCAGCAGGAGCGTCAGCGAGAGCAGCGGCACGACCACGAAGAAGAAACTGAGGCTCAGGTCCATGCCCACCGCGCGGGCACAGAGCCAATGAATCGTCACGTTCGCCGCGTTGAAGAGCGTCGAGAAGAGCAGCGCCAGCCAGATCGCGCGCGGCCCGCTGCCGGTCACCGCGGCATAGACCTGGGCCGGCTTGCCCGGCCCCTCGAGGGAGAGCTGCGGCGGAAGAAAGGCTGTGATCCGCCGGAGCAGGCGCCCCTGGAGGAGCACAGCCCCTGCGATGCCGCCCGTGACCGCCGCGCCGACAAAGAGCCAACGCACCCACGGCGCCAGCCCACGAGCGAAGGGCAGCACCACCAGCCCCATCAGCAACAGCGAGAGGATGCCCGTGAGCCGGTCCACCACCACCGTTCCCAGCGCCGCCGAGCGGTTCTCCGCATCGCGCCCCAGCTCCAGCACGCGCACGACATCGCCGCCGAAACCCGAGGGCAGGAAGCTGTTGAAGAAGCCGCCCACGAGGTACAACTTGAACAGCAACCAAAACGACGGGCGCAGCCCCAACCCCCGAAGCAGCGCCCGCCACCTAAAAACCCGGATCACGTCCCCGACCAGGAAAAGGCACCAAGCCAAGGCCAGATACCTCAGATCAACACGCCTGAGCGCCGAGAGGAGGTCCTGCCCGCCGATCTGCCGGACCAGAATCGCCAACGCGATGACGCTCAGCGCCGTGCGCAGCAGGTTGGTGAGCAGGCGCCATCGACCAGACGTCACGCGCGACGGAGCACCAGAGCGTTTGCTTACCGTCATTAAGGACCGGTGCAGGTGGGGTCGTAGCGGAAGTAGTCGAAGTCGACCTCCACCGGTGTAATCTCATTGGAGCCTCCGGTCACGCCGACGCCGATGCGCGGCATATCGCCGATGTCGGCCGACGTGATCCGCGCCCCGTTGACGTAGAAGTCCGCCTTGGTCCCGTGCACCCAGACCTTCAGGGTATTGTAGTCAGATGTACTCGGATTTCCGAAGTAGGTCGGAGACCAGGCCGGATTGGGGGTGTTGGGCCAGCGGTACAGGGCGATCTCGACATTCTCCTCACGCCCATCGATGGGTTGCCGATCGCCCGGGTAGATATAGTTATGATATCTGAGCATGCCCAGCTTGTGGTTGGCGTTGATCTGGAAGGTATAGATCTCGGTGAGGTCGTCGCCCGACTGGGTCGCATTGGCGCCAAATACAACACCCCACCGCGCCATGTAAGGCTGTTCCTCGTCCCAGGAGTTCGCAAAGCGCGCCCGCGCCTCGACACAGTAGCTATCGGGTAACGGCACAGCCGCAGCGGGGAGCGGCGCGATCTCCGCAGGCCAGACGAACCAGGTAAACACATTGCTTCCTCCTCGCCAATCCATCGGGACCGTGATCCGATAGTGGCCTGGGACATAGCCGAGATGGGCCACGTCCTCCCAACGTTGGTAAAGGATCCCGCCACGCTCGTAGATGTTGTATCGCTGGACCCAACCTGTCCTCCAACCGCTGTTAGGATCGGCAAAGTGATCCTCATAGGTCAGGATCGGTGTCGGCGTAGGCGTTGGATCAAGGCGTATCAGCGGCACATAGACATCGTGGCTGTAGACCGCCTCAAGTACGATATCATCGACAAGTGGACCGCGATCGACATCTCCGGAGATTGCCACAAAACGCAGGAAGATCCAGACCTGCTGCCCTGTCCCGAATGGGCCTGCGGAACGAGTCACCACCTGCCATACGTCCGGATCGCCCGGAACGGGGATATCGTGTTCAGGCAGTGGGTTCAGGCCGTCCGTTGACAACGCGATGTGAAGCTGATCGCCGTCCGCGATGCGGTTCTGAACTCGAGCACTCAACCGAACCTCGGCGGTCGGCTGCCCTAACTCAAAGGGACCGACCACGGCGACGGTCATCATCCCCGGGGTATAGCTACCGGTGAACCATGTCTGGGCCTCTCCCAGGGCGCCACCGGCGGCGGCCCATAGCCCCTGATCGGCGATCACAGCAGACCCCACGGTCTGCGAGTAAGGCGCGAGCCCCCACTGATATCCCGTGTTGTTCCGCTCGGTCACCTGCCAGCCCGACAGCGTCGCGAACGTGTCGGTATAGATGCTCACCGTGCCTTGCTGGTGACCCGTTCCCGATGCCGGCGTGCGTCCCGATAGCACGGCCACACCCAATAACAGCAGGATGCCCAAGCTACTCGTTATGAGAATCGACCAGGCTCTTCGCCGCATCTCCGGCTCCCTTCACCGTCCTCAGCCCTCACAGTCGGGCGCATAGCGAAAATAGTCGACGTCGATCTGTACCGGCGTGACCTCCCACGACCCGCCGATCAGGCCGACGCGTTCTCGCGGCATGCGCCGAATGCTGACGCTATCCATATGTCGACCGTTGATGTAGACGTCCGCCAGCTCACCGCGAACGACCACCTTCAATGTGTTGTACCGATGGGTGGGGATCAAGTCCTTCATATCCCCCGACCAAGCGACCAGGGCGCTCTCGGCATTGACCTTGCTGCCATCCATCGGTTGGCGGTTACCCGGATAAGTGTAGTTCTCATATCGCAGGACAGCCATATCGTGGTTCGCATTGACCTGAAACGTGTAGAGCTCAGACAGATCCTCATCGGCACCAAAGACGATGCCCCAGTGCGCCCACCAGGGCTGATAGTCGATACCCTCATAACTTGAGAAGCGCCCACGCGCCTCCACGCAGTAGCGCGTCGGCAGCGGATAGAGGGCAGCCGGTAGAGGTGCCGCCTGCACGGGCCAGACGCCGACACCCTGCTGCCCGATGGCCCTAAGAGCCCGAAGACAAGAGCCACGAGATAAAAAACTGTTGAGCGTTTCCGTAGCTGAGGTTCGTTGAAAGGCATCGATGCCACCCCCACGTGGTCGAGGTTGAGGAAGACCTAAGGGACAGGCGATCAGGGGTGAACCACCGCCTGTCCCTCGAGTCCGCTGAGTTAGGTGTCTATCGCGGCGTCACCCTGAAATTGTCGAAGCGACCCTCCACCGGCGTGCGCTCCCACGCGCCGGTCAGGAAACCGACATGGTGCAGAGAGCGAAGATCATTATCGGTGAAGCTGCCGATGGACTGGTTGTTGATGTAGGCCGTCGCTCGATTGTCCTCGACGACCACGCGCGCCGTGTTCACCTGATCGTAGCCCTTCTTCACGGGGCCACAGGGCCCCCAGTTCTTGAACGAGATCCGCGTGGTGAAGCGAGGATCGGAGAGCGGGGCGCCCGCATTGACATACTTGCTGATGGCGCAGTCACCCTCGAAGTTCCACTCCAGGACATAGAAGGTGGTCAGGTTCGCGTTACCACCGAAGACCAGCCCGCCCTTGCCGGCCATCGGATCGGCAGCCTGGTCGCCGGCTCGCGCGAAGTAATGCTGGACCTCGACCTCATAGGCCCCATAGGGGTTCTCCCACGGCGCCCTGACGGTACCTACCCGATAGTTATTCAAGCCTCCGGTGTGCAGCATGATCTTGGCCCTGTAAGTGGCATTACTCGCTTCGTAAGCCCGATCGAAGACGCTTCGACCGTCTTCGCGGACCACCGAACGCGGCCAGCCGCTGTTGTTGTTCGAGAAGTTGTCGAAGTAGCCTCGCACCACATTCACCGTGATGACGTTGCTCCATTCACCCAACCCGGCAGCATTAACACCTGCCACCCGGTAGTAGTACGTCCCGGTCGCCTTATCCGTGAAGATCTGAGGCGAGGTCCTGATCTGGTCGATGGTCAGGTTGGTGAAGGCGGCATCGGTCGCTTCCTGGAATCGGTACTGGGTCGGGAAGAGCGATGTGTGGTTGTACGTCCATGCGAGCGTGTAGGTGCCCGCGCCATCGTCACTGGGCTTCGTGAGGGTCGGCGGGTAAGGCACCGGCGGATACCGCTTCATGATGATCGGCATGTAGATCACCGTCTTGCCGTTGCGGATGGTGACGGTGACCGTATCGATCGCGTCAANNCAGATCCTCAGCCCGGGCCTGGATCACATACTGGACATCATCCTCTTCGGGGAGGTCCCAGTTAAAGGTCCAATCCCACCAGCCGCCAGGGTTCGGCGTCACAGAAGTCGCCGGCTGCCAGCTATCGGAACCGCCCACAGCCTTGATGTTGACCCTGATCACCGGCTGGTAGAGCGCAGCATCGGCGCTGAGAGGTTGCACAGAAGCCGTCCCCGCCGAGGTCACGATCACCGAGATCGGGTCGCTCCAGAGCCCCTCGTAAGCATTGCGCGCCAGCACGCGATAGTAGTAGGTACCCGCGGCCTTACCGGAGAAGTAGGCGCGCGGATTGGCCAGATCTGTCGTAGCCGGATCACGCGTCTCGGTGATATCGGCGAAATGAGCGTCACGCGCTTCTTCCAGAACGTAAGCCAGCGCGCCATCGACCGGCCCCCACTGAATGAAGTAGAAGTCCTCGCCGGGACTGTAGGTCGTGGAGAGCACAGGCTTGCCTGGGAAACCGGGCGTCTGATCAGCGGTCCACGACCGCCCCCTCACTACGAACTGCCCGCGCTCCGTGATCAGTTGATTGTCCCAAGGTGACTTGATGACGACCTCAGGAGGTGCCTCTACGGTCACGGTAGCATCGCGACTCAATTGGGCCACGCTATCGCTGATAATGGCCGTATTGGTGAACACCGTATCGGGAGCGATCTCCTGATCCACAGCGGCCTTGAACAACAGCCTAACCTCCGAGTTGGGCGGAACGGTTGCCACAGTGAAGGTAATGTGACGGAAGTTCTGATAGTTTGGCATATCGAATGTGGCAATGCCAGCGCCCTCTGGCACTGAGCGTGCGCTATCCTCCACATAGGTCACCTCGTCCGGCAACGCATCCTTCACCAGCACATTCGACACGGGTGATGACGAGTTGTTGCTCACAACGATCGTGTAGGTGATCACACCACCTGGAGAGACGGTGTCGGACGATGCGGACTTCGTAGAAGCTTCAAGCGAGGCCACGCTGGCCCGAGCGGTCTGGGTCAACCCCAGCACCACACCCACGACCGCGAGGGCAACGAACAACGTCAAGCCCAGCACGAGTTGGCGAGTAGCTCGCCCCGATAGCGATTTCATAGTCTGCTCCTTATGCCTAGAAATGGTCTGACCTCAGCCATCCCAACGGAGGCAGCACGTAGAGTACCACATCCGTTGGTTCCGACAACCACCACCACCACATAGATCGTCATGCTCATCGCGCACAGACATCCACCCGGCGATACCCCATGATTCATGACGCAGGAAGAGCATCACAAGTTCCGGTCATTGGCGAAGTCAAGCGGAACACGACGACGGTCCCAGCTCCGCCATCCCACACGACATGGCCGACCGACCTCGAATACGTCACGCCACGACCTCACCCATCAGGCAGTTCCCGCTGACGCCGGTCAGCAGCGTCCCGGTCACCCGATTATACAACTCCCGCTCCGAATGGGCCCGCACCTCGATGTAATTATCCGACCATCCGACCCAGCGCCCATCGCGATCCCGCCGCTCCCACAACACCGGGAGTACCCGCCCTACGAACCGCTCTCGGTAGTCAGCAGACAGTCGGCATCCCACACGCCGCAGTTCCCGCGCGCGATCCCGTCGCGTACTGCCGGGCACCTGCCCCGGCAGCCGCGCCGCCGCCGTCCCGACACGCTCCGAGTAGGGAAAGACGTGCAGCCGCGCGAACCCGCATGCCTTGATCAAGGCCACGGTAGCACGGAAATCCTGCTCGGTCTCGCCGGGAAAACCCGCGATCAGATCGGTCGTCAACGCGATGTCGGAGGAGACCTCCCGGATCGCTGCCACCCGTGCCTGATAGCCGTCAACCGTGATGCGCCGGCCCATCCGCTTCAGGACCTCGTCCGAGCCCGATTGGAGCGGCAGGTGAAGCTGCCTGCACACGCGAGTGTCGCGCCACAGGTCGATCAGCGCCTCGCTTACGTCCCAGGGCTCGATCGACGAGAAGCGCAGCCGTGGCAGAGCCGTCTCCGCCAGGATACGCTGCCCCAGCATCGCCAATCCGTCATCGAGGCCTAGATCATGGCCGTAAGCCCCTAGACTCACACCGGTCAGGACCACCTCCTGAGCTCCCTGGGTGACGGCGTGACGCACCTTCGCCAGAGCCTCGTCCGGCGGTCGGCTCTGCGCCGGACCGCGCAGCAGGCGCGTGACGCAGTAGGTGCAGGCATGGTCACAACCGTCCTGAATGCCGATGAAGGCACGCGTGTGCCCCCATCGCCCGGGCGCCCAAGGAGCCGGCTCCTGCGCACGGTTCTCGCCGAGGATATGCCCGGCGACCTCGTGCTTGGCGGCATTGGGCACGACCCAGCGCACCCCATCCATCTCGCCGATGGCGTCGGGCGACGCCGTTGCCCAGCATCCGGTGATCGCGATTCCGGCGATGGGGTTGGCGCGATGGAGGGTGCTCACACGGCGGCGGGTCTTGCGGACGGCTTGAGCGGTGACGGCACAGGAGTTCATCACGATCACCTCGGCCCGAGCGGGATCATCCACGACCTCGTGGCCCGCCCCGGCGAACCGCCGCGCCAACACCTCTGCCTCCGCCGTGTTCAGACGGCAGCCCATCGCCTCCACGTAGATGCGCAAACTCAGCTAGCCGCTCTGATGGAGACGATCCCACGACTGAGCGAGAAGCCGACCCTTCGGCACGAACCGGCTCTCCACGTCAGCGAATAGGTTCGACATCGAGGTTGTCGAAGGCCACCACAACGTCGCCCTCCGTGAACGCACCGGCATAGACGCCGATACGTCCCTGCGTGAGGGTCGGATCCTCGACCTGAAGGACCGACTGGTCATTAACGCGGAAGTCGTAGGTGGCCCCCTGAGCGATGACCTCGAGCTTGTTGGTTGCCTCGCCCTGCAAGACGGCATCGCTAGGAACCCAATCCGGGCCCACCACCGTCCATCGTCCGTTCTCAAAGCGCGCCACCCGCGCGTAGCCGTCCCCACTGATCGAGAACGCCAGGAAATGCTGATCGTCCTTCATCCGCATCAGCACACCATATTCGTTGTCGTGCGGCCCCGAGATCTGCGTCACCTCCACCGTCAGGTGGAGATCACCCCAGATGCCCTCAGAGAACGCCCACGCGATCTGCCCAGGATTGTACACGTGAATGCGCAGCCGCCCGTCCTCGATCGCCACGTCGGCGATGGCGTCCGAACTCGCTACCCAACCCGCGTCGTCGTCGAAAGTCACACGCCACGCCTCCGCTGGTGTCACGCTCGCGGACGCACAGCCACAGATCGCCATCGCCGTCAGAAGCAGCAGGGCCTGCCCCATCCACCTCCCTGCTCTTGCGCCGCGGGCAGAGACGGCTGCTCCCGACA
>NPIE01010281.1_pt1 | contig 10632 bp, 7 predicted proteins | sample 8637661 | NCBI WGS metagenome assembly NPIE01 (sample SAMN07420842, study PRJNA396082) | bioreactor metagenome | isolation source: sample BA12 brine-fed electro-methanogenic bioreactor BA | place: Japan: Kochi | collected 2016-12-09 | reverse complement strand
TAATGAATGAGGACTTCGATTCAAGGGCTGTTTTCAATGGAGATTTCAGAGGTCCAATTGCCCTCCCTGAGCTTGATGATGCTCTTGACACGGCAAGGGAAAACAGGATGGAGCTCAAGGTAATGCAGTCTACGCTCGATGTTTTCAAGGGTCTTGTCAATCTCCAGAGGGCAACCTATTTACCCAGCATTGTTTTCCAGGGCATGTTTGACCATTATTCCGGCTCGGATGACTTTGCCGACTACTTTGCCTTCGATGATTTTGGCAAGGAATATCAGNNGTCTGCAGTGGACCTTGTTCAACGGCTTCAGCAGAAAGAACAAAGTCGATGAAGCCAAGGCCAACCACCGAAAGATGCTCCTTCAAAATGAGCAGGTTATAGCAGGCATAGAGATGGAGATTCGTCAGCTCCATTGGCAGCTAAAGCAGCACGAGACAGACTATCGTTCTGCACTATCATCGCTGGAAATGGCCAAGAAGCTCCTTGAAATCGCAGATGTCCAGTACGAAGAGGGTATGATTACCTTTGTTGAATATCAGGACGCAAAGTTGGCTCATGACGCAACACAACTGAAATACTATCAATCTTTGTACAAATACAACACAGCACTAACCAACTTTCTCAAAGGGATAGGCAGGTAACATGATTAAGAAAGTAACAATACTATTTGCGGCGTTTTTTATCTTTTTTGGCTGTTCAAGGGGTGAAAAGGAAGAAACAGTCAGAATAAGCGATATTCAGAAAGAACAGGGCGTTCCCGTTGAAGTCGAAGAGGTTGCCAGAAGAAAACTGATTATATCCAAGACATATTCAGGGACTCTCAGGGGCAAGGAGGAGGCTATGGTCTCTGCTCCGATAGGCGGAAATATCGAAAATATTCTGGTTCGTATTGGCGAATATGTTAAAAAGGATCAGGTCATTGCACAGTACAGAGAGGATGCGGCAGCTTCTCAATACAGACAGGCCAAAGCAGCCTATGATAACAGTGTTGAGAATCTTGAGAGACTTGAGTCGCTCTTTGAGGCAGGTGCAATATCCCGACAGACCCTCGACAATGCAAGGACAGGTCATGAAGTTACCAAGGCCAACTATGAAGCTGCTCAGAAGCAGATATTCGTAACAGCTCCAATTGCAGGATATGTCGGCGATATTTTTGTAAATGAAGGAGACGGGGTAGCATCACGTGATCCAATAGCTACTGTCACCGACCTTCGTGATTTGATGATAGAGATAGATGTCCCTCAATCGGATATCGCCTATATCACTAAGGAGACAGGTGTTAAGATTCATCCCACAAATGGATATGATAAGGCCTTTGAAGGTAAAATATCCCGTGTTTCTCTGACAGCCAGCCAGATGACCAGAAATTTTCAGGTTGACATAGAGATCGATAATCCTGAAAAGCTGCTGAGAAGCGGTATTATCGCCGAGGTCGAGCTTGCCCTTGTAGAAAAGGACGATGCTTTGTATGTACTCCGCGAAAACCTGATAAATCAGGATGACAAAGAGTATGTATATGTTGTCGAAGAGGGTAAGGCCGTTCTCAAGGCTGTTGAAACTGGTCAGCGTTCAGGGCTTGTTGTCGAGATTCTCTCGGGTATCAATCCCGGTGATGTACTTGTGACAAGCGGACAGTCACTTCTCACAGAGGGTGCAAAGGTCAATATTGTCAACACCCATAAAACCAACGAAGAACCAGAAAAGGACGAGTAATGTTTCTGACTAAAATATTCATCGAGCGACCGCGAATGCTCCTGATGATAGTCCTTGCTCTGGCTATCTTCGGAGTGCTCAGCTATCTCAATCTTCCTCTGACCCTTATGCCCGAGGTGGATCTGCCCTTTGTAACAGTGCAGACCATCTATCCCGGAGCAGGTCCAAAGGAGATAGAGACACTCATATCCAGACCGATAGAGGACGCTGTCTCGACGATCAGCGGTATTGACGAGATGAGCTCCATTTCGTTGGATAATGTCTCCTTTATAATCCTTGAGTTTGACGACAAGGTTGACAAAAACTTTGCCAAGCAGGATGTCAAAGACAAGGTCGACGCCATCATCGCCCAGCTTCCAAATGATGCAGAAGCACCTGTCATATCAACATTTGACGTTGGTGCAGATGCCATCTTCGAGATGTCCCTCGTCGGCTCACAGTCCACAAGAGAGCTCTACGAATATGCGGACAAGCGCATGAAGGACAGGCTTTCACAGATAAAGGGTGTTGCGCAGATAAACCTCACAGGTGGTCAAAAAAGAGAATTCCACATAAAGTTCAATCGCTCAACCCTGCAAAACTATGGGCTTTCTCTGATGCAGGTTGTCGGATATATTGGAGCTCAGAATATCAATATGCCCGGTGGCTATATACAAAAGGCCGGCAATGAATACACAGTCCGACTCGACGGTGAGTTCCAGGATGTTTATGAGCTGCAGGATCTGAAGATTCAGACACCCTTCGGCCCCAAGCGTCTCGGGGACATAGCAGAGGTGGAAGATACTCAGGAAAAGGTCAGAGAGCGTGCCTCATATTGGACCAGTGGTCTTGGTAACAATGGTCGAACTAATACTATAAATATATCGGTGANNCGGTGCAAAAGACATCCGACGCCAATGAAGTTGAGACTGCCGATCTTGCCAAGGCAGAGGTAGAGAAGATCAGGGCCGAGCTTCCTCCTGGAATGACACTCTATATATCACAGGATTTCTCAACATTTACAAAGGGTGCGAGGGATGATACTGTATCAAATATTCTTATAGGAATTGTGCTTACCGCCCTGATTTTGCTTTTCTTCCTACACGATATTCGAAGCACAATAATCGTCTCTCTTTCAATGCCTGTGGCGATTATCACGACTTTCATTTTTATGTCTGTCTCCGGCTTCTCTTTGAATATGCTAAGTTTGATGGCAATATCGGTATCTGTGGGTATTCTTGTGACCAACTCTATTGTTGTTATCGAGAATATATACAGACATGCACAGATGGGTGAGGGCATGAAGGAGGCATCCGTAACAGGAGCAACTGAGATAGCCATCGCAGTTGCTGCAACAACACTTACAAATGTTGTGGTATTCCTTCCGGTTGCAAATATGTCCGGCATTATTGGTGGTATTTTCAAGGAATTTGGTCTAACTGTCACCTATGCCACGATTATCAGTCTTCTTACATCCTTCACACTCACACCAATGCTTTCAGCATATCTTCTCAAGATAGAAAAGGTCAGGAGGCTTGCTGATATAAAGAATCTCAAGGGAATACAGGCTTTGATCGAGGGCTTTCTCAAGGGTCTGGAGAATATCTATCACAGAACCCTCAACTGGATTATTGGTAAAAAGGGCAAAGAGGCCATCATCATTCTTTTAACTGTTGTTGCACTTGTCTTTTCCCTTGCGCTTTTCCCCCTTATAGGCGGCGAGTTTATGCCCAATGTTGATCAGGGTGATCTGAGAATCCTCATTGATATGCCAACCAACTACGATCTTACAAGGACGCAGAAGGTCGCAGAGAAAATCGAGAACAGAGTCAAGGAATATGACTTTGTTGAATCTATAACAACAACCATAGGAACACAAGGTGGTCTTGATCAGGGGCAGAACCTTGCACAGATCAGCATCAAGCTTGTTCCAAATGATCAGAGGGATATTAGCTCGCGCCAGTTCAGCACCAAACTCCGCCGCCAGATGGCAGATATTCCCGACGCAACTCTCAAGATCTCGGCGGTCAGCAGAATGGGCGGAGGACCGGGCGAGGCGATTGAGCTACAGGTCATGGGGCAAGAGATGGATCAGGTCATCGAGTACGCCGATCAGATTGTGGAACGTGCAAAACAGGTTCCCGGTGCAATCAATGTTTCTTCGGACTATAAGGCAGGAAAACCCGAGCTGAGGATAGTCCCGGACAGAATCAAAATGGCCGACTTGGGTGTTTCAGCCTCTCAGGTAGCGATGGAGATCAGAGCTGCCCTGGAGGGCTTTGTTTCGTCCCGCTATCGAGAGTCCGGATACGAGTATGACATCATAGTCAAGCTTGCAGACAGCGACAAATCGTCCCCAGAGATGATAGGTCAGCTTCCCATAGCAACTCCCCGTGGTTTTGTTCCATTGGAGCAAATTGCTCATATAGACTACACAACAGCATCTACAAAGCTGACTAGAATCGACAAATTCTCCAACGTATCTGTGAGTATGGGTACAGAGGGCAGGACGACAGGTGAGGTGCTCGCTGATGTGATGGCTGAGGTCGAGAAGATGAATCTTCCCGGAGGCTATAAGGTTCAGGTAGGCGGACAAGCCAGGATGATGCAGGAGTCCTTCGCAAGCATGATACAGGCACTTATTCTCGCCCTGATTCTGACATATATGCTTCTTGTTTCGATACTTGAATCATTCCTCCAGCCCTTCATCATCTTCTTCACAATTCCCCTTTCCCTTGTCGGAATTATGCTTAGCCTCTTTTTGACAGGCAACTCATTCAATATGATTTCGATGATGTCGATTATCATGCTCGTGGGAATTGTGGTGAACAATGCCATTCTCCTGATTGACTATATCAACACACTCAGGAGCAAGGGCATAAATCGCAGGCAGGCCATTGTTGATGCCTGTCCTGTCAAACTAAAGCCAATTCTGATGGCCACAATTGCCATTGCCCTTGGTATGCTTCCCCTTGCACTTGGCATAGGCTCAGACGGTGTCGAGATGAGGCAGGGTATGGGTATTGTCACCATCGGCGGTCTTATGTCTTCGGCAATTTTCACGATGTATGTCATCCCAATACTTTATCGCTGGATGTCGCCCAAGGACGAAGAGGCATAGATCAAAAATAGATACATCAAAAAGGGAGCCATTGGCTCCCTTTTTTTTATCGAATACTTTTGGCATGCCTCAAAGTTGTTCGAAGAAATTCTCCAGATCGACATTGCCCCCTGAAAGAATGAGACCGACCTTTTTGCCCTTGAAGACATCGGGATTATCGATAGCAGCTGCCAATACAACAGCAGACGATGGCTCAATGATCATCTTCATCCGTTCCCAGACAAGGCGCATCGAATTTTTGATCTGATTCTCTGACACTGTTAGGACATCATCAACATTTCTCGAGATATAGCCGAATGTTCTTTTGCAGAGATTGGTTCTCAGGCCGTCGGCGATAGTGTCGGGTGGGGCGGGATTATTGATGATTTTACCTGCATGGAGGGATCTTTTAGCATCGTCTGCGCGTTCTGGTTCTGCACCGAAAACCTGTCTCGATCCCAGTCCCCTTGCAGCTATGGAAGTACCGGAGAGCAGCCCCCCTCCTCCCACAGGCGCAATGACAATATCCAGCTCAGTATATTCTTCAAGCAGCTCAAGGGTGGCAGTGCCCGCACCTGCTATGACATTGTCATTGTCATAGGCATGTACAAGCGTGTAACCAAATTCATCAATAAGCTGCTGCGTCACCTTCTGACGGGATTCGACAGAGTTCTCGCAGAGTACTACATCTGCTCCGTATGTGTCCCTTGTTGCCCGGACCTTTACCAAAGGCGAGATATCGGGCATAACAATGGTTGCATTTATTCCAAGCTCCATACATGCCAATGCAACTGCCTGTGCGTGATTGCCGCTGGAGTGTGCGATTATGCCCTTACTTCTTTCTTTATCGGTAAGCTGAAGTATGGCATTTGTCGCCCCTCTGATCTTGAAAGCTCCACCACGCTGGAGATTCTCGGCCTTGAAAAAAAGATTCGCCCCTGTCATCTTGTCGAGTGTTTTCGATGTCATGACAGGGGTTCTGTGAATGTATTTTGCTATTCTTATATGGGCTGCTCTTACATCCTTCAGTTCAGGCATGTCATGACTTGCCCGGTGTCTTGTCGTGGTATTTCAAACCCCAGTTCAGACCTACACCGCCGGAGAATATTCGGGTATTTTTGATGTCTTGACCGATATAGAACTGCCAGTCCCAGTCTATATGTGCTGCAACGGATAGATCCCACCATATATTTTGATTCCACCCGAAACTGAAGCCTGCGGCAGGTCCTGAATACTGAAAGCCTCCGTCCTCGATCTCCGTGGAAAGGCTGCCGTAGTCATATTCGTGTTCATAGTCATACCAACGCCATCCCCAGCCGAGCTTGGCATCGATGAATATTCCTATCCATAGCTCCTGTGAGAAAGTGGCCATAAGATTTGTATATGTCAAATCCCTTTCAGAGCGTGCTGTGGGGGTGATGTCTTTACCCCAGTCAGCATCGCTCATTGACTTGATATAGCGGACTTCAACGCCGGCTCTATTTCTATTGGATAGGTAGGCACCTGCCCTGAGGGTGTAGGCCATGCTCATATAGTCCGGTTCTGCGCTCTTCATATCTCTAATTGTGGAGTCACGGGGTTCATATCGGTGTCTGAGATCGTCCATTGGGTGACGTGACCGCCATCTGTCGTAGTCGGGGTGATCCTTCGAGAGATTCTCCATTGCAGTTGGCAATGTATAGTCTGCCCCAAGATAGAAGTCAAGCGCAGAGAGGCTTGAGATCAGCAGAGCAAGCAATAGAATGGTTCTTTTCATTCATCCCCCAGTTCTGCAAGTTCCTTTTTCACGAAATCCACAAGCTCACCGATATACTTTGCCGAGAAGTCGAATTTGATTCCTGCAGTCTCATATACCTCATCCATGGGCTTGGAATAGGCCACCTTGAGGAAGTTCTTGTAGTTTTTCACTGCCTTTTCGGGGTTCTCTTTGTAGTTCTTATAGACGGCAAGCGCACCGAGCTGTGATATTCCGTATTCGATGTAGTAGAAGGGTACTTCGAATATATGGAGTTGGCGCATCCAGCGTGTCCTTTTTATGTCATCAAGTCCGGTCCAGTCTGCGCCTGCATTGAATCGATCCATAAGACCCGCAAAATAGGCTCTTCTTTCTATTGCTGAGTGGTCGGGGTTGGTGTATATCCACTGCTGAAAGGCATCGACAATCATGCACCAGGGTAAGAAGTCAAGGGCACCTTTGATCTGCTCACGCTTTGCCTTATTCAAGTCCTCTTCATTATCATAGTAGAGATGCCAGTTATCCATGGTCAAAAATTCCATAGACATTGAGGCAAGCTCTGCAATTTCAGATGGATAGGACTTGTACTGGGACAATTTGAGATCCTTGGACATGAGGTTGTGCATAGTGTGGCCTGACTCGTGTACAAGTGTTGTTAAATCCCTGTGAAGACCGACTGCGTTCATAAATATGAAGGAGGAATTATGCTCCATCAGAGGATAGCAGTATCCACCGGGTGCCTTGCCTTTGCGGTTCTCAAGATCAAGGAAGCCTGAGTTCTTCATCTTCATAAGCTCCTCACCGAATTCAGGGTCAACGCGATTGAGAACCTCAACACTCTTATCGACAAATTCATCTATGGTGTCAAAGGGCTTCAGGGTCTTGCCGTCAAGTTCGACCGACATGTCCCACGGACGAAGTGTATCAACGCCAAGCTTTTGCTTTCTCTTTTTGCTCTCTTCTTTGAGAAAAGGGATGACTACCTTTTCCACAGCACCGTGGAATTCACGAATATCATTCGGTGTATAGGAGAAACGGCCCTTGCGCTGGTGGGCATAGTCTCTGTAGTTGTCGAAACCTGCATTCTTTGCTTCCTTTATACGAATCTCTTTAAGGTCATCAAAGAGCTTATCAAGGTTATTTGACTCTTCTACAACGCAGTTACCGGATTTCATAAAGGCCTCTTCTCGGATAGCCCTGTCCTTATCCTTGAGATATATGCCCATCTGTTGCAGAGTCTTTTCCTCGCCCTGAAACTCGACTGTCATGCCTGCCAGCTTCTCGCCGTATTTATTGGCGAGTTTCTGCTCCTCGACGGAAAGGGGAATATTTTCCTCGCGGAAAAGCTCGATATCATTGGAGATTATCCTGTTGAGGTGTTCATAGCCCATCAAGTCCTTGCGCAGTGGGGAGTCATAGAATTTCTTCTTTATCTGAAAGTCATATTTCTGGGTTTTGGCTATGACATTGCCGAAGAAATCATTGAATTTTTCGCGATGTTCCGGTTTATCTGCATAACGAGTCATGTTTATGTAGAGCCATGCAGCGTGTTCTGATATAATGCTCTCCAGCTCCGTTACCTTCTCAAGGAACTGAATCAATTGCTGCGGCCTTTCCCATTTCTCCTCAAGCAGTGCATCGGATTCTTTTTTTAGGGGTTCCCAGTTGGAAACATCGAGATTTTCGGGAAAGTACTGTCTTTTGCTCTTTTCGACCTTCATCATTGTCACTCCTTTTATTATATTAGTTTTAATTTACGAATCACAGGGGCATAGTCAAGGAATTAGGGGGACAATGAGAATATTATATCTTTTGGGGATAGCTTTATCAATGTTGGCCATGGAGACATATCCCGAGGAGTTCCATTTTATAGAGGACTCCGAGCCTTTCGAGACTTCATGGCAAGAGGGAATGAATCCTCTGGACTATGCAGGAACAAAAATTGGTCAAGATATCAGAGACTTTCCTTTGCCAAGGGGACATGAAGGTGCATATAGATATGCAGCCCGTCTTGGTATTGTCGAGAGAATTTCCGAGAATCCACTCTACATGAAGAAATGGACAGAGGATTTTTTTCATGCCATTGACACCTCTGACAATGCTCTTGAAACTGCTATATCCACACTTAGAGGGGATGACAATCTCGACATCCCCATGCGCAAGAGGCATATGCCGGATCTGACGTCTTTGGATAAGGCACAATTAAGCGATGAATATAAGGACATACTTTTTCCACTTGTCGAGGCATATCTCAAGTACCGGGAAATAGGGGCAAGCCAGCCCATTCCAGATTTCATTGCAGAGAATCCCGGCTACTACGTCACGCCAGACGGCAAGAGAATGACATCCCTCACAGGCGATATATCCACACATCTGAGCTTTATTGATGCTGCAAGACAGGTGGATATATCTGCAATACTCAAGGCAAGTGTTCTCATGGACAGGGCTTGCAGGGAATATTTGGAGGGTTATAAGAACCTGATAAATAATGAAATAGGATTTATAAGTTCAAAAAATGAATTAAGTACAGATGGAATATACCCTATTATATATGGCGATAACGATGTTGTCATAGCTGGTGTCGGCAATGATACCATATATGATGACGCAGGTCTTCTGATTGATCTCGGTGGAGACGATGTATATCTGAACAATGCAGGCTCTTCCTATCCCCATTTTAAGGGCGGTTCAGTCGTCATAGATCATGGAGGCAATGACAGATACACATCTAAGAGTAGCTTTGTACAAGGCTTTGGCTTTTCAGGGTTTGGGTTTATATATGATCTTGGTGGGTATGATTCTTACAGCGCAAAGCATTTCTCACAAGGAGCAGGAATATTGGGGGTTGGTGCGATTTTCGATATGACGGGCGACGATGAATATTCTGCGCATGCCTTCTGTCAGGGTGCAGGGATGTTTGGCTTCGGAGGCCTTTTCGATGGCAATGGCGAGGATATTTATCGCTGTGCAACCCTTGGTCAGGGTGGTGCGACTTGTCTTGGCATGGGGCTTCTATCCGACAGCTCGGGTGACGACAGGTATGAACTGAACAAAGGATCAGGCTGGGATGCACTCGGCTCAGCAGGATATGGACAGGGAGGTGCACTCTCCTTCAGGAATTATCCCTGGCGAAATACAATGACCCCCTATGGCGGTGTCGGTCTACTCTTCGATCATGGAGAAGGCAATGACAGATACAGGGCAGGGGGCTGGAATTCACAGGGAGGCAGCTATATCATGTCCCTTGGTGCGCTCTATGACGAGGGCGGAAATGACCACTATACCTGCAGTACAGGTCAGGGCAGCGGCATTCACGTCACAAATGCCATATTGATAGACGGCGCGGGTCATGATATATATGAAGGCAGTTTCAGAGCAGGGGGTTCGGGCTCCGACAGGTCGCCGGGTTTTCTCATCGACTATTCCGGTAATGATGTCTATAGATCGTCAAAGGCATCCTATGGCACAGGCTGCAAGCCCCTGAATATGTCACTGTTCATAGACTTTGAGGGCGATGATACATATATCAGCCCCAATCCAAAGGACAAGGTGGAGTTCAATAACTGGGAGAGCTTCGGCGGTGTGTGGCCGGAATCTGTGCCCTGGCTGTGGGCATATGCTGTAGCCCTTGATCTCGGAGGTGATGATCAATACGATGTCAAGCGCAGGGCAAATAACAGCGAGAATCATTCCTTTGGGCATGGTATTCATCTTGACATAGAATATAGTGGGGATTTATTCGGCGAAATCGAAGATGTGATGCCTCCTTACAATGCCACAGACAGATCACTCTGGCAGGACTCAGACTTTGCCGATTCCTTTGAAAGGCTCTCCAGCCCAGACAATTTTGTTAGATTTTCTACTGCCTCTGAGCTTATGAAGGTGGAGGCAATATCCGATCTAGTAGCAGTTCTGTCCCGGACCGAGCACAAACCCTTGGCCCGTGATCTTATGGAGATCATCGACTATCACCTCATAAAGGACCCAATTCCGAGAGTAATTATAGAGGAGTATCCCAAACTTCTAAAATCACCAATTCCAGAGATCAGGGCGATTGCTATCGATGACATAGGACATTGGCAGATGAACGAGCACGAAGAAGCA
>NPIE01025125.1_pt1 | contig 10633 bp, 14 predicted proteins | sample 8637661 | NCBI WGS metagenome assembly NPIE01 (sample SAMN07420842, study PRJNA396082) | bioreactor metagenome | isolation source: sample BA12 brine-fed electro-methanogenic bioreactor BA | place: Japan: Kochi | collected 2016-12-09 | reverse complement strand
CATGCTGGCCCTGTTCATGGGCATCTTCCTGATCTACAACACCGTATCCTTTTCCGTGTCCCGCCGCCACCGGCTTCACGCGATTCTGCGGGCCCTGGGCACCACCCGTACCCAGATCTTTTTCACGGTCATGACGGAGGTGATGGTGTATGCCGTGATCGGGGCCGTTTCAGGGGTCGTCATGGGCGTTCTCATGGGAAAAGGCGCGGTCCACGCCGTGGTTGCCACAGTATCGGAGATGTACTTTCCCCTGACGGTGAGCCGGGCCGATATCTCGGGAATCACCCTGGCCAAGGGACTTTCCGCCGGTGTTCTGACCTCGCTTGCGGCCGGATTCTTCCCGGCACTGGGCGCAGCAGGCACCCGGCCCGTGAGCCTGCTGCACAAATCCGTATCAGAACAGCGTTTCCAGAAACTGATCCCCGGCCTGTTTGCCGCAGGACTGGTCATCCTGTTGGCCGCCGCTCTTTTGATGCGTACCGGTCCGGCCCGGGCCGGGTATGATTTTTCCGGGCTGTTCATGATCTTTTTCGGGGCCGCCCTGCTGACCCCTCTGATCATCCGCCTCCTGGTCCGGGCTCTGCTGTCTGCAGGCGCCGGCATCCTGGGGATCATGGTGAAGATGGCCCTTAGAAACATTACCCGGTCCCTGCGCCAGACCAGCGTGCTCATGGCCTCGCTCATGGTGGTCACCTCCGTGTATATCGGCATCGAGGTGATGACCGGCAGTTTCCGCCAGTCCATTGTCCAGTGGGTGGACGACCACATCGGCGGCCATGTGCATGTCTCTTCCGCCGATGAACGGCATCCGTCCCTGGCCCCGGACCTGGTCGAAAGAATCCGGAATCTGCCCGGCGTGGCCGCAGTCTCGGCTTATAACATCCACCCCGTGTTTTCAAGGGCTGCGGGAAAGGTGCACCTGTTTTCCTATGAATCGAACCAGTCCGTGATGCGGTGGACCTGGACCGCGGCACCGGCACCGGAGCTGAATGCGCTTCTGGAAAACGGATGGCTGTTTGTGTCGGAAATTTTCGCCCGCCAGCACCAGGTGGCACCGGACCCCGGGGCGGCCGTGACCCTGGAAACCCGGGAAGGCCCGGTCACCTTTCCGGTGGCCGGCATTTTCCGGGATTTTTTCATGGGCGGGGGCCGGGTGGTGATGTCCCGCCCCACCATGGCCCGCTACTGGGGGCATGATGACATCACGGCCATGCAGCTGTTCCTGGGGCCGGATACCCCGGCAGGCCCGGTGATGGATGAGATCAAAGAGATGATTCCGCCCGGCTCCCTGATCCAGGTCCGGGCCGGGGCCGATATCAAGCAGAGCATCCTGACCGTGTTCGACAACACCTTCATCATCACCTCGGCCCTGCAGGTCCTCACGGCCATTGTGGCGCTGACCGGCATTTTGAACGCCGTCATGGCGCTGCTTTTGGAACGGACCCGGGAGATCGGGATTCTCAGGGCCTGCGGCACCCTGCCCGGCCAGATCCGGCAGCTCTTGATGCATGAATGCTTTTTCTACGGGCTCATCGCCGGGCTCATGGCCATCCCCCTGGGTGCGGCCCTGTCCTGGATCCTGATCCATGTCATCAACCAGCGGGCATTCGGGTGGACCTATGACATGATCCTCACCCCGGGGGTGATGGTCCAGGCACTGGTGCTGTCCTCGGCGGCCGCCCTTACGGCCGGCATTTTTCCGGCCCTGTCCGCCGGCCGCACCCACATCCCCGAAGCCCTTCACATGGAGTGATCCTGAAGATGATGTCCATTCCCTCTTCACGAATGCCAGTTATGGGACGCGCACGGGCAGCGGTGCTGATAATGGTCTTCATGCTGGTGCCAATTCTGTTCCTCCAGGGTTGTGCTCCTGCGGATGATCCGGACCGCATCGACATTGCCGCGGCCCTGTCCGATACCCGGGGCAGTGAGTGTTTCGACCGCGTGACCGGCCCCAGGCCCCTGGTGTTTCCGGAGGATGCCGGCCCCCACGACTCCTTCCGCACGGAATGGTGGTACTATACGGGCAATCTGACCACGGAAGAGGGACGGCATTTCGGGTACCAGCTCACCTTTTTCCGCCAGGCCCTGTCCTGCGACCCGGTCACCGGCACCTCCCGATGGCGGACCCGGCAGCTGTACCTGGCCCATTTTGCGGTCACGGACACGCATAACCGCCGTTTTCACAGCTTTTCCCGCATGAACCGGGAAAGCCTGAATATCGCCGGCACCCGGTCCGATCCCTTCACTGTCTGGCTGGACAACTGGCAGGTGACCGGCACCGGAGCCGGCCTGGCCATGGACGCGTCTTCCGAAGACATTTCCATCGCCTTCACCCTGGTCCCGGCCAAACCGCGCATCCTGCAGGGGGACCGGGGGTATTCCGCCAAAGGCCCGGGCAAAGGCAATGCCTCCTATTACTATTCCATGCCCCGGCTCGCCACCAAGGGGGTCATCCGGATCGGACAGGACCGGTTCGAGGTCCGGGGCCATTCCTGGTTCGACCAGGAATGGAGTACCACCGTGCTGGGAGAGGATATCCAGGGATGGGACTGGTTTTCCGCCCACCTGGATGACGGCCGGGACCTGATGGTATGCCGGATCCGGAAAGCGGACGGGACCCCCAACGGATTCGGTTTCGGCAGTATCTCTTTTCCGGACGGCACCTATGCCATCCTGTCGGAAACAGACATGACCCTGACCCCTGAATCCTTCTGGAAAAGCCCGGTCACGGGCATCCGCTATCCCGTCCGCTGGCGGATCCAGGTGCCGGATCACCTTCTGGACCTGACCGTGGTCCCGGTGATCGACCACCAGGAGCACACCCATGCCTTTGCCTACTGGGAAGGAGCCATGCGCTTTACCGGCGAAGACGTCCAGGGCATGGGATACCTGGAGATGACCGGCTACTGACCCTGTCGTCCGCGTTTGACAAAACGGTTTTCGAAAAACAGAAAAAAATTACCTTGCCATATTGTGTGTATGTGCATAATATATGCATATCATTCATAAAGGAGAAACACATGGACACCCAAACGGACGTATTGGTCAGAAAACAGTTTTTTCTTTCTCCGGATAATATTTCAAAACTGGAACGGTTGACAAAGACAAAGGGACTGTCTGCCGCAAAAATCGTTCGGGACGCCATAGACGCGTATAACCCCGACCGCCTGGAAAATATGGAACAGGAAGAATTGATCGCCATTGCCAGGGAAAAAGTCCAGGAGGCGATTGTAAAAACCGAGGCAGCCATTGAAAAAGTGGACCATTGTCTGGAAAATCTATCCAAAAGGAGGGCAGGTTGAATGGCCGGTTTAACCGATCTGGTGATGGATATTATCAAACTGACGGACACTGTCAAAACCCTTGATGACAGGGCTGAAAAATTGACGGAAAAAACCAATGACATCGATAAAAGGGTGGTCCGTCTGGAAACGCTTGTGGAAGTTGCAAAGTTCCAACAGCTGAGCCATTCAAAAAATTGAAGAACAAGAAAATGGGCGATCCACTTTATCACGGTTGATACGTGGATATAAGGTCTGTGCGGTGGACAACAGGTTACACCTTTGTGGAAAGGAGATCACAAATCCAGCTACGATGCATGACCCCATCACTTTTTACAAACCCATATTATAGAAACACAAGGAGGGGTAGCCATGCCGAACGTATTGAATAAAAAAGAAATCGAAACCATTTTTGAAACCGCCGAAGACATTTTATCAACTGTGGGCATTGAATTTGAGACCCGGGATTCGCTGGATCTTTTCAAACAGCACGGCGCAAAAGTGGAGGGAAAGCGGGTGTTTATTCCTCCCGGACTTCTGGCCGAAGCCCTGTCAAATATGCCCGAATACAGGTATGTACCCGGCGGGAAAAAAAGACTGGCCGGGATCTCACCGTTCTGCAACGCACCCATGATCCTGGATGACAAAACCGGAGTAATGCGCCGGGGCACGGTTGAAGATGCCGTCATCATGTACCAGCTGGGCGAGACCAGTGAGATTTATGAAGCTTCCAATCCTGGCGTGGTGGACCCGGCAGGCAATGACTGCGAAGATCAGTATCTGGCCCAGATCGCCATGCTGCTGAAATATTCGGACAAATACCCGAACCTGGGGCTGCGGGCCACCAAATCCAACACCCGGAACGGAGATGTCTACGCGAGCGCCAAAAAAGCCATCCAGATGATCAGGGAAATCAAAGGACAGAATGACGGTCCGGTCATGGGACAGGGGATCTGTCCCATGGCGCCTTTGTCGTATGAAGAAGAAAGCCTGATCAACCTGAAAGTGCTGGTGGAAGAGGAACAGGACGTGACGCTTTTCCCCTGTACCCTCACGGCATCAACTGCAGGTTGTGCGGCTGCATGGCCGACGGCAGTTTCCGCAAGATGATCTTTGACGAAGAACTGATGATCAGCTGCAACCGGACCCTCCAGGGCCTGGATCTGTCGCTCGATCCGGACCTGAAGGCAAAACTGGGCAAAGCCCTGGACACCAGAAGTTTTCTGACCATCGGTGATGTGCGCATTTACCGGAAGGAGCAGCGGGTCACCCCGGTCTTTGACAAAAAAGGCATCGTACAGACCGCTTCCGGCTCACAGAATTTAAGCGACATCAATGCGGACAACATCATCGAAAAAAGACTGGCATCCTATGTGCTGCCCGGCCGGACCGAATCACAGAAAGCACTGCTTCAGAAGTATCTTCCCGCTCAATGCAGATATTGATTTCCAGGAACCGCGCCTAAAATAAGGGACCAGGTGAAAATTCTGGTGGGCGGCGCCCCGGTCACCCAGGCGTTTGCCGATGAAATCGGCGCCGACGGGTTTGCCCCGGATGCCGGATCCGCCGCCAAACTCGCCAAAAAGCTGGCCTCATAAAAAGAAGACTCCAGGGCATGGGATATCTGGAGATGACCGGGTACTGACCCCTTTCGCACACGTTTGACAAAGAGGCAAAATGATGAATCATTTATCCTTTGACATTGTACCCCATTTGAGCTACAGTTTAAACATCCAACAGGAGGCAAATCATGGGAAAAACATCTACAATAAGAGCTCGGATTGAACCCGATTTAAAAGGAAAAGCGGAAGATATTTTTAAACAACTCGGGCTGACGACAACACAGGCCATTACCCTGTTCTATAAACAGGTGGAATTAAAAAAAGGGCTTCCATTTGACGTATCAATCCCGAATGAAACCACTCTCAAGACCTTTTCAGACACAGATGCCGGACGTGATATCGTCGTTTGTAAAGACACTGACGATATGTTCAAAAACTTGGGGATCTAATGCTTACACCGGCATATACAAAGCAGTTTGAGCGTGACATCAGGCGAATGAAAAAGCGGGGGAAAAACCTTGAAAAACTGAAAATAATCATTCGCTCCATTGTGGTGGAAGAAGTGCTCGACACCATTCACAGAGACCACAAGCTGGTTGGTAACTGGAAAGGACGACGTGAATGTCATATCGAATCAGATTGGCTTCTGATATACATGATCGACTCAGACCGGGTTGTTTTCGAACGGACCGGCACCAACGCTGATTTGTTCCAAAAATAAATCATTTAACAGTATTACGCCGGGCAATAAACCGGCCTTATAAAAAGAGGCAGGGCCGGTTCGAGTTCCGGGCCCGTTCCTTGTTCGACCACCATGAGCACACCCATGCCTTTGCTTACTGGGAAGGGGCCATGCGCGATACCGGCATATTTCATATCTACAAAGATTGACAATGTTTGTATTCGTGTTATTCTGACATAAAAGAGTTCAAACAAGGAGGCCAATATGCATATCTCACTCACACCTGAACTTGAAACCCGGGTTAAACAAAAAGTGGCATCCGGTTATTACAACAATGCCAGCGAAGTGATCCGGGATGCCCTGAGGTTCTGGGAAAAAAATGAACAGCTGGTAGAGAACATGAAACTCGAGACATTGAGAAACCGCCTGTCAATCGGTGCCAGACAAGCCGAACAGGGAGAATTTGCCGCGCAATCCATCAGCGAAATTATCTCCGGGGCCAGAAATGGGTAAATACCGCCTCACCCTGGCGGCGAAATCGGATCTCATCGAAATCTGGCGTTATTCTGTTGAAACCTGGGGTGAGAAACAGGCTGAAAAATACCTTCAAGAAATTGAAGAAACACTCCATCACCTTGCAACCAACCCGGAAATTGGAAGACAGCGCCCTGAGATTGCACCGGGTTATTTCTCCTTCCCCGCAAAAAAACATATCATCTTCTATTTGATCTCAGAAAATACCATCGATATCATTGGTATACTGCACGGCAGAATGGATATTGACAAAAAATTGCTATGACTGTCACCTGATTCTGTAACATGCACATCTCCTACTGGGGATGGTAGGCGGTCGTGGCCATGAACGCATAATCGATGCCTGGAAACCGGCGCTTTTCTCTCCTGGATCTCATGAAAATCACCGCTCCTTTTAAAAAGAGGTTTCAATCTTCAGCAGATCCTATATAGTAAAATGGAAATCGGCAAAGTCAACATGATTTGCCCCGGAGCACGGCCCGGTGCCGTTCATGTCAACCCAATCCTGGAGGATCGTTTCATGTTGTCACCCATCAAGATCGGAATCAGCTCCTGCCTGCTTGGCAACCTTGTCCGGTATGACGGCGGTCACAGCCACGACCGGTTTCTCACCCAGACCTTAGGGATGTTCTGCGATTATGTGCCGGTATGCCCGGAAGTGGAATGCGGCATGCCCACCCCCCGGAACTCCCTGCGCCTGGAAGGAGACCCGGAAAATCCCCGGCTGATCACAAGGAAAACCCGTGAGGACCACACCCGGCAGATGCAGACCTGGATCGACAAAAAACTGCCGGAACTGGAAAAAGAAAACCTGTGCGGATTCATATTCAGGAGCAAATCCCCGAGCAGCGGGCTTTACCGGATCAAGGTGTACGGCGATGACGGCAAGGTGAGAAACAACGGGGTGGGCCTGTTTGCCAGGGCATTCACCGAGCGGTTTCCCCGGATCCCCGTGGAAGAAGCGGGCCGGCTCAATGATCCCAAACTGCGGGAAAATTTCATTGAAAACATCTTCACGCTCCAGCGGTGGCGGAATTTTCTGGAAAACCGGCCCACCCTGGGCAAACTGGTGGCCTTTCATACGGACCACAAACTGCTGATCCTGTCCCACAGCCCGGAGATCTACCGGGAGATGGGCAAACTGGTGGCCGGCGGCAAACAGATGGATTTTGCCGAGCTGCTGGATACTTATGAAGGCCTGATGCTCAAGGCTCTGGACCTGAAAACCACCATCAAAAAGAACATCAATGTACTCCAGCACGCCATGGGTTATTTCAAAAACGAACTCACCAGCCCTGAAAAACAGGAACTGCTGACCAGTTTTAACCAGTACCGGGAGGGGTATGTGCCCCTGATCGTGCCGCTGACCCTGATCAAGCACTACGTGCTCAAATACGATCAGCCCTGGCTCAAGACCCAGACCTATCTCAACCCCCATCCGTTTGAACTGAAACTGAGGAATTATTTTTAACCACCCATGCCGGGAATGATCTATCTGGCCCTGGCCATCCTGTTCTCCAGCGGGGTGGCCCTGAGCATGAAGGGCGGCAACCGGCCGTCCGTCAACCTGTGGCAGTTTCTGGCCGTCAACTATGTGGTGTGCACGGCCGGGCTCATCGCCTGGGGGGCCTGGAAGACCCTGGAAACCAATTCCGTGTTCATCTGGGGTCTGGGCATGTTCACCGGTTTCATGTACGTCCTGTGCCTGTGGCTTTTCAACAAGGCCATTCAGGCCCAGGGACTGGCCCTGTCCACCACCCTGATGCGCCTGTCCGCCGCCATTCCCACCCTGGCCTCCCTGATTTTCTTCAACGAAACCACGGGAGTCTGGCAGTCCCTGGGCATCGGCCTGGCATTTCTGTGCCTGCCCCTGGCCAGCCGGGAGCCTTTGCATTTCGGCAGATCAGCACACCCTGTCAGACATGGCATTGTCTGGGGCCTGCTGCTGTTCGCCGCGTACGGCATCACCGATTTTGTCTTTAAAATCCAGGCGGAACTGGCACCCGGCGCAGATCCCAAAGCGTTCATGGCCGCCATTTTCGGCACGGCCCTGGTCTTGACCCTGCCCCGGCTCAAAGGTCTGAAACGCCCCGGCCGGGCCTGCCTGTTCTGGGGTACGGCCCTGGGCACCACCAATGTCCTGGCCACCTGGTTCTGGATCCGGGCCCTGTCCCTTCTGCCCGGCGCCATTGCCTATCCCACCTTGGGACTGGGCGTGATCGCCGTCACCACCCTGATCAGCCTGGTTTTCTGGAAAGAAACGCTGAGGCCGGCCAACTACCTGTTCCTGGCCATGGCCTGCGTGGCGGTATTTCTCATCAACGCGGGCGGGACCTGACTTTCTGTCTTCCGGAGAATTCAGGTTGCATGACATGCCTGGTGGTGATAAGCTCCGAAGATGAGTTCCAGTGAGAAGATACTGAAACAGGAGCAGATTCATGACAAAAAAAGACACCCTGTCTGAGTGGGTCATCGACCTGATTGAAAATTTCCTGACCCAATCCCCCCTGAACAACCTGCGGAATGAAGACAAAGCCCCTGCCTGGGAAGAAGTTCTGGTGGGCTTTGCCTCAGGAGCTGATCCGCTTTTCCAGGAATACAAGGAATACATCGGTCCGTTTCACTGGACACCGCTGGAAATTTTCAGTCAATATCACCCGGGAATTCAGGCCGCCCCGGAAGATCTCACAGTGATATCCTGGATTCTTCCCCAGCGCAAAGCCGTGAGGGACATGAACCGCAAAGCAAAAAAATTTCCCGCCGAGGAATGGGCCAGGGTCCGGATCGAGGGAGAAAGATGCAATGCCGGTCTCAGAGAACATGTCGCAAAGACGCTGACGGATGCAGGATATCCCTCTGTGGCCCCCATGCTGGCCCCCAACTGGGCCTGGGTGAAATCAAAGAATTACGGATATGCATCATCCTGGTCTGAACGCCACGCCGCCTATGCGGCGGGCCTGGGAACGTTCGGGCTTTGCGACGGGCTGATCACCCCGAAAGGCAAAGCCATGAGAGCCGGATCCGTGGTGGCGAAAATTCAATTACCCCCCTCGATCAGGTATTATAACAACCACCGGGCCTGGTGTTCTTTTTTTGTGGACGGCTCCTGCGGCAAATGCATCGACCGATGCCCGGTGCGGGCGCTGACCACAGCCGGCCACGACAAGGAAACCTGCCGGCAGCACCTGATCGCTTCCAGCGAGTATGTCAAAGCCAATTACAATTATGAAGGCTACGGCTGCGGCCTGTGCCAGGTGGGTGTCCCCTGTGAATCCCGCATCCCGGTGAAAAAGGTCCGGGAAGCATACGAAAAAAAAGAGCTTCCACCGCCCCCGCCTCCGCTCGCCTGAAAGGGCAAATCATATTCCGGTGTCAGCCGCAGCCCCCCGGTGCCCGGCCGGGGTACCTGGGGGCTGATGCCCTTTTTCTTCCTCTCAAGAAGACTGGAAAGGACGTCTTCTGCTGAGAACTTCCGACTCCCGGATTTATAAAAGTCCTTTATAGCTTCCGCCATCCAACAGAAGATTCTGACCGGTGATAAAACGCGCTTGAGTGCTGGCGAGAAATGCCGCTGCCGCACCAAAATCGCTGGGGTCCCCCAGGAAACCGCAGGGGATGGTTTCAATCATCTCGGTGATTACATGCTCAACCGGTTTATCCTCCCTGACGGACCGGTCCCGTGCCAGTTGTTCAACTCTTGAAGTTCGATGGATGCCGGGAAGCAGTGCGTTGACGGTTATCCCAAACGGTGCAAGTTCTGTGGCCACCGTCTTTAAAAATCCCGTCAACCCCGCGCGCGCCATGTTGGACAGCAACAGAGTGCCGATGGGTTCTTTTACTGATATGGATGTAATGGCGATAATCCTTCCCCATGCCTTTTTTTTCATTGCGGGGACCACGCCGTGAACAAGTTGTACCGCACTCATCAGGTTCAGTTTAAAAGCCGCATCGTAATCCTCCAGGTTTGTCGTGGCAAAGGTTCCCGGGGGAGGGCCGCCGGCATTGGTGACAAGTATATCCGGATCTCCCATGGAGGCCTTGACAGACGATAACAGGGGATTGATTTCATCAATCCGGCTTAGATCCGCAGCAAATCCCATTACCGTTGCTCCGGTCTTGGCGTGAATATTCTCTGCGGCTGTCGACACCTGTTCTCCATTGCGGGCGCAAATGGCCACCCGGCATCCCTCTGAAGCCAGTTGAAAAGCGCATCCATACCCCAGACCGCGGCTGGCTGCCGTCACCAATGCGAGTTTGCCTTTAATGCCTAAATTCATTTCCCCCCCTTTGTTTGATTCGATGTTGATCCAAAGGGCCGGGCCCTGATGCGGATTCGGCCCCTCTGTGAATGAGTTGTACAGGGTGCATCACCCGGAGCGCTCTCGGATCGGGCAAAGAAGACCCAATTGTTATCCGGCAACCCGGACAGCCGGTTGCCAGAACATTCGCTTTGGTATCAAGGATATGGCTTATCTTTTTTGCTGTGATTCTTTCGGATATTTCCGGGTGGTCGATCTGGAACATTCCCCCGCCTCCACAGCAGGCATCTGTTATATTCCGAAATGTTCTGA
>NPIE01008441.1_pt1 | contig 10634 bp, 8 predicted proteins | sample 8637661 | NCBI WGS metagenome assembly NPIE01 (sample SAMN07420842, study PRJNA396082) | bioreactor metagenome | isolation source: sample BA12 brine-fed electro-methanogenic bioreactor BA | place: Japan: Kochi | collected 2016-12-09 | reverse complement strand
AGATCTTCTTTTCGAAGTAGATGTGTATCAACTGAATCACTAATACCAAGTCGTTTATTTAACTTGTATCGCCCTACATCAGAAAGACTAAATCGATCTTTCCTTTGAAACATCCCATCAATAAGGCTCTTTGCGTTCTCGACACTTGCCAAATCTCCTGGGCGGAGTCGCTTGTATATCTCAATATATGACTCATCTACGCTGTGGGCACCATCTTTTTTAAGTGTTGTTTCAATATGCTGCACCTCCCCTGTATCAACATCAGCAAATGCAGCACGAATCTCATCATCACTCTTAAACCCAAATACACGCAATACATCAGTTACCGCTACTTTTCTATGTTTATCAATCTTTACACCGATAAATCCATCATGCTCTGTTTCAATTTCCATCCAACTTCCTCGATCAGGAATAATCTTTGCACCAAACTGCTTTTTCCCTTTTAGAATTCGTGACGTAAAGTTAACTCCTGAAGAACGAATAAACTGTGATACGACAACTCTCTCAACGCCGTTGATAATAAATGTTCCCCGATCAGTCATGATAGGGTATTCACCAAGATACACCTCCTGCTCTACTTCTTTCTTTGTTTTGAGATGAACTAACTTTACCTTTGCTCGTAAAGATGCCTCATAGGTGGCATCTCGCTCCCATGATTCTTCCTCACTAAACTTAGGCTCATCAAATGAATGGCTCAAAAAATATAACTCAAACTCTTCTCCTGTGTAATCAGAAATAGGAGAGATCTCTTTAAAGAGATCTTTGATTCCTTTTTCTACAAACCATTTCCATGACTGAAGTTGAATCTCAGCCAAAAATGGTCGGGGGGTAAGGTCTCCTGAATGTTTTGAAAACGAACGAACCTCAAGTGTATGCATAAATATAGAGATGATTAGTGTAACACAAACAAAAAAAGGCCCACTCCTTGCGGAGGTTTCTTTATGTGTTGTAATTAGTTATATACTTGCTTCGCTACGCACAATAGTAGTAGTGAATGCTTTGGATTTATAAAACCTAAGCTTCAGAGTTACATGTGATGAAAAAAAAGTCAAGACCGTTCCTGTATGTTCTGGACATCAGCAAATACTGCACCAGCAAACCCAACATGAATCATTCCCCCAATAGCCCACCAGAGTACAGACACAGGAACAATAAGTAACGACTCATGGACAATATACACCTTATATATTCCAACCCAAAGCAACGGAAGAAAAAAGCCGACCGCTGCTCCAAGAAGTGTATAGATGATGATTCGAATCATATACCCTCAGTATATACCATTACAGTCCTAAATACACACTCCGATAGTAGGCATGTTCTCCAAGCGTCTCACTAAAAACCGTTTCCCCGGTATCAGGACGAGAAAGGTAGTACCAGTATGATGTTGTCTGTGGAGAACGGGCTGCTGTTACCGATGATACTGATGGAGATGCAATAGGTGTTGGAGGTAATCCTTTTCGGGTATATGTATTGTAGGGCGTATCTTCCTGAAACATAGATCTGACTGGTGTACAAGAACGTCCTCCACAGGCTCCATACAATACAGAAGCATCAATTTGGAGAGGCATTCCAACTGCATATCGCTTGTATATAATACCAGCAACAATTTCTTTATCTTCCTGTGTTACCACTTCTTTCTCAAGCAACGATGCAACAATGAGTGTCTCATATATCTCATCAAATGAATGCCCATCAAACAGATCCTCATACGTTTCCCAAAAATGCCCGACAAAGACACGAGCAACCGTCTCAGCATCTCTTCCTGTGTACAAACGGTACGTATCAGGAACAATAAACCCTTCAAGACTTGTAATTGAAGCAGGTGCATCAGATCCAAACACCACACGAGGATCTAACGCATACAATGATCCTTCCTCAATAATCCCTTCTGAGGCAAGAAGCTCATCTATCGCAACAAGACTCATCCCTGGAAAAATAGTAATTTCCTTCTCTTGTGGAGGAGACGTGATAAGAGAAAGGATGTCTTGTATACGTGTACTGGTAAGGCGATACACACCAGGATGAAGAGAATGATACCCACCAGAAAGCAGCGCGTATCCAACAAACGACACTCGTGATTCAATAATACCATCCTCAGAAAGCCTCTTGGCAACAGAAAAAATATCATCTCCTTCATGTACTTCAAAGCTGTGTACGTAACCTGATGTATCAGAAGGATAGAGTAAAAATCCAGAAAAAAATGAAAGAAGGAGTACAATACACCCCAACACACCAAGCGCACCATACCAACTCCACCGTCTCTTATCTATGTGCATAATATGATTGAATAATTCCAACAAGAATAAAACTCATAATAATACTTGACCCTCCATAACTGACAAAAGGAAGCGTTATTCCAATAACCGGAAGAAGCCCTAACGCTGACCCTATGTTCATCACAACGTGTATAAAAAAGAGTATTCCTCCCCCTAAACACAGAAACATCCCCAGAGATGTAGAACTCTTCATCCCCATTTGAATCAAACGAGTAATAAGAAGGAGCAACCCAATAAGCACAATCACTCCAAAAACAATACCACCCTCCTCAATAATAGCAGAAAAAATGAAATCGTTATGTGCCTCAGGTAAAAATCCAAGCTGTACCTGTGTCCCCTGACCAAATCCCTTTCCCGTAAGACCCCCTGATCCAACAGCAATCTTTGATTGAATAACATTGTATCCTGTTCCTAACGGATCAGCTGAAGGAGAAAACACAGAAAGAATGCGGTCCTTTTGATAGTCTTGTAATACGCCGTGCCACATCCCGACACCTGCAATCACACAGATACCTAAAAGAAAAAGAAGGTGACGAAACGGAATTCCTGAAAGAAGAACAAATCCAAGCCAGATAAGAATCAGTGTAATTGCAGATCCAAGGTCAGGTTGGAGTGCAATAAAGAAAGCAAACCCTGCAGATAACAAAAATGATCCTACAAGCACCCCCCAGTGAGCAATACGCACATGGTGACGAGAGAAGAAAAAGCTCAACACCAGCACCAGCACAACCTTAGCAAGTTCAGCTGCTTGAAATTGAAACGATCCTATCATAATCCAGGCGCGATTCCCCTTCACCTCAGGAGCAAAGAAAAGTGTCGCAAGAAGAAGTATGACAACAAGTCCATATAATACAATAATAAATCCTCTATGAGATATAAATGAACGAATATCAATCACACTAATAAGAAGTGCAAAACATAACCCAATACCAACCCACAGCACTTGTCGTACAAATACATCAGAATTAATGCTCGCCAACATAAAAAGACTACTTGCTACAAGTAGTAATACAGCCCCCATAAGTCTCCAATCAATAGCTGTGCGTAATTGACGAAACATATAAAACCCATGGTACCACAAAGGCTTCTAAGAGGACAGACTCAGTATTCCATTTGCTTCAAGTGGATATTCTTTCCCCTTGATAGAACCAACATAGCCTGCAGCAGCAATCATTGCAGCATTATCCTGACAATACGACAGAGGAGGGAAAAGAATAGGAATGTGCCCTCCTTCACGTTCAAATGTTTCATTCATAAAAGAACGAAGAAATGAATTTGCACTCACCCCTCCACTCACCACCACACTATGAGCTCCATATTCCTTGGCAGCCTTTTTTGTTTTTTCAACGAGAGGACGAAATGCAGCATACTGAAATGATGCAGCAGTATTACAGCGAAGTGTCTTGGGTAGTGTTGCCTGCTTCCCAGGAGAAAATGACTGCGTACTATCCCCAGACATATGTCTCAAATGGTATAGTACTGCTGTTTTAAGTCCAGAATAACTAAATTCATAGTCATCACTATGAAGAAGTGGCGAAGGGAATGGATACGCATGCATGTCTCCTTGCTGAGCACAACGCTCTATCTGAGGGCCTCCTGGGTAGGGAAGACCCAGTAAGCGAGCAACTTTATCAAATGATTCGCCCACCGCATCGTCTTTTGTTTCTCCAAGCAATCTGTAGGAATGCATATCAGAAAGAACGCCCAGTATAGTATGTCCTCCACTCACCAGAAGTGAAACCATAGGGAAAAGGGTATCAAGAACAGTTGGATCAAATGATTCATGGAATAAAAAACTATATATGTGCCCTTCAAGATGGTTAACACCAATAAGAGGAATGTTTGGATACACTGTCTTATGAAGTGTAGAAAAAAAAGTAATACCTTGCCATAACGCTGGCTCAAGACCAGGACCAACAGTTACCTCCATCATATCAGGAGTTATCTTTTTCTGTGCAAGATACGAAGACATACTCTCCCAGAGGAGCGGAAGATTTTTTTGATGTTCACGTTTCGCAAGATTGGGAACAACACCTCCAAATGAGGCATGTATCTCTACCTGAGAAGCTGTTTTGTGGAACAAAACATCAACGGAAAAATCCTCTCCAAAAGAAACAAGTGCAAGAGATGTCTCATCGCAACTCGTTTCACATGCTAACACATACTTACGCTGCATACTCAACTGCTCGTGTCTCACGAATAACAACTACTTTTATCTCCCCTGGATATTTCAATTCAGATTCAATGCGTTTTGCAACATCTCGAGCTAACTGAAGTGCTCCAAAGTCATCCACCCGCTCAGGAGTGACAAAAACACGAAGCTCACGTCCCGCAGAAATAGCATAGGCATTTGAAACTCCATCAAGTTGCGTTGCGATGTTTTCTAGATCTGAAAGACGTTTGAGGTAATTTTCAATACTATCACGCCGTGCCCCAGGACGAGCAGCTGAAAGCGCATCAGCAGCAGCAACAACATAGGATTCAGGTGTTGCGTATGGATACTCATCATGGTGTGACTCCATCGCATGAATAACTGCATCACTAATGTTATATTTTTTAAGAATTTTTCTTCCAATATCAACATGGCTTCCTTCAATCTCATGATCAACAGCCTTTCCAATATCATGAAGAAGTGCTCCTCGTTTTGCCACTTCAACATCAAGCCCTAATTCAGCAGCAATCATACCAGCAAAATGAGTCACCTCAACAGAGTGTTGGAGTACGTTCTGTCCATAACTTGTTCTAAAATGAAGCCTTCCTAGAAGCTGAATAATTTCCTTTGGAAAATCATAAATACCCACTTCATAGGCAGCATTTTCAGCTGCATCAATCATAATCTTCTGTACCTCAGCACGAGCTTCTTCAACTTTCTCTTCAATTTTTGCTGGCTGAATACGCCCATCCTTAATGAGTTTCTCAAGTGCTGTTTTAGCTATCTGCCTTCGTACTGGATCAAATGAGGAGATAACAATACTATCAGGTGTTTCATCAACAACAAGCTCAACTCCGGTAAGTCGTTCAAGAGCACGAATGTTTCGTCCCTCTTTTCCAATAATCTTTCCCTTAAAGTCTTCATTAGGAATATCAACCGTTGTTGTTGTGAGTTCTGAAGCAGATGAACGACTGTATCGTTGCAACACCGTACTCATAATCTCAACGGTTCTCTTCTCTATTTCTTCCTGTCTTTCATGCATCATCTTTTTTGCATATTCCAAGAGATCTTGACTAAATTTCTTCTCAATATCCTTGAATAGTAATTCTTTTGCTTCCTCCTTGTTCATTCCAGCAACACGCTCAAGCTCCTGAGACGTTTTCTCTTTAATAGACTCTATATGTTTTTTTATCTCATCGATCTTTTTAAGATCAGATTCAACGCGTTTCTCTTTTTCTCGAAGTTCCTGATCCTTTTTTTCAATTGTTTCTTCTTTCCGTAAAATTCGTTCCTCTACTTTATCAAGTTGATGCTTCCGTTCACGTTCTTCTTTTTTAATCTCCTCCAAAATACCCGCAGATTTCTCCTGGGCTTCAAGAATAAGTTCTTTTGCTTTTGTTTTTGCATCCTCTATCTGTTTGCGAATACGCTCCTCAATGGAAGCAGCTCGCTTTGAAACAAGGGCTTGGCGGACAATGTATCCAATCGCAAGGCCCACAACAAATAGTAACGCAACATACATGTAGTTCGTGTAATCCATATATCAAAAGTGCCTCCAGTGCAATCCTGTGGGATATAGGTATAAGGTCTATAATACAAAAAATGAAATAAAACTATCATACACATCAAAAACATACTACCACCAGATACTCTGAGACACGTTACTTCTAAACCTCCATACATCATACCCTCTTACATAACACTCCGTCAAATACGTGTATCAGAAAGCAAGGTATGATACGATAGAAGTGTATGAAACCACGTGTTGTCTTATTAATCCTAGATGGATGGGGTATTGGAGAAAAAAATACATCAAACCCCATTCATGTCATGCAACCAAAGAATATAGAATTTATCAAAAGAAACTTTCCTTCAGGATCACTACAAGCATCAGGACTTGCGGTAGGGCTCCCGTGGAGAGAAGAAGGAAATAGTGAAGTTGGCCACCTTACCATGGGGATCGGACGTGTTGTTTACCAACACTTCCCTCGTATTAGTCTGAGTATCCAAGATGGATCATTTCAGAAAAATGAAGCCATACAGGGAGCTATCCAACACGCTCTCCAGCACAATGCAACACTTCATCTCGCAGGCCTCATCAGTGACGGAAATGTTCATTCAGCACTTCCTCACGTACATGAACTAATTGCACTCGCACAAAAAGCAGGTGTTTCATGGAAGCTTCATGTATTTACCGATGGACGAGACACTGATCCAACCAGTGCATGGTCACTTATTCAAACACTTCCTCTTCAACATATTGCAAGTATCTCTGGACGATTTTATGCCATGGACAGAGATAAACACTGGGATCTCACAAAAAAAACGTACGATGTTATGACAGGAACAGGTCCTGTCATCTCACATAAAGAGATACAACATCATATAGAAAAAGCATACGCCAAAAATCTTAACGACGAATTTGTAACACCAGCAATCATTGATTCAACAGATAATGCAATACACGATAACGATGCACTCTTCTTTTTCAATTTCAGAGAAGATCGCATGCGACAACTTGGAGAACTCTTCATAAAGCCTTCACCAGAACATGGGGAAACAGTATCATACACAAATCTTCACATCGCATCGATGACACAAATACGAGAAGACTTTGCAATCCCCGTCGCCTTTCCTCCACAACAAATAGATACAAGCCTTGGGAAAGTTCTCTCGGAGCATGGAAAGATGCAACTCCGTATCGCTGAAACACAAAAATATGCCCACGTAACATTCTTTTTTAATGGACTCACCGACAAGCCATTTAAAAACGAGTATCGTATTCTCATTCCTTCAAGAACAATCCCTCGACAAGATGAAGATCCTGCAATGCAAACACCAGCCATTACACAACGACTCATCCAATCGATAGAAGAAGGACTCTTTGATTTTACCCTCGTTAACATCGCCTCTCCTGACATGGTTGCACATACAGGAAACTACAACGCATCAAAAGAAGCAGTTGCCATTGTTGATGAACATGTTGGAAAAATTCTTGATGTCGTACTCAAACACAACGTTACCCTTCTTATTACCGCAGATCATGGAAACATAGAGCGACTCTTTGATCCCCTTACCGGAGAACCAGAGACAAAACATGATCCAAATCCTGTCCCACTCTATCTCATTCATACCTCCCTTAAAAAACCACGACATGATGCGTACATTCAAGAACGAGAACGATACACGATAGGGATGCTCTCAGACATCGCTCCAACCGTACTTGATATCCTCTCCATTCCAAAACCACCCCAGATGACAGGACAAAGCCTCCTCAAACAACTTCTCTAAAGGAAAGTGTTCTTTCCCCCTCAAGGGTAACTTCAATACGCATTCCTTTGGTAATATTTCCTGATAGAAGTTCACGGGAAAGAAACGACACGATATGTTTTTCGATAGCTCGCTTGAGCGGACGAGCTCCAAATGACGGATCAAATCCTTCTTGGGAAATAAAGGATACAAGCTCTTCAGAAAAACTCACTGACACCCCATTACTTTCATGAACTCGTTTTGAAAGCGATGCAAGCTGTAAACGAGCAATCTTGCGAATATGTTCAAAGGATAACGGTTTAAAGGTAACAATGCGTGAAAAACGATTCACTAATTCTGGACGGAGCACTTCAGAAAGTTTTCCCTTCAATGCCTCAGCAATCGTATCGATATCCTTTCCTTCCCTAAGAGACTCCTGAATAAAGACTGAATGAGCATTTGATGTTGCAATAATAATGGTGTGAGAAAAATCAATCTTTCGTCCAAATACATCAGTCAACATACCTTCATCAAGTACTTGCAAAAAAAGCTGCAAGATATCTTGATGAGCTTTTTCAAATTCATCGAGTAACACAATACTGTAGGGGGTATGAGTAATAGACTCACTAAACGCACCAACAATCTTTCCATCAGATGATCCAATAAATCTCTGAATGCTTCCTTTTTCCTGATACTCAGACATATCAAACCGAACTAACAATTGCTCAGAACCAAAATAGAGAGATGCAAGTGATTTAGAAAGCTCTGTCTTCCCTACCCCTGTAGGGCCAACAAACAAAAATGAAGCAATGGGACCCTTCCCCGAAGAGAGCCCACTTCGATACGAGCGAAGCGCTTCAGAAACCACTTCAACAGCTTCATCTTGATTAATGTATCGTTCATGAATACGTTCTTCCAAACGAAGCAGCTCTGAAGCTTCGTGTGCAGATGCTTTTTGAATAGGAACGGATGAGCGTTCTTCGATAAGTGCAACGACATCAGATTCCTTCACCATCCGTCTCTTTCTCTCTCGCTTCACCCGAGCAAACACTTCACGAAGCACATCTTGCGCACTTGAAGGAAGTGGAGCATGAGTAATATAACGAGCAGATAGCTCAACGGCAGCACGTACTGCAGCAAATGTAATTCGAATACCCATCTGTCTCTCTAAAATAACAGCATCATACACGAGTAGTCGTGTTGCATCTTCTCCTCCAATCTCTTGGACAGAAATTCTCTCAAATAACTGAGAAAGGCTTTTGTTCATATCAATGTATTGCGCATAGAGGTGTGGTGTTGTTGTCCCAATAACAGGAAACAGACCATTACGAAGAAGTGGAGTAAAGACATCAAATAATCGAACACCCTCTCGTGTTTGTGCTTTTTCAAGCAGATGTATATCAGGAATGTAAAGAATAATATTACCTGCACGAGAAATCTCAGAAACAATCATCTGGAGGGTTGTATAAATATCATCACCTCCCTCCGAAAGAATTCTCCCCAAAGACAGAGAAACAACGCGTCGATCAAATAACTCCCCAGGCACAGCATCAGAAAGAATCTGAAATGCAAGATGATAGACAAGCGCCTCTTTTCCAACACCAGCCTCTCCTACCAGCAGTACATTTCGTTGTCCTGATATTGAAAGTGCATCAACAAGCTGACGATACTCAGTATCATGTCCGATCAAAAATCCTCCTCGCCCACTTCGTACAATATCTGTAACATCACCTGACACCCTATCAAGATACGGGGTAGGACGTGATGTTAATGTTCGATTTACTCGGTATGTCTTTATACGGGAGAGTGTTTTTGCAAATCCCCCAGTTACCGCAGGAAGACGCCTTTGTGAGAGAGCAACACCAAATGAAATAGCAATTGATACATCATGTTGAGAAAGAGAATGCATATCAAACATACGAGCAAGATGAGGCGAAGGAGAAGCAACAATACCAGCAAATAACAAATCATCTCCAATAGTATCTTTCTTATGAATGAGCGCTTCTGCTCCCGCATACACTGCAATACGTTTAAGTATTTCCATAGTTTCAGCTTTCCCTTGTTCCCCATGACTATGTTCAAATGCCTCAGCAACATCTCTTCGCAATTGAGGAACATCAAGTTCTAATCGTTCACAAATCCACACAACAGAGGGTTTTTTTAATAATTCAGAAAAAAGTGCAAGGTGTAAGTCTCCTTTTTGAAGTTGTGCTTTCTCAAATGCAGCAACGAGAACACGTAACGACTTCTTATCAAGACACAACCCAATGTTATTCTCCGGAACTCTTCCTAAAAACAAATCTCGTACCCGATAATGTGCTGAAGAAAGATGGAATATGTGATCAAGAAGTATAAGAAATACTAATCCTCCCCACCATCGGAGCGCCTCAACATCAGACAGAAGAAGTGCAGCGGTAAGTCCAATAAGTACAACAAAAAAAATATAAAAAACAATTCGAGTAAAAACTCGTTCCGCATGGGACAGAGAAAATATTCGTCGATGGAATGTTATGTTTTCTAAGGGTATAAATGAGTCTTTCATACAAGCAATGTTATTCCTTTATAGATACACACAAGAGGAAGCGCTGCCCACATACCATAGGTACACACAAAAAACAGTGCAGCAAGCATATAAAACAAACACCCCCCTATAATACGAACAAGTCGCACAAAAAAACCAAGTAAAAAACCAACAACATTACGCTCTTGATAGAGTGGAGAAAATAGAAAGAAAAGATTTGCACGAACTGCAAATACTCTTTCTCCACGAGAGAACACATATAAAAACCCTGCATACCAACGACGGGCAGCCTCAACATACCAATGCCGGAAGAATTCAAATAGTCTATAGTATCCTGTTTTGAGTATATAAATACCAGCCTGAACCATTATATGTATAGTATCAAAAAATATCCCTTTCTACTACAAAAACTCCCCTGTCCATAGACAGGGGAGTT
>NPIE01020047.1_pt2 | contig 10636 bp, 6 predicted proteins | sample 8637661 | NCBI WGS metagenome assembly NPIE01 (sample SAMN07420842, study PRJNA396082) | bioreactor metagenome | isolation source: sample BA12 brine-fed electro-methanogenic bioreactor BA | place: Japan: Kochi | collected 2016-12-09 | reverse complement strand
ATTCCTGTTCAGCGGCTTCTGGAGCATAACGATGCTGGGCAACGCGCTCGGACAGCGACGCTCGGCCAAGGTGTACTTCGCCGTGCTGAGTGGCGCCTGTTTCGGCGTGGGCCACTTGGTAAAGCTGGATGTTTTCATCATACCCCCAGTTCTAGCCAGCGTATTCGGTTATCTCTGGGTCACAGAGAACTGGGATCGAGTCTATGGCATCTGCCTCATCATCTACCTTTTTCTGTGTGGTCACATGGTCCTGCATGCACGTCTTTTCGCGTGGCCCTATGTGTATGACGTCTTCAGCTACTTTGCTGACTACACTCGGGCCATCCCTTGGATCGCGCTGGCGACTATCGTAGCACTAGGCGCTGCAGTCTGGCAGCGCCCGCGCATTGCAGAGTGGGTATCGGCCGTGCTGCAGCAGCGCCTGCGCCTGGAGGCAGCCCTGTGCGTCGGCATTCTGCTACTAAGTCTCTACGCCTATTACGTGCGCCCCTTGCGTGCTTCGCTTGGTGCCATGTCAGAGTCCGAGATCAGCGCACAAGGCCCCACAGCCGAGCTCTTGGCCTTCCTAGCTTCCGAACCTGAGATCGTCTATCTCCCTGAGCCGGTGAGGTCCTACGTAGAGGAAGGCATCGTCCGCACCGGATGGTATCTGGCCCCGCTCGGGATCTGGTTGGGCGTTGCAGGGTTCGTGATGTGGACTCAGGCAAGCCTAGCCTTGGGCAGCGGTACTTTCCTGGCCGCCGCCCTGGTGAGCGCACTGATGTTCTTCTACCGTGGTGCGATCATCCCGCACTTCTATTGGGCCTTCAAGCGCTTCATACCGATCGTGATACCCTCGTTTATGCTGTTCATCTCCTATGGGCTGTGGCAGCTGTGGCGCGCGGGACGTAATGACCCACGACTGAAAGTCATCCCGACCTTCCTCGGGGCAGCCCTCCTGTTCTACTACGTGGCCGGCAGTGCTATGGTGTGGCGACACGTCGAGTACCAAGGTGCCACCTCGAGCATTACCGCATTTGCCGAGTTTCTTCCGGAAAACGGGATAGCCCTTATCCAGCGATCAGATGCCGGCAATCGTCTGGGGCTGCCGCTGACGATCATCTACAATCGGCCCGTTTTTCCTGTGGCGGATGACTATCTGACCGACAGAAGGCTGCGAGCCCAGATCGCGCTCTGGTTAGGCGACGGCAGGCCTGTCCATTGGCTATCACCGTCTTGCGAGCCGCTGCCTGGGCTCCATCCACAAGAGCTGAGAGTGCAGACTGACATCCTGTGGCCAGAGGTCCCCTACGCACTGGGCGCGCTCCCTGACCGTATTGCACACTTCTCGTCAGATCTCTGCATCTACGAGATCCTTGGTACGGATGCCACCTTTGCAGTTCCCGGAAATGTGGACGTCACCTTCGAGGAGAACATTCAACTTCTGGGCTATACGCTGAGTATGGAACGCGCAGAAGCCGGACGGCCAATCTATGTGTCCCTGTTCTGGCAAGCAACCGGCCCCATCGACACGGACTACAAGGTCTTTGTCCATCTATTGGACAGCGACGGACAGATAATCAGCCAGCACGACCACACCCCAGGAGGCGGGGCACATGAGACGAGCACTTGGGTGAACGATGAGATCGTCTATGACACCATTGACCTTCCAGTGCCCTTGGATACACCACAGACCTCCTATACTATACAGGTTGGCTTGTATGAATATGCAACGATGAGCAGACTGTCGGTACTGAGCCCCAGCAGCAGAGCCGGGCTCAATTACGTGATACTAGAGACCATCGACGTCCACCGACCTGGACAGGAATGAGGGCCACGCATGTCCGAGCATCCGAAGGCACCCGTCACAATCATCATCCCCGCATACAACGAGGCCGAGGGCATCCACAACGTGATCACCCATATCCATGAGGTGATGATGGCAAGCGACCACGTCTACGAGATTCTCGTTGTTGACGATGGGTCAACGGACCAGACGGTGGCATCGGCACACGTCGACGGCGTCACGGTCCTTAGCCATGCCGAGAATCGCGGCTATGGCGCAGCGCTCAAGACCGGGATCCGACACGCGCAGTATGAGACCATCATCATCACCGATGCTGATGGCACATATCCGAACGAACGCATCCCCGAGCTGCTGACGTGGATCGACAGCTATGACATGGTCGTCGGCGCGCGCGTCGGCAAGGATGTGCATATTCCGTGGGTGAGGAAGCCGGCCAAGTGGTTCATCAACGAGCTCGCGAACACCATGACAAGGGCTGACATACCGGATCTCAACTCGGGCTTACGTGTCTTCAATGGGACGCTCGCCAAGCGCTTCTACCCCGTGCTGCCCGACGGTTTCTCGTTTACGTCGACGATCACGCTGGCCATGTTCCAGAACGGCTATTCGGTCAAGTACGTGCCGATTGCCTACCATCGGCGAATCGGCAGGTCCAAGATCAGTCCGATTAGGGACACACTGAACTTCACGTTGTTGATCATCCGGACGACGGCGTACTACGCGCCGCTGCGAGTTTTCGCCCCACTAAGCGGACTGCTGCTCTTGGCCGGGCTGGTCGTAGGTCTGGTTTCTACCCTTGTCCTGGGCCATTTGATGGACGTCACAACCGTTGTGCTCGTTGTCTCTGCTATCCAGANNCGACATCGTGAACAAACGCACTCCCCGGTTCTAGATCATGGATGGCGACGATATCACTTTCAACCGCCTCGATCGTGAGGTCATACGGAGCGGGCTCTGCACCCACTGCGGCACGTGCGTTGGCCTGTCCGAGGGCACTCTGGCGATGGTCGACGACGGAGGCGGGCCATTGCCGCGGAAAGCTGACTCTAGGGAGCCCCTTGTGCCCGGTCTGGCATGGGAAGCCTGTCCCGGCAAAGGCATTGATGTCCCGCAGATGTACCTGATGCACTACGGCAGCCTTCCGGAAAACTGGCTCATTGGACACTGTCGAAGACTCGGTATCGGCTACTCAGCCGTCCCTGAGGTACGCCGTCACGGCGCCTCGGGCGGCGTGATCACGCAGACGTTGCTCTACCTGCTGGAGCAGAGACGGATCGACGGGGCCGTTGTCGTTCAGCAGGGAACGCCCCGTCCGTGGCTCGCCAGCCCCATCATCGCCACAACGCCCGATGCGATCCTAGCAGCCAGCCAAAGTGTCTACGTCCCTATTCCCGTCAACACGATCCTGCCTGAGATGACGGACTTCGATGGCGACCTCGCCTATGTCGGACTGCCCGATCAGGTGGCTTCACTGCGACGTCTGCAGCAAGGCGGACACCCAGGAGCACGCAAGGTCAAATACGTGCTCGGGCCTTACGTAGGTACAGCCATGTATCTGGATGCTATCAGGAGCTACCTGCGAGCCAATGGCGTGAACAACCTCGAAGAGGTCGTCCGACTGAGCTACCGTGCCGGTGAATGGCCTGGGTACCTCGAGGTGGAGTGCTCGTCAGGGCGCGTTCTCAGGGCGCACAAGTTCTACTACAACTACTTGATCCCTTTCTACATAACCCGGGCCTCACTGCTCTCAACCGATTTTGCCAATGAGTTCACGGACATCTCAGTTGGCGATGCTTGGCATCCACAGCTGGAAGGCCAAGGGGGAGGCTACTCAGTAGTGGTGGCACGAAGCGCTGCCGGAGAGGCATTGATCGGGGAGATGCAGGCTGCCGGCATCCTCGAGTTTGATGACGTGTCCCTCGACACGGCCCTCTCCATGCATGGCCACATGCTCGACTTCAAGAAGAGAGGTGCGTTCATCCGAACTCGTTGGCGTCGTGCGCTGGGCAAGGAAGTCCCTCAGGTCGGATATGCTCCGCAGCGGATCCCGATCTCCAGGATGGCGGTCGAGCTCGTCATCAGCGCCATCTTCGCGGTCTGTCGCACATGGATCGCGAGGGCCATGGCGAACCGGATTCCGATCACCATCCTTGGACCGGCCTTCAACACCCTGCGGAAGCGATGGAAGAGTATCAGCAGACCCACGAAGAGAAAGGGGCTGCGTGATCTCCAGTTCAGCGTGGAGACATCGAGCACCCCAGGACCCTAGACACAGAGGAGAAACCGTGACTTCCCATCATCACGCCCATGGTACAGCATGGAGCAGGATCGTCGAAGAGGTCCAGCACTGGCGGCGCCGCGACTGGTCCTTTGACGCAGTTGGTCAGCACTGGGACAGCACTGAAGACTACGACGACATCAACGAGGAGACGTATTCCTACTATCGCCGTTTCATCGACGGATTCCGGCTGTGCGGCCTGCCCGAGGATTCCTATGTTCTGGACTTCTGTGCTCGCACCGGCAACGGCACGTTGCACTTCCAGGAACGCGGAGCCGTCGCGTCGGCAGTCTGCGCCGATGTCTCGCCAAGGATGGGAGAGATCTGCCAGCATCGGTTGCGCGACGCCGGGTTCACGGACTTCAGGTGGCACCTGATTAGGGACTACCGTTTCCCCTTTACCGATGATGAGTTTGACGCAGTCCTGTGCTTCGAGACGATCGAGCACTTCGACGATCCGGAGCGACTCACATCCGAGCTGGCCCGTGTCACCAGGCCCGGCGGCACCGTCCTCATCACGACGCCCAATGTGCTGTGGGAGCCGGTGCACGCTCTGGCAGCCGTCACCGGACTCCACCATTCCGAGGGGCCCCACCGCTTTGTTCCGCTCCGGCGGCTCAAGAAGGCTATCCAGGCCGCGCAACTGAGCATCAGGACGATAGAGACCACGGTTCTGGTTCCGGGCGGGCCCCCCACGCTGATCAGGATGGGCGAATGGATCGAGCAGCACACTCGGCGTTCACTGATGCCCTTGTTGGGGCTCAGGCGCATCATCGTGTGCGATAAACCCGAGATGGCTGGCACAGCTTGAGTGCCCCGCCGAACGACACAGGCAGCCAACGCGTGCTCGACCTCGCAGGCTGGGGAAAGCGTGGTGGCCTGCTGCGTGGGACGCTGCTGATACTGGTAACAGCGGCGATCCTCTACCTGCTGTTCCGACAGATCGGCTGGGCCATAGTTATGGATCTATTGGCGGCGATATCGCTCAAGCACTGGGTGCTCGCCGGCGCGCTAACCCTGACCTATCCGCTCCAGATGGCGTGGCGCTGGCAAGTCGTCCTCGCAGCTCTGGATCAGGACGTGCCCTTNNTGCCCTTCGCCGAATGCCTCATCATCATCCTCGGTGTATGGCCCCTGAGCGCGATCTCGCCATCGAAAGCCGGCGATCTGTTACGGTCGATGGGCCTTCGCGACCGAGTCGCGATGACGATCACAGCAGGCAGTGTTATATCCGAGAGGATCATGGACGTCTTCGTGCTCGCCCTTGTCGCCACGGTGGGCGGCCTGTACTTCGCCAACAGCGCCATCGTACTCGCGGGCCTAGGTGTCTTGGGAGGCATTATCGTGGCGCTTGCTTTCGCCTGGTCTACGTGGCGGTTTCCCCACCCTGGCGTGCAGCGAGTGCTGGATCAGATATTGCTGAGCCTACGCGGTCTGATCCGCCAACCGGTGTCACTCGCAAAGGGGTTGGCCATCACAGTCCTGCACTGGGTCGCGGCTATTCTGCAGACTCAGGTGCTGTTCGACGCGCTCGGCATTGCTGTCCCACTCGGCTACACCTCCGCGGCCCTGCCCGCAGCGATCTTCGCCGGTCTCATACCGATCACCTTCTCCGGCATGGGAACCCGCGATGGTGCGATGCTCTTCCTGTTCGCACGCTACGCGCCCTCCGCGGAGATACTGACCGTGTCACTACTCTACACCTTCTTTGGCTACTGGCTACCGGCCGTGCTTGGCGTGCCCTTGACCAAGCGAGCTCTTCGGCTCTAGAGGCCGCCATCGCTCTTACCCATGTAGAAGCGAGCTGTCTAAACAGACGACAGCTCGCTCCAACACCCAACGACACTACAGGTTATCCCTGCTCGATCAGGAACGCCCCACCTCGGACCCTACCAGCTAACGGTTGACGAGCGGAATGTAGCTCTGCATCACCTGTTCCACCACCAAGAGCTCGATCCTAAGCGTCACCGTCCCATCGAACGTCGCTGCGGCATCGAACGCACTGAACTCAACGACGGCTGTATGTCGACCCAAGCCCGGCACCCGAGTCACACTCAGCGTAGCCTGCTGCGGCGTCTGCCCCTGCTCTGGCGTGACTTGTAGCCAACTCGCACCCTCTACGACCCTCGCCGACCAGCTCAAGGATCCACCCACGCCGACGTTCTCCAGCCAGAAGGTGCGTGATGGAAGAGCGGACACCTCATCGTAAGCCACCATCCATGTCGAGTTTGCTCCGATCCCGACATTGAACACGGCCGCCCGAAGCCCACTATGATGGAGCTCCAGGTCCAGAGCCTCTCCCATGACGGCTGCCTTAGGATTCTGAACGGAATTCGCTGTGGCCGTTCCTCCCGTATGAACCTGTCCCAACCGGTCCAGAAGGTAGTAGCCTGCGCCATCCTCTGTGAGCTCGAAGTCCCTCGCCCAGTCCTCGTTCAGATGCAGCGAGTAGTTGGGCGCGATCGGCGATGCGCCTCCTCCGGCGTGGACTCGACCATAGGCATCAAGTACGTAGTACCCACGACCGTCGGCAGACGCCTGGATCTTCTTGGCGAGCGGTTGTGCAAAGGTGGGGGTCGACGTACCGGAGAGGCGCGCGCCGCCACCGGCATAGACGCTTCCGTCCTTAGCCAGGACCAGCACACCGATGTTCGATCCCGGCACAACAGCAAACGAGACCACACGCGGGTCGCCGAAGATCGGCGGAGCCGGCGACACGACGAGGGCACCTGATGTTCGCGACAGGCGACCATAGACATCGATCACGTAGAAGCCTTGGCCATCAGGCGTCAGCTCGATATCGACGGCGGGCTTGGTGCCGACACTGCCGATGTCAGCCGCTGTACCGGTCCACACGACGTTCCCACCGACGCCGTCAAGTAGATAATAGCCTGCGCCATCCGGCGTTAGCGCCAATGCGCGCGTATTGTGCATGCTCTGGTAGTTCGGGGGCGAGATCTCGCGAGCCATCCCTCCGGCAAGAACGCCGGCCTGGCCCCCAACATTCGAGTACAGGATCTGAAAAGCAGGAGCCGTGCCGACTCGTATGCGCCGCGATATCCGCGCACCAAACCACGCGACGCCATCCTGGACCATTCTGAGATCGAGCGGATAGTATCCGACTTGCTGAGGCGCGCAGATCTCGAAATCGTAGGTGACCTCTTCGCCTGCAGCGACACGCTGCGGCACCGCCAGACGTGAGGGCATAGCGAATACCTGGCTTGAGTCGAAGAGCGCCCCCAACCTGTAGCTCGCATCAGTTTGCCAGTGACCGTAGCCGGTGTTACGCATCGTCACGCTGACGTCAACGCACTGGCCGGGGACGAGCACCTCCGGGACGTTGTGCCGGACCACAGTCGCATCGTTATTGGGCATCCCGTCCATCACGCTGGAACGCACAGTGTTGCGCTTGTACATCGGCCAGTCATGGGCCACCTGACGCGTCGACGACGCCGGCAGAGTCCAAACGTAGACGACTGCCTGGGTCCCACCACGCGAGGCGCCGGCAGCCACCAACTCCAACCGCCCATCTCCGGTGATGTCACCCACGGCGGGTGGCGCATCAAGCGTGTAGTCCGTGAGATAGGAAGGTCGCAGTAGAGGGTTATCACTCAGCCCATCCCATGTTTGCTGACGCCCGCCGCTATCGATGATCGTGACTTCCCAACCGTGGCTGATGAGGACCTCCAGTCGACCGTCGCTGCGCTCCGCGCCATCCACATCGGCGACGATGGCCGTCCTCTGAGGTAGGGCATTCCCAACCCAGTTGCGCGGCGTCATCGGCCATCCGGGCACGAGCGTCCCGGTGTGTCTCCAGGCATACACCTTCCCGTCGGAACTGCCGACCACGACCTCAAGCGTTCCATTCGCGTCTAGGTCGACCACCGCAGGAGAGGCCAGCACAGCACCGCCCGTTGTCACAGGCCAACCCGAAAGCGGTCGACCTCGATAGTCATAGGCGTGGACCTTGGAGCCGTCGGATCCGTTGTAGTAGCGTCCGGCACCCACCACGATGTCGAGATAGCCGTTTCCGGTCAGGTCTGCGAGAGCCGGTGTAGAGCTGATGATCTCATTGATGTAGCGCGGGAACCCGAGCATGGTCGAGCCGTCGGGCTTGAAGACATAGAGGGCACCACCGTCTATGGACCCCTGATAAGGGTCTACATGAGCATCGACGCCGATCACGATCTCAAGGAGTCCATCGTTATCGATGTCGCCCACCGCAGGTGACGACCAGACGGTGTCGAACACGTGACGGGGCCAACCCTCGACCAAACGTCCGTCGTGATGCCAGGCATAGACGCGGTGGTCGAAAGCACCGGCGATGATCTCAAGCTTGCCGTCGGCATTGATATCCGCGACAGCCGGCGTGCTCACGATGCCCGCCGTATGGCCAAGTGCACGACGATCATAGGTAAGCTGAGGCCAACCCTCTTTGAGTCTACCGTCATGCGTGTAGACGACCATCCCACCGTTCTCGGCCGTCTCAAACACATCTCCAACAGGAACGATAACCTCATTGTAACCATCGCCGTCTAGATCGGCAATCGTGATGGCGTTACGAATGGTGGTCTTGGTAGCGTTTCGAGCGAAGGCATTGAGAGCAACCGAAGTGTCTCGCGACCAGAGAATGGTACCTTCGTAGCGGTCAGGCTTTATGACATGAACCCAACCGTCTAGGGTGCCCACGACGATCTCAAGCTTGCCGTCACCGTCCACGTCGCCCAGCGCCGGTGAGGCAAACTGGACCCGTCCTGACGGGAGGGAAGCCACCATCATAAAGGGCGCTTTCACGAGCCCATCGGTCGCCGCCTCGCTCACGTTGGCGGTTGAGAAGCATGTGGCGATCAGGATGACCAACAGCACCAGACCAGAAGCAGGTCTCGCGAGACCACCGCTGCTCAGCATCGTCCGAAACCATTTCATCTTCCCACCCCCTAACCGCATCCTAACTATATTCTACCCGATTCTAACAGGAAGTCAACCATGAACCGGGTTTCGGTTAGCTCAGCTGCTAGATGCGCCGGGGAACAAAGCTGAAACGAACGACTGTATCACGGCACTGCTACACCCTGCCAAGGCATTGGAGAACCAAGCCGTCCGGCCTGGTAGACCGGACGGCACAGTGAGGCAAGGCAGGGGGCCGTCGCGCAAGACACACCTACCTTCGGGCCGTCAATGGCAGAAAAACCCTCTCCGTTGCCACCAGCACGATGCCTTCCAGCACGTTGTCCTGCTCGTCTCGTTCGGAGACCTGGCCATCTGGATCCACGACGACATACACAGGGTGCCGTCCCGGGGCCACGCCAGACATCGTCACAGAGACCACTTCAGATCGTCCGCAGCCACCCAGGTCCGTGATCACCTGATCGCCGCCGATCTGCTGGCCCGAACCACCCGGCAGACCCTCGTAGAACCTCACGATTAGGGAGCCGCTGTGAGCCACCTCGCCGTCGTTGGCGATTCGAGCCGAGAGCGTGACCGTCACAGCATCGGTAGCCGAGAGAGCAAAGGCGTTCGCCCGCACCCACACCGGAAACAAGTTGACCTCGGGCTCGATCCGCGCCGTGTAGGCCGCGAAGTTGTCGCCGATGACGGTACGCTGCGGTGGGTTGCTGCGGTCGTAGAGCCAACCATTGCTGAACAGGTAAGTCTCGCCTGGCGGCATCTGCAGGCTCCACCATGCCCATTGCTGCACCAGGCGGTGTTTGTCAGCAGGGTACCCATCAGGACCCACGGCGGTGCGCATGAAGTCGAGGGTCGCGTCCATATAAGCATTAACCCTGGACGGTGGAAACCCGAAATCCGCCGGCATCTGCACGCCGAACTCCGAGACGATCAGAGGACGGTCGCGATAGCCCTTGCGTGCCATCCACGCACGGAAGTCCCGTACCATCTTCTTGAACACGTCCACATTGGCGTTGTCATCGATCGTGTACTGCTCGCCCAACGGCCAATCAACTCCAGGAGGCAACTCAGCTCCTGAGCAGTTGGCGGGGTCGTAGTCGCAGCTTCGTTCCTGCAGGACATAGACGTGGATGTTCCAGACATCCACCGGCATTGCGTGGCCGTAGCGCTCAGCATAGCTCTCGAGCACCAAGTCGAGATAGAGCAGTCGCGCTGGCGTCACCTGGACGATCCCTCCGTTGGCGATGCGGGCCGTCGGGTCAGCCGCCTTGATCGCGTGGTAGAGATCATGGTAAGCTTCGGCGTAGATGTGGGGCTCAAGGTTATCCTGATAGGGTGAGTCCGGTTCATTGCCGAGAAACCACACACGCCCCGGGTTCTGCGCGGCAGCCTGTGTGACCGCCTGCAACGTCACATATGGAAGCGTGTAACTCCCATTCGGCGACGGGCTAAAACGCACAGTGGGCATGAACTCGACGTTCGCAGGAGCCGAAGCCGAGCCTGTCCACATCCAGTTCCAGTACCATCCAGCGCGCAACTCCTCGATTGGATAGCCGGAGAGGTCGCCGATGCTGTCCACCCCATAGCGGCACAAGGCCACGGTCGAGTCCCCGCCCGCCGGTGCTGACGCGACACCGGCGGTCAGAGCGACCTCTCCTTGCCAA
>NPIE01001430.1_pt1 | contig 10636 bp, 9 predicted proteins | sample 8637661 | NCBI WGS metagenome assembly NPIE01 (sample SAMN07420842, study PRJNA396082) | bioreactor metagenome | isolation source: sample BA12 brine-fed electro-methanogenic bioreactor BA | place: Japan: Kochi | collected 2016-12-09 | reverse complement strand
CACTAAACCGCCACAAAGCCTACTACTTGTAGAAGTTATTTTGTGCATATTCCTTACTGGCCTTTTGCGGCAATTGCTTCGGCGGCCTTGACGACATTGTTGGCCATCTTTTCGGACGCGGCATCGATCAAGCGCCCGTCCAGCGCAGCGGCGCCCTTACCTTGCGCGGCGGCTTCTTTCAAGGCAGCCAAAATACGCTCGGCCTTTTCGATTTCAGCCACCGGCGGCGTAAAGACTTCGTTAGCCAATTCGATTTGAGACGGATGTATCGCCCACTTGCCTTCGCAGCCCAATGCAGCAGCGCGCCTTGCAGCGGCTTTATAACCGTCCTTATCGTTGATATCTCCGAACGGCCCGTCGATCGGACGGAGACCGAAGGCGCGGCACGCGACCGTCATGCGACTGATCGCGGCATGCCATTGATCGCCCGGATAATCGGGATTCAATCCACCGATATTAGTCGTTCTTGCCCGGTTGCTGGCCGCATAATCGGCGACACCGAAATGCAACGCTTCCAAACGCCCCGATGCGCCGTTGCGGGCGATATCTTCAACGTTCGCCATGCCCAATGCCGTTTCAATCAAGGCTTCGATGCCGATGCGGTTTTTCAAGCCTTGTTGCATTTCGAGTTGATTGACCATCGCCTCGACCATGTAAACATCGGCATAAACGCCGACTTTCGGGATCAGAATCGTGTCTAGTTTATGACCGGCTTGCTCAACCAGATCGACGACATCGCGGACCATGTATTGCGTATCCAAGCCGTTGATGCGCACCGAAATTGTGATGCCGTGCCCTTTCCAATCCAAATCGTTGATCGCTTCAATGACATTTTTGCGGGCTTGCAGTTTATCGTCAGGCGCCACGGCGTCCTCGAGATCCAAAAATATGAAATCCGCACCGCTTTTCAACGCTTTTTCGAACATACCGGGATTCGACCCCGGAACAGCAAGTTCGCAGCGCTGAACGCGTTGCACGGACGCTTCATACAAGGTGTGGCTCATTGTATCTTCCTATTTCAATATGTTAATTTTTTGCTGGGCGAAGTCACCCTCGATTCGGTTAAATTTGACCCGAACCGGGCGCAAAATAAATCGGACATTGTACTTTTGGCAACGATATTGTCAATTTTAACTTTCTCAACTCGCCGCTGCTGCCCGCAACATCCAGCAACCGACGCTTGCCGATTAACTGCAAATATGGCAATATTGAGCCCTTTAGCGTTCGTTTTTAGGGCAACGAATCGATATCGAAATACTCATCCATCGTTCTTTAATTAATACAGTGTAATTATTCACATCCCCCTATCATTCCCACGCTCCAGCGTGGGAATGAAGACCGAGACGCTCTAGCGTCTCGTACCGCTGGAGCGGTGCTTAAGGCTTCCCACGCAGAGCGTGGGAACGATAATTGCCGGGGATTGAATAGTTACAATGCAGTTGCCGTAGCGAAAATGGGCAAATTTGCAATATCTCGAATGCAATACCGGCAATTCCCGGAACAACGCCCCACCCGAAACGAATCAACCCGCTTTTTTCACCATTCAATTCAAAGAGGCAATAAACCATGGCAGGCCGTAATCATTTATATGTTCCAGGTCCAACAAATATTCCCGACGAAGTTCTCAGTGCTATGCATGTCCCCAGCGAAGATCATCGTTCACCGATCTTCCCTGAGCTTTTCAAACCCTTGCTCGAAGACCTGAAAAAAGTCTTCAAAACCGAAACCGGACATAGCTTCATTTTTCCGGCAACCGGAACTGCCGGTTGGGAAATCGCCCTGACCAACACCTTGAGCCCAGGCGATAAAGTCTTGATTTACCGCTTCGGTCAATTCAGCCATCTCTGGGCCGCAATGGCCAAACGCCTGGACTTCGAAGTCATTGTCATCGAAAGACCTTGGGGCGAAGGCATTCCGCTTGACGATCTCGAGGCGCGCCTAAAAGAAGACAGCCAACATGAAATCAAAGCCATTCTAGCCACGCACAACGAAACTGCCACCGGCGTCACCAGTGACATCGGCGGCGTTCGTAAAGCAATGGACGCAGCCGGACACCCTGCATTGTTGTTCGTAGACGGCGTCAGCTCGATCGCCAGTATCGATTTCCGCATGGACGAATGGGGCGTCGACGGCGCGATCAGCGGCTCGCAAAAAGGCTTCATGCTACCGGCCGGCGCCGCCCTGGTCGCATTCAGTCAAAAAGCGATAGCCGCGTGCGATACTGCACAAAGCAGACGCGCCTTTCTCGACCTGAAAGACCAACTAGCCAGCAACAAAGACGGTTACACGCCTTACACGCCATCGATCCCGATGCTGTACGGACTGCGCAAAGCCCTGGACCTGCTGCTCGAAGAAGGTCTCGAAAACGTTTATGCGCGCCATTACCGCCTGGCTGAAGGCACACGAAAAGCGATTGCCGCATGGGGTCTGGAACTGTGCGCCAAACCCGGCTTCGAATCGAATACCGTTTCGGCGGTCGTCGTTCCGGCAGGCAAAGATGCGCGCGATGTCATAAATACTGCCTTCAGCAAATATAATATTTCTCTGGGTGCGGGCTTGAACGAAGTGGCGGGTAAGGTGTTCCGCATCGGCCATGTCGGCGACATGAACGATGTATCGATGCTCGGCGCCATCGCCGGGGTCGAAATGGCCTTGCTCGATAACGGCTTCGATATCAAAGCCGGTAGCGGCGTTGCGGCAGCGATCGAATACTATCGCACCACTGCATAATCAGAATACGCTAATCCAGCCTAACCAAAAGGCATTCCGATTAACGTCGGGATGCCTTTTTTGCGTTTAGAAGAATTGCCGATACCGAGCATCGGTTTTTCATCAACAAACCGATTTATGCTTAAGTTCACAGACATTTCGCAAGAAATAGACTAGTTTTAATATCAACATTTCATCAGGCAAGCATTCTAACTATTGCCGGTTATTGGCGAACAATTAATGAAACACAAAGGATTTACTCTAATCGAACTCATGATGACCATTGCGATCGGAGCGATTATATTGACGCTGGGGATTCCGAGTTTCATGGAAACGATTCGAAGTAACCGGTTGACGACACGTACCAATGAATTATTGACCTCGTTAAATTTAGCACGAAGTGAAGCCATAAAGCGAAGCACACGTATCACGGTATGTAAAAGCTCAAATGGGAATTCTTGTGTAACTACGAATGCTATCGATTGGTCGAGCGGATGGTTGGTTTTTGTCGATCAAAACAACAATGGTGATTATGACAGTGCAAGTGAACTTCTTTTAAAGACTCAAACAAATCAAGTAAGCAATATTTCTATGGTTGGCAATGGAAGCGTTGCTAATTATATATCTTATATTGCGACCGGTCAGAGTCGTCAGGCTAATGGAGCATTTCAAGCTGGAACCATCAAAGTGTGTGACGACCGAATAGGCAATGTGGGAATAAATCTAGTACTTAATAATGTTGGTAGAGTCTATACGCAACGAGATATCGCTTGCCCATAACAGAATTTATTAGAGCACTTACACTTGAAATGTTTAAAAAAAACGGTTTTACATTACTAGAAGTTCTTATCGCCATGGTCGTTTTAGCAATTGGATTATTGGGACTTGCAGGCATACAGGCAATCGGTCTTCGGAACAACCAAAGCGCCTATCATCGCAGTCAAGCGACACAATTGGCATACGACATGGCGGATCGCATGCGGGTTAACCGGGTAGCGTTGACCAACGGCAATTACGACAACGGAGCGACCTCTGCGAACGATTGCGAAGCAAACTCCTGTACGCCGGCCCAAATGGCAGGCTATGACATCGCACAATGGAATGCCGCGCTAGCCGATCAGTTGCCTGGGGGAGTCGGCGTAGCCTGTATCGATAACAGCTCAGAAGATGGAACATCGGCAGCCCCGGCTTGCGACGGCAACGGCACGACCTATGCTGTCAAGATTTGGTGGGACGACAACAGATCAGGTGCATCGGATCAACGCTTCGTAACGACATTACGACCCTAAATCAAGGCTTCCCTGTCATACCATGCAATTTGAAGCGCGTAGCACTTATAAAGCGTAGCGGAATACGAAATCTTCCGCGCCCCTTCCCGGATTTCGCTTCACGTCATCCGGGCTACACCGGCATAACAATCGTGGTGCGTAACTTGAACTGAGCTTCGATAAATGTCGTGAATATGCACGATGAAACTGGTTTATACATTTATAGTCAAGTACTTACGACATCTAAAAGATAGAGATCCGTTAAACCATTCGATACGGAAACCGAGCTAATGTTATGAATAAAACGAATTTACTTCGGCCTGCGGGCATCCGGAAAAAAACCGGTGTAGCTGTATCCGACACAAAAACCCTTAATAACCTTGGTTATCCGGTTTCTGCGAAATATTGCCGCAATTCGAGTCAAAAAGCATCGCAAACCGGCATGACNNGCTGTTGATCGGCGCGTTTTTATTGGGCGGGGTACTACAGATTTTCGTCAATACCAAACAAACCTATCGCATGCAGGAAGGGCTTTCCAGGCTACAAGAAAACGGGAGGTTTGCGTTGGAATTTTTAACGCATGATATTCGCATGGCGGGATTCCTCGGTTGTTTCAGCAGAAATATCGAAGTTTTTAATGCCCTCAATAATCCAACCGATTATCTATACAATTTTAACATCCCTGTACAAGGCTTCAATTGGGATAATGGTAGCTCTACATGGTTACCAACCATTGACCCAAGTATCACGCAACCACTTTCCGGAAGTGATGTAATCACAATTCGTAGAGCAAACATCAATGGAACAACTGTAATTCAACATAATGTGCCCTCTGCGGACATCAAAATATCATCAACGGATGGATTCACCGGAGACTGTATGATCGTAGCGGTAACCGATTGTACATCTGCAGCTATTTTTCAGATAACAAATATCAATCCCGGAAACAATGTGGTTCATAACGAAAAGGCTGTTACCTCCACCTGCTCAATGAGCACTCCTAATAAACCTATGGATCCAGGTAATCTTACCAAGGATTTAAATAAAACCTACTTAGGCGGTGAATTTTTCCGTGTCGAGTCAATCAGTTATTACATTAGAACGAATCCTAACAATCAACCTGCCCTCTATCGCAGAATCAATTCGGAGGATGCGCAAGAACTCGTAGAGGGTATCGAGGAAATGCATATTAGATATGGCGTTGACACCAATGGCGATGGAACGGTAAACCAATACATTACAGCCGATGCGGTAGATGCGGCAGGAATCTGGAATACGGTTGCCAGTGTTCGCATCAGTCTATTAGCCCTATCCATTGATGATAACCTAACCGCGCAACCGGTAGACTACACGTATAACGGCGCAACCGTGACACCTGCGGACCGGCGCTTGAGGCGGGTTTTTAACAGCACGATAGCGGTGCGTAACCGCTTGCCTTGAGGGATGAAGCCATGAGCACGATAATTCACTCGACCGACAAACGCTTGCTGTCGAAACGGCAAACGCGGCTGCAATCGAATAGAACCGTCCGGCCCGAGTTAGTTAGTCATAAATGGAATCATCCAAGTCGGTTATCCGTCATGCAGGACACGAATCGGCCGGGCAAGCAATCCGGGGCAGTGCTCGCAATCAGCTTAATCATGCTCTTGTTGCTGACGATCGTCGGCGTAACCGCGATGCAAACTACCGGCCTCGAGGAAAAAATGGCCGGCAACATGCGCGATAGAAATATAGCTTTTCAAGCGGCGGAATCGGCACTGAGAGCGGGCGAAAACATTTTGACCCAGGCGACACTGCCGGATTTCACGCAAGCCGGCACCGACGGTTTATATGCCATCAACGGCAATCCGCCCGGAACTTACGATAGCTGGACAAACAATACCGCAACTTATGCCGCCGCTTCGGATCAAGCCGCAGAAGACCCACGTTACGTTATCCAACGCATGACCACTGTCGCAAATGACTGTGGTCTCGATGCCAGTACTTTTTGTCAAAGCGAGATGTACCGCGTCACTGCGCGCGGTGTCGGCGGAACAGAAACGGCGGTCGTGGTAGTTCAGTCGACTTACAAGCGTTGAAGGTTCGGATTGGGTAAGTGGTGAACGGTAAGCAATTAGCGGAAAACCGGTAAAGGGGGCTTGGATTTGCAGGCGATAGGCCTTAGGTCTATTGATATTCTGTAGGGTACGCATCGCTTACCTTTTTGGGATAGATAATTCGAAACCTTTGAAAATGGTACGCGATGCGTACCCTACGAAATTTTTATTTTGACGGGCCTTGTCTTAGCAAGGCAGGGAAAAGCATCATGAACGGTACGATTGGTATTTATAATAGATCGTTATTATGTTGGACATTGGGACTATTATTCGGCTTACTTTTATCGATGCCGGTCCGAGCGGATCTGGACCTTGCGCAAACGCCTTTGTTTCTGACACCCGGTGTCGATCCGAATATCATGTTCATCATCGACGATTCGGGGTCGATGCAGTTTGAGACAATGCCGGATGGGCTAACAAACCTTTTTGATGTGAGCTGCTGTACAAACTACATCATGTGGGTATACCCGAGAAGGGCCGGTCTTCATGGCGATGGTGATTACTCTAATGCAACTCGAGTTCCTTCATTCACAAATAACTCTATTATGGGGAGGGCCTACAGATCGTCGTTGGTCAATACCCTATACTATAATCCGGCAATTACCTATCGACCTTGGCTTAACGCCGACGGCAGTCAAATGGCCAATGCCGACCCAAGCGCAGCGCCGAATCGGCCTTTATTTCCGGAACATGGTACGCGTAACTTAACAACAAACAATACTCAAACGGCACGTTGGGTAGACGATAGAACAATTGAAGCCAACGAGTCATCGCGTACTTTTTATCCGGCGGTTTACTCGACTTATACCGGTCCGGCTATTGCCGACTTAAGCGCTGCAATTGCCGACAGCAACAGTGCATTATGGAATGACATCAATCATTACACCTTAACCGAAATCAAATCAGCCAATGCGCCATTCACAGGGGAAGGCCGCGAAAACCGAACCGACTGCGTAGCCGCACCGAGCTGCACTTTTGATGAAGAAATTCAAAATTTCGCTAACTGGTATAGCTATCATCGAAATCGAATTTTCGCCTCGCGCTTTGGAATAGGTAAAGCTTTTTCAACACAAACCGATTCGATACGAGTCGGCTACGGTGCGATAAACAAAGGAAGTACGACTATTGATGGCCAAGCTACCGAAACAGTCATTAACGGCGTTCGTCCGTTTTCAGGCAACAGTCGGGATGATTTTTATGATGAATTGTATACCAGCACCATTCCACCCCAAGGTACGCCGCTACGTAAAGCTTTACAGGGCGCCGGCCAGTATTTCTCGCGGACAGACTCCAGCGGGCCATGGAGTACGACCCCCGGTCAATCTGGCGGCGAGGACTTAGAATGCCGGCACAGTTATACGATCCTGATGTCCGATGGCAATGCATCGGGAGGAAGCAGCAATGCCGCGAGTGGGGCAAGGGCAAACAACAATGACGGTTCGACAGCGAATTCCACCACGAATACCAATCCGGATGGCCCCAATTTTTCTTATACTCCAACCGATCCTTTTCAAGACATCCTAAGCAACACCCTAGCAGACGTAGCGATGTATTATTGGAAACGCGATCTGCGTACCGATCTCGACAACTTAGTACCGATCACTCCAATAAATGAGGCTTTTTGGCAACATATGATTACTTTTTCGGTCGGCCTAGGCGTTTCAGGTTCAATCGAACCCGTAACAGCATTTGACGCAATTGCTTCTGCCACAGCCGTCGACTGGGGGAACCCACAATACAATGATGCAAATTGTTTAGGGGATAGCTGCATTGCTCGACAAAACGATTTTTTGCATGCCGCAGTCAATTCGCGCGGTGGTTATTTTAGCGCGGCCGAACCCGACACTTTTGCCACGGAACTCAGTAATACCTTAAATAGTATCGTCGCACGCACTGAAGGCTCCTCGGCCTCGGTCGCTACTAATTCGACCCGCCTGGATACAAACACCGTCGTCTATCAAGCCAAATTCGACAGCCGCGATTGGACCGGTCAGTTTTTGGCCTTCAAAATCAATCCGAACGGCAGCATCAACCCGACACCGGAATGGGATGCCGGTCAAAAGGTGACTGCTCAAGGCCCGGTCGGACGATCGATATTCAGTTACAATCCGAGTACGCCCGGCGGCGTCGAATTTTTTCACGGCAATTTAAGCTTGACTCAGCAATCTCAATTGAGTGCACTGCAGGTTAATTATCTGCGCGGCAATCAAAGCAATGAAATACAAAACGGAGGCACGTTTCGAAACCGTATCGGAACGAACCGCTTGTTGGGTGATTTAATCAATTCCGATCCTTGGTTCATCGGCGATATCAATTTCGGTTACAGCTTACTATCCGGTACCGAAGGGGAGACTTATCTGACTTATCGTAACAGCGCCGCGTACAAAGCCAGAACGCCGCTCGTTGCAATCGGCGGCAATGCCGGTATGCTGCATGTTTTCAACGCTAACATCATAGGAACCAATGCCGGCAATGAAGTCTTCGCCTATGTACCGCATACGTTGTTTTCGGACAACAAGTTGGCTTCATTAACCGACCCTAACTACAATCATCAATATTTTGTCGACGGCTCGCCGATTGCCGGCGATGCCTATTTCGACGTCGATAATAACGGCTCCAAGGAGTGGCGTAATGTATTGGTCGGTACTTTAGGAGCGGGCGGCAAAGGCATTTTTGCTTTGGACACGACTTTTTTGAGTCCATCGGATAGTACTTATGAGACTGCTGAAGCTAGTTTTTCGGCGAATCGCGTCCTCTGGGAAATTAACTCTACGACGACCGGTTTTGCCGATCTTGGCTTTACTCTTGGTCAAGCCTCGATCGTCAGAATGGCCAACGGCGAGTTTGCGGCGGTTTTCGGCAACGGCTATAACAGCGCGAACCATAGAGCCGTTTTGTATATCGTCGATATCAAAACCGGAGCCTTGATCAAGTCATTTGACACCGGTGTCGGCAGTGCCGCCAATCCGAACGGCTTATCGACGCCGATCGCGATCGATGTGAACGGCGATCGTATCGTCGATGCCATTTATGCGGGCGATTTGCATGGCAATTTATGGAAATTCGATGTCAGTAACAGCAATCCCAATAATTGGGATTATGGATTCAAGCAAGGAAACACCCCCAAGCCACTTTTTGTTGCGAAAGATGCCGGCGGCTCTGTGCAACCGATCACCGCGAAACCGCAAGCCGGGTTGCATCCGAACGGTGGAACTATGATTTATTTCGGTACCGGTAAATATTTTGAAACAGGTGACAATTCGGTTGTGAACCCACAAATGCAGACGTTTTATGGAATAAGGGACTCTTGTGTCAAGGCGGCGGGTGCTACCGGTAATTGCAATGATAATCCGGTCTCTGGACGAGCCGATCTGCAGCAACAAGAAATCATCGTCGAAGGCGTTTTCGGTGATTTCGATGTCCGAGTGACCACGAAAAATGTCACCGATCTGACGAACTTTCTAAGCACTAAACAAGGATGGTACATGGATCTGGCTTTTCCGTTAAACAGCCCGGCCGGCGAACGTGTCGTCAGTCAGGCCTTATTGCGGGCCGGGCGCATTATTTTCGTAACGCTAATTCCGGACGACTCGCCGTGCGGGTATGGCGGCGATAGCTGGTTAATGGAATTAGAGGCATTAACCGGTAACCGCCTCGATTTGACGCCGTTTGATCTCAGCGGCGACGGCTATATCAACTTGGACGACATGGTGACTTTGTTGGATACCAATGAGGATGGACAAATCGATGAAGACGATGAGGCATTATCTGCCTCGGGTAAAAAATCGAAAGTGGGTATCATCAAGTCGCCCGGCGTAGTCGGTGCCGGCGAAGTCGAGTATAAATACACCAGTGGCTCGACCGGTGAGCTGGAAACGACACTGGAATCGGTCGAAGGCGGTTCAGGAAGGCAATCCTGGCGGCAATTACGTTAATCTCGCTACAGGCCGAGAGTTCGGCTTTAGCCCTACCCGGCCTGAGTTGCTTTAACGGCATCAATCGAGTCTAAATTCTGAGAAAAAAGCTATGAAGAAATCCACAAAAGGTTTTACGCTAATCGAATTAATGATCACTGTTGCCGTGATCGGTATTTTGGCCGCAATTGCTTACCCAAGTTATCAAGACAGTGTGAGAAAATCCCGACGGGCCGATGCGAAAGCGTCTTTGTTGGGCTTGGCTAATGCCATGGAGCGGCATTTTACCGAGACGAATAGTTATTGTGACGCCGGCGGAGCAGGCGGCGCCAACACTTGTGGCGAAGCCACCAATGATACCGGCACACCCGGAATTTATAGCATTCCCGCTCAGACCGCGAATTTTTATAACATAACCATTAATGCTGCCACGGCGGCAACTTTCACACTGCATGCAGCGCCAACCGGCACCCATACCGATCCACTTTGCGGAACCTTATCGCTTACGCATACGGGAGTAAGGGGCGAAACGGGAACCGGTACGGTGGCGGAATGCTGGTAACAAAGGCGTTTTTTCCGGTTCCCACGGTCCTCCGCTCGTCGTTCCGCTGTTTCCCAAGCTCCTGCTTGGGAAACCCGTACGCGAAGC
>NPIE01019923.1_pt1 | contig 10639 bp, 9 predicted proteins | sample 8637661 | NCBI WGS metagenome assembly NPIE01 (sample SAMN07420842, study PRJNA396082) | bioreactor metagenome | isolation source: sample BA12 brine-fed electro-methanogenic bioreactor BA | place: Japan: Kochi | collected 2016-12-09 | reverse complement strand
ACAATCACCGATCCCAGAAAGCGATCCAGCAGATCGACCACAATGTGGCCCCCGCGCCAGGTCACTACCGGCATTGCAGCGAACACCATCACCGCCAAACCGATCTCGGTCAGCTCGGTACCGCCGTGCAGCGGGCTGTTGAATACATAACGACCAACCACGTCGACACAGGTCAACGCCATCAGAATAAACAGCACAACAGACGCTACGACCTCAAGAAAAAAGGCCAGCCACAAGGCCGGCCCCTTCTCGTCGTAGTGCTTTTTTAACCATGCACTGAATGACATCCATCAATCCTTGTATTCAGACTCAAGCTTCATCGCGATGTCACGAAACTCCGATAGCGCTGACTCAGCATCAACTCCGGAGTCCTTAACCGATGCTAACCAAGCCTCATCAAGCCCTTCAGCGACACGCACAAACTCTTCGGCCATTGGGTCACCCTTTTTGACCACATTGACCTGTACTCCCTTAGCTATACTCTCCTGCAGCGCTTCATCACCACAGCGTTCCCATTCAGCCCCTGCCAGGCGTGACAGCCGTTCACCCGAAACGGAAAGAAGCGCTGTACGATTTTCCTCAGACAGCGAATCCAGGAAATCAGGGTTGATGAAGAATGCAAAGCTGGTCTGGTACATACCTCCAGGGAGGAGTGTCAGGTTACGTGCGACTTCATTCAAACGTATAGTTCGCTGCTCACATACAGGCAGAAACGTGCCATCAATAACACCCTGTTGCATCATCTCATATACTTTGGGTGCGGGTGCGCCAACCCCAACAACCTTCATTCGCTCACCCAGTGCATTCATGACACCACCACCAAGGCGCATCTTTTTCCCTTCCAGGTCTGCCAATGAGGTAATTGGTTCAATTGTATGAATCTGCCCCGGTGCATGAGTAAAGAGGCCTACAACTTCTACGCCATCAAACTCTCTTGCCTTACTCAGATACTTTTCATGTACACGCCAATAGGCTGTCGAAGCCGCCTCGGCGTTAGCGCTGTACAATGGCAGCTCTGCCAGTTGTGTCAGTTCAAACCGGCCTGGTACATACCCTGTTGAAGACCAAGCCGCATCCACAACGCCATCTTCAACCTGTGTAAACAAATCTTTAGGGTGGCCGAGGTTATATTCAATTTTAATTTTGACTTCACCTTTCGTAGCCTCTTCGATCCATTTACCCCAAGTGGGGATAACTACTGCATTTTGCGGATGTGAAGGCGGCAGCCAACTAGCCACATGTAATGTTGTCTCACCATAGGCCATACCACTCAAAGCAAAAGTGGTGGCAATCACAGAGTAAATCTTATTTATTTTTTTCATTGTTTTACCTCTATTATTAATTTAATTCAAATAATGAACTTTTCTATTTCTGACTCTTTCCATTCAAAACCTGCACCTGGCTCATCAGACAATACAGCCCTGCCATCACAGAATTTTAGTGACGAGTCCACAACCGATTTTGCAATATCCAGCCTTTCCAACCAGTGTGCGGTTTCTGTTACCGTTAGCAGATGTGCACTAAACTCCTGAAATAAATGACTGGACATAGGTTTTGCATAAGCCTCAGCCAAAGCAGCGGCCTTGATCCAACCCGTAACACCACCTATTTTCATAATATCTGGCATGGCAAAATCATTTGCCCCTAGACGCAGAGTCTTAATCATATCTTCGGTGCCAAGCCAGTTCTCACCAACCTGAACAGGTATATTGACCCTTTCCTTAACCTGTCGACAGGCCTCATCATCAAAATAAGAAACAGGCTCCTCAACCCAGTAGACTCCTTCCGACTCCAAAGCGTTTATACGATTAATTGCTTCGGGAACAGAAAGCCCCTGATTATAGTCAACCATAATTTTTATATTTTCACCGGCGGCTTCTCGAATCCGCCGAATAACGGCAATATCCTCGTTTACATGCGAATAGCCGATCTTGGTTTTTACGCCTTTGAAACCTTGTGAGGCAGCATTCTCAGCACGCATTGCGGCAAGTTCTATTCCATCCATACTGTGGCTGTCATAGCTCTTTATTTCTTTTTTACTGCCACCAAGTAGCTTATAAAGAGGCAAGTTGGCTGACTTTGAAAAGGCATCCCAAAGAGCCATATCAATGCCAGAGCCAGCCATTCGCATTAAACCTGTGTAGCCAAGCAGCTTGAATTTGTTTTCAAGCATCTGGTTGATGGCCACAGGCTCCAGACGACTCTCAAGGATGAGTCCACTCAGTGACTCAGTAAGCGTCTTTAATGCACTGAGCACTACAGGCGAGTATGCAAATATATATGACCTTCCAACAACATTTGCATCTGTATGAATATCAATCAGAACCAAAGGTGATGTATCAACAACACCTACAGCGGTGTATACGGGATACTCAAGAGGAACATTAACAGCCCTCACGTCCACTTTTTTTATAATAATCTGTGACATAACCTTATACCTCAGCTATAAATAAAGCTCTTATCTACCTGGTTAATATCCGCGCAGCCAATATGTGCAAGCGTGCGATCCACATCATCCTTGAGCATTTGAATCATCTCGCCAACGCCCGCTTCTCCACGGGCCGCCAGGGCCCAAAGCAACGGTCGCCCAATCAGCGTCGCCTCAGCACCTAAAGCGACTGCCTTTACAATGTCCGACCCACGTCTAATGCCACTATCGATCATCACGGAAATATCGACCGAAGATGCAGCACTCTCCAGGATCTGAATGGGAGCAATACAACTATCCAGCTGTCTCCCACCATGGTTTGACAGGACAACACCATCGATGCCCATTGCTGCACATCGTTTAACATCTTCCACTGAATTAAGGCCTTTAACGACAAGCCGATGAGGCCACTGATCCCTGAGCCATCTCAAGTCTTCCCAGCTAAAACTTGCATCCATCTTTCTGCTCATTAAAGCTGCCTGAACCTCAATGTCATTCAGTTCGGCCGTTTCGAAATTAGCCAGTTTCGGCATTCCATTCTTGAGCAGGTTCAACGACCAGGCCGGATGCAGAGCACCATCCAGTATCGTTCTGGGTGTGTATTTAGCCGGCAGTGAAAATCCGTTACGGATATCTCGTTCACGGTAGCCATTGACACCGACATCAACCGTCAGAATCAGAACCTGGTAGCCGTTATTTTTTGCCCTTTCGACAAACTGCTTCGCCAGCTCGCGATGAATGACGTATAGCTGAAACCAAAGCTCGCCATCACAGGCTTTTGCCACCTCTTCGATAGAAGTGTTTGAAGCCGTGGACAGTGAAAATGGGATACCAGCCTTGGCAGCTGCTCGGGCAATTTTCACATCGCCATTTGGGCTGAAAATTCCATTCAACCCTGTTGGGGCTACCGCAAAAGGCGCTGACTGGTTGTTGCCCAAAATGGTTCGGCTGATATTTCTACTACTAACATCCAGCAGCCTTTTAGGAGCAAGTTTTATTTTTTCGATTTCACTCAAGTTATGCTGCAGACCTATTTCATCATCAGCACCACCCTCAAGATAATCGAAGACCATCTTTGGCAATTTAGACTTTGCCGCCCGACGATAGTCATTGTGGCTAATCATTTTCATTTTCAAACCCAGAATTCATTATTAACTGGATACTTGCAGAACCGAAACAATATTCGGAAAAGCCAGCACGATAACCAGGACAGCGATTTGAAGTCCAACAAATGGAAGTGCTGCAGCATATACCTGTGTCAGTTTCGTTGATCTTGGTGCTACTCCTTGCATAACCAGTAGCAATAAACCAAAGGGTGGCGTTAGAAGGCTAATTTCCATCGCAATCAAGACCAAAACACCAAACCAGACAAGATCAATCCCTGTCGTATGAACCAAAGGGATGAAGAAAGGAAGTGTCAGCATGATCATGCTTATTTGATCAACAAAACATCCCAGTACCAGCAACGTCAACAGCATAAGAATTACCAGATGGAAGCTTGTCAACTGGAGACTGGAAACGGCTTCAAGAAGACCGGTTGTAGCACCTGAAAATGATAATATCTGTGAAAAGGTCGTTGATGCTACCAGGATAAAAAGAATTGCAGCTGATAGCTTGGCGGTTTCAACAAGCGCTATAGATACTTTCTCAATATTGATTGATTTATATAGAAATGCAGCAATAAGCGCAGCAACCACACCAAATGCAGCCGACTCAGTTGGAGATGCCAAGCCAAACACAAGCGAGCCGACTACCGCGAAGAAAATGATAAGAAGAGGTACAACATCCTTCAGAAAAGGCGTCCACTTACTGCCTTTTTGGATCTTCAAGTCATGGTCACAGGGTGCCAATGACGGATTCATTGCACAACGCACAATGACGTACAAGAGAGTGACTACACCAATCATGATGCCTGGAACAACACCCGCTATTAAAAGCTTGCTGATCGAAATACCGCCCAAACTGGCCAAGGTTACTGCCAGCGCTGAGGGGGGGATCAATATAGCAATGCCGCCTACCGCCAGGATCGGCCCCATCGCCATCGTTGGGTGGTATCCCTTACGCGTCATTTCAGGCAAGAGTGAACTCCCCATCATGGCAGTATTGGCAATACTGGAACCTGACAGGGTTGCAAAGGCAGTGCCTCCCAGCACCGAGACAATGCTCAGGCGTCCAGGTACCGCCGAAATAAGCCGTTCAATTGCAGAAATTGTTCGCTGTGCCAGTCCTGTGTGAAAAAGCAGCTCCCCCATTAAAATAAATAGCGGCACAGGTACAAGAGAAAATGAATTAATGGCTTCAGCTGAGTTTCTTGCCATCTGAATGAGGCCAAACTCCCCTCCCAGAAAAACAAATGCACCCAGTACATTCACACAGAAGAATGCGAAAACAACGGGAAGGCCTGAAAGCATTAATATAAAAAGAGTCGAAAAAAGAAATCCTATTGCGATATACCATTCCATGATCTATGCCTCCGCCCCAAATGATCGAATCGAAAACTCAACACAGATGAAAAACAAGCTCACAACTGGAAACACCAGTATTAAATATTCTGGTATCACTATTGTTTTTATTAGTAAGCTCTCTTCATGAATAGAATGATAAAGGATATATGAGAATAGCCCAAGCAATATAAAAGATATTCCAAGGCCAACTAGGCTTATCAACCTACCAAGTATTGCTTTCTTTAGTCCGGTCATGTTTTTCACTAATACATCAACGGAAACATGGCAACCTTCTTTAAGCACCCAAGGTGCAGCCAAAAAAGTAGAGACTGTCAGACCATACTCTGACAGCTCTACAACCCATGAGAAAGAGGCGATATCCAAATTACGAAGGATGACATTTAAAAACACCATCACTGACATCAATAGAATCGTCAAGCCGGAGGCTACAACCATAGTTATCAAGGTGCGTTCATAAAGAATACGCATGATAATAAACCTTTATTTTTATTATAGATAATCATTAATCAATTATTTCTTTTATTCTCTTAGTCGTTTCCTCATCGTTATCCAGAAGCTCTCTCCATGCCGCGTCGTAAGCTACTTTCAAATATCGTTCTTTTTCGTTTCCTTCCAAAGTGAGCGTTTGAATACCGGCGTCTTGCTGTAGCTTCCGCTCGTTCTGACTGATTGCTGCATTATTATCATTCAGTGATTCAAGCCACAGTGCTTTTTGGGTCAAATAGTCACGCTGCTCTTTTGTCAGCTTGCTACTCCATGTTCTCTCATTGACCATGACGGTTACATCGGCCTGGTAGAAACCGGGATCAACCCGATACTTAGTTTGCTCTTGCCAACCGAGATCAAAGACTCCCTGCATTGTCCATCCATAGCCATCGACGACGCCTCGCTCAAGTGCTGTATAGACTTCACCGGGGGTTGTTTGCATTACAGAAGCTCCAAGCTCTTCGAAAAAAGCACGGTATATCGGCGTAATCCGTAACCGCTGTCCTTCCAAATTGGCTGAAGTCAAAGGCTTATTGGTATAAAGATGGAATTCGTTGCCATAATTGGTATAAGCCAGAAGATGAACATTCATCTCCTCTTTCCAGATCTTTTGGAGCTGAGACCACTTGCCTGCTGCACGAAGCTCCTGTGGCGAATATCGGGTCAATTTCAATGAGTCGGCCGCAGGCATGACATTACTGTAAAAAGCACCGGTGGATAGAATCATGTCTACAACGCCATTCTTGATTGCATTACCTATCTGAAAAGGAGGCATCGCTTCAGGACCACCGACATAGCGAATTCTAACCGGTGCGTTCTTGTCCTCGTTGATACTAGCAACAAATTGATCAAAACCTTTTGATATCGCAGTTCCCTTATTGAAGGCTGAAATAGCTGATATCTCAACTTGATCACCTGCAATTGAAACCGATGTGTAGCCTGAAAAAATAATAGCTAGTGAAAGAGGAAGATATTTATTGATTTTATTTTTATTCATCATATAAACCATCTTATCTTATTATTAGAATGGATAAATTATCGGTTTTTCAGTAAAGCTTACCCACTGAACCTCAGTAAACTCTTCAATATTCGCCAGCCCACCAAAACGACCGCCATTCCCTGAGTCTCCCATTCCACCGAAAGGCACATGGAATTCGTTATTTACGGTTTGGTCATTAATATGAACCATACCCGCCTTCAGCCGGTCGGCCAGTGAGAATGCAACTCCGTAATTTTGTGTATGAATAGCGGCTGCCAGACCATAATCAGAACGTAATACCTGCTCTACCAAGTGGTCTTCATCCTTGAACGTTACAACCGGGGCGACTGGGCCAAACAGCTCTTCTGCACAAGCTCTGTTACTGACGTCAACATTTGCCAAGATTGTAGGTTCATAGAAGAGCCTTTCTCCTTTTCCGCCCGTAATCAGGCGCGCACCCTGTTGGAGGCTCTCCTGCACGATGCCGTCAACTCGACGGTACTGGGCCTCATTAATCAGCGGGCCTATCTCGACTTCCTGACGATAGGGGTCACCAATGCGCAGTTTTCTGGCACGTTCAGCGAGTTTCTGTATATATTCATCAGCAACACTTTCATGGACGAAATGACGACCTGCCTGCATACAGATCTGCCCCTGATGCAGGAAACTGCCCCAGGCGCCATTGGAAGCAGCAGCATCCAGATCGGCATCGGCTAGCACGATAAAGGCATTATTGCCCCCTAGCTCAAGGGCTGCTTTTTTCAGCCGTCCGCCACATTTACTGCCGATTTTCTTGCCAACAGGTGTGGAACCTGTAAACGAAATCATTGCAACCGATTCATTCTCGACCAGTGCCTCACCGGCGATCACATCGCCGGGAACTACCGAAAAAACACCGGCGGGCAGACCAGCCTCTTCAAATGCACGCGCCATGAGCAAGCCACCAGTGACTGCACTTTGATGATCTGGTTTCAAAACAACCGCATTACCCAATGCAATGGCAGGTGCCACCGAGCGCATTGCCAACAACAGAGGGAAGTTCCAGGGCGCTATGACACCAATGACCCCCAAAGCTACATGGCGCACGATATTACGACGCCCGGGGACCGATGATGGATAAGTAGCGCCATCCGGATACATGGTCAGTGCCGCCGACGCGTTCAACTGCTCAATGGCCGCCTGCAATTCCCACTCAGCCTTGGGACGAATGGATCCACATTCACGGATATTCCATTCGATAAATAATTCAGCATTCTCTCTCATAACCTCAGCAACTTTGCGGAGACAGTCCGCGCGCTGATTAAAGGGTGTTGCCGCCCATTTACCTTGGGCAGCTTTAGAGCTGGAAACGGCCTTATCAACGTCAATAGCTGTGGTGAGAACAATTTTTCCCAAGGCATTTCCTGTTGCAGGCTCCAGGATATCCGCCACCTCGCCAGTGCTATCACACCAGCGGCCATCAAAAAATTTATTACTGTAATCTGAAATATTAAAATTCATGATCAACCCCATCTTGTTTTTATAATTTAACTTCAATCAACGAAGGCCCATTACTTTCCAATGCCGCTGCAAGTGAAAGCTTAAAGGATTTCAATGAATCAACATGTTCAGACTTGACGCCATATCCCTCAGCAATTTTCACGAAATCGACACCTTCAATTTCCAACCCAGGCGCACTATCGACATCGAAGAGTTCAGCAAACCATCTCAATGCCATATAGCCATTATTATTTAAAACAATGAATATGGCGGGTATTTGATATCGCATAGCTGTCCAGAGTGCGGAAATGCTGTAGTGCATGGAGCCATCACCAATAAAGGCAATGACTTGCCTGCCCGGACAAGCCATCTGGACGCCAAGAGCGGCAGGCAGTGCAAACCCCAAGCCACCGGCGGCAGCAAAATAGTAGCTGCCTGATGTTGCCATCGTCAGACGTGACCAGAGGGTTGCAAGTGTCGATGTGGCTTCATTCAGATAGATACTGTTTGCAGGTGCAATTTCTTCAACGCAGTCAAACAGGTTTTCGACCGTCAGCGCAGCACCATCATTTGTATTTCTGACAACGTCCTGTTTGAAAACCGGGCAATCAGCTTCTTTCTCAGGCAGTGCCGCATACAACTGTTCTACGAAAGGCTGGATACCGGTGATCAGCGCATCACCCATGGGGGCACGTGCGGCCTCGTCAGCATCACTGGTGACATGTACGAGCAGAGCTCCTTGAGGCAGTAGTGCCCCCGGATCCTTCTGGTGATAACGGAACACTGGGCCGCCAATAACCAGAATGAAATCATGCGACTTGATCTTGTCACACAGAGAAGCCTCACCTGCCGGCAAGATGCCCGCGAAGCAACGATGATTTGTCGGGAAAGGGCAGCGTGGAGCAGAAGGCGCAACCCAGGCCGGGGCGTTCATGCGTTCCGCCAGTCTTGCGACCAGATCATTACAACCCGCGCTGTCGACTTCAGGCCCCAAGACCAGAACCGGGGACTGGGCCTGTGCTATCCTTTCCCGCAAATCCTGGATCGTGGACGGATCAACGCAAGCGACCTGAACGACCTTCCGGTCCAGTAGAAGATCAAGATTTTCACGCGCAGGTTCTTCCCAGTCATCATACGGGATAGAGACATATACGGGCCCGGGAGCATCAGAGACCGCCAGGTTGATTGCACGGTTGATACTGTAAGGTACTTCCTGAGGACTAAGCGGCTCGTAACTGTCCTTGACCAATGGCTTGGGCAACGTGGTCGCATCCGTATTTTTCAGCAAGGGATCGCTGAATACCATGCTTCGTGCCTGCTGACCCGAGGTGACCACGATGGGTGAATGCGAGTTACGTGAATTGGTCAGAGCCCCCATCGCATTGCCGGTTCCAGCCGCCGAGTGCAGATTTACAAAGGATGGCTGACCACTTGCCTGAGCATAACCATCAGCCATTCCAACAACCACGCCTTCATCGAGGCAGAGTACGTACTGAAAATCGGCAGGAAAATCTTTAAGGAAGTGAAGCTCATTCGAGCCAGGGTTCCCAAAGACAGTATCAATTTTGTGGTTACGTAATATCTGATACACAGCATCTTTGACTGTCGGCACTTGCTTGGTCATGTTTGAGCCTTCATGTTTCTTTTTTTCATACACTATCAACGCCAAACATATCGATCCAATCAATATTTTTTGCTATAAGATATAGATTGAATTTATATCTATAGGGTAACTATGTTGCGCAAATCAGACCTCAGCCTAGTGAAGGTTTTCCTCGCGATTTATGAAAACGGGAGCCTCAGCCGAGCCGCCGAAGAGCTTAATATCACCCAGCCTTCCGTCAGTTACTCCCTGTCGCGTTTGAGAGAGCTGCTCAACGACCCTCTGTTCACACGCACACGTGATGGTATGATCCCGACCTTCGCAGCTGACCAGTTCTATCAGGTGTTTCATGAGTCCATCTGCAAAATCGAACAAGCCATTGCAGATGCTCGTCAGTTTGAGCCCAAGACCTCGACACGAACCTTCCGTATAGCTCTATCTGATCTTGGCGAATTTTATTTATTGCCAAAACTACTAAGAGATATTCATATCAAGGCGCCCAACTGCAAGGTAGAAGTTGTAACTACTGAGATAGAAAAAGTCGAAGATTGGCTCTCACAAGAACGAATTGATTTGGCTGTAGGGAATCTTAGTTTTCTGAAAGGACGAACACTTCATAAGAAACTATTCGATGAGCATTATCAATGTATCCTCTCCACAAAACACACTCGGATTCGGGGAGAGCCGACCCTAGACGAATTTCTTAACGAAAATCATATCTTCATTTCAAAAGCAAGCGGGCACTTTTACATCAATGACTATTTGGGTGAACGAGGCAAACAGATAAACATCGCTCTACATATACCTCATTTTTCTGCGCTGCCTGGTATCATCCCTGATAGCGATCTGATAGCTTGCCTACCCAGCCGGGTTGCAAAAGAATTTACCTCACCCGGAAACCTGGTATCTTTTCCTTTACCTTTCCCTACCCCAGAATTTGAAGTATCTCTATACTGGACTGAATCAACTGATGATCCTTCAGCTTTACGCTGGCTCTGCGAGGTCGCCTACCACGCGCTTAAAGATATTTGACTTAAAAAGTCTCCGGCTTCAACTTTATCAATCGCATGCACAACATAGAATAAAAAGGCCAGTCACAAGACCGGCCCCTTATCGTCGTAGTGCTTTTTAACCAGGCACTAACAGACATGAATCATTCCTGCTTCTGAGCTTCATACTCACGAGCGATTTTACGCAGT
>NPIE01010595.1_pt1 | contig 10659 bp, 11 predicted proteins | sample 8637661 | NCBI WGS metagenome assembly NPIE01 (sample SAMN07420842, study PRJNA396082) | bioreactor metagenome | isolation source: sample BA12 brine-fed electro-methanogenic bioreactor BA | place: Japan: Kochi | collected 2016-12-09 | reverse complement strand
GCTCCTTTCGCGGGCAGGGACGGGCTGAGGGGTCGGTCCGGACCCGCTCCCTGCCCCACTGAGACACCTAGGAGGTGAAGATGGAGAAGTGGATGGGTAGTACCGTCAATATGGAATCTTGCTTGAGCAGAGCTCACGATTTTGGAGGCGGGATATGAGCAGATTTCTCATAGCTTTCGATACCAATCACATCAAAGAGTACGTTTTTGGAACCGGAACTCTCAAAGAGATTCGAGGCGCCAGCGCACTGCTGGATCAACTCAACCGTGAGCAGATGCTGAAGATAGTTGATGTTCCGGAGAGTGATGTGATCTACGCCAATGGTGGTGCTGGCCTGTTCGTTATAGAAGGAGACGATCGGGCAAAAGAGGTCATCCAGGCTGTCCAGAGAGCTTATCACAAAGAGACCCTCTCAGCCTCGATCACTGGAGTGAGCATACCTCTGCCCGAGGAGCAAGACGAAGTCGCTGATGCGCTGAAACTGATCCGCTACCAGCTACGATCGGCTAAGGATAGCAAATTAGATCCGGTTTTACCGTTGACACACCCCCTCCTACGCTTCTGTGATTCTTGCGGTACACGATATGCCGCCGGGACGCGTGAAGATGAGGGGCTATGCCTCAGCTGTCTCTTGAAACGTGAAAAAGACGGACATCTCAAGAAAGAGATCGAACGGTTTACCATGCCGCAGGCCGAACCCAACCCAAATTCGCCCCGACTGTGGGAGCGACTTGTCGCAGAGCTGAAACAGAGTCAATATCTTATTGAGGGCTATGGACGTCCTGACGATTTCACGGTTTTAGGAAATGCATCCCAACCGGGCGGATATCTGGCTCTCATCTATGCTGACGGCGACGAGATGGGGAAACAGATCGATATGATCACGCGCTTGGAAGATATGCACGCTTTCTCCAATGCGGTGGATCGGTCAGTCTATCAGGCAGTTCAAGAGGCCATTGTAGCGCATCTTCAACCCGACGGTGAGGGAGTCTGGCCCTTTGACATCCTGCTTCTCGGCGGTGACGATCTGGTGATGGTCACCCGCGCCCAGAGCGCGATGGATGTAGCTCAGCACATCGTGCACCGTTTTCCGGAGCTGACAGAGGAGAAATACGGCAAGAGATTGGCACTGTCAGCCTCAGTGGTGTTGGCACACGTCAACTTCCCCATTGGCCCACTGATGGATCTGGCCGGAAGCGGCCTCAAATTCGCCAAGCGAGAGGCTGCCCGTCGTCGGCAAGGTGAAGAGACGTTCGACGGTGGACTGATCAACTTTTTGGTGGTGAGCAACGCCAATCATCTCGATTTCGAAGATTACTACAATCAGACGTTAAAGCAAAGGGTTAAAGCAGAGGACTACTACCAGGAAGCCGAAACAATCTATCGCACCCAACGCCCGTATACCGCCGCGAGTTGCGCTCAGTTGCTGGAGCAGATTCGCAAGCTGCGCTGTATCGGCCTCCCGCACTCCAAGCTGGAACAACTGCGGGCCGCCATCTTCAAGAGCCGCAAGCAGGCTACTATCGATGCAATGATGGCAATCTTGAGATTGGGGGACAAGAAACAGCAAAAAGCGTTGTTCGAATTGGTCGGTTCGGAGACGGAGGAGAGACTGCGCATTCCCTGGGTCAAGGAAGAAGGTGGGACATGGGCAACACCGATCTTAGATGTGGTCGAGCTGTTCAATTTCGTGCGTTGAAAACGAAGGAGGGACCTCTTGAGAGCTGAACGGATTGAGATAGCGTATCGGTTGACGTTTGAATCTGCGTTTCACTTCGGCACCGGCATGGGTGGGGGGTTGATGGACCGCTTAGTAGCCCGCAACACCGATGGGTTTCTGTATGTGCCCGGTTCTACTGTTAAAGGGGTACTTCGTGAACGATGTGAGCAATTGGTGGGGGTGTTTGGCTTGCAAGCAACCTCCCCTCACCTTGAAGAGTGGCGTGAGGCCAACCATCTTAACCCAGATATTGTGGCGCGTATTTTCGGTACACGCTTTTTGCCCGGCACCCTCTACTTCGATGACGCCCAAATGATCCCAGAGGATCGTGGGCTGTTCGAGACAGAAGTTAAACAACAGCGAGATGCATTCAAAGCTCGACAAATTGAACAGCGCACCCAGGTCGCCCTCTCCCGTCGCACACGTACTGCACAGCATGGCATGCTCTATACGAGTGAATATGGTATTCGCAATTTGCATTTTGAGGGGGAGATTTTGGGTATGTTAACCGGTTTTCCGGTGGAAGAGTCCCCAAGAGGCACGTTTTCTCTCTTGCTCTTACTGACCGGCCTCAAGAGTCTTGAACACATTGGCGGCTCCAAATCCACCGGAGCTGGAAAGGTCACGATTGAGCTCATCGATTGTTCGATAGATGGAAAGACGCTCGATCCAACCCTGATACTCGAGCAATTGCAGGTGCTAGAGTATTATCAGCTCTATCGAGAGGAGGCCTGAAGATGAAATACATTGCTCGTATTTCCGATTGTGGCCCTCTTTCCTTCCGTGCGGGACGGGACACCAAAACAAGTGAGACGCTCTCCTACGTGCCTGGTTCAACGTTGCTTGGGGGTCTGGCTTCTGCCCATGGGTTACTAGGCCGTGCTCCAGCCGAATTCACAGATTTCTTCATGAGAGAAGAGAGCTATTTCACCAATCTCTACCCGGTGCCTTCCGTGCCGGAAAACGCTAGGCCGGAATTGGAGGATCTACAAGAAGAGACAGCGCCCGTCTATCCTATCCCGGTCACGGCCCGCACCTGCAAGCGCTTCGGAGGATTCACGTTCGATCAGACGGATGGGGATGACCCCCATCATGGAGTCTACGATAGTCTAATCCCTTGGGCTATCTTCGCGCTGAGTGACAAAACATCCATCGGAGCACTGGAAGCGGAGAAGTATTGTTTGGTCCCGGAATGTAATGAGCCGATGGATCACTTTACCGGCTTCTACCGTCGCAGCGACTTCAATCAGGAAGCTATCGGTAAGGCCAAAGCCAAACGTGGCCTACGCACCCGTACCGGCATCGACCGCAACACAGGTACGGTGAAGCACGGCATTCTGTACAGCCGTGAAGTACTGCGAGCAGGAAGTCAGTTTTGGGGCATAGTGAACGTGCCTGATGAGCAGGCAATGGCTTTCTATGACTTCATTGAAGAAGCTAATCGGGTCAAGCTACTACGCCTAGGAAACAACCGCACCCGAGGATTTGGGCGGATTACACTTGGACTGGAGCAATCAGAACAAAGGGAGACAACGGAGACATTGCGTCAGCGGATCGACGATTTCACTGCCGAACTTCGCTGCCGGGCCCGAGAGGCGAGCATAGATGCACCTCATGCCGCTTACGTCCCGCTGACACTGACCTCGGACGCAATTCTGTACGACCGGCTACTGCGTTGCCAGACGACCATCACGCCGTCCTATTTGAATGAGGTGTGGGGTCTTGCTGGTGCAGAACTGATCTATCAGAACAGCGGTGCGCAGCGTGTGATGAGTTGGAATGGCCTGTGGCGATTGCCTAAGCCCGACGACATAGCGCTTGCGATGGGTTCGGTCTTTCTGGTTGCGTTTCAGGAGTCGCTTCGGGAGAATCAGTTGCAAACTTTGCTGACGATGCAAGATAAAGGGATCGGCGCCCGCCGCCGCGAGGGATTCGGGCGGCTGGTTATCGCCAACCCCTTCCACTGGGAGGTAAAGGGATCATGACAGATCAACAACTGCGTATCAAGATGCTGCGTGAGGTGGCGCTACGCGCTGATGGATTCTACGACGAGGCGGAAAAACTAGGCCGGAGAGCGGCAAAGGCGCTGACCGACAAGAAGAGCTCTCAGATCAAAAATCTCGAGGGAATCGCCAACAGCGCGCTCAAGACCAGTGATGTCTTTGATTTCATCAAGACCCGTACCGCACGGCAGGAGAAATGGCAAGCGTGGGGGCCGGACTTGCTTAATTACCTCAGCCGTGACTTGCGCACCAACCGACGGGTAATCTGTGAACAATTGGGTATCGACACAGAAAGCGCTGATGGATTGGAGGTCCATCTGATGCTCATCCGTGAGTTCGTGCGCCAGTTAGCTGCGCAGTACGAATTCGCCTGTTGGAAGGGCAAGGAGGCGTGATGGAGCGGCGGATTTCTACACAGGAACGAGAGAAAATCAGGTTGCTCAGCGATAGCATGCTCTATCAGGATGCTGTCAGTTTTGCGGAAAGAATACCTCCGGTCGAGAAGAGCCAGGTAGCTGGATTGATAGAGTATGCACGCAGCTGGGAAGAACTGGAGAGGTTTGTCAAACACCAGAAAGATGACCGTGATTGGGGGGAACCTGAGAAGAGTAACCGGGCCCATTACCAGGAATTTTACAATGAACTCTCCGCCTACTTGAGAGGCCTCAAAGAAGACGTTAAAAGTGAAGATGGTTTCGTCCCTTCTGAAGGACTGACCAAAAAGGAGCGGAAGGAACAAGTCGACTTCTTCGCCGGGTTGCTGGCCCGTGAGTTCGTCCAGCATCTGGCGGCCGCGATGATGTGGCAAGCGTGGCAGAAAAAGGAGGATAAGCGATGATGGACTCCCGTAGTTTTGAACGACGGTATATTTTCACCGGCATGCTAGTGCTCAAGACTGGCTTGCACGTAGGCAGCGGCTGGACGGTGGGCAGCCCCAGCGACGATCCTGTCATCCGCATGCCGGACGGACGGCCCTTTATTCCCGGTTCCAGCTTCAAGGGTGCCTTCCGCAGCACGGTAGAGAAGATGGCGCCAGTCGCCGGGTTGACGACCTGCCTTCTGGATCACAGCGATCAAGATGTTCAGTGTCTATCGCCTCAAAAGAGCCGGCGCGGGGAGGCATTCCGGGCGTTGCGCGAATACGAGGGGCGCAAGCTCCCGACGAACGAAAGCACGCGGTCTGCCCTGGAGACGCTGGGGCATTCCGATTGGGCCGGGCGTAGACTCAGTGGGGATGATCTGATGCTGCTGCTGGAAGAGCACCTCTGCGACACTTGCAAGCTCTTCGGGTCGCCCTACGCCGCCTCGCGCATCACCTTCTCCGACCTGCTACCCATCGGCGAAAACGCCGACAAGATGATCCAGGTGCGCGACGGCGTGGCCATCGACCGCGACAGCGAGAAGGCGGTGGATAAGCTCAAGTATGACTACGAAGTAGTGGCCCCGGCCCAGACGTTCAAGGTCGAGATTCTGCTGGAGGATCCCACAGAGACCGATTTGGCCCTGGTTTGTATTGGCCTCAGCGAGTTCGTCGGCGGTTTGGGCTACGTGGGCGGCAATCGCTCACGCGGGCTGGGCAACTGCCGCATTGACGATCTCCAGATCTACGAGCTGGATTTGACCGTGGAGGATGTCTCCGAACGGGCACAACGACTCAAGAAGTACCTGCTGGGGAAAACGACTGAGGAGAAAATGGAGCAGGAGTCAGATCCGCAGGACTTCCTGGAGCGAGAAATCACGGGGCTTTTGGACAAGGTAGGAGGTGTCTAAATGTTGAAGCGATTGGTGAACGAAGCGCGGTTCACACTCACGATTACGACCACCGGGCCGGTGCTGGTCCGCTCCGGGCACGCGACGGTATCGGGGCCGGACATGACGCCAGTGCTAACCCGCCGCGATGGTGAATGGCAGGTCTACCTGCCCGGTAGCTCGCTGAAAGGCGTCATCCGCAGCCATCTGGAGAAGGTAAGCCGCACGTTACAACCTGGAGAAGGCATCATTTGTGACCCCTTTCACGAACTGCCACAATCAGATGCTTTTTGTGGATGGAAATTTCAAAGTCGAAAAGACTCGAATGAGGCCATTCCTAGCCATGTCGCATATCATGATGCCTGCCCTATCTGCCGGCTCTTCGGCTCCACCGAGTTCATCGGGCGGGTGAGCATCAACGACGCCTATCTAAAAGGGGAGTCCACACGTAATCCAATTGAATCTCGCGATGGCGTGGGCATCGACCGGCTAACCGGGGGCTCTTACGGCGGCGCGCTCTTCGAACTGGAGGTTGTCTCCTCCAACGTCACGTTCGAGACCGAGGTCTATCTGCGCAACTTCGAGACCTGGCAATTGGGTATGCTACTGCTGGTGGTGCAGGATCTGGAGGACGGCCTGATCCGCGTCGGATCCGGGAAATCCCGGGGGTTGGGTAGCGTGAAAGGCAGCGTTGCCGAGGTAAACATCAACTACCTGGGCCTGATGAACGGTAAGCCCGTGGAGGAGGTCTGGGGGTTGGGCAAGATGCAGAGCGAGAACGAGAGAAAGGCCTACCACACGTGGGACGACGACGTGCTGATCGTCGATCCTCCGCCGAGCGAGGAGCGGCGCGGCATTCGTCTGCGGACCACTTACCAAGATGAGAGTCTGAACGCCTTGCGCCAGCAGGCAGTAGAGGCCTTCGTCAAGCGCCTACAGAGTTGGACGGTCCCAGATAAAATGAAACTTGAGCACCTGGGCGATCGAGGGTAGGAGGCTGTGATGACTGAGGTAATTCAATGGGCGCGACTCGAGACGCTCAATACGACCATCGATGTCCTGAAGCCACAGGCTACCTGTTACGTCTATCTGGAGCGCGTGCCCGATCGCTGGCTTACTGATGAAGAACAGCAGAAAGGCTTGCGGTTGGAAAAGTTTACGCCCGAGCAAGACTTCAACGAGTGGGAACGGGGGCGTATTTTCTGTGAGATCTTTGAGTTGCGGTGGGAGAAGTTGGATGGCGCCTTCCAGATCGTCTATGTTGGGGCACCGAAGGAATTGCCCGGTTTTACCTTGTCTGACGAACTTGATCTGGGTGACAAGAGGGTTGAGGAACGCAGCTACATGCTCTGGGGTAACCGCGTGCCCAATATTCAGATGGAGACGGTAGGCGCGGAGGAACGGGAGGGACAGCCGGCCTTCCTTGAGTTCCAGATGCCGCGCTTGTTGTACTACCCGGTATCCGATCAGGCGCAGCGTGTCCGGTTGCGGGTACGTGAGTACGTGGACCCCGGTAACGGTGCGCGCTGCTACTATCGGTTCTTGGGATTGGAGGAGATACAATGAGAAATCCGTACGATTTCGTGCGCATTGACTGGAGCAAGGGCGTGGAGCGCCGTCCGCCCAGCTTCCACGATCGCTTCGAGGGACTGTCGGGCCACATTGAGGGCACTATTACCACCCTGACACCGTTTTTCATTCCCGAGACCGACAGAGACAAAATCAAATATCGGAAAGACACCCCTTTTCTCACCAACCGCAACAAACAGAACGTGATCCCTGGTAGTTCGCTCAAGGGTCTGATCCGCAATTTGGTGGAGACGGTTGGCTATGGGTGTTGGTGGCTGTACAGTGGAAAGTACAAGCTGCCCAACCCCTCCTTTTACCAATGTAAGATGAAAGAGGATCTGTGTGTCGCCTGTCGTATGTTTGGGATGGTCCAGGGGCGTGACGCTTCACTGAAAGGGCACGTACACTTTGATGAATCTGTCTGCGTGCAACCAGTGGAACATGACCCAATCTATACCATCATTCTTAGCTCTCCCAAGCCTCGTCACACACCTTTCTATCTGGATCGGCAAGGCAATCTATCCGGACGCAAGTTTTATTTTCACCATAGTACACCGCCCAAGGATCAAGAAGAATGGCTTCCTAAAAAGGCGAGTTCTAAGAACGATGCTCAGAATCAGTACATACGACCTCTGGGGGCCGGCAGCGTTTTTACATTCTCAGTCCACTTCGATGGCTTGGCGCCGGATGAACTCCGTTTGTTGCTTTACGCCCTGGTGTTAGAAGACGACGTGCGTCATAAATTCGGTTATGGAAAACCGGCTGGCCTGGGCAGTGTTCACATCGAACTGACACGGCTGGAGATAATAAATTACAAGCAACGGTACGTCACACCTGACGGTGGTAAAGCTGTCTATGAGGGTGAGCAGTTAGAATCTTATGTGATGGATCAAACCACGATTTCCCGGAACGATCAGGATAACGTCACCTCGCAAGATTTGCGTCGCATCTGGAAATGGCCCGGATACGATGATATAAGTTATCCCAGTTGGCAATGGTTCCAAGATTCGGAGAACAAGCATAAACGGCTTGATGAGATGTAGTAAAGGAGAAGTCTGAATGCCAGAAAACATCCTCATCGCTGCCCTGGGGGAACACCCTGCCGTCGTGACCGGTATGGTCAAGGCCTTGCGCGAGGTCGAGGGACTAGAAATCGACACGCTGCACGTGCTCCACACCGAGGACAGTGGCAAGGACATCTCAGCCCTCTGCTATCCGCTGGTCGAGATTTTTCTGGAAGACCAATGCTCTGTGTTTCCGTATCCTCTGCCCTTCGCTGACCCCAACACACGTGAGAAATCGGTCACTTTTCTACAAAGTCTCACCGGCCTGCTGAGCCAGTATTCGGATCCCGGACGCTATCGTGTCTATCTCTCCCTGGCCGGTGGACGCAAGAATATGTCGGCCCTAATGGCCCTGGTGACCCAGTTCTTCCCCGCCGTGCGCGGGCTCTACCATTTACTGGACAGGCGTGAGGGTCCCAGGGCAGGATTTCCCTCGTGTGAGGAGATTGACCACATGCCTACCGAGCAACAGTGGCAGACTTTCGATCCACCGCTGGAGTATCTCAACCTGGTGTCGATCCCCTATCCCGGCGCGTTTGCAAATCACTCGGAGCTGTGGCATTTTCTCAAAACCTTCGACGTTCAAGATGAGCAGCCCTCAATCTCTTTGCCGCCGGAAGCGGAGGTCTTCTTCCGCGCGGTCTTCGACCCCGGAAAGCGTGAAAGGCCGCTGGAGGTCTGGTTGAGCCAAACGGCCTACGACCAGTATCACGCCTGGGCAGCTCAGGGCAGTCATTACGCCGGTGAGTTTCTGACCTGTTTCAAGCAGATGCGCGAACCACGCCGGCTTAGGGATCGGATACATGGGACGTTCGGGGAGTATCACTTTTACAAACGTCCCCGTACCCGTGAGCGTCCCTTTTTCTACACCGAACCAAATCCTATTCACATGTACCCCAATAGATCTGTTGACCAAGTTGTCGTCTGTGGGTTAGCGGTGGAGCAGGGAAACGGACAGTACAAGCCAGCGGCAGAAGAGTTGTTGCTCTTAATCGATAGACAACCTTACAAGCAGCTGTCGGAGCTGGAAGAGCGAGACCTGGTACTTCTTGTCCCGCTGGGCAAATCACCGATGATCGCCACGCAGACCTACACCCTGCTTCATGAAAGCGAAGAGGAGGGGCGTCCGAATATCCCCACCGTGGCGGTGCTCTACCCGCAGTGCTCGGCTATCATCCGCAATGGTGTGCGTATGTTACGCAAGCAGTTCGAGCGTCGCGATGTGGAGTTCATCGAGTACCCCATCGACGAGCTACGCGACGTAGACTCGGAGACAGCTTGCAAGACCTACTTGCGTGATTTGCTCTCCACCATTGATGACTTACGGAGCAAGTATCCCGATCGTGAATTGGCACTTTCTCTCTCGGGTGGGCGCAAGGGGATGAGCGCTTTGACCCTCTTCGCCGCTCAACGAGCCGGCATTGAACGCCTTTACCACACGCTGATCAAAGCCCCCGACTTGGAGGAGCGCGTGGAGGAGGAGACGACGCTAGCGGCGCTCGATAAGCTTGCTACCGATGATGACCGGGCGCGACGATTATTCCTGCAGGCGTACGATTCGGATCAGTTTGAGCTCTTCCCTATCCCCATCATCCCCTTTGCCGGATGAGTTTGTGTCAGCTAGGGAAATCGCGGGTATTTACAAAAAGGAAGTATTCTCATGACTACTTTAATCTCTCTCGTAGGCGAACAGGCCACGCCGCTGTTGCTCCCCATGCTTCACCTGCAAGCGCAGCGTCTCTTTCTAGTAACCACAGAACTCATGCGTCCGATTGCCGAGCGCGTAGCAGCGCTATTCCCTAACGCCGCAGTTTCCGAGGATATCCCCGCCTACGACATCCCCAAGATCTACGCTGCGTTGGCGGAGATCGTCGCAGCGGAGGAGGTGCGAGACGCAGATCTGCGCTTCAATCTCACCGGCGGCACCAAGCCGATGGCCCTGGCCGCTCATCAGCTGGCCCGCGAACGCAGTGCTGACTGGCTGTATCTACAGAGCCAAGGTGCGCAGAGTCTGCTCTACCGCTATCGACCGGAGCTGCAAGAACATCCCTATACTGTCGAAAGGGTCCCGGCTTTGCTCACCTTGGACCTGATGCTGTGCGCCCATCTGGGTGCATACAGTGAGAAAGCACCACAGGACCCTGCAGAAGAACTGGTCGTGGAGGCGCTTGCCGCACACGTTGACGAGTATAAGACCTCGGTGACCCACGGCGGTGCGCTGGAGATCGATTTGGTGCTGCGGTGCGGGAATCAGGTGGGGATTGCGGAGGTCAAGACCGGTAAGAGTGCGCGCAAGAAGGCGGGGATTGATCAGCTCACCACCGCGGCGGAACAACGCTATCTGGGGACGTACACGCGGAAATTCCTGGTCATCGATCGTGAGATGGGCGCAAATAACCGGGAACTTGCGGCAGCCCACCGGATTGTTATCATCGAATTGCCCAGCCTGCAGAGCAGCGTACTCTCTGGAGACGACCGGCGGCAGCTCACGACTACTATCCTAGCCAACCTGAAAGGCTGACTCATGTCCCGCCGTCCCCGTATGCGCGTGACC
>NPIE01005865.1_pt3 | contig 10659 bp, 8 predicted proteins | sample 8637661 | NCBI WGS metagenome assembly NPIE01 (sample SAMN07420842, study PRJNA396082) | bioreactor metagenome | isolation source: sample BA12 brine-fed electro-methanogenic bioreactor BA | place: Japan: Kochi | collected 2016-12-09 | reverse complement strand
CTTGTGCGGCGGCCCTCCGGGAGCTACTGTGCGTAGCTCCTCGGCGTTGCGTTTCTTGGCAAGGGAGCGGCCATTCCCCGCGAAACGCGTCTTGATTCGCACCGGCACAGCGGCTCTGAGCGTTACCGAACTATCCGCGTGGCCCACTAGCTGGAGATACGCAATGAAAATCTGTAATCACCACACTCTTCGCGGACTCGCCATTCTGTTCGCATCTGTTGCCGCTATTTCCGCCATGGCGCAGAATTCACAGCACGTGCATGAGGCGACCGGCGAGCTGGATCTGGCGCTTGACGAAGGCAAGCGCTGGGACACCGACGCGTCGCTGCGCACCGGCATGTCGCGGATTCGCGAAGCCTTTGAGCAAAAGTTGCCCGGATTCGGCGACCGATCGCTGACTGTCCGGGATTACGAAGCACTGGCCGATGTCGTCGATACCCAGTTGGGCTTCATGTTCGAAAACTGCGACCTTCCCCCGGCCGCCGATGCGCAGTTGCACCGCTTGCTGGGATTCATCGCCGGCGCCTCGGCCAGCCTGCGCGACCCGGACCGTCGTCGGACCGGCATGGCATCGCTGCACCGGTCGCTGGATGCCTACGCCACCTATTTCGATCACCCCGGGTGGGGCGATGAGGCGGGTCGCACGCCGCATTGATCGGCAGCGGTGGTACATTATTCCCCGGCGGCTGTGCCCACCGGCCTGGTCAGACGCGCCGCGTGTTCGCTTGGCGGCTGGTCAGCATCGGTACCGTGGAACAGCGCGTGCCGGAGCTGCAGCGACAAAAGCCTGAGCGAGTCGACCGACTGCGGCGTGGCGCAGGCGCTTTTCGCCTGGATGCCGGTGCCATTGATGCACTGTTCGCGCCGATGGATGAACCTGGCTGATGGTGATGGAACAAGACGTGGCCGATCAGGTCGAGCAGCTGATCGCCAGACATGGTTGTTACCGACCGGTCGATTTGCTGGTCGCCTTGCGCCAATTGTCGGCCGACGCTCTGGCAGCATGGCGGGCGGGTCGCGGTGGCGAGCACGGCGTTCTCGAGGATGCGATCGCGGGTGATCCTGAGCGCTGGATGGCGTGCTTGCGCGCGGCGGCGGACTGGGCCGAACGTCGCGGCCTGGAGCCTGCCCTGGTGGTGCCTGTCAACCCCGACAGACGGGCCTTGAGTGCAGCACGGGGGCCGGCGCGGCAGCAGTTGCTGTGTACCGAATACCGGCGCGTCGAGCAGGGCCCGCAGCTCGATCTGTTTTTTGACAATCCGGGCTTGATTGCGCGAAATCGATTGGTCGAGGCGCTGCTGTCCGGTGATGATGCACAGGCTGCCGAGCGCCTCGCCGAGATCGACACGGCAGCGATCGATCAGGCCCTGCAGACAGCCGCCGAGTTGCTTGTCGATGCACTGGCCTGGAGTCCGGGCCGGGATCTGGATGCTGCAATGGCATTTGTCGAACAGCAGCTGGTACCGGCCGCGCAGCAGTTTCTGGAGCGGCGCGCCGGACAATTCCTGCGTCCCTACTGGCGCGCGCTGGCGCGGATGGCGGAGGGCCTTCAATTCGACCCGACCCGACCGGAGCGGCATGCCAGTGCACTGCACTTGCGCGCGGGCAACCCGGCCGGCACCGTGGAAACCATCCGGGCCGAGCCGGAATACTGGGGCGAGCCGGGCTTGCTGGTCCGGATCTTCGATGCCGGCACGATGCTGGGGGACCGTAACGCCATGCTGGAGGCGATCATCGAACTTTGCTGGACCCATGAACGCCAGGCACTTGAATGCCTGAATCGTTGTCCGGACCCGGCCGTCGGCCTCGCGCTCGAGCAGTTCGGCGAGGCACCAGGCGAATTGCCCTGGGCGCTGTTCCCGGCGTGGCTGGCGCTGCTCATGCCGCTGCCCGAGCCGGCCTCACTGCGCCACCCCGGCCCCCGCGACGACGACGCCACGCCGCGCCGCGCCTTCACCGCCGCGATCGCACTGCGCCGTCAGCCGGCCGACATCGATGCCCGCCGCGCCTTGTACATGCTGGCCCCGGAGTTGTTCAGGCACTGGCTGACCAGGGCCTTTTGATTCTGCGGTGAGCGAACGACGGGGCCGTATGTGTAGCGTTGGGTCGTAAATTAAGGTAGCTTAGGAGGACCTGTTTCGAGTTGTTGACCCGGCGTGGCGCTGCATCCAGAATTCCCTAAATCCCCGTTTGAAATTCCGGACCCAGAGCAACGCTGGTTTCCGGCCGATGAGGCGCTGCGTGAAAGCGCCTACGAAAAGCTGCTGCCGCCGTTGGTGGCAAAAATCCGGGCTGAAGTCAGCTCCTGGCGCGCGGCCGGGTATCCCGACTGTTCGGAGAGCTCCCGAGCCCTGCTGGAATGGTGGTTCGGTCGGAAGCACCAGTTGGAGGCGGCCGACGGCACGCTGATCCCGTTCTCCTACTACTTCGCTCAGCGCGAAGCCGTCGAAACCATAATCTGGCTATACGACGTCAAGGGAGCGCGCGACAAGTTCGATCTGCTACGCTTCGACAGTTCAGGAGCAGTCTCATCCGGCATGTTTCCTGAAGACTGGCCGCGCTACGTATGCAAGATGGCCACCGGCTCGGGCAAGACCAAGGTGATGTCGCTGTTGATCGCCTGGTGCTACTTCCACAAGCTGTATGAGCCGGAATCGACGCTGGCGCGCAATATCCTGCTGATCGCGCCGAACATCATCGTGCTGGATCGGCTACGCGCCGATTTCGATGGTCTGCGCATCTTCTTCAACGACCCTGTGCTTCCGGCCAACGGCCATGCCGGGCGCAACTGGCGCGACGATTTCCAGGTCACCTTGCACATCCAGGACGACGTTCGCGTGGTGCGCCCGGTCGGCAATCTGTTTCTGACCAACATTCACCGCGTCTATCTGGGCGATGTACGAGAGCCTTCGCTGGAAGACGACGACCTGCGCGACTACTTCCTCGCGCCGTTCGGACCGAAGCCGGTGGGCAAGACCACCGACAGCAATCTCGATCTGGGCGAGATCGTGCGCGAGATCGACGAGTTGGCCGTGTTCAATGACGAGGCGCATCATGTTCACGATGAGCGCATGGCCTGGTTTCAGAGCATTCGCGATATCCACCACCGCATGCTGCAAAAAGATATGCGCCTGTCCCTGCAGGTCGATGTCACTGCCACGCCCAAGCACAACAGCGGCGCGATCTTCGTCCAGACGGTATCGGACTATCCGCTGGTCGAGGCCATCCACCAGAATGTGGTCAAGCATCCGACCTTGCCCGACGCCGCCAGCCTGGCGCGCCTGACCGAACACAAGAGTGCGATCTTCACCGAACGCTATGCCGACTACCTGCACCTGGGCGTCGAGGAATGGCGGCAAAGCCATGCCGAGCACGAAAAACTCGGCAAGAAGGCTGTGCTGTTCGTGATGGTCGATGACACACGCAATTGCGACGAGGTTGGCGAGTATCTGCAAAAGATCGCACCGGAGTTGCAGGACGCGGTGCTGGTGATCCACACCAAGAAAAACGGTGAGATTTCCGAAGCCGCCAGCGGCAGGAACAAGGAGGAGCTGGAAGCGCTGCGCAAGGCTTCCAATGAAATCGACAGTTGGGCCAGCCCGTACAAGGCCATTGTTTCGGTGCTGATGCTCAAGGAAGGCTGGGATGTCAAGAATGTCACCACCATCGTCGGCCTGCGTGCCTACAGCGCCAAGAGCAACATCCTGCCGGAGCAGACGCTGGGTCGCGGCTTGCGGCGAATGTATTTTGGCAGTGACCAGCCCGAATACGTGTCGGTCATCGGCACCGCCGCGTTTGTTGAATTTGTCGAGTCGATCAAGACCGAGGGCGTGGAATTCGAGCGCAAGGCCATGGGCCTGGGCGGCGAGCGCAAGGACTCGCTGGTGGTCGAAGTCGAGCGCGACAATCCGCACAAAGATCCGGAAAAGCTCGATATCTCGCTGCCGAAGCTTTCACGTCGCTACGATCGCGAATTCAAGGACCTGGCCCTGCTCGATCCGTCCGCGTTCTATAACGCCAGGCTCCCGCTCAAGCCGTTTACGCCGGAGGAAACCCGCGAAATCGTTTTCAAGCGGATTCTCGACGGCGAAATCCATCACAAGGTCGAATTGGACGGGCTGGGTCCGATCGACTACCGCCCGGTGGTGGCATTTTTCGCCCGTGAAATGATCCGCGATCTGCATCTGGTCGGCGGCTACGACCTGCTGTATCCGCGTGTTCGCGACTTTCTTCGCGAGCATCTGTTCGAGCCCGGAAAGGTCGATCTCGACGATCCCGTGGTGCTGCGCAACCTGGCCGAACCGGAAGTTGGCAAGGTGGTGTTCGATACATTCAAAAAGGCAATCAACGATTTGACCGTTCGCGATCAGGGCGCGGGCAGGGTCGATGGCAGGATCCGGCTCAGCCAGACCCGGCCGTTTAGAACCGAACACCGCGAATTTCTGCCCTCGGCCAAGTGCATTTTCAACAAGATCGTCGGCGAGGCGGTGGGTGGTGGTTTCGAGCTGGAATTTGCCGCGTTTCTTGATCAGGCGCGCGACGTGGACGCGTTCGCCAAGAATTACCAGGCCATCGGCTTTAAAATCGATTACGTCAAGGCCGATGGCGACCTGTCGACCTACACGCCAGATTTCCTGGTCAAGGATGGCTCTGGCAAGGTCTGGATCATCGAGACCAAGGGGCGCGAGGAGATCGACTTGCCGGCCAAGATGGCCCGACTGCGTCAATGGTGCCAGGACGCGACCGAGGCCAGCCGGGCCGAGGGCGGTCCGGAATACGGTTTTGTCTATGTGGATCAGCGCAGCTTCGAGCGCAACCGGCCAGATGACTTGGCGGGCTTGGTGGCTTCATTTAAACAGTACCAGTCATGACAACGCCCGAAGAACTGGCACGGTGGTTAGCTGAGCCCGAGGGGCTGCACCTTGAGTTCAAATCGGCTCGAACCAATTTTCATTTCGAGCGCTTGGTCGATTACTGCGTTGCTCTTGCTAATGAAGGCGGCGGCAAGATTGTTTTGGGTGTGAGCGACAGGCGCCCGCGTGAAGTCATTGGAACGCAGGCCTTCGGTGAGCCCGGCCGCACGGAAGCAGGGCTTTACAATCGCCTTCAGCAACGAATACCCGTCGAGGAGATCGAATATCAAGGTGCGCGCGTGCTGATCGTTCATGTGCCTGGGCGACTTCCCGGTACTGCTTGGGAGCACAACGGCCGTTATTTGCGCCGGGCGGGTGATGATCTGGTACCAATTCCTGCGATTGATCTGCAGACCATTTTTGCCGAATGCGGGCCGGACTATTCCGCAGAGCCTGTTAATGCAAGTATCGGGGATTTGGCACCTGAAGCGCTGGAGCTGTTTCGCCGCGGTTGGGCTCAAAAAAGTGGAAATAGGCGAATATCTGAATGGAATGACCGGGAACTGCTAACGAATAGCGAACTCATTTCTGATGAACATCCGACCATCGCAGCACTCGTTTTGCTTGGGAGTCAACGGGCTTTGTCACGCTTTCTGGCTCAAGCGGAAATCATATTTGAGTATCGGTCTTCGGAATCCGCAGGGCCTGCGCAGGATCGGCTTGAGATCAGGGAAGGATTCCTCCTGGCACAGGATCAGCTTTGGAACCGGATTAACTTGCGCAACGATCGGCAGAGCTACCAGAATGGTCTCTTTCGTTACGACATTCCCACCTTCGATGAAGTCGCCGTGCGCGAAGCATTGCTCAACGCAGTTTCTCATCGAGACTATCGGCTTGGCGGATCAATTTTCATTCGCCAGTATGCGAGGCGACTTGAAGTGGTCAGCCCTGGTGGATTCCCTCCGGGGATCACGCCCGAGAATATTCTGGATCAACAGTATCCACGGAATCGTCGGCTGGCCGAGGCATTAAGCCGTTGCGGCCTGATTGAGCGTTCCGGACAGGGTCTGAACCTGATGTTCGAGAGTTCGATTCGGCAGAGTAAGCCGTTGCCGGACTTTACCGGCTCCTCTGAACATGAAGTTCGGTTGACGCTCGAAGGTACTGTTCAGGATCCTGCATTTATTCGATTTCTGGAACAAGTCGGTGAGACCCGAATGCGGGGCTTTTCCACTCATGATTTCCTGACCCTGGAATATCTGCGGCGGCGTCAGGAGTTACCCCCGATTCTGCAAGCCAGGATACCCGTCTTGATCGAAGCCGGAGTGGTGGAACGCTTTGGCCGGGGTCGAGGGGTGCGCTACATTCTTTCCCGAGGGCTTTATGCAGCGATTGGCAGGCGGGGCGCATACACGCGAGAGCGTGGGCTCGATCGAGAGACCAACAAGCAATTATTGCTCAGGCATATTCGTGACAATGATAATCAAGGTAGCCCCTTGAGCGAATTGCGGCAGGTCTTGCCAGCATTGACAGGCCCACAGGTGCAGAGCCTGTTGCGTGAACTTCGCGAGGAAGACAGGATTCGACTGGTCGGCCAGCGCCGTTGGGCACGTTGGCATTTGAATCGCGCTTAGGTACCCGCCATCAAAAGATATTTAGAAAATTTTTATCGATTACTAAAATAACATATATATCAATAGCTTATAAAGTTCTTAACAGCAGTCTAAAAACGTTAAAAAGCTCTTATTCGATACAAATAGCGATTTACAGCGGACAGAAACATTTCAGTATAATCCCACATAAGCATAAATATGGAAATATGGTGATGAAAACGACGCTGGAACTGCCTGACGACCTGATGCGCCGGATCAAGATTCGCGCTGCGGCGACCGATCGCAAGCTGAAGGATACGGTTGAGGAGTTAGTCCGGCGCGGGCTTGAGGCCGCGGAGGCTGGACATACGGACAATCCGCTGCAAGCATTGAAAGACCGACTTCAGTTCAGGCCGGACGGAACCGTGATCAATCCCGACGGAGTAGACGATCCTGAATTTTTCGAAGCACTTGACGAGATCCGCGCCGAAAGCCGCCGGGAAGTGCCGCGCGATCCGTTCGCCGAAGACCCGTCGCTGAAGGACTCGTCGCCGAAGGACCCATCAGCCTGATGCGGCTGCTCGACACCAATATCCTGAGCGAGATCATCCGGCCCCGGCCGGATGCGCAGGTCGTCAATACGCTGCTGGCACAGCCGGTGGGCAGTTTGTATGCCTCGGAACTGACCCGGTTCGAACTGCGCCGGGGTGCGTTCCTGCGCGAAGACCCGGATGCGTTGTGGTCGCGGATTCGAGAATTCATCCTGCCGTTGGTGCAGTGGTTGCCGGTCAATGATGCGATCAGCCTGCGCGCCGGCGAACTTTCGGCCCGGCTCAGGCTCCAGGGCCGGGAAATCGGCGTGGTCGACACCTTGCTGGCCGCCACTGCCCAGGCGCGCGGGCTGGTGATGGTCACGCGCAACCTCCGCTACTTCGAACGCATCGAGGGGTTGAGACTCGAAAACTGGTTTGATCCGCAGCCGTAATGAGAAACTTGTCATGAGCAAAGCACGCGCCAACGGCTACGAACTTTCCGACGCGGAGAAGCGCGACCTGATCCAGTTGATCCAGGCCGGCAAGCCATTGCCGGAGAAATACCGCTTCGTGCTGTTCGAGGACAAGCGCGAGGTCGAACTGGTCTGGAATGGGAAGACCGGCGAGGTCTGTACCGCGGTGCTGCCGTTCCAGACGCTGGAGCATGTCGACGAGCCGCGCGAGGAAACCCGGGTCAGCGGCGCGCAGGGCGAGCTGTTCGATTACCGAGGGCGCCAGATGCAGGGCTGGACCAACAAGCTGATCTGGGGCGACAACAAGCTGATCCTGTCCAGCCTCAAGTCCGGCGCGCTGCGTCAGCAGATCGAGGAGGCCGGTGGATTGAAGCTGATCTACATCGATCCACCGTTCGATGTTGGCGCCGATTTCTCAATGGATATTGAGATCGGCGGCGAGACCTTTCACAAGGAACCCAATCTGCTGGAGCAGATTGCCTATCGCGATACCTGGGGCAGGGGTGCCGACAGCTTTATCAGCATGATTTACGAGCGGCTGGTGTTGATGCGGGATTTGATGCATCCGGACGGAAGCATTTATGTGCATTGCGACTATCGAGTCAACTCATTGATAAGACTTGCTCTAGATGAAGTTTTTGGGTCTAACGCGTTACGGGCGGAAATCGTTTACAAGCGTCGACACGGGCATAGCGATTCCTCAAATCTAGGTAAAGTACATGACACGATCTACTTAGCGAGCAAGTCTGAGTCATTGATTTGGAATTCTCAATTCACGCCATATTCAGAGGAATATATTCGTACTTACTATCGATACGAAGATCCCGATGGCCGAAAGTGGCTATCGAGGTCCACGACAGCGCCTCGCCGAACAGGGGTTTCATATGAGTGGAATGGGATAAAGCGAATCTGGAGATACAGCAAGGAAGAGATGCAGAGGCTTCATGACGAAGGGCGACTTTACTACACTGAAAATGGAATGCCGAGATACAAGCAGTATCTTGACGAGATGCCTGGAGTTGCAATCCATACGCTTTGGACGGATATCAAATTCATAGATTCCTGGAGTTCTGAAAGTGTGCAGTATCCAACACAGAAGCCAGAGCACTTGCTTGAGCGAGTCATAGCGGGCTCCAGCAACGAAGGCGATCTGGTCGCCGATTTCTTCTGCGGCTCCGGCACCACCGCCGCCGTCGCCGAAAAGCTGGGGCGAAAGTGGATCTGCACCGACCTGGGCAAGTTCGCGATTCACACCACGCGCAAGCGCCTGATCCAGGTCCAGCGTGAGCTGAAAAACGATGAAAAGAATTTCCGCGCCTTCGAGGTGCTGAACCTTGGCCGCTACGAGCGCCAGGCGTATCTGAATATCGGCGGCCGGATGCGCCCGGAACAGCGCGAGCAGGCGCTGGCCGCGCGCGAGCGCGAGTTTCGCGAGCTGATCCTGCGCGCCTACCGGGCCGAAGCGTTGGAAAACGACGGATTTTTCCACGGCAAGCACGGCGCGCGGCTGGTGGTGATCGGGCCGATCAACCTGCCGGTCGGCCGGTTGTTTGTCGAGGAAATCATCACCGAATGCCGCAAGCGCGGCGCGACCCGGGTCGATCTGCTGGCCTTCGAATTCGAGATGGGGCTGTTTCCGGCGGCACTGGAGGAAGCTCGCCAGAAGGGCATTGAACTGAGCCCGAAATACATCCCGGCCGAGGTATTCGACAAGCGCGCCGTGGACAAGGGTCAGGTGGTATTCCACGACATCAGCTTCGTCGAGGCCACGCCGCGTTACGACGCCAAAGACAAGTTGAAACTGGCCATAGAACTGACCGACTTCTCGGTGTACTACACACAGGGCGCGGCGCAGAAGGCCATCGAGGCGCTGAAAAACGGCAAGTCCAGCGTGATCTGCGAGGCCGGCCAACTGCTGAAGCTCTCCAAGGACAAGAACGGCGTGGTCAAGCGCGAAGTGCTCACCGGCCACTGGACCGACTGGATCGACTACTGGGCGGTGGACTTCGACTACATGAGCCGCAGGGAAATCATTCGTGTTCCAGTAGACGCCGGCGTTGATGGTGTCTTGCCCGGATTCGAACCTGATCAGAGGGGCTTGCCGCTGGAGTTTGAAGACCGCTGGACTGGTGGCTATATCTTCGAAAACGAATGGCAAAGCTTCCGCACCCGCAAGAATCGCGAACTGGAACTCACCACCGCGCCGCACAAATACGAAACGCCCAGCCGCTACACGGTTGCGGTCAAGGTGGTCGATATCTTTGGCAACGACACCATGACGCTGGTGCCGGTCAATGTGGGCTGAGTCGGTATCCTCCGGAGTGAAGAATGAGCCTCCCACCTAATCTACCCTGGGTACGTTTCTGGGCACACCGTAACAACATCTACGCCGAGGCCGATGGATTCCTGATTTCAGGGACTGGTCGCTTGTACGACCGATTGCCTGGCTACCCTACCCCCACCGCGGAATTACCCGACGTGGCGGTGCTCGGACTCCTTGGAAAGTCCGGAATGGGGAAAACTTACGAGATCAGGAAGTGGATAGATGAACATCAACTAAGGGGTGCAGCTAAACCCGAATTAATTGACCTAGCAACAATCGATAATAGCCCGACCCTCATCCAAAAAATCGACGACGTTATCGACAGCGTAAGCTCGGAAAACCGAGTTACTTTAGTTCTTGACTCCTTGGATGAGTGCCGAATCGAAGTTTCAGCCGCAGCAGATCTGATAGCACAGACCATAGGCGAAAGATCCGATGCGAATGAGCATTTGAGGCTGATTGTTTGTTGTCGCGACACACAATGGCCCACCACGTTCGAGAATCGACTCCGGGAGATTTGGCCGCAGTCTGACGAAGTGCAAATCTGGTCGCTGTGCGCGCTGACGATAGAGGATGTCAACTCTGCCTGCGTGGCTCTGAGCATAGACCCCGAGGCCTTCGCCCAACGCATTCAAGAACGGAATCTAGAACCCTTCGCCTGCCGCCCAAAGACTCTCGGGTACCTGCTGTCAAGCTTCCAGGAGCGTGGAACTCTCCCAGAGAGTCGCTGGGACGTCTATGAAAAGGGATTGGGTATCCTATGTGAAGAGCCCAGAGAAAGGGAGGAACGTGGTCATGGCGGCGAACTGTCTAGCGGTCAGCGAATCTACCCATCTATTGCATAAATTTCCGGCGCGAGAACGCTGCGCTGCCCGGTATAGCAGC
>NPIE01021992.1_pt1 | contig 10660 bp, 10 predicted proteins | sample 8637661 | NCBI WGS metagenome assembly NPIE01 (sample SAMN07420842, study PRJNA396082) | bioreactor metagenome | isolation source: sample BA12 brine-fed electro-methanogenic bioreactor BA | place: Japan: Kochi | collected 2016-12-09 | reverse complement strand
CCCGGCGCTGATGGGTCGGGGCGTCCGTGGGCATGCCACCCGGCGCTGATGGGTCGGGGCGTGCGTGCGTGGGGCACGCCACCCGGTGACGCATAGCCCCGCAGGGGCGTCAGTGCCATAGCCGGGGGCGTGAGCCCCCGGTGGCGGTTCCCCTATCCAGAATCCGCAGCCCCGAAGGGGCGGCACCGGCTTGGCCGAAGCCCCGGCGAGCATGGTCTGCCCCCCCGCTCGCCAGGGGGGGGTATGGGGGGAAGATGGGATTACTGGGATTTGAGAATGCTGCCGTTTTTGGGGCGCCAGGCCTGTTTTCTCAAGCACTCGGAGGATGGGACGTAAAAATGGGTGAGAAAACAGCCTTGGCTGCTTGAAAACGCTGTTTTCTCAGTAATCCAGTTTTCTCAAATCCCCCTCTTAGGCCCCCCTCCAGAGATAGAGTCAAACCAATCGACTCAGATTACCCATCTTTGCAGGACTGCCTGTGCCTGCGTTGCCCATATTTAACGGGCTCCAAAAACTGCCCTGAACTGGTTTGCCAGACCGAGGCCTCGGCCGCACGCATCAAGGGGGTGGCAGCCACTGAACCCGAAGGGTGAAGTGGATGTCGCGTGCGGGGGCTTTTGGAGGGCCCTGTCCGCCTCGCCCAGACACGCCCGAACTCATCGACCTATCAGTCCGTTGAAAAACGTACGGCCCACAGAAACGGGCCCTTTTTGTCATTCCCGCCCGCCTGCGGCGCGTTTCCAATCCAGCGGGAATCCATGCTTTGCCTGCAGGGAACACACCACACGTCGAGCGTGGACCCCGGATCAAGTCCGGGGTGACACTTTTTCAACAGCCTGCTAGGCCGAGGACGTGGCCCGGACAATCTGCGCCGAGGTCCGGCACCAGGAGCAACGACGGCTCAAGGCGTTTTTCCAGGGGCAAAGGGCCAGGGACCTCCCCGGACTACCGGTTCGAAAGCAACGCAGGCCCTAAAGCCGGCTGGGGACCGGAAACGGAGAAAAAACGGACACAGCTTATAGTTGACCAGTAAGGGGATGGGGGTGTAGACTGACGGCACTTTGGGATGCGTCCAGGAGGTTGTCATGAGATTATCCGCAGAACAGATCGACGCCCTGCACTCCATGGTGCTGATGGCCGAGAACGATGTCCCCGAACGACTCCACTGGGCACGGCAGTACAGCAGTCCGACCGAATTGCAGACCCCCGAGGCACCGAAGACGGCCCGCAGTGGCCTTGTGGCCGTCCCGGTGTACCGAGGTGAGAGGTGAAGCGGGGGTGGAGAGGTCCACTCCCGGACCGTTCAAGGAGAGAACACGATGACCACAATGTTGGAACTGGAGGCCCTGGAAATCGGGCAGGATGTCCCGCTGGGTGGCGATAACCGGCTTATTCGCGTGCCGGGGGGCTGGGTCTATGAGGGATGGAGCCCGGATGGAGGCTCGGTCTCGAGCTGCTTTGTGCCCGACCCGGTCGCACAACAGGCCTGGATGGACGTGCTCAAGAAGAACATCGTTGGCGAAGCCCGGTTGAGTGACATCGCCTCGTATCTTCAGTGCATCGCGTTGATCCTGGAGAAGAGGGCCGGCGACCCGGCCCGGACGTGAGCACCGGAGCGAGACGGTGGAGGCCGGGGCCGGGATGCAGGAAAACCCAGAAACAGAAGAGGGAAACGCCCCGGCCAGCCACCGGTTGGTACGCGTTTTCAGGCCAGCCGGGGCGATCAATAGAATACAGAACAGCCACAGGACCTGCAAGGGCAAATTAAGAAAAGTAGGTTTTTCGTCGAAATTCGGGCGGGCATGAGGGCGTAGGCCGGCCAGCCGCTTCCGTGGGGCTGAACAAGGACCCGCTTCGACAAGGCAAACCATGAAGCCCACAACATACGCAGAAGTCTGCTCCAAAACCTCTTTAGAGGTCTTTTCGTGATTGACAGGGTGGTGTGTTCGGTGTTGAATGGGAGCGTGCTGGTGATAGGTGGGGTCTCTTTCCCGAGCTGCAGGCAGGCGAAATGAGGGACAGAACCGGCAATCCGACGCTCGTGGATGGGCGAAGGGCCTTTCAAAGACCACAATTTGTGCATTACCCTAATTCCAACAACGGTTGTTCCCCCCGAGTCCGGCAACGGGCGATCGTTCAAGAGAGAATGCAGCCATGGGTGTCTGTATAAAGACCCGTCGGGCCCGGGCCGACGCGGGCGAAGTGGATTTCATCCAAGCCACGGAGAGGGCAAATAGCAAGGGAGAACACCCGCAGCCGATATGCCGCCAAGTTCCCGAACTTTTGGGGACAAGAGAGCGGCCAACGATCCGCCTATTGGGCCCTGCAATTCTTGAGACGCGCTCGGACGTCAGGCACCAGAAGAAGACCTACACTTACGACCCACACCTGGCCACGGATGACAACGCTGAACTCGCCTCGCTCGAGCTACCGGCCGTTTCGCGGCACGTCCGCGAGCCGCTCAAGCTCACCATGATCATCAAAGCCGTGCAAGGACGAAATGACAACGGGCATCACTCAGAGCCGCTGCGGTTGGACACAGGGCGATCAGAACTGCTGTGTGAGGGTATGGCGTGCTATCCACAGGCCCACGACTGCTGCAACTGGCTCATCATGGGCCATGCGGTTACCGGTGATGAAATCACGTGCGTGGTTGTAGATCACCGCAGGACAATGGGGCCCGTATTATTCTCGGAATCACCATGACAGTGTACTACGCACATTCTGATCTCAACTATCCGGGAAGAGGACCGGAAGAGCCTGAAGTGCGGTGGCAGCGGCTGGAGGATCACCTGAGACAGACCAGTGAGCTTGCAGGCGACTTTGCCCGGTGGTTCGGCACAGAGGAATGGGGGCGCGTGGCCGGGCTCTGGCATGATCTGGGCAAATTCCACGAGACATTCCAGCAGCGTCTCAACGGGGCCGATGTAGCCATTGAACACGCCGGTGCGGGGGCACTGTGGGCTTTCAAACAGGATTCGAACCGCGGAATGCCCTTGGCCTTTGTCATCGCCGGTCATCACAGCGGCCTGCCGAATCTGAAAACAGCCGACGAAGGAACCCCGCTGTTAGAAAGGCTGAGGCGAAATGAACCCTTGCTGGCCGAATGCCGCTCTAATATACCGGTACCGCTTCTCACGGGGGATCTGCCGGAAATGCCGACTGCATTATCTGGGAAACCGGGGCTGACTAAGGAAGAGGGCGACCAACTGTACCGGTATCGGGAGATGTGGATTCGGTTCCTGTTTTCCTGTCTGGTCGATGCGGATCGTTCGGATACCGCGGCGTTTTGCAATCCGGAGCAATTTCAAGAGACCGCCGCCCATGCATCCATTGAAGAGCTCCGGCGACGGTGTGAACGTTATATCCACGCCAAGATGCAGCGGCTGGCACCGGATGAGCGAGGCCAGGCGGTCAATCGAGTTCGGGTTGAGGTGCTCGCTGAATGCATGCGGGCCGCCTGTCGACCACCCGGCGTTTTCACATTGACCGTGCCCACCGGCGGCGGCAAGACCCTTTCAAGCATGATGTTCGCCCTGCAGCACGCCGTGCACCACGGACTGCGCCGGGTCATCGTCGCCATCCCGTACACGAGCATCATCGAACAAAATGCGGCCGTCTATCGACAGTGTCTGGGCACGGAAAACGTGCTTGAACACCATTGTAACATGAGCCCCGAACGGGTAAGCGAATACGAGGACAGCCTGCCTCACAAACTCGCGGCCGAAAACTGGGACATGCCCGTCGTCGTGACCACCACGGTCCAGTTCTTCGAAACCCTGTTCGCCTCGCAGCCGTCGCCGGTTCGCAAACTGCACAACGTCGCCCGCAGCGTCATTATTCTCGACGAAGTTCAGACCCTGCCGCCCGGGCTGCTCAATCCGATCCTCGACGGGTTGACCACCCTGGCCGAACAGTACGGCTGCTCGATCGTGCTCTCCACCGCCACACCGCCGGCCCTGGCATACCGGGAGCGTTTCCCCTATGGGTTGAAGAACGTTCGCCCGATCATCGAGAATCCCAAAGGCCTGGCCGAGCGTCTCCGGCGGGTCACGATCGAATGGCCTGACCGACAGGCGACGGCTTGGTCCATTCCGGAACTGGTCGACCGCCTGGCCAAGCATCACAGGGTCCTGTGTATCGTCCATCGCCGCCGAGATGCCCGCGAGGCGGCGAGGATGTTGGCCGAGCAAACGGGCCACCACGTTTTTCATCTGTCGGCCCTGATGTGCCCGCCCCATCGATTGCAGACCATCGAACGAATCCACCAGGCCCTCCAAGGTAACGGCCCATGCCGCGTGGTTTCTACACAGTTGGTCGAGGCAGGGGTGGATCTGGATTTTCCCGTGGTCTATCGGGTGCTGGGGGGCCTGGACAGCATCGTCCAGGCAGCCGGCCGGTGCAACCGGGAAGGCCGCCTTTCCCAAGGCGGCCGGGTCGTGGTGTTTCGTGCGGAGAGCCAGCCGCCTCCCGGCGTGCCACGGCAGGCCCTAAAGGTCACCGAAAGCCTGCTCAAAGAGCTCGATTATCAGATCGATACGGCGGATCCGGACTGCTTTGAGAGGTACTTTCGCTCGCTCTACTTCTGCGGACCCCGAGACGAGCACAACATCCAGGGGTTCCGCAAACAGTTCGACTTCGCCAGTGTGGGCCGGCGCTTCAAGCTCATCGAAGACAAGTTCACTTCGACGGTGATCGTGCCCTGGGGTGACGCCGAGCGGTATCTTTCGGAATTGCGGCAGGCAACTGAGAACGGCCGGCCCGTCCGGGATCTACTGCGCCGTCTGCAAGCCTTCACGGTCAGCCTCTATGCCCGGTCTTGCGATCAATTGCAGGCGTCCGGCGCCCTGGAAGAGGTGCTGGACGGCATCCACACCCTCAGTGTGCCCTATCGACATCTCTACTCGGAGGTCTATGGTCTGGCCGACGGCGATGAGCCGATCCAGGCTGATCCCGAAGCTCTCATCGGATAAGCCGTGTTCTCAGTTCACAATTGAAAGGAGACACATGAACAATGGACGAAGCCCTACATTGCGTTTGCGGGCCAGGGGACGGCTGGCCTGCTTCACACGTCCCGAATTGAAGGTCGAGCGGGTCTCGTACCCCGTCATGACCCCCTCGGCGGCCCGGGGGCTGTTGGAGGCGGTGTGCTGGAAGCCGGCCATCGCGTGGCACGTCGAGCGGATCCAGGTCCTGAAGGACATCCGTTTCACGGCGTTCCGGCGAAATGAGGTCAATACGCGAGCCTCTGCGCCGGCCAACGCCGTGGTGCGCGACGGCGGCCAATTTCGCCCTTATTTCGCCGACGAAGACCGAGCCCAACGGAACACCGTCGCCTTGCTGGACGTGGACTATGTCGTTGAGGCCCATTTCACCATGACCCCGCGGGCGGGGGACCAGGACAACGTCAACAAGTTCATCGACATGTTCTGCCGGCGGGTGGATAAGGGCCAGCACTTCCACCAGCCCTACCTGGGGTGCCGGGAGTTTCCCGCTGAGATTCTGCCGGCTGATGAGGCCCCCCGTCCGATCGGCGATTCGCGGGACTTGGGTCGAATGCTGTGGGACATCGATTTCTCCAATCCTGAGGAGAAGCGGCCGCTGTTCTTCGACGCGGCGCTCGACCGAGGTGTCCTGCAAGTTCCCGCCCGGCCGGCTCCGGCGCCCAATGCGAAAGGAGGGCCGCAACCATGATCCTACAGGCCTTGTATGACCTGGCCCAACGCGAACGACTGATGGGAGAGGACTCCAACTACCAGTTGAAGCGGGTTCCCTGGCTGGTCCGGGTCGGTCGCGATGGAGTCTTTCTGGGAATGATCGATTGCCGCGACCGGGTGGAAATCCCGGCCAAGAGTTCCCGAGGCAAGGCGAAAGTCGCCTACCTGGCACCCTACCGCTGGGTCCCTCGGGAACCGGAGCGAACCAGCGGCGATTATGCGTTCTTTCTTTGTGACACCAGCGAATACCTGTTTGGGACGGACGCCCAGCAGAAGGGCAAAGAGGCCCGTCCGAAGCAGAAGCTGGCGAATCGATTTCGGCTCTTCAGAGAGAAGATACGTGCCTGTTCTGAGGCCACGCATGACGAGGGCGTGGGGGCTGTTCTGGCCATGCTCGATGCCATCGCTGATAGCCGGGTGTCGGTCTCTCTGCCGGACGACTACGGAGCGAGCGATCTGATTGCTTTCGTGTATGCTCCGGACGGGGACCAGTTAGTCGGCGATCGACCGGCCGTTCGACGGTACTGGGCGGGCCGTCGAACAGCGGAACTGGCATCCCTGTCTAAAAGTGAATGCCTGGTTACAGGTCAAATGGCCCCGTTAGCACCGAAGCACCCGGTCTTGAAGGGGGTGCCCGGCGGCACACCATCCGGCGTGTCGTTGGTCTCGTTTAATGCTACGGCATTTGAGTCATATGGCCTGTCCAAGAACGAGAACGCTCCGATTTCATCTCAGGCCTCGGAGCTGTGCTCAACCGCACTGAACCGGTTGCTCAGCAACGATCCGCCCGATCCCAGTAATCCGGAGGAGAGACTGCCCGCACGCAACTACAAGATCAGCGGGGATACGGCGGTGTGTTTCTGGGCGGTGGCCGATGAGGCACAGGATTTCTGCAACCAGTTCGCGCCGATCCTGGAGGCCAATCCGGAGGATGTCCGGGAGGCCTACCGGTCCATCTGGACGGGCCGGCCACCGCAGGATTTAGACACGTCCGCGTTTTATGCCCTGACGTTGTCCGGTTCACAGGGTCGGGCGATCGTGCAGGATTGGCTCGAATCGACGGTCGAGGCGGTGGTCGGTCACTTGGCGGCGTACTTTCGTGACCTGCAAATCGTCCGCAATACGCCCCCAACCAAGAAGCGGTCGCTGCCGCCGCAACTGCCGATGCGGACCCTCTTGCGGTCCTTGGCCCCACAGGGACGCGACAGCGATGTTCCGCCCCATCTGGCCGCCCAGATGGTGAACACCGCCCTGGCCGGGATGCGCTTTCCCATGACCGTCCTGCACCGGGCACTGGAACGCATGCGGGCGGAGATCGGTCACAGTGACTGGGGCGACATGGAACTCCGCGATGCGCGCGCGGCCCTGATCAAGGCCGTGTTGATTCGGAACTTTCAATTGGAGGTCAAACCGCACATGGACACGACGAACAAGGACATCGGCTACCTGTTGGGCCGCCTGCTGGCCGTCATCGAGCGGGCCCAGCAATTGGCCCTCGGTGATGTGAACGCCACGGTGATCGACCGGTATTTCAGCGGCGCCTCAGCCACGCCCGGCTCGGTGTTTCCGCGGTTGCTTAAGAACATGCGCCACCACATCAGCAAGGCCCGTGACGGCGATCGTGGAGGCATTGCCGTCTGGCTCGACCGCCAGGCCGACGAGATCGCCTCGCAAATCGACGCCTTCCCGGCCTTCTTGCCCCTGCCGCAACAGGGCCTGTTCATCTTGGGCTATCACCATCAGCGGCACGCCCTTTGGCAGAAGAAGCAGGACAACCCGAGCAACCAGTAGATCACGGATATGAGCAAGGAGAATTGGCTATGGAACCCATCAGCAAACGTTACGAGTTCATCCTGTTGTTCGACGTCAAGAACGGTAACCCCAACGGCGATCCCGACGCCGGCAATGCACCCCGGATCGATCCGGAAACCGGCCACGGTTTCGTCTCGGACGTATGCCTGAAGCGCAAGATCCGCAACTACATCTGCCTGGCCAAGGGGGCCGCCGGAGGCCAACCGGAAGAAGGCTACGACATCTACGTGAAGGAGAAAGCCGTCCTCAACAATCAGCACATGCGCGCCTACGAAGCCAAGGGACTGGACCCGAAGGCATCGGGCAGAGAAAAAGCGGGTCAGGTTTCGGAGGCCCGGGCATGGATGTGTCAAACGTTCTTCGACGTTCGTATGTTCGGGGCCGTCATGTCCACCGACATCAATTGCGGCCAAGTTCGCGGCCCCGTTCAGTTGGCCTTTGCCTTCTCGGTGGACCCCATCACAGCACTCGAACAGGCCGTGACCCGGATGGCCGTCACCACGGAGCGGGAGGCAGAAAAACAGCAAGGCGACAATCGCACCATGGGACGCAAGGAGATCGTTCCCTACGCCCTGTACGTGGCCCATGGGTACATCTCCCCCTTCCTGGCGGCCGATACCGGGTTCTCGGACCAGGACCTGCAACTGCTCTGGGAGGCGCTCAAGAGCATGTTTGAACACGACCACAGTGCCGCCCGCGGCGAGATGGCCTCACGCAAGCTCTATGTCTTCGAACACGCCACGCCGCTGGGCAATGCCCCGGCCCATACGTTGTTCGAACGCCTGCACGTCGAGCGGGCTGATTCGGATCGTCCGGCCCGAGCCTTCACGGACTATCGCATCCGTCTCGACTGGGACAACCCGCCCGACGGCGTGACTCGGCACGAGCTGTTGTGATCGCTGCGCGATGTATACGGCCAGTGACTTGGTGCCGATTTCCGCGTTGCAGCACTTCGTGTTCTGCCCCCGGCAGTGCGCGCTGATCCACATCGAGCAGACTTGGGTGGAAAACCGACTCACGGCTCAGGGACGGCTTCTGCACGATCGCGTCCACGAAGCTGACAACGAGAACCGTCCCGGTGTAAGGACTGTGCGGGGTCTGGCCCTGCGATCGCACCGACTAGGTCTGATCGGCCAGGCCGATATCATCGAGTTTCGTCGAGGGGACGAGGGTATTCCTCTCTCGGACGCCGACGGGCTCTGGCGGCCTTTCCCCGTCGAGTATAAGCGTGGCAAACCCAAAGCGGATGACTGCGACGCGGTACAACTCTGTGCTCAGGCCATGTGCCTGGAGGAAATGCTGGGTACCGACATTCACCGAGGCGCCTTCTTCTACGGCCGGCCACGGCGACGCCAGGAGATCGAGTTCACAGAGCCTCTAAGACGCCGCACCGAGGACATCGCCGGACAGGTGCATCGCCTGATCCAGCAGGGGATCACGCCGACCGTTGCGTATGCCGCGAAGTGCAAAAACTGCTCGCTATATGAGCGATGCCTGCCGAAAACCACCGGTCCCAAGAAGAGGATCGACCTCTATCTCACACAAGCTCTGAGCTGGCCACCAGCGGAGGCTGCCCCATGAGACAGTTGCTCAATACCCTGTTCGTTACAACTCAGGGGGCCTATCTATCCAAAAAAGGCGACACCCTGGAAGTCCGCCATGAGCAGGAAACCAAGCTGCGCGTGCCTATTCACACCTTGGGTTCTATCGTGTGTTTTGGAAACGTCACGTGCAGTCCATTCCTGATGGGGCTTTGCGGCGAGAAGGACGTGACGATCTCGCTGTTGACGGAGAACGGGCGTTTCCTGGCGAGAGTGCAGGGGCCGATCAGCGGAAACGTGCTGCTCCGCAAGGAACAGTACAAACGTTCCGAAGAGGCAGGACAGATCCTTCAAGTGGCCCGTGCGGTCGTCATGGCCAAGGTCGCCAACGCCCGCGTCGTTCTTCAGCGGGCCCTTCGAGATCATCTGGAAAGCCTCGATGAGCCCGCCTTGACCGGGGCGGTGCGAGCCATGAACGAGGATTTGGAGGAACTCAGAAACGCGACCTCCACAGATATCGTCCGCGGCATCGAGGGCCATGCCGCCAATCATTACTTCTCCGTGTTCGACCACCTAATTACGGCCGACAAGGAGAACTTCTCCTTTCGCGGTCGCAACAGAAGGCCTCCGATGGACAATGTAAACGCGCTTCTGTCGTTTTTGTATACATTGCTTGTTCACGATGTGACATCGGCCCTTGAGTCGGTCGGTCTAGATCCCGCCGTTGGTTTTCTTCATCGTGATCGACCCGGCCGCCCCAGTCTCGCACTGGACCTTATGGAAGAGTTACGAGCCTACCTGGCGGATCGGCTGGCGCTGTCTCTGATCAATCGCCAACAGATCAAGACGAAGGGTTTCAGAAAGACCGAGTCCGGCGCGGTAACGATGGACGACTCTACTCGGAAGACTGTATTGGTGGCATGGCAGAAACGCAAGCAGGAGACGATCACCCATCCGTTCCTGCAGGAGACGATCGCCGTCGGACTCCTACCACATGTGCAGAGCATGTTGTTGGCACGCTTCCTACGCGGGGATTTGGACGGGTATCCGCCGTTCTTCTGGCGGTAGAAGGAGCCAAAGCCATGATGGTATTGGTGGCATACGATGTGAATACGGAAACCCGGGAAGGACAGGCACGCTTGCGGCAGGTGGCCAAACGGTGTGAGAATCGCGGCCAACGGGTGCAGAATTCTGTCTTCGAGTGTCTCGTGGATCCGGCCCAATGGGTACACCTGCGAGGCGAGCTCATCAGTGTGATTGATCCACAGAAGGATAGTCTTCGGTTCTACTTTCTAGGAAAGAACTGGAAAAGACGAGTAGAGCACATTGGGGCAAAGCCGACATACGATCCACAGGGGCCTTTGATCGTGTAGGCTGCGGATCGCGAACACCAAGCGCCCATGGGATGACGGGGAGGTTCGCGGTTGCCCTAAGTCGCTCTTTGGCAAGTGGATAGAACGGGATATCGCCCCGAGCCCTTGTCCCGATGACCGGGATAGGCCCGGTTCGCGGAAGCTTATGTGCTAACCCAATCTTACAAAGAAGTTACAGGCAGTACGGTCGCCCCCCGCGCGGGGGCGTGGATTGAAG
>NPIE01042530.1_pt1 | contig 10666 bp, 9 predicted proteins | sample 8637661 | NCBI WGS metagenome assembly NPIE01 (sample SAMN07420842, study PRJNA396082) | bioreactor metagenome | isolation source: sample BA12 brine-fed electro-methanogenic bioreactor BA | place: Japan: Kochi | collected 2016-12-09 | reverse complement strand
CTCAAAGAATAGCTCCGGATATGGCTTTCGGTATGCACAATCTGCCCGGTTTCGAGATGGGAAACATAATAATTAACCGTGAAGAAGAGTCCTTTGCCAGCGCATCCACAGGTCTTGTGCTGAGTCTCACGGGTAAAACATCCCATGCAGCAGAACCGGAAAGCGGAATCAGCCCCTCTATTGCTGTTGCAAGAATCATCCTCGAACTCTCTAAGATCACTGAGAATCTGGATTTCTTCTGTCTACTTACCATAATCCATGTCAGAATTGGCGAGATAGCTTTCGGTACCAGCCCCGGAGAAGCAAAGGTCATGATGACACTCAGAGCCCATCGCGATGAACACCTCAAGGAGCTTCTTGGTATGACACTCGATAAGATCAAAACAATATTGTCCAATACAGGACTTAAAGCAGAAAGCCAGCTTGTTGAGCCATTCCCGGCAACTGTGAATAACGAGGGTATGAGAGAGCGATTTATCTCATTGCACAAAGATGAGAAGATTTCATACCTTCAATCTCCTTTCAAGTGGTCTGAAGATTTCGGACATTTTGGTAAAGTCTGCCCCAGCTTCTTTTTCGGAATTGGTGCTGGCAAGGACTCCCCTGCCCTGCACAATCCGGAATACGATTTCCCAGACCATCTTATAGAGCGAGTAGCGCAAACCTATATCAGGATAATCGGAGAGTTCACTTGATCAGCAGTTTCCCAACATCCTACATAGAGATCAGCAAGGGTGCCCTTCAGAACAATCTGGATTTTCTCAGACAGACCCTTGGGGATTCAATCACAATCTCATCAGTTATTAAGGGAAATGCCTATGGTCACGGCACAGAGGTTTACCTCCCCCTGGCAGAGCAATGTGGACAGCGACACTTCTCTGTATTCAGCGCAGAGGAGGCCCTCATAGCACACAGGGTTAAGGGACCGGACACCACAATAATGATAATGGGTATGATCGATGGTTCTGCCATTGACTGGGCTATTGAGAACGATATAGAGTTCTATGTCTTTGATATTGGTCGTCTCAATGAAGCTATATGTAAAGCTGAAGCCATGGAAAAAAGGGCATTGATACACCTTGAGATCGAAACAGGCATGCACAGAACAGGAATCGAATTCTGCGAGCTTCCAAAGGTATCCGTGCTTCTGAATGAACACAAAGATAACGTATCCCTCGAAGGTCTCTGTACGCACTATGCAGGCGCAGAGAGCATAGCCAACTATATTCGTATAAAGCAACAAAGATTGAATTTCATCCGCTCTGTTAAGTGGCTTGGAAAAATGGGCATCAGGGCAAAGAGACATCACACCGCCTGTTCTGCCGCAGCAATGAGCTATCCCAAGACAAGAATGGACATGGCGAGAATAGGGATCATGCAGTATGGCTTCTGGTCTTCAATAGAGACAATGATTCACTATATGAGCACTACTGGACAACATATAGATCCCCTGAAAAGACTGATTACATGGAAAAGCCGAATCATGTCCACAAAGGAGATACCGACCGGAGAATTTGTTGGATATGGAACCGACTACCTTGCAAGGAAGGATATGCGCGTGGGTGCAGTGCCGGTCGGCTATTCGCAGGGTTTTTCGCGCAACCTGAGTCATCAGGGCAAAGTCCTTGTCGATGGTCAATTGACCGATGTAGTCGGTCTTGTAAACATGAATCTCATCCTTGTCGATCTCACTGAGATAGAATGTGCACAAAGGGGTTCTGAGGTTGTCCTTATCGGTCACATGGGTGAAAACGAGATATCTGTTGCCAGCTTCGGGGAGTTCAGCAATCAGCTTAACTATGAACTTCTGACTCGACTTCCCAGATCAATCCCCAGAATTGTTGTAGAATAAAAAACAACTCTGCCTCAAAACCAAAGTGCATTGTATTTGAAGGATTGGTTTTATCAGTCCTGTTTCTACTTGACGACTCACCTAAAATATATAACTTTGTGATTAAATATTTAGGAGGAGAGATGAAACGAATATCAGTCATATTTCTTGCATTTGTCATTGGCTTTTCTGTAATGAATTTCTCTTGTCTTGACCACGGCATAGAGCCGATGGCAACAAAGATTGTTGGCACTGTAGTCTTCACCGGTGAATGGCCGGAACAGACAACATTCAGCGCAGTTGCCCTTGCAACAGAGAGACCACCCGGCGACTCACTTAAGATAGAGCTTCTCAGAGGTTATCAGATCATCGATCATCAAGCAGCACCGGAGACACTCGACTTTGAAATCTATCCTGACGGCGGGGCCGGAGAGTATTGCTGGCTTATAGTGGCTGCCATAGGCAATATGGACAGCATCGATGCCAGAAACATCCTCACAGAGTACACAACCCCGGATAATCCGGACGAAGCAGCCTGTATAGAACTTGCCGATAACATGGTTTTCGATGCAGGTACACTCTTTGTAAATTTTGACGAAGTATACTATCCATAAGGACTGAAATATGAGACTACAGAGATTCCTTTTCGCAGCTTTTGCAGGTCTGCTTTTCGGAAATATTTTCTCCGGAAATATTGTCGACGAAAAAACCGGAAAGCCCTTAGTGGGCGTAAATGTAGTTGTAATTGGAGAAGGTAAAGGGGCATCCTCTGATCTTGACGGTAACTTCTTCGTACCAAACCTGGAAGAGGGAAGTCATAACATTTCGATATCCATGGTCGGCTACAGGTCAGATACAATGACAATTGTTATGCCGGACGAGACTTTCCATAGAATTGCGCTTGCCCAGGATGTGAAGACCTTTCAGCCGGTTGTCGTGACCGCAAACAGACAGAAGCAGAATCTCCAGGAATCTCCTGTTACAGTCACAGTTCTTGAACAGGAGGACATAAAATCACAGGCAATGCAACGCATGGAAGATGTCCTGAAAACAGCACCTGGGATCACAAAGAACAGGGAGTCAATGTCCCTTAGGAATTGCTCAGGCTATACCTACGGAGTCGGCTCAAGGGTTCTTGTGATGGTCGATGGGATACCCCTGCTCACAGGCGACACAGGGCAGCCAAAATGGGATGCCATTGACGCTGGCTCTGTAAAACAGGTTGAGATTGTCAAGAACTCAGGTAGCGCACTATATGGCTCAAATGCCATGGGCGGCGTTATAAACGTTATCACCAAGGACCCCGAAGAGGGAATACATTTTAAGGTAGAGACTGACTTTGGCATCTGGGATGAGCCATACTATGAAGAATGGAGATGGTCGGACAAGACAAGAATGTTCCAGAGATACAGTGTCGGCAATACATATCGGAGAGGTCCGTTATCCACATCGCTGACCTTCACAACCAATTTTGATGATTCCTACAGACAGACCGATCACAGCTACAGAGGCAATCTCCTCGGCAAGCTCAAATATGCCACAAGCGCAAGGACTGACTACCTCGTCCACATGAATGTCGCATATGAAGACAGAGGTCAGTATCTCGACTGGCTCAACACCGAGCATGCCCTCGAGACAGATCCTGACACCTGGGATAATCGCATATGGAATAGAAAGATATCCCTCGCCGGCATACATAATCACAGAAATATCGAAAAGAAATATTTCGTCACAACAAAGGCATATACTTTTGTACACGATTTCGACAGCCAGGAATACGATTCAGAGAACTCATCGGACATGAAGCACAGATGGGCAACAACATCGAAGTCTGGAATTGATGGACAGATCAACTTCGCTAATATGGAGAACCAGAGCCTAACCACAGGCGCGGAGGTTACTGCAGCCACAGTCAACTCGACCCTCTTTGGAGCGCGCTATGGCTATGGTGGAGCAGTTTATGTACAGGATGAACTTTCCCACCTGCACCCCCTTGTTCTCTCCGCCGGCGGAAGATTTGACTTCTTCACTGTCAAGGATGCAAAATCCTACTACCAATTCAATCCCAAAGCAGGACTTGTCTATCATCTGGCGGAAAATATTGCTCTGAGAAGCAGCGTTGGGTCGGGATACAGGGTTCCTACACTTGCCGAGTTATTCACACAAGTAAGGGTTGCCGGACTTGTAGAGATCAGACCTAATCCTGATCTGAATGCAGAGAAATCCTATTCTGCCGAGATAGGTGGAAATATCATCACCCGTTCTGTATCCTTCGATGTTGCACTTTTCTCAAACTGGTACAATGACCTAATTGAGCCAATAGTCGATGAAGGCTCTACTTCACAGGGGCAGTTCAAGAATATCAGAAGTGCAAGGGTAATGGGCACGGAGCTGACAGCCAACTACAACAGAGGCCCTTTTACATTGAATGTCAATTATCTCTATACATCATCGGATGACCTTGATAATGACAAACCTCTGCCCTATCGTCCTGACCATAACTTTACAATAAACGGAAAAATAAGATATTTCAGGGACATTGCTTCTATCAGCGGAGCATGGAGATATAAGAGCAAAAGACTCTATTCCCTTTACCCGGATGCACCATCTGTTCCTGAAAAGGTGCTTGATCTCGGTCATTCCCTCAACTTCGGCAAATACTACTTCAATTTTAAGGTCAACAATGTTCTCCAATATCATTATTCAGAGGCTGAGAAGGGCATAGAAGACATCAGAAACTTCGTTGTCAGTGCAGGTGTGAATTTCTGATATCTAAATAAAAGTCATTTTAACCCCTTTCAGTTGATCTGGAAGGGGTTTTTTCTTGGTTAATTTTTTATGGGGAAATATATTTATTGGACTTTTTGATTTACGGGTGATTCGTGGAGAGCATATCATGTATATGTGAATCAACCGAAAACAAGAGATGGAGCCAGACCCTGCTCCAATAAAAAAAACGGAGAGTAGTCAAACTACTCCACACAATGAGGATATAATATGAAAAAGATACTTATTGTTCTTTTGACATTTGGAATACTCTATGCAGACATCTATTCCGGCAAGGTTACAGATAAACAGACAGGAGAGCCACTTATAAACGCCAATGTTGTTGTCATCGGAGAAGGCAAAGGCGCGTCCTCGGATCTGGACGGCAATTTCTTCATTGCCAATCTCGATCCCGGCTCATACACCCTATCTGTCTCGATGGTCGGCTACAAAAGTGATACTGTTCAGATAAGCATACCAAAGGACAAGTACGGCAACTTCAGCCTCAAGCAGGATGTAAAGACCTTTCAGCCTGTAGTCGTAACAGCCAACAGGCAGAAACAGAACCTTCAGGACTCACCTGTCACAATCACTGTTGTAGAGCAGGACGAGATAAAATCGCAGATAGCCCAGCGTATGGACGATGTCATGCGCAATGCACCGGGTGTTACGATGAACAGGACATCTGTATCATTGCGTAATTGCAGTGGCTTCACATATGGCGTTGGCTCACGTGTCCTTATCATGATCGACGGCATTCCCATGCTCTCAGGCGACACAGGCGAACCAAAGTGGGACGCCATAGATGCAGGCTCTGTAAAGCAGGTGGAGATTGTCAAGAACTCCGGCAGCGCACTCTATGGCTCCAATGCCATGGGCGGTGTGATCAATGTGATAACCCGCGACCCCGAAGAGGGTGTACATTATAATGTCGATGTCGATTTCGGTGTATGGGACGAGCCATATTACCCGGAATGGCGGTGGTCGGACAAGACACGGATCTTCCACAATATCAGCGTTGGCAATACATATAAGAAAGGTCCATTATCCACATACCTCACAGTCACAAGCAAGATGGATGACTCCTATCGCCAGGCTGACGACAGCGAGAGAATCGGGGTTGTGGGTAAGCTCAAATATGCCGACAATGCCAAGACTGACTATATGCTCTATGTGAACTTAGCATATGAGGATCGCGGTCAATATCTCGACTGGCTCAACACAGAGCATGCCCTCGAAACAGACCCCAATACATGGGATGACAGAGTATATTCCAGCAAGCTGTCAATAGCAGGACTTCACAATTACAGGGATATCGAGAAGAAAAAATTCGTAACAACAAAGGCATATACCTTCCTCAATCACTTCGACTCAAAGGAATATGATCAGGAAAATCCATATCGATTATTGAGAAGATTTGCCTCTTCATCAAAATCTGGTCTCGACGGTCAGATCAGCTTCGCAGGCTCTGAGCACAACAGGCTGACAACAGGTGCTGAGCTTTCAGTTGCAACAGTCAACTCCACCATTTTCGATGCACGCTATGGCTTTGGCGGCGCAGCCTATATCCAGGACGAGCTTACACATCTGCACCCCCTTGTTTTCTCCCTCGGCGGTCGCTTCGATTTCTTCACAGTCGAAGAGGCAAAGAACTATTTCCAGTTCAATCCTAAGGCAGGGCTTGTCTATCACCTTGCAGAGAATATCGCCCTCAGAAGCAGCGTTGGCTCGGGCTACCGCGTCCCAACACTCGCAGAGCTTTTCACAGAGCTGAAGGTAGCAGGCCTCGTGGAGATCAGCCCCAATCCCGACCTCGACGCAGAGAAGTCCTATTCTGCCGAGATTGGCGGAAATATCATCACCAGAACAACATCCTTCGATGTTGCCCTATTCTCAAACTGGTACACGGACATGATAGAACCCCTCTTGCAGGAAGGCTCATCCTCACAGGCCAAATTCGAAAACATAACAAAGGCAAGGGTCTCAGGCACAGAGCTGACAGCAACATGGAACAAGTCACCATTCTCTTTGAGCGCAAACTACCTGTACACCCAATCCCACGACATAGACAATGACAGGAAACTCCCCTATCGTCCGGATCACAGCGTCACCTTGAGGGGACAGGTTTCCTATTTCAGGGACATTGCAGCGGTCAATGCATCATGGAGATATAAGAGCGAACGTCTCTATTCCCTCTATCCCGATGCACCATCCGTGCCTGAGAAAGTCCTCGATGTCGGCCATTCGCTGAACTTCGGGAAATACTACTTCAATTTCAAGGTCAACAATGTCTTCCAATATCACTACTCAGAGGCGGAAAAGGGCATTGAGGACATAAGAAATTATGTGGTGAGTGCTGGGTTGAGGCTTTGAGGATCTTGAAAGTATTACCGAATTAATAAGTTCAATAGATATAGTTGTCCTGATAAGACTAAGGATTATTATACCAGACTACGTTAAATTTTCTTTTGGCATACCCCTTATCAATTAAAAATGATTTTCCCTTGCATAAAGAAATTTGACAAAGTATCTTGAATATGTAAGAACTTCCCGAAAGGGGTACTATTAAAAGGGGGAAATATGCGACGTATTCTATCTATGATGCTGCTGATTGCAGTAGTTATTCCGCTGGTCGGAGAGAATCTTCCCCTTGAAGGCAAGAATGTGATCTTTGTGATCGCACCGGAATTCTTCAGGGACGAAGAACTTATCATACCAACCTCAAAACTCAATTCACTCGGTGCGACAACACAGCTTGCCTCAACAACCACAGAAGAGGTCGAAGGCATGATGGGCATGCTCGCCAAACCGGATATGCTCATCGAAGACATAGCGATAGAAGACTTCGATGCAATAGTCATAGTCGGTGGCATTGGCGCTGAAAAGCTATGGGACAATGAAATTCTCCACAATAAGCTGAAGGCCTTCAACAAAGAAAAGAAGCTCATAGGCGCAATCTGCCTTGGTCCGGTTGTTCTTTCAAGGGCAGGGCTGCTGGAAGAGCAGCAGGCAACCTGCTTTCCATCTACCAAAGATGAGCTGACCAAGGGCAAGGCTGTATATGTTGAAAAACCAGTCATAGCCACAAGAAATATTGTGACTGCCAATGGTCCCGACGCAGCAGAAGCCTTTGCAAAAACCTTGTCTCAAATACTGGCCGGTCCACCTAAGACAGAGGTGCATGACTGAAGCCCGCCAGAGGCAGGTCATAATTGGCATACACCACATTTATTTCTACCAAAAGCGAAACACCAGCTGCATCCCCTGTCTTTCCTTTTGACTACTCTACCCCAATATATTAAATTCACTCCATGAATATCGGTGAATTCCAACTTATTGAGAGAATCGGCAGGCTTTTCCCGAACCTCGAAACCAACGACGACACAGCCTTCATACCACAAGCTGATAGCGGTTATCTTGTTCTTACCTGCGATCAGTTCACAGAAGGTGTCCATTTCTTGAGAGATTGGGCAGATCCAATGGATATAGGCTATCGAGCTGTTGCAGCGGCTGTCAGCGACATTTTTGCCGCTGGAGGCACACCCCATTCCATTCTCACAGCCATAGCCGTACCCGATGATATAGATGAGCATTATGTCGAAGCTGTATATAGAGGCATTGCCGAATTCACAGCAAAGTACAATGTCGAGCTTATCGGCGGAAATATCACAAAATCGCCCAAGGGCTTCTCCATAACCACAACAGCAACGGGGTATGCCCATAAACCACTCAGGCGTTCATATGCCCTGGAAGGCGATATTATTGCATTGACAGGAGCAATTGGAAACACTGCCCTCTTTTTAAAACAGATGTTTTCTGGAGAAAGCCCAAAGGACTCAGTGAGACAAAGATGGAACAGACCAGAACTAAGACCAATCGAAAATGCCGATTTCATCCACGCTGCCTGCGACATAACAGATGGACTGGCACAGGATCTGGGACATATTCTCGATGCCTCAGGAGTGGGTTGCGAGATTCACCTTGAAAAAATACCTCTCACATCAGAGGCCCGTGAATATCTCAGCGCAAACCCCGAAGATCTGTCAAGATTTGCACTGTCAAGTGGCGAAGAATACGTGAACATAGTCACATTTTCGCAGGAATATTCTGATCTTTTGGAGACTTCCTTCCATCCTATTGGCAGGATAACAAAGGGCAAAAGACTACTGAAACATAATGGACAGAACATAGCTTGGCCAAAGGGCTTCGACCACCTGGGGGGAGAATGAGAAGGATAATCCTGCTCTCCGTCCTTGTATTCGTTATTGTTCTTGCAGTCGGAGTCTTTTCATATGGATTCTTCTTTGGCAGGCTACGTACAGAGTTCAGAATGGCGAGTCTTTACAGCGAGATCGAATTTGTTAAAACCTATGCCAAGTCCCTCTATGGCAGTCTTGATAATGACATTGTCCCGGCAAATGTCATATTGAGACTCAATCGAGAGTTTCGGGCAGGAAACATATTGTACGCCTTTATTGTAAATGATGAAGGTCGAATCATCCATGGGTCAACGGGTGCAGGATATGAACTAGCCAGAGCTTTTACACAGGAGCTGAAGATCTCGGAGATTCTCGTCAGAACCCAGCAAGGCTCGATGCCCGTAGTCGACATAAGGGCCAGAATTGACGATGAACACTCACTGCAGATAGGCTTCCCTGCACCGGATAAGAATATAGATATACCGCCGACAGTCATCCACAGTATGCTTGTCCTTTTCCTGCCGGGTATAATAGTCTTCGCACTTCTTACTGCACTTGCCATCTTCTTCAGCGTCAGAACCCGAAAGCTTAAAGCAGAGCTCAGAAAGAAGGACAGACTCGCCTATCTCGGTGAGATTTCAGGTGGACTTGCCCATGAGCTGAAGAATCCCCTCAATACGGTCAAGATGAATATTCAGCTCATTCAGGAAGACGACGAGCTGATGGAAAATCAATCTCTGAAGCGCAAAATCGGCAGAATAGACAGGGAGCTGGATCATCTGACTAACTATCTGATGAATTTCCTGAGATTTGCTCGAACCCCGGCAATGAATATGTCCAGATTCGATATCGCTGAAACCGTATCGCAGGTCGTCAAATTCTTTGCCCCCGAGTGCACATCCTCCGGGATCACTATCAAGCCGGATATCAGCAGCAAACCCATTACAATAAGGGCCGATCAAAAGCAGTTGAAACAGCTTCTCCTGAATCTCCTTCTGAACGCAAAACAGGCATCACAGCGGGGAACTTCGATCTATGTCAGCTGCCACGCAAAGGCAGAGAGCGTCCTACTCGTTATAGAAGACGAGGGTACTGGCATCCCCAAGGAGAATGTGGAGAAAATATTCACTCCGTTTTTCACTACCAAAAAAGGGGGGACTGGTATCGGTATGTCTGTTGTCAGACGAATAGTCGAGGATCACGCAGGAAAAATCGCCATAGAATCTGCCATAGGTAAAGGTACAAAAATAGCAATCACACTGCCCATAAATCTCTAATCTTTCCCTTGCCCCTTAAGAGATTTCTTCATAAATTTATATGATATATTCTCCAAGGGCGGGTCTATGGGTTGCCCTTGGAACAATGAACAGCTTTTTGATTCGATTCGAGCGAATCCGCATATTGTGTGAACCCTCAGGTGGGTGGAAAGGTTATAATGTCTTACCTCGTACTGGCAAGGAAATGGAGACCGCAGACCTTCGGGGATGTTCTTTCGCAGAACATCATAACCCAGACACTGCGCAATGCCATCGAACAAAACAGGATTTCCCATGCATATCTCTTTTCAGGTCCAAGGGGTGTCGGGAAGACCACAACAGCACGTCTCCTCGCCAAATCGATGAACTGTCGTTCATACGACGAACCTACACCAACTCCCTGCAATGAGTGCACTTCATGCATAGAAATAGCCGAATCGCGCTCGCCGGATGTCCTCGAAATAGATGGTGCATCAAATCGATCTGTGGATGACATTCAGCCCCTCAGAGAAAGGGTGCAATATGCCCCACAGGGTCGTTTCCTCATCGTTATTATTGACGAGGTCCATATGCTCACCAATCATGCATTTAATGCCCTTCTGAAAACGCTGGAA
>NPIE01030355.1_pt1 | contig 10669 bp, 14 predicted proteins | sample 8637661 | NCBI WGS metagenome assembly NPIE01 (sample SAMN07420842, study PRJNA396082) | bioreactor metagenome | isolation source: sample BA12 brine-fed electro-methanogenic bioreactor BA | place: Japan: Kochi | collected 2016-12-09 | reverse complement strand
GGCAACAATGATTAAAACTTGCGTACTGTTCATAATATCGGATAGTATACTTACTACTCTAACTAGTCATCAGCATACAAACTCATACATAAATGTTCAAGCTCAAATTTAAAACCATTCTCATTATAATTTTCGTATTCATCATTGGCCTTGGCGGAGGTCTAGTTTTAGCCAACAAACAAGAGGCTATTCCTCTGCTAAATAAAATTATTCCCCAAAGTGAGGAAGAAGAGTCTAATCGCTATCTAGCTTTTTTAAAAGATGTTAGAAAAACCATTCTTGAGAACTACTGGGACACCATCAACGAGGAGCAGTTCACCCTGCTGCATATACGAGCTATTGAACAGTTAACCGCTCAGCCCATGGGAGATCGCATCAAAACGTATGATGAACTGGATGCAGAGCTGCTAACCATTATTGAGCAGTATCCTGACGATGAAATTCGAGAGGAGTTTGTCACTCAACTCGCTGATATGGTGCTAGCAAATCTAGAACCCTTTGGCCGCAGCCGACTATACTCAACTCAACTGGAGCAAGAGTTGGTAGAAAGAGTAAGCAATATTGATCCAGAGGCCGATCATTACCAAGCTTTGGAAGTTGACGAAGGAGCTTCAGATGAAGAAATTGAGCAAGCTTACCAGCAGCAAAAAGAACAACTAGAGGCTGATGACAGCCCAGAAGCACAAGAAAAGCTAACTCAAGTAGAAGCAGCTCATCAAACCTTGGCCGACCCAGTGACTCGTGAACGATACGATGTGGCTGGAGTCAATCCAACCATGGAGTGGCGCCTGCTTTCCCCTCAGATATTTTATTTGAGAATAAAACAGTTTTCTCCCACCACTGTACAAGAGTTGCTGGAGGTAACAGAGAAAGTTGATGATCAAAATGACGAACTCGACACCCTTATCTTAGATTTGCGAGGTAACTTTGGCGGCGCTATTGACAGCCTCCCCTACTTTTTAGGTCCATTTATCGGTAATAACCAGTACGCTTATCAATTTTTGCAGCAAGAAAAAACTACCGACTACAAAACTAGAACCGGTTGGTTGCCTACTTTGGTCAGATATAAAAAGATGGTGGTGTTGATTGACGACAAAGTTCAGTCAAGTGCTGAAGTGATGGCCGACGTCATTAAACGTTATAATGTTGGTATTCTGGTAGGAACAAACACCATGGGCTGGGGAACTGTTGAAAGAGTTTTCCCTCTGGAAAAACAGCTAAATGATAAGGAAGAGTACTCAGTTTTTCTCGTTCACCATCTTACTCTGCGTAGCGACGGCGCTCCCATTGAAGGCAATGGTGTCGAGCCAATGGTTAACATCAGTCAGCCAAACTGGCAACGAGAGCTATATCGCTACTTCAGTGATCAGGAGCTAGTCGACGCCGTTGAGTCCCTCATTTCTACCTAAAATTGAATCTAAAGCTATCACCTACTATAATGATTTTTAGTATATAAGTAATTACTACCAATTATTTAAATGCATAATATGAAAAAAATAACAACCATTCTTTTAACTGCAACTGCTTTTCTGCTTATGGCTAGCGCTGTGACCGCTCAACCGATGATTGAGCCTGTTGAAGATGAGAGTTTGCCTCCTTCTCCAGCGCAAGCAAGAGATCAAGTTGGAAGACCTGATAATATGCCCGATGCTCAAAATCCAAACCAAGGAGATGAAGCCAGAATTCAAATTCAACAGACTAATGAAATCCAAAATGGAGCTCAGGAAGGCCAACTCTTAAGAGAGCAAGCTCTAAACAGAGTCGCTCAAGTTCATGCCAGAAGAGTTCAGAGGAGATTTAATTTTTATAATCAACGCCTCAGCATCATTGCCAATAAACTGCAAAGCAGACTGCAAGCTTTAGCAGCTGAAGGTCAAGATGTTTCAGCAGCCCAAGAGAAGCTAGAGGAGGCTTTGCAAATGATTGAGATAGGAATGGCTCAAGCTCAAGAGGCTACCGATCAACTAAATGAGGTAGATCTTGAGCAATTTCCAGAACAGCGCCAGAGCGCCTTGCAAGCAAGAGAGCAAATTCAAGAAGCAAGAACCAACTTTTTGACTGCTGTAGAGTTGATGAGGGAAGCGGTGCAAGCAGCCATCACAGCTAGCTTTGATGCTGTTGAGTAAATTACAAAGCAAATCGTATCATCATCAATTAAAAACAATCATCAACTAGCAAATAACTAAATATGAAAAAAAATGCTTTATTTTTACTAGTGTTGGCAGCGCTGCTGGTAACAGCTCTAGGGGCTCTCTACTATCAATACCAACAAGGGGAGCTTTCATTGGAAACCCAAGAAGTAATTGAGGAGCCCCCCATAGTAGATCAAGAGCCAGCTCCAGTTCAAGAAGAAGTAGCAGAAGAAACCGACTCCGAACTAGAAGCCGTGCCTCCATTGAGCATTGATGACAGTCTTGAAACTATTCAACAAGAACTAGAGGAAACCGTCATTCTAGAAGAAGATCTGTCTGACTTGTAAAACAGGTTGTTGGCTTACTTTTTGCTGAAAATTGCCTGCCAGATTAATTTAGCTGCATTGACCGAAACTCCGGCATCAGGGTTGTGGATTTTTACAATTCCCGGAGCTGAGTTAACCTCTAATATCCAACCCTTCCCCTCTTGATCGACTATAAAGTCAACCCCAGCCCAGTTTAATTGAAAGAGGGCCGCAACCTCCAGCGACATTTTTATTAAAGTTTCATTCCACTGGTTTTTTTCTAAGCCTGTATAAAAAAGCTTCCAAGGTTGATCTGAAGTTGGTTTGAGTTCTTTTTTTTGAACAGCAATTACTTCATCGTTCAACACCAAATAACGATGTTCAGAGCCCTCAATATATTTCTCAAAAAAAGTCATTTCCATAGAGCAGTTTTTAAGATCCTCTTTAGACGCAATCAATTTTACATTTTGCGACTGCTGACCCAAAAGAGGTTTGCAGATAATTGGCTGATGTTCGTCAAAAAAAATTGCCAATTCCTCCAGAGAAGCAGGCAGGATGTAAGGAATATTTTCAAAACCATTCTCTTCCAAAATCAACCTAGCGAAATGTTTATTTTTAACCAAAACTCGAGAAAGTTCACCATTTAAATTGAGATTTGTATGAAAGAAGTATTGTCTCTTAGCTGTTGCTTGTGATGGGGCAATCACAGAAAACAGGCCGTAGTCAGTTTCCCATTGAGGTTGCAAGCCCATCAGTTTAGCCTGATCAAAAAGAAGCTGTGAGCTTTGCAAAATTGAGCTGTTTTTCATAAGCATTTTTTTGTATTCCGAAGGTCAATCCCTCCTCCGCCCTTTTCCCAAGGTGCGCTTTTAAGTAGAGGGCCGTACATATCATCCTCCAACTCTATCTTTAAGAAATCCAGTTCTTCTTGGGTTGGCACTCGGTCTTGAAACTCTATTTGGCGAATATCTTCAACCAGTCCAAGCGGAGTTTGTTCTGCCACCTCTCCCATCTCTAAGGCTGCCATGCTAGCCATAGCCTCGGCCACATTCAGTTGCACAAAGTGAATCGGTCTGCCAAACAAATCTTCTTGATCTCGATAATCATAAAGCTGCTTAAAGCCACAGTGAGCCAAACAAGTCCCTACCACTCCCCAGCGCAGCGGCCAAGTGCGACTGTCAGAAACAATCACTCCAATGTTGTGAACCTGATAATGCTGCCTAACAAACTGCCAAATTCTATTGACCTCTGCCTGCAAATTGTTGGGCCAAAGAACATATTTGCCATTGGCATTTGACTCATCAATCCCCGCATTGACCGTTAGATGGTGATTTTTGACCGTTAAGATCAAGTCATACTGAGACATGCTGCTGGGCAGATATCTATCAGCCTCTTGCATTGCTAAATCAAGTTTTTCTTGCCTAGTTCCTGTTTGAATTGGCAGCAACCTTCCCTGAGAGTAACTGATGATTTTTGAAGCAATCACCAAGACCGAATTTTCAGGTAGATCCGAGATTGAGGAGGCAATAATATGCAAGAGATCGTCATATTCTTTAACAATCGGGGTTTTAATGGCGGTGATTATCATGGTAGAGTTGGCTTGTTGATAGTTTTGGATGCTTTAATATAATTTTTTTAAAGTAACTGCGATTATACTCTACTCTATGCCGCCAAAAATTAGCCACGACCTACTTAATCATATTCTGCAGAAGTATGGCCTTGATCTTGCCAACTGGAAGATCAACCAACCTGAGTCTGGTTACCGCAACACTGTCATCTCGCTAACTCCTCATAACAATCAAGTGAACGATCAGAAAATAGCGCTTATCATTTACAAAAATGATAAAAATATTCTGAAAAAGATTAAACTGGCCAATTTTGTTTGCAATCAATTAGCAACGATGGGCTGGCCAACCCGCCAAACAATTGGGGAAAAAACGTCGGCCATCGTCAAAATTAAAAGCGACAGTCAGGCTCGTTATTGCTGTCTTTACAATTACCTTCACGGAGAGACAATTAGCTGGGAATCTTACTCTCAAAAACACATTAAACTACTAGGACAGGTTTTGGGTTTTCTACATAAAGATTTGGTGAAGATTGGTGTAAACTCGCCTTTTTTAGCTGATGATGTTTTGTTGATTTTAGAGGAGAAGATTGAGGAAATGTACAACTATTTTTCTGATAATGGAGTGAGAAGCGCTCTCGAACAAAAACTGAAACTTCAAGTTAATATAGATTGCCGCAGACAGTTTTTGCCGCTGATTAAGCAGCTAAAAAAAATCGAGTTCCAGCAGCTACTTCACATGGATTTTGTACGTGGCAATCTTCTGTTTTGTAAGCAGAATAACTGCCAATTTGTACAAGATTCTAGATTAATTTTTGATAATAATAAAAAGAGCAATCAACAGTTGGTCATCTGCGGCATTCTTGATTTTGAAAAGGTTGCCTATGGTCCCAGAGAAGTTGAGCTTGCCCGCACTCTAGCTTTTTTATTAGTCGACTGTAAATATAAACTAACTAATAAAATTGTTAAGTATTTTTTACATTCTGGATATATCAAAAGAGGCGAGCAGCGCAACCTTGAACTGGATATCATATTTCGCCTGGTGCATTACTATTTATTTCAGGATTTTTACCACTTTTTGTTGCATAACCCTTATGAATCTCTGCCTCAAAATGAGCATTTTAGGAGAACTCTCAAGCTGTTGCTGATACAAAACAACCCTCTGTTGATTTTACAAAGGCAAAACTGATATAAATAGAATAGTTACTTGCCAATTTCTTTTTTTAGATAAGTGTCTGCCCGCACTTAGCGGGTGTTTTTTGGTTATTATGCTTTAGATTTATCAATATCTATAGAGAAAGTATTTTTTTATGAGATTTTCTTGGAAACAAAGATTAATTTTGCCTGATAAGATTGAGGAGGTTGGAGAAAAGATCCGGGCTAAAAACAAAAGCATCGTTTACACAGCTGGAGCCTGGGACATGCTCCATGTGGGCCAAGTGCGCTATCTTTCTGAAGCCAAGAAGCTGGCTGACATCTTAATCGCAGGCATCAGCAGTAATCAAACAGTCAGTACCCTGAAAGGCCCCAATCGGCCTATTCTGGACGAAAAGATTAGAGCCGAGATGCTCTCCTACATCCGCTTTGTTGATCTCATCACCATCGTCCCCACTCTAAGCAATCAACCCACACTCAAACAGTTAAAACCTGACTTTTACGTCACCGTTAAAGAAGACTGGAACAACGGTTATCAAGAATCACCCGAATACAAAACCGTTGTCAGCAATGGCGGACAGGTTAAGCTGGTTGACCGACAGTCCCCCTTTATCTCAACCACCCAGATTTTAAAGAAAAGTGCCTCTGCTCAACTAAATGAAGTGCTTAAAGATTTCATGAGCAAAGAAAAGCGACCTTTGGGTGACAAATCACGCTAAATTTTACAAAAAGATGAAACAAGATCTAGCACAGCAACGCAAAAAGAATGCCAGAGTTAGCGGCGAGTATGAGCAAATTTGGCAGAACACCGGTAAATGCGTTTTTTGCGATCTAAAAGAAAAATACACTCTTCTAGAAGAAAACGAGATTGTTTTAACCATCAATCTTTATCCCTATGCCGACGGCCAGCTAATGGCCATTCCCCGTCAACACATCAAGTCGCCGAAAGAACTTTCCAGCAAACAGTGGGACACTATCCGCAAGTTTTCTTATTTGGCCAAGAAAATCATCAAAAAAGTTCATCAATGCAAAGGAATGTGGACCCTAATTCGCGAAGGTGGCGAAGAGGCGCAGATGAGCGTTAGCGATCACCTGCACGTTCAGTTCATTCCCTTTGCCGATCCAGACCTTTGTCAGTGGAATTATCAGAAACTTAAGTACACTCCTCTGGAAAATGCTGAGCTATATAAGAAGCAAACAACTTATATCAAGAAACTGCTCGAGCGCTATCAGCAAAAGTATGCGGATGAAGGAGGTGCCCAATGAAAAGTAGAGGCACTTCTGAAGTAAGGTGGAGTGAAGACGAGATTTCGTCGGATGATAAGGTTCTTGTTTTAGGTGCGCGTCAGATTTCCTCAAAAAGAGTAACACAGCTAACTACCCAACTGCTAAAGAATACTGGTAAAGGGGTGGTTTGGGGATGTCTTGAGGAGGATTACATTGCCGGACTGGAGAACTCTGCTCAATTCAAAAGCTTGAGCGTAGACGAGCTTCAGTTAGGACTGACTGCGATTACTGAAGCCAAAGACAGGGTGCAAATTCTGCACTATTCTCAAGTTGCAGCCCCCGATATCATCGGGCAAGGCGGATGGTCAGCCGTGATCGGAGTTAATGGTTCTTGGCATCGCGCTTTTCACTATCGAGATGAATATAAACAATTACAAAAAAAGCGCATTCCCCATAAATTGGTGAGTGCTTTTGTGGATGAAGCGGAGGCAAGAGAGTATGAAAAAAAGATTATTGATGCCCAACCACCGCTCTCTTTGTCTCAGAGTCAGGAGGCCGACGAGAAGCAGTTCTTCCAGGTAGTAGAGGAGGTTTCTCGCCGGTCTTTTGATCACACTTGGCAGACGGGCGCCGTGCTGGCCAAAAATGGCAAGTTCTTGCTCGCCGCCCACAATCAAGTCGTTCCGTTTGAGACATTTGCTCTGCTGCGCGGCGCCAGCAAAGAGAAGCACCTCACTCCACCACAAGACTTGAACCACTTTGATACCAATCATGCTGAAGTGGAGCTTGTACTTGAAGCAGGGAAACAAAAGATTGATTTGGCCAGCTGCTCTCTTTACATAAATTTAATGCCCTGCCCTATTTGTGCTAGGATGTTGACGAGAGCGGGAATAAAGGAAGTGGTCTACCGTAATGAGCACTCGGGAGGGTATGCCCAAACAATTCTTAATAGATCCAACGTGAGACTTAAAAAAGTTGTTACCTAAAAATACCATAAAAAATAGATCTAAGCTTACTAACCATCTCTTTATTTTCATTGGGTCTCCTGTATGGCCAAAAGCCACCCTCCTCTTTCTCTAAGGGACCGATAAATCTTTGCGCAGGATCTAATATGAATACCTTACCAGCACTATTAACATATCTCACCCAAGCATGTCCACCGATATTTGAAACTGAATTTCTATCAATACTCACTTTTCCATTTAGAAAACCCTCGTTAATGCACTTCTCAAGAAGATAGCCAATCAGTAACGCCTGATGTCGACAAACCCCACCACCAATAAATGCTGATAGATATATTTTCTGATCTGGTAAAAGAGTTTTGACAATCCTATTAACATTCGTACTGTCATATGGCATTAACTCCAGCACTAACTCCCATGCCGCAGGTAGCAAAAATGTTTTTGGATTATTGTCCTCCATGCGTCGAATCAGCTCTTGAAATACTCTCTTTATCGATGGATCCCTAGATTCATCTACTACTATCGCCTCTCTTGCTCCCTCCCCCAAATAAACGCCACCGTTAATTGAGGTATCTCTTGCTATTATTTGCCTACCTTGATAAGAGCCCCGCTCATTATAAGTTCTTGCTAGTCTTTTCTTCATTTTTCTCGTTTTGTTCCAGTCTGAGTTGGCGCTTAATTCTGACATTAATAGGTCCTTAACTAGCAATAACTAATAAGATTATCATGACAAACCGGCTATCTCATCAAGCCAGACTACTTCTCTTCAATCTCCAGCGCCTTTCCCTCAACCAAAGCTACAGAAATCTTATTGTAGGCTGAAGTCAACAACCTCTGCACCGTACTCTGAGAGGTGTCCATTCTCTCAGCACATTCAAGCTGAGATAAATTCTCAACGTTTTTTAAGCGCATTGCCTCAAGTTCCTCATGCGAAAGCCTCACAATTTGTAAACTTCTCAGTGGAACACCGCGCGGCTTAAAAAAAACTGCGCTGGGCCTAAAACAGATTCTTTTTCTGGTGCGTGGTCTGGGCATAAAGTACTTATTTCTTTTTACAAGTTTAACATATTTCGCAGCAGCGGCTGGAAAATCTTTTCCAGCCGCTGCCCGATTTCAGCTCTCAAACGAATGATCCATTATTTTGCTTCATTTTCTAGAGCCTTAATTTCTTCACGAAGTGCCTTCAAATCATTGGATAGCATCTCCTCTTCTTCTTTCATTGCCATTAGTTGGTTTTTGAGAGAGACAAATCCTCCCATTCCAAATCCCATTCCTCGACCCATACCCATACCTCTCCTACCTCGTCCAAAACCCATTCCCCATCCACAGCCATATCCACAATATCCAGCACCTCTACCAGTCATTGGACCTTGTCCTGAAGGTCCAGTTCCGTCAAAATTTGGCATTTTTACCTCCTATAATTACTTGATAACTACTAATAACAAGTTGATACATCTCATTAGTAATTATGAATATATACCCAAAACTATTATCTGTCAACACCCTCATACAATTTGATATACTCATATTTATGATTCAATATCTTCAAGCCCTAGCTCACGTCTATAATAATGGTAAAACCAAGGGCACCCGAGGCATCCACCCCATCAAAAGCACTTTTGGCTATCAGATGCGTTTTGATCTGCGGCGCGGCTTTCCTATTTTAACCACTAAAAAGATGCCGTTTAAGCTGATGACCAATGAACTCCTTTGGTTTATCTCTGGTGACACCAACATCAAGGCTCTGCAAGAAAAAAAGATTCACTATTGGGATGGTTTTGCTGACGAGAATGGCGACTTAGGTCCGGTTTATGGCTATCAATGGCGGAAGTGGCCTGACTACAAAAACGGTCACATCGATCAACTAAAAAATGTGATTGAAGAAATTAAAACCCAACCTGACTCAAAGGCGATGTTGGTTTCTGCCTGGAATCCAGCTCAACTGGACGAGATGCGTCTTCCCCCTTGCCACACCTTCTTTCAGTTTAATGTCACCAAGAACAAGCTGCGAATGCAGCTGTATCAACGCAGCGCTGATGCTTTTTTAGGTCTGCCTTTTAATATTACTCAATACTCTTTGCTGTTGATGATGGTGGCTCAAGTAACAGGACTGGAAGCTCGCGAGTTTGTTCATACCATAGGCGACCTACACATTTATACCAACCACCTAGAAGCAGCCAAAACACAGCTTCAAAGAAAGCCAAAAAAGTTACCGCAGTTGAAGATTAATCCAAAAATCAAGGATATTGATCAATTTACAGTTGATGACTTTGAGCTAGTGGACTACGATCCGCATCCGCATATCAAGGCTGACTTGGTAATTATTTAGCAAGTTATTCTTAAGAAGACTGATAGTCGCCAGTGCGAATGGGCTTCTGCGGTTTTCTTGTTTTTCTTTCTTTTTACCTTTTTCCCCTTTTTTGAGAAGATGGTTAATCTCCTTCTTCAATCAAGCGATTAGCTGCCGTCAGGTGGCTGGAAACATCTTCTGAAGGAAGGTCATCCAAGAGCCCGTTACGGAAATTAATGAGGAATGTTTTTGCTTCGCACACAGTTTATGGCTTTCTCAAGTTGCTACTTCTCTCTGAGACCACTCGCTCTCCGTTTCCAGGCGTATGATTAGAAATTAATATTAATAATAATCAGTGAATCATCATATTCTTTGCAGCAAACAATTGCTCAAACCCAAAACTGAATATCGGCCACGCTCATGATGGCTAATTAAGGAATGGGGTCTTCACCTTAACATTGTTCTAAGTTGCTCCACATTTGACTGGATACAAGCTTTTGCATCTTTTAGTTTTTCAGCTGCCTCATTCTTATAAGCTTCAGTTACATTTCTATGGTTAATTGTTGCCAAAGATAATTGCATTGAAAAGATGCAGCTTGAGATTTCACTCAAAATTTCTAAAATCCCTCGCCCCATCTCATTTGATCGAAGACGCTGCATTTTTTTATCGATGTCCAATAATGATTGATCATCATTCTCATTTAATAATCTCCTTAATTTTCCAGAGCTCAAATCTTGCTTAACTATAAGACTTAATGCAACTAGAAAAGGATCTTGCTCTTCCTTGTTTACCCGCTCCGCATATCTTTCTCTCATATGTCTATATTGGCCTCCCTGCCAATAATTAATAAAGTTGATTATGATAGGTCATTCTTCGCAATCTTATAAACCGCCTCATAGCCCTGAGCCATTTTCTCTAAACTGAACTTTTCCTCAAAATAAATTCTGCACTGTTTTCGATTGATGTTGTTGACGTTCTTTAATGATTCAGCTAGTAAAAATAGATTCTTCTCAAAACACATGTTTTTCTGTGA
>NPIE01023192.1_pt2 | contig 10670 bp, 9 predicted proteins | sample 8637661 | NCBI WGS metagenome assembly NPIE01 (sample SAMN07420842, study PRJNA396082) | bioreactor metagenome | isolation source: sample BA12 brine-fed electro-methanogenic bioreactor BA | place: Japan: Kochi | collected 2016-12-09 | reverse complement strand
AACAGCGCCATGGACGGTTATGCACTGTGCATGGCCGACCTGTCCGGCCAGGGCGCCGAGTTGCCGTTGTCGGCGCGCATTCAGGCCGGGGTCGCCCCCGAACCGCTACAGCCCGGCACGGCCGCGCGCATTTTCACCGGCGCGGTAGTCCCCGATGGCGCCGACACCGTGGTCATGCAGGAACACTGTCATGAAAGGGGCGGTCGGGTCGCGATCGAGAAGCTGCCCGGGCCCGGCGCCAATATCCGCCGGGCTGGCGAGGATATCGGCCGTGATGCCCGGGTGCTCGATGCAGGCATGCGCCTGCAGCCGCAACATCTGGGTCTGCTGGCCTCGATCGGCCTTGCCCGGGTCCCGGTCAAATCCCGGCTGCGCGTGCAGGTGCTTTCGACCGGTGATGAGCTGGTCGAGCCCGGAAAGCCACTCAAACCCGGCCAGATCTACAACAGCAACGACACCGTACTGGCCGGGCTGTTGTCCCGCCTGGGTTGCGAGTTGCTGCCCACTTTGCAAGTTCTCGATACCCCCGAGGCCACGCGCGCCGCCCTTGAAAGTGCCCGCGACCAGGCCGACCTGGTGCTGAGCTCTGGTGGGGTGAGCGTGGGCGAGGCCGATTGCGTCAAACCGACGGTGGAGGCCATGGGCCGGCTGGATCTGTGGAAGATCAACATCAAGCCCGGCAAGCCGGTCGCGTTCGGCGATCTCGGCGGCGTGCCGTTCATTGGTCTGCCCGGCAACCCTGTATCGGTATTCGTCACCTTCTGCCTGTTTGCCGCTCCGGTCATCCGGCGGCTGCAGGGCCGCAATCAACACTTCCCCGTCCCGATAGAACTGCCCGTCGATTTCGAAGTCCCGGCCGGCAAACGCGAGGAATACCCGCGCGTACGCATCCACGAAGGCCGCCTGCAACGCTACCCTCACCAGGGCTCGGGCGTGATGAGCTCGGTCGCCTGGGCCGACGGCCTGGCGAGGATCTCGCCGGAAGCGGCAGTGGCTTCAGGTGATCTGATCGATTACTTTGGCTTCGAGGCTTTGTTGGGATAAATGAAAGGTTTCAGGGTTCAGGGTTCAGGAAAACGGGTTGCGGACTTACAAACCGCAACATCATTCCCTGTACCTTGAGCCTTGAGCCTTGAGCCTTTAACCCCTTGACCCCTTGACCCCTTGACCGGTCTTCCCTGACCCCTGACTTTCCCCATGACCCGAACCGGCTGCAAAGACACTCCTTTCAAACCGCTCAACATTGCCGTGTTGACCGTTTCCGACTCCCGCACGCGCGCAAACGACACCTCCGGCGACACACTGGCCGAGCGGGTGGAATCGGCCGGGCACAAACTGGTCGACCGCAAGCTGCTGCCCGACGACATCTTCCAGTTGCGCGCAGCGGTGTCGGCCTGGATTGCCGATATCAACGTGGAGTGCGTGCTGATCACCGGCGGCACCGGAATCACCGGACGCGACTCCACACCGGAAGCGATCAGGCCACTTCTGGTTCGCGATATTCCTGGCTTCGGCGAGTTGTTTCGCTACTACTCGCTGGAAGAAATCGGCACCTCGACCATCCAGTCCCGCGCCTTTGCAGGTACCGCCAACGCCACCCTGATCTTCGGCCTGCCGGGTTCCACTGGAGCATGCCGCACGGCCTGGGACCGGATCATCGGCCCCCAACTCGATGCGCGTACCGGTCCGTGCAATTTCGTATCGCTGCTTCCCAGATTAAACGAGATCTGATCGGACAATTCTCCGGAATGCTTCGGAAGGTGCCGGCCGTTCTCCAACCGGCAATCCCGATGGGTATACGCTTGACCGTCGCCTGACAGTCACTTGACAGTTGTTGAACTACCCGGTAAAAAGATGCATTAAAGATATAACAAGCACGGGTGCCCATGATGCTGCAATCCATCTCACTGTTGTTGACCCTTCTGCTCGTCATTCCCATCGCAGTCGTTTTTTTGCTGGTCGCCTTTTCGCGTCCGGTAGCAACGGATGCCGGCGCGCTGGCGGCGCGCTCGTATCGTCTGCGTGACCGGAGCTTCTGGATCCTGCTCGCTGTGGTGACACCGGTGCTCCTGTACACCCTGACCCTGATGCCCTACGGGGCTGACGCGGAGGCCAGGGACGTGCAGACGGTCGACGTGACCGGCCACATGTGGTACTGGAAGCTTTCGCAAAATGAATTCCGCGCCGGCGAACCCGTGCAGTTCCGCGTGACCAGCCAGGACGTCAATCACGGCTTCGGCATCTACGACGAAGGCCTGACGCTGTTGGCCCAGACCCAGGCCATGCCGGGCTACACCAATATCCTGGAATACACTTTCCAGCAGCCTGGCGCCTACCGCGTGATGTGTCTGGAATACTGCGGCGTCGCTCACCACGCGATGGTCGCCGAACTCACCGTCACGGAGTAAACAGACATGAGCGATACGACAATGGAACTGACCGTACCGCGCGGTCCTCGCAATGCGGTGCTCGCCTATCTTTCGACCACGGTCGTGGTGTTGCTGCTGATGATGGTCCTTGGACTGCTGATGCGCCTGGAACAGGCGGGCGCGGGTTTTCTGGGGACTGCAATTTTCTACCAGGTCCTGACGGCACACGGTGCCGGAATGGTCGGGATCGCCGCGATCGGCGCCAGTGCTGTCATGTGGTACTTCCTGCGGCGCCATGTCGAGCTCTCCACCGGCGTATTTGTGCTGAATCTCGCACTGTTCCTGCTGGGCGCGGTGTTGATCCTGGGCGGAATCTTCATCGGTGGCTTTGGTGGTGCCTGGACTTTCCTGTACCCGCTACCGCGGATCTCGATGGGACTGTGGTCACAGGCCGCGGCTGCGTCGTTCCTCCTCGGGCTACTGGCGATTGGCGTGGGTTTTTTGTTGCTCTACATCGACATCGCCCGCGCATTCATCACCAAGTATGGCGGGCTTGGCCGCTCACTGGGCTTGCCGCAGTTGTTCGGTCGGGCAGGCGATCCGCCGCCGCCGGCAGTCGTGGCCAGCACCATGGTGCTGATCGTCAACACCCTCGCGATCGTCGCAGGTGCCACGATCCTGATCATGAGCCTGATCAACCTCTACCAGCCCGGCTTCGAGATCGACGCGTTGTGGGCGAAGAATCTGACCTACTTCTTCGGCCACGTGTTCATCAACGCCACCATCTACATGGCAGTGATCGCGGTCTACGAAATCCTGCCACGCTATACGGGTCGTCCGTGGAAGGTCTCGCGGGTGTTCCTGGCGGGTTGGGCAGCCTCCACCGTGATGGTGCTGATCGTCTACCCGCACCACCTGCTGATGGACTTCGCGCAGCCGGTCTCGCTGCACGTGCTGGGTCAGGTGATTTCCTATACCAGTGGCCTGCCGGTGCTGCTGGTCACTGCCTGGGGAGCGCTGACCAACGTGTACCGTTCCGGCATTCGCTGGGACATCGCCTCCGGCTTCGTCTTCCTCGGCGTGTTCGGCTGGGCTGCCGGCGTGATCCCGGCCATCATCGACGCGACCATCGCCGTCAACTCGGTGATGCACAACACCCTCTGGGTGCCGGGTCACTTCCACTTCTACCTGCTGCTCGGCATGTTGGCGATGGTATTCGGCTTCATGGCCTGGCTGACCCGCTCGCAGGAGCGCGGCGACGGCTTCCTCGACCGGCTCGGATTCTGGACCTTTACCGGGGGTAGCCTGGCGCTGGTCGCCGCATTTCTCTGCAGCGGGGCGGCGAGCGTGCCGCGACGCTTCGCCGTGCACCTGCCCGAGTGGATCGGATACGCACAGTTCGGATCGATCGCCGCAGCACTGGTGACCCTCGGCGCGCTGCTGCTGACGTTGCGCTTCGTCCTTGGTCTGAGGCGGGTAGCCGCCAATGTGGCATAAATTAGCTTATGCCATCGCAATTGTGGCGCTGGGGCTGGGTGGCTTTGCCACGCTTTCGGTAGCAACCGACGGCTTTCGCGCATTCACCGCCGAGGAGGCTCGGCGCCTTGCCGCGCGCGAGAACCCGCAGCCTGTACCCGCAGTGAGGCTGGAGAATGCCCGGGGCGGCGAACTGGATCTCGCGGAACTGGGCGATCGCTATGTAGTGCTGGACTTCATCTACACCGGCTGCTACCACGCCTGCTCGACCCTGGGGCTGAGCTTCGCTCGTATCCAGAAGGCCTTGCCCGAGGAGGTGCTGGGTGAGCGCGTGGCCCTGCTGAGCATCACCTTCGATCCGGAGAATGATGACGCCGAACGCCTGCGAGAGTACGGCGCGCGATTCTCCGCGGATCCTGACGCCTGGTACCTGGCGCGACCGCACAGCCGCGAAGATCTCGATCGCTTGCTGCGGCACTTCCAGGTGGTGGCGATTCCCGACGGCCAGAACTTCGTGCACAACGCCGCCATCTACGTGGTGGAGCCGGATGCCCGGGTCGTCGGCATTCACGATCTTGACGCGGTCGACGAGGTGCTGGCCTGGCTGGAGCCGCGTTGGTGATACAGCGCAACGCCATCTGGGCAGGCGGGGTTCTGCTGCTGGTGCTGGCCATGCCGCCGCTGCGCTCCTGGCTGGAGGCCAGTCTGATCGGTCACATGCTGGTGCAGATCCCGTTGCTGGCGGTCGCGGGGGCGCTGATTGCGCAATCCCTGCCGCAGCGCTGGCGGGCTCTGGCGCGAGGTCTGGACCGGTACGGAGTACTTGGCTTGCTGTTGGCGCTGATTGTGCTGGCTTACTGGCTGCTGCCGCGCAACCTGGATGCTGCACTGCTGGAGCCCGCTGCCGGCTGGGCCAAGATTGCCACTGTGGTCGTGCTGGCCGGTATCCCGCTGGGGCTGACGGCGAAGTGCCTGCCGTTGCTGCTGCGTGGAGTGCTGTGGGTCAAGGGTACGGCCATGTTGTTTGTCATGGGCTGGCTCTATCGCGAAGCGCCGGATCGCCTGTGCAACGCCTACCTGCTGGGCGAACAGCAAATGCTGGGCAATCTGATGCTGCTGCTGGGCGCCATCAGCCTGGCCCTGATCCTTGCGCTCCTGTTGCTGGGGCTGCCGCGGGGCAGGGCCCGTGATGCGGGGCTTGCTCCGCGCGAGCGCTGCGAATGTGAACGCCCACCGGGCGATCGAGTTTTGCTGACCATGACGCTGCAGTGAGGTTCTGATTGCACCGGTCTGTCGCGCGGGAACGATTGTGTTGAGCGGGTTCGATGAACGAGTTCGATGAGCAGATCGCACAACGTCTGCAGGCTGTTTGCGCGCGTATCGACGCGGCCTGCGCGCGGGCCGGGCGCAATCCGCAAGAAGTCACGCTGATGTTGGCAACCAAGACCGTGCCGGCCGAACAGCTTGCCGCGGCCGCCCGCGCCGGGTTTGTACTGTTCGGTGAAAATCGGGTCCAGGAGGCCCGGTTCAAGGCAAGAAAGCTGGCTGAAATTGCGCCGGATCTGGCGTTGCAGGTGCGCTGGCACATGATCGGCCACCTGCAGACCAACAAGATCAAGCCCGCGCTGTCCTTTGCCGATACGGTGCAGTCGGTTGATCGGCCGCGTCTGATCGATCGATTGGCTGCCCGGCTTGCAGCCGTGAAACGCTGCATCGGTGTGTATGTCCAGGTCAACACCACCGGCAAAGCGACCCAGTACGGTGTTGACCCGGACAATGCCCGGATGCTGGTCGAGGCGGTCCAGGCCGCACCCAATCTGGCGCTCAAGGGCCTGATGACTATCGGTAATCTGGGAGCGAGCGCCGAGGTGGCGCGGCCCAATTTCGTCGCGCTGCGTCGCCTGCGTGATCGGCTGCGCGCCGACGGTATTCTTCAAGCGGGCCAGGACGGCCTGTCGATGGGGATGTCAAGCGACTTCGAGATTGCGATCGAGGAGGGGGCAACGCTGGTGCGCGTCGGAACAGCCGTTTTCGGCCAACGTCCGACGCCGGATTCCTATTACTGGCCGGAAGGCCCGGCATTATGATGCGCGCGCGCCGTGCCGGAACTCGCCCGGGGTTTTCCCGGTCCAGCGCTTGAACGCACGCTGGAACGCACTTTGTTCCGAAAACCCCAGCAGGAACGAGATCTCGAGTAGCGACAGATCCAGATCGGACAGATAGTCCGTCGCCAGATTCTTGCGCAATTGGTCCACTAATTCGCGAAAACTTGTGCCGCTTTGCTCCAGCAGCATCGACAACTGTTCCTGAGTGATCGAGAGTTCGTGGGCAATCTGTGCAAGCTGCGGCGTGCCGTGATTGGTAAAGGCATCCACGATTGCCTGTCGGACGCGGCTTAACCAGACCGGCTGCTGCTCGCGCGCAAGCCGGTCGAGCAGGCGCGTACAGACCTGGTCCATGCTGCGCAGTACGGTGCGATCGCCCTGGGGAAGTTTGAGCTCCAGCCATTGAGCGGGGAAAAACAGCGCTGTTTCGGGTGCGCTGAATATCAGGTCGCAAGCAAACACACGTTCATATTCGCGCGTATTTTCCGGTGCACAGTGGCGAAACGCTACACGAATCGGGCGCAGATCCGCGCGACCGGAAATCCACCGCGCCAGCGTGATCCAGACCGCCAGATTCATCTCGTCATGGAGTCTGCCCAGCGGCTCCCGGTTGGCCAGGCGACTGCGCCAGAAGCGGGCGCACTCGACCGGCCCGAGCTCAAGTTCATTGCTGCACGCGTTGAGAATGATTCCCGAATATCGGCGCGAGCGTTCAAGTGCCTGACGAACCGTTTGGCAGCTCATCAACGCAAAACCCAGAGCGCCCAGATAGCCGGGCTTGACCGAGGTCCCGACATGCAGGCCGAAATCCGGGTCTCCGGTGACTTTCCGGGACCGCTTGCAAAATGCGGAATACGTCGAGAAAGACAAGCGTGCATCGCTGTCGCTCAACAATTCCGGCGACAGTCCGGATTCTGCCAGCAAGGGATCGGGATTGATGCCCTGCGACACCAGGTAATCCATCACCAGCCGGAACAGTTTGGTGGCAACGGTCGCAGAATTCTTGTCAGGTGCGAAAACTGTGGTCAATGTCGCGCTATTCCGGTCAATACAGGAGCATTCAGGTGATGCTTAAGTATAGCGAAGCCTGAAATCACCATTGTCCCGAGAAAATCATGAGCAAGCTGAAAACCCTGATTTGGCAGCCTTTGTCGACAATCCTGACTGTCCTGATACCGATTCTGATCCTTCAGGCGCCCGAACTGGCGTTTGCCCAGTCTGAATCAGGTGCGGATGAGCCTGCTGATGCGCAGGCCGAGGAGCCGGAAGATTCCGACGCAAGCATGCTGGACCGAATCGTGGTTACGGCCTCAAAGCGCGCCGAAACGCTGGAAGACGTGCCGATTTCGATGACCGTGGTCGATCGTGACATGCTCGAAAAAGGGCGTGGTCGGACCTTGCAGGACATGCAGCAATTGGTGCCGAACTTCTCCATGGACCGCGCCGGTACAGCGGTACTCACGATTCGTGGGGTTGGCGGCGGTGGCCGCAACATCGGCTTCGATCCGCGCGCAGGGGTTTATCTGGACGGCGTCTATATCGGTCAGGCCCAGTCGCTGGGCATGCCGTTGTTCGATATCGAACAGGTCGAGGTCCTGCGTGGCCCGCAGGGCTATCTGTTCGGGCGCAATACGGTTTCCGGCGCGGTCAACATCACCACCCGGGCACCCGTATCAGAGCTCGAGTCCAGTGTTCGGGTGACCGGCGGCAACGACGGCACCTACGAAGGCTACGCGATCGTGTCCGGACCGATCTCCGATCGTGCCCGCGTCAAGGTGGCCGCTTCCTACGAAACCCGTGACGGCTATGCGCGCAACCTGTTCAATGGCGAGGATCTGGACGATCTCGAGCGGACCAGCCTGCGCGCTCAACTGTCGGTGGATCTGACCCAGAGACTGAGCGCAAACCTCTACGTGGATTACACCGATACCGAGGAGGACAACGTCCTCGGCCAGCCGGTCACCGACTTTTTCGACACGCCTTTCGAAAACTCGCTCAATCCCGACGGGCTGCTGCCGCCGCGCAAGGTCGATTTCAACACCACGCCGTTCGTCGATAACGAACTCTACGGGGCCAGCCTGAATCTCGAATATGCCTTCGATGGTGGACACCGGCTGACCAGCATCAGCGCCTATCGCGGCATCGAGCAGCAGCGCCAGAATGATACCGACTACAGCGCAAACGACCTGTTGCGGATCAACTTTGACGATGAATTCGACCAGTTCTCGCAAGAGATTCGTTTTGCGTCGCCGGATTCCGGACGGCTGCGCTATCTGGGCGGTTTGTATTTCCTGCACGAAGACGCCGACACCGACCGGCGCGCGACCATTGGTCAGGATGTTTTAACCCTGGTACCGTTGCCGCCGGGCGCACCGGTGCCATTCGCACCGTTCGGGCCGGCCTTCGGGCTGGCACCCGGCGCGGTCGTGCCGGCCATCGCCAATGTGGAGACCGACAATTTCTCGATTTTCGGCTCGCTGGAGTATGACCTGATCGAGTCGCTGACGCTGAATGTCGGTCTGCGCTACACGCATGAGGAGAAGGATCTTCGCTTCACGCTCGACGGCAGTCAGAGCGGCGGCTTTCAGATCGGCAATCTGGACGACTTCCGTGACGATCGGACCGAAGACAAGATTGATCCCAGCGTGAGCCTGACCTGGGCAGTGACCGACCAGGCCAATATCTACGCCAAGTATGCCCGGGGCTTCAAGAGCGGCGGCTGGAATATCGACTTTCTGAATGTGGGTCAGATTGCAACCGGCTTCGATTTCGACTCCGAGACCGTTGACAGCTACGAAATTGGCGTCAAGGGTCTGGCGGCCAACGGGCGGATTCGCTATGACCTGGCGGGGTTCTACAACGAATTCGATGACTTTCAGGTGTTCCAGTTTGTTCCGCTGGGTGGCGGTGCGGCGGTCTTGCAATTGCGCAACGCGGCCAAGGTCGAAACGACTGGCATCGATGGGTCCATCACCTGGCTGGCAGCCAGGGGAGTGCGTCTGACCGGAAACTTCGGCTATGTTGATGCCGAATTCGATCGGTTCCCGAATGGCGGTCCGGACGGCGCCGACCTTTCCGGCAACGATGTCCCGGCGCCTGACTTCACCGCGGCGCTGATCGCGGAACTGGACTTTCCGGGCGAGTTGTTCGCGGGTCAATTCAGCCTGTATGCCGAATACAGTTTTCGTGACAGCTACTTCTCCGGGCCAAGCAATGACCCGACCTTCGAGCGCATCGACAGTCGCAACCTGGTCAACACGCGGCTGTCCTATCGCCATCGCGGCGGGCATCTGGGTGCCGGCCTGTGGGTGCGTAACCTGTTCGACGAGAACTTCCTGAATACGCGAGGGCGGGATTTCATCGGTAACCAGTTCGTTCAGTTCGGTGAGCCGCGATCGTATGGCATCGAGCTGCGCTATGACTACTGAGGAGCAGCCCGCGAACATTGCCCGAAGAAATCACTGGAATCTCGGCCCGGTCGAAATTGACTGTATCGCCCATGCCCGGGAGGCTTCGCAATGAATCAGACCAACATCAAGTCTGCCCGACGCTGGCTTGCCGGCGCAGTCCTCGGCGCGCTTGCCGCCGTGGCGACTGCCGAGACAATGGCCGAGACAATAGCCAATGACCCCTGGACGACCATCGCGCCCGGGGGCCAGACGCGCTGTGCCTTTGGTGACCCCTACACGTTTCACGTGCGCCGCGCCAGCGCAGAAAAGATCATGCTGTTCTTCAACGGCGGTGGCGCCTGCTGGTCGGCTGAAACCTGCGATACGCCGGATCGCAACGGCGGGCGATTTGTCTACCGACAAGCGGCTGGAGCGGGCTCAGGGAACGATCCGCGCGAATACGACGGTGCGTTTGCGCTCGACAATCCGGACAATCCTTTCCTGGACTGGTCGCAGGTTTTTGTTTCCTACTGTACCGGCGATATCCACCTGGGCACCCGCGACGAGATCTACACCCGCCAGGACGGCAGCGAATACACCGTTTACCATCGCGGCATGATCAATGCCCAGGCGGCACTGGCCTGGGTGTTCGAAAACTTCGATGCTCCGGAGCGCGTGCTTGTCAGCGGTGCCAGCGCGGGCGCGCTTTCGGCACCGGTGTTTGCCACCCGGGTCGCAGCCCGATGGTCCAGCAGCGATGTAATGCACTGGTCCGGGGGCAGTGGCGGCTACCGGATTCCGGGCGAGGTACAGCAGATGTTGTGGCGTCGCTGGGGCGTCCTGGAGGGCCTGCCCGAGGAGCTTGATGCGGCGGACTACAGCGCCGAATCGCTGCGCATACTCGACTTGTACCGGCTCGCGGTTCAGGCGCAACCACGCATTCGATTTCATATGTACGATACGGCCTACGATGCGGTCCAGGAACAGTTTCACGCCTGGCTGGGCCATCCGGTGGCGCTCCACGACGGCTTGATCGAAAATCGCGAGGAACTGCGTGCCATCCTGCCGCGGCTGCACAGCTATATCGGCGCGGGTGATGTTCACACCTTGCTGCGCTATGCCGATTTCTACCGCCGTCAAACCGCCGGTATTCGTGCACGTGACTGGGTCGCCGCCGCAATTCACGGTGACACGCCACCCGACGTGTACTGCGGCGATGCCGAAGCCTGTCATGGAGCGATTGACGGGACCGAGTAATCCGGAACCGGGCCAGCCGCAGGGTGGGCACATATTTCGGGTAAAGCCAATCCTGATTAGGTATGAGACTCAGC
>NPIE01013704.1_pt2 | contig 10670 bp, 10 predicted proteins | sample 8637661 | NCBI WGS metagenome assembly NPIE01 (sample SAMN07420842, study PRJNA396082) | bioreactor metagenome | isolation source: sample BA12 brine-fed electro-methanogenic bioreactor BA | place: Japan: Kochi | collected 2016-12-09 | reverse complement strand
GCCCAGGCGGGCGAAATCGGCGGAGAGGATGGATGGGGCAATCAGATATGGATTCATCGGGGCTCTCTCGGTGTGGTGAATTATCGGCCTCTGGGCAACCCTGCTAGTCTATCAGTTTGCCGGTGATTTTCGCAGCGGGATAGGTGCATTGGCTCATGGTGTTGAAAGCAATCAGATTACTTTGTCTGTTCTTGATCAGCGGCTGGCTGAACGCCGCTGTGGCCCAGGATGAGGCGAAGGGGGGTGAGGAAGCGGAACCCGCGACCAAGGCTAATCCAGCGTCAAGATCCGGCTTTTCAACGGGTTTGGGCGAATGGGCGCTGGTACGGCGTTACCCGGAGCAGGCTGTTTGGCTCGATCTGGACGACGAAGGCCGGGCGTTGGGGTTGTTCCTGCCCGAATACGTTACGCCGGCAACCGGGGCTTTACTGATACTGGCCGACGAAGGCCAGACGGCCGATGAGGGTGTGCTGGGATCGTTGCGGGTGGCGCTGGCGGAGCGGGGTCTTGCGGTGATGACGGTTGGCCTTGGGCTGCCGCCGGAGGCGATACGGCGACATCGCATGGATGTCATGGCGCCTGGCCTGGATGATGACGCCGGACAGAACCCGGATCAGGGCGGGAATACATCGGATTCGGTCATGATTGATGTGGCTGAGGAACCGCCTTTTGATGACCTGACCGCAGATTTTCGAAATTCGGTTCGTACAATTCTGTCCGCCGGGGTAGCCGTATTGCAGCAGCGTGGCTATGAACGTGTGGGCGTGCTGGGCATGGGCTGGTCTGCCGACTATGTCACGGACTGGGCGGCGGACGCCGCTGCCGTGTCTGCGGTGGTCTGGCTGGCCCCCCGGTTTCCGGCCCGGCAGGCCGTTACCTTGCCCTCGTTGTTGAAGGAGCGAAACGGAGGGCAGGGATGGCCGGTGCTGGATCTGCATGATTCCGCTGGGCCTTCCGGCGCAGAGGGCCGGGCGCGGGCGGCGGCGTTTGCTCGCGCGGATGTGGCCGGTTACGACCGTCAGCCCGTGGCCCTCAATCGACCACTCCGGGCTGAAGATGCGAGGCGGGTTGCCAGCCGGGTCAGTGCCTGGCTGAAAAACCTGTCGGCCAGCGGGGATTAAAGTGCCCGATGTCTCTGGCGAATCAGTTCCCAGGCCTGTTGATAACGTAACAACCGGTCTTTTGCCATCGCCACTTCCGAGGGCGCCAGTTTCTGTTGCGCCAGTTTGTCCGGGTGGCAGGCGGAAACCTGTTTGCGGTAAGCGCGTTTGATGGTCTCCAGCGAATCTCGCCGGGTTACGCCCAGAATCTGGCAAGCCTGCTCGTAGGTCGCCGGCTTTTGCGGCGGCGCGGCAGTGCGAATCCACACTTTGCTGGCGTAGCTTTCGAAAATGTCATCGCTGATGACAACGGGCAACCCCATATGGCTGATGGCGTCTTCGCAGCGGTAGCGCCGGGCCTTGCCGGGCTGGCCCAGGATTTGTGCGCCATGGCACAGGCAGATAGCGGTTTTCAGGGCCGGTGCCGGCCACAGCAGCAAGGCCAGGCGCAGTATCAGGCCCTGGCGCAGGGGCAGATGGTCAGTGTCCTTGCCCTTGCGAAACTGATCGATGGCGTTGCGGCGTTGCCTGGCCGACAGGGCCAGGGCTTTCATCAGGGCTTCGGCATAATGAATGTCCGGTTCCCGGACCCGGCCATCGGCCTTGGCAATGTAACCCAGAAAAAAGAACAGTGGCTTGCGGTACCAGCGCGGCAGGCGCGCGCGCTCCAGCAGGGTGCTGGCCTGATGTCCGCAACTGGACAGTTCCTGCAGCAGTTCCTGGAACGACGACTCCATTCTCGCCGGCAGGGCGGGTGGATTGCTCTGCCTCATGATGTCCGGGCCCTTTCGTGCAGCCACTGGTCCAGGCTCTGCAATCGTTCTGGTGTGCCGACGTCCACCCACTGGCCGTTATGATGCAGGCCGGTGACCCGGTTGCGGGCCATGGCCCTGCGCAGCACCGGGCCAAGTTTGCCGGCGGCATCGTCCAGTTCATCAAACAGGCGCCGGTGCAGCACGCTTATACCGGAGAAGGTGAGTTTTTCGGTCCCGTCAGGGTTCAGAAAGCCGTTGTCCTGAAGATGAAAATCCCCTTCCGGGTGGTGGGGCGGATTCGAAACCATCACCAACAAGGCATCGGCGTTCGCCGGAGGCCGAAGATGGCTGAAATCGAAATCGCTCCAGATGTCACCGTTGACCACCAGGAACCAGTCGTCGCCCGCGTCGGTCAGCAGAGGCAGGGCCCGGATGATGCCGCCGGCGGTTTCCAGCGGTTCACCCTCTGCAGAGTAGCGAATGCTGACACCAAAGGCCTCGCCATCCTCCAGCCGGGCTTCAATCTGTTCCCCCAGCCAGGCATGGTTGATCACAATGTCGCTGAAACCGGCGTCGCGCAGGCGCTCAATATGATGAACGATCAGGGGCTGGCCCCCGGCTGACAGCAACGGCTTGGGGGTGGTCAGGGTCAGCGGGCGCATACGCTCGCCTTTGCCGGCGGCGAGAATCATAGCCTTCATGGTCAGCGAACTCCCGGCTCCGGCAGCGGGCCAATGCGTTGTTCGATGGCCGGAATCACGGTGCTGCAGAGCCACTCGTGAAAATGCCGGAAGGCCGGTTGCCGGGCGCTGGCATCTCGCAGATAACTGACGGTGCGGGGAATGTCAGTCAGGTAGCCGGTCTTGCCGTCGCGAATGGCGAGGCGGGCAAAAATGCCAGCGGCTTTCAGATGGCGCTGCATGCCCATGAGCTCAAACCACTTCGNNGCCCATGAGCTCAAACCACTGCTGGAAAGTATCTGCATCAGCGCGGTGCAAACCGGCCTGCTGGCTGGCGTTACGAAAATGCTCCAGCCAGCTTGCCAGGCGGTCTTCCGGCCAGCGCACGTAGCAGTCTTTAAGCAGGGAGACGGCGTCATAGGTGATGGGGCCGCGTACGGCATCCTGAAAATCGATCACGCCGGGAACCGTCTGGCTATCACGGACCAGAAGATTGCGGGAGTGGTAATCGCGGTGCACGGTGACTTCCGGCTGCGCCAGGGCACTCTCCCGGAGCAGGCCGAAGGCCGTGTCCAGCAGTGCCCGTTCCTGGTTGCCGAGTTCCAGGCCCAGGTGTTTTTCCAGCAGCCAGTCGGGGAATAGCGCCATCTCCCGGTCGAGCAGGGCTTGATCATAGGCGGGTAGTGGATAGTCTGCCGGGTCGTCCAGCCCGGCAATACGCGCCAGTTCGTCCAGCGCGGCCCGATACAGGGTGTCCGCATCGCCCTGTTCCAGGGCCGTTAACATCAGCAGATCGCCCAGGTCTTCCAGTAACAGAAAACCCTGCTCAAGATCCTCGGCGGCAATGGCGGGCACGGCGATATCGTGTTGATGCCAGTGCCGGGCGATGGCCACAAACGGAACGCAGTCTTCGTGCTCTGGTGGGGCATCCATCACAATAAAAGGGACGGGTTGTCCGCCCGGCACGTCTTTCCAGACCCGGAAGTACCGTCGAAAACTGGCGTCGCCGGAAACCGGTGTCGGGCTGGCGGCCGAGAAGCCGGGAATTTGCCTGACCCAGCGGGTCAGCAACTGCAAGCGGTAATCCATGGTCAGATCAGTATTCCTGAATCGGTGGATGATGGCCGGCGCGTTAACCGTGCACTCTCTGCACCGGAGTATAAAGAGGGTAAAACGGAATTGCAGCGGGCTTTCCGTTAACAAGCCTTGAGGGCGCGTGTAAACTAGGTGCCCTTACGCCCAGCCATCATTCAAATGGAACAGGAATTTCGTCAACGTGCCCAGCCATTGCTCTTCCCTGTTGTGCGCCAGGTTCCGGCTTTCAAGCCTGGCCGTCATCGTGGCATTGGCAGCGAGTGGTGTACGTGCCGAGGGGGCGGGTAGCAGCCCCAGCGCCGCTGAGATTGACTGGCGCCCGCGCAGTGAATTGCCGCCAGAGGTGGCCGGTCGGCTGCCGGTATTCTGCGAGGGAGGTTATCTGCCTGGCACGGTTGGCGGCGATGGCGCCGTGGTGCCGGGCGAGGGCATTGAGGGTTCCATGCCACTGGAAGCCAGTGCGCTGAACGCCCGCTATGAACTGGATAGCGAACTCTACCTGCAGGGTGATGTGCGCCTGCGCCAGGGTCCGTTCCAGGCGACCGGCGCGGAGGCACGGTACAACCAGCAGTCCGGCGAATTGCAACTGCAAGGACCGCTGGTCAGCCGGGGTGAAGGCTTTCTGCTGACCGGGCAGGACGCGAACTATTCTACCCAGTCCGGGCAACTGGATATCAACACGGCCACGTTTCTCCTGCACGAGTCGGAACTCAGGGGCGAGGCCTCATCCCTGTCCAGGGTCAGTGAAAGCCAGGTGGTTATCTCCGATGGCATGATCACTACCTGTGGTCCGGGCCAGAACGACTGGTCGATTGTGGCATCGGACATCGAGCTGGATCAGGCGGAAGGTTTTGGTACTGCACGGCACGTGCGGCTGGAAGTGTTGGATGCGCCGGTATTCTACTGGCCTTACATTACCTTCCCGATTGATGACCGCCGCAAGACCGGTTTCCTGTATCCCCAGTTTGGCTCGTCCAGCGCTGGTAGCGGGGCTTATCTGGCCTTGCCGTACTATCTGAATCTGGCACCCCATTATGATGCCACCCTCACACCGCAGTATATCCACGGTCGCGGCCTGTTCACGGAAGTGGAGGGGCGCTACCTCAGTCAGTATGGCGAATCGGTGCTGCAGCTGGGGTATATCGACAATGATTCTGCTTTTCGGGATGAAAATCCGGGTGAAAATGGCGAGCGCTGGGCTCTTGATTTCACCACCCGGGCGGCATTTGGCGGAGGCTGGAGCGGCTACGGCGATTACTCGGTGATTTCAGATGAGGATTATCTGAGCGATCTGAATCGCAGTCTCGAAATAGACCAGGCGACGCATCTTCAGCGTCGGGGTGGTGTTCGTTACTACGGAGCCAATCAGTACTTTGAAACGTACCTGAACGGCTACCAGACCATCCCTGACCGTATTGCCGACGTTGATAAGCCCTATGCCCAGTTGCCGGAAGTGATCTACGGTGGCTCGCTGGAAGCCGGCTGGCTTGAGGCCAGCCTGGAAAGCCAATACACCTGGTTCTACCGGGACAATGAGAACCTTACCGGCCTGGACAAGGCCAACGGCCAGCGGTTACGGGCGATTCCCGAACTGGCGTTGCCCATGAGGGCGCTCTGGGGCTTCAGTCGTCCCTCGGTCAGCCTCGACTACACCCGCTACGAGCTGGATGACTACACCCTGGGTGACGCCGGCTTTGACCGCACCGTGCCGGTGTTCGAGTGGGACAATGGTTTGTACTTTGATCGTCGATCCAGCCTGTTTGACTTACCCTACAACCAGACCCTGGAGCCTCGGCTGTATTACGCCTGGGCCGATGCCGAATCCGATCAGAACTATATCCCGGATTTTGATACCGGCATCCGCAGTTTCCGCTTTGACCAGCTGTTCCGGCGGGACCGGTTTACCGGCGGGGATCGGGTCGGTGACGCCAACCAGTTGACGGTGGCGCTCACCAGTCGTTTCAATGACCTCCTGACCGGGGCGGAGCGGGCTCGGGTGAGTGTTGGTCAGGTGCGCTATTTCGAAGATCGTGAAGTGGATCTGTTTGGCGAGGGCGCATCCGACCGGAGCCGCTCACCGCTGGCGGGCGAGTTGGTGCTGAACCCCATCGACAATCTGGAGCTTCGTTCTTCCCTGCTGTGGGATCACGAAACCCGGAAAACCGAAGAGGGCCGCAGCCAGCTGATTTTCCACTCCGAGGATTATCGTTACCTGGCGACACTCGGACATACCTACAGCCGGCCGGATGAGCTGGAACAAACCGACATTGGAACGGTCTTTCCGGTAACGGACCAGGTCAGTGCCATTGGTCGCTGGGTCTGGGATTCTCAGCTCGACCGAACCGTGGGCACCCTTGCCGGTCTGGAATATAACAACTGCTGCTGGAGTTTTCAGGTGGTGCACCAGAACTACCTGACTGATGACGAAGAACTGGACACCCGCTTGCTGTTCCGGATTGAACTGAAAGGTCTGGGCGGCAGTGGCGGTGCATCCGACAACATCGCGGACGCCATCTACGGCTACGACGAGCGCGAGCGCCGGAGGTTCGGAAACCCGCGCCGTTGAACGAACCTGAATCTGCAGGCCGACCCGGCTGCGATCACGATTTTACAAACCAAGAGGTGATTATGAAGGCGACTGTCCGCCACGGACTGACAATTCTGCTGACACTGGCCATGGTGGGGCTGTCAGTGACTGCTCAGGCCGAACGAAAACTGCTGGACCGTGTGGTTGCGATCGTGGATGACGAGGTGATCCTCCAGAGTGAGCTGGACGCCCGTATCAATACCATTGTCGGTCGTCTGAGCGCGCAGGGCACTGGTCTGCCGCCCCGGGAACTGCTTGAGCAGCGGGTACTGGACCAACTGATTCAGGAATCCCTGCAGCTGCAGATGGCCGACCAGATGGGCATGCGCATCAGCGACAACGAGCTGAACGAGACCCTGGCCAATATTGCCCGCAGCAACGGCATGACCCTGGCCGAATTCGAAGGCCAGCTGGCGGAAGAAGGGGTGACCTATCAGCAGGCCCGGGAGCAGATCCGCAATGAAATGCTGACCAGCCGGGTGCAGCAGCGTCGCGTAGGTAACCGGGTACGCGTTACCGACCGGGAAGTGGAAAACTATCTCCAGGCCCAGCAAGCCAACGGCAGTACCGATGCCGAATATCGTCTGGCCTATATCTTTATCGGAGTTGACGACCCGGCCAGCGAAGCGTCGGTGGATGAGGCCCGGGAGACAGCACAGGCCTTGCGCCAGCAGATTGCCAACGGTCGGGACTTCCGGGAAGTAGCAGTTGCCGAATCCGATGCCAGCAACGCCCTGGAAGGGGGCGACATGGGCTGGCGATCTGAAAGCCAGTTGCCCTCACTGGTCGCACCGGTGGTACCGGATCTGAAAGTTGGTGAGCCTTCGCAGGTGCTGGAAAACAACAGTGGTTTTCATCTGGTGATGGTGATGGATAAGCGCGGCGGTGAGCAGCAGCAATTTATCCAGCAGCACCGGGTCCGGCATATCCTGGTGCGGCCTTCCGAAGCGGTGACTGATGTGCAGGCGGAGCAGCGCATTCGCGAGATCTACCAGCAGTTGCAGGATGGCGCCGACTTTGCCGATCTGGCCCGTGAACGCTCGGACGATCCGGTCTCCGGCTCGGACGGCGGTAATCTGGGCTGGGTAAGCCCTGGCCAGATGGTGCCCGCTTTTGAAGAAGCCATGAATCAGGCGCAGGTGGGCGAATATTTCGGGCCTTTTCGGTCCCAGTTTGGCTGGCACATCCTGCAGGTGGAGGAGCGCCGGCGCCAGGACGTGACCGAACAGAATCGCGAGTCCCAGGCTCGTCAGGCCATCTACATGCGGAAATTCGAGCTGGAATTGCAGAACTGGCTGCGTGAGATTCGGGACGAAGCCTTTGTTGAGTTCAAGGGTGAATATGCCGATATGAACCCGGAGAGCGAGGAAGCAGACCCGTCATGAGCACACCGGTGATCCTGGCACTCACTGCCGGCGAACCGGCCGGTATCGGCCCGGAACTGTGCCTGCAACTGGCAACCGGGAGCCGGGACGCCGGCCTGGTGGTGATTGCCAGCCGCGAACTGCTACGGGACAGGGCCAGCCAGCTCGGACTCCAGGTTGAGCTGCATGACTGGCAACCAGGTGTGGCGGCAGCAACCCGGGCGGGTCATTTGTCGGTACGGCATGTTGAAGGTTGTGGTTCCACGGTGGCCGGCCGGCTTGATCAGGGTAACAGTCAGTACGTGCTGGACACCCTGACCATCGCCGCCCGGGGTTGCCTGAATGGCGATTTCGACGGCATGGTGACTGCACCTGTGCACAAGGGCGTTATCAACGAAGCCGGCATCGTCTTCAGTGGCCACACCGAATTCCTGCAGGAGCTGTGTGGCGTAGAACGGGTGGTGATGATGCTGGCCACGGAAGAACTCCGGGTGGCATTGGTAACCACCCACTTACCCCTGAAAGACGTTTCTGCGGCCATTACACCGGACCGGCTGACTCAGGTGACGCGTATTCTGAACGCGGACCTGAAAGCCTTTTTTGGTATTGATCAGCCGCGCATTCTGGTGGCTGGCCTGAATCCCCACGCCGGTGAAGGGGGCCATCTGGGCCGGGAAGAAATCGAGGTGATTGAGCCGACCCTCGAACAGCTGCGGGCCGAGGGAATTCAACTGACCGGGCCGTTGCCGGCGGACACCCTGTTCACCCCGCACTGGCTCGACAATGCCGATGCGGTATTGGCCATGTATCACGATCAGGGCCTGCCGGTACTGAAATTCCAAGGCTTTGGCCGGGCCGTTAATATCACCCTGGGCTTGCCCATTGTCCGTACCTCGGTTGACCATGGCACTGCCCTGGATCTGGCTGGTACCGGCAAGGCCGATGCCGGCAGCCTGCATACCGCTATCCGTGTGGGCGAGCAGATGGCCCGCTGCCGCAAGGCCGCACGGGCCGGAGAACTGTCATGAGCAACAAACACGGGCACCAGGCCCGTAAACGGTTTGGCCAGAACTTCCTGCATGATCCAGGTGTGATAGAACGCATCGTGCGCGCGATCAATCCCAAGCCGGAAGACTCGATTGTAGAAATCGGCCCCGGTCTGGGGGCTATTACCGAAGAAATCCTTGCCATCAATCCCCGTTTGCAGGTGGTGGAACTGGACCGGGACCTGATTCCGGTGCTGCGCACCAAGTTCTTCAACTACCCGGAATTCCGGATTCACGAGGCCGATGCCCTCAGTTTCGATTTCAGCCAGTTGGTGAGTGACCGGCCTTTGCGCATTGTCGGCAACCTGCCTTACAACATCTCCACCCCGCTGATCTTTCATCTGCTGTCCCAGAGCGGTGCGGTGCAGGACATGCACTTCATGTTGCAGAAGGAGGTGGTGCAGCGGCTGGCGGCGGTACCGGGCGACAACAATTACGGCCGCCTGGGTATCATGGCCCAGTATTTCTGCAAGGTGCAGCCTCTGTTCGAAGTAGGCCCTGGCGCCTTCCGCCCGGCCCCGAAAGTGGACTCCGCCATTGTCCGCCTGGTGCCCCACAAGGAACTGCCGTACCCCGCGAAAGACCTGAAAACGCTGCAGGCAGTGGTACGCACCGCGTTCAATGCCCGCCGAAAAACCCTGCGCAAGGCGCTGGCGGCCATGGTTACCGTAGAACAGCTGCAGTCCCTCGGAATCAACGATGGCCTGCGCCCGGAAAACCTGGGCCTGGCCGACTATGTCAGGATTGCGGATTTGCTGGCAGACACTGGTAAGCTGCAGGCAGATGACAACGAGGTAAGTGATGACTGACTACGCCATCGGCGATATTCAGGGTTGCTACGATCGCCTGCGGGATGTGCTGGCGAAGGTTGATTTTTCGCCGTCCCGTGACCGGCTCTGGGTGGCCGGTGATCTGATTAACCGCGGCCCGTCATCACTGGAAACCCTGCGCTACATCGAAAGCCTGGGCGATGCCGCCGTTGTGGTACTGGGCAACCACGACCTGCATCTGCTGGCGGTCGCGCTTGGCGGCCACAGACCGAAGCGCAAGGATACGTTGCATGACATTCTGGACGCACCGGATCACGACCGGCTGATCCAGTGGCTGCGCCAGCAGCATCTGTGCGTGCACGACGCCGGCCGAAACCTGGTGATGGCCCATGCCGGTCTGCCGCACATCTGGAGTGTGGAGCAGGCCGTGGCCTGTGCCCGGGAAGTGGAAGCCGTGATCCGGAACGACCAGGCGAGCGAATATTTCAGCCAAATGTATGGCAATCAGCCTGAAACCTGGTGTGATACCCTCACCGGTATGGATCGCTGGCGAGTGATTACCAATTATTTTACCCGCATGCGTTTTATTGCCAGCGACGGCCGCCTGGAACTGGCTACCAAAGAGTCGGCCGATCAGGCGCCTGAGGGCTATGCCCCCTGGTTTACCTATCCCCGTCAGGACGATGTAAAAGTGGTGTTTGGCCACTGGGCTGCGCTGGAAGGCAACACCGGCAGCGACCGGTTTATCGGGCTGGACACCGGGTGTGTATGGGGCGGCGCCCTGACCATGATGAATCTCGATACCGGAGAGAAAATCCACTGTGACTGCGGCTGACCCCGGAACCCGGATTGTACGCTGGGCACTTGTCGCCGGCGCCGTCGCCGGCCTGCTGGCCGTTATGGCTGGCGCTTTCGGTGCTCATGGCCTGCGCCATGTGGTATCCGAACGCGGCCTTGAGGTATTCCAGACGGCTGTCAGCTACCAGATGTACCATGCCCTGGCTTTGGTGGCCGCGAGTCTGATGCCGGCGCTTGGCCTGCCGCGAAATCTGTTGACCCTGTCCTGTGGCTTCTGGCTTGCCGGGATGTTGCTGTTCAGTGGCAGTCTCTACCTGCTGGTTCTGACAGGAATCCACTGGCTGGGTCCGGTGACACCGGTGGGCGGCGTCTGCTTTATGGTGGGCTGGGTGTTGCTGATTGTCGCAGCCCTGAAGAAGTAACGGAGGCAATGGTAACCATGTTGGTACAGGTGAATGGCGAGGCGATGGAACTC
>NPIE01019145.1_pt1 | contig 10672 bp, 8 predicted proteins | sample 8637661 | NCBI WGS metagenome assembly NPIE01 (sample SAMN07420842, study PRJNA396082) | bioreactor metagenome | isolation source: sample BA12 brine-fed electro-methanogenic bioreactor BA | place: Japan: Kochi | collected 2016-12-09 | reverse complement strand
GTCGTACTCGTTCATTTGGCAGCCGTGGGTTTTGATGTACAGCTTCTTGGCCATGGGTCTCACGTAGTTTGGTGTGTTGGCGCCGGGGTGGAGTGGGGCGCTGGCAAAAATGGACTGCGTATTATAACGGGGTGCTTAATCTTCAACCACCGTTGTCTCGGTATTCCTCATTTGGCTCTGTGCTATTATTCGCCGCTTATGTGCATGAAGGCTTTTGGGGTGGGCTTTCCAAAAACNNAACCGCTACGAGCACATCCATGTGCGCTTCTCTCAGGCCATCCATGGCCTTAGAAATTTTTGGAAAGCCCACCCCAAAACCCTTCCCAGACACCTGTACTGGATTCTACAAGCTTGATTGTTGGTTTGTGGGAGCCGGAAAATCATCGCTAGCCAATTTACTTATGACTCCCGAACGCCTCGCCCGAATCAAGCAAGTCCTCAACACCCGTCAACCCGACCTGCGGGTGCTGACGGATCAGGTGCACAAACCCAGAAACCTGTCGGCCATTATTCGGTCCTGCGATGCCTTCGGCCTGGCCAATATGCACGTGGTCTGGCCCAAGGAGGGTTTTCGGGCATTTCGTAAGACAGCCGGTGGCAGCTTTCATTGGGTAACAACGCATACCCATCCGACCATGGATAACGCGGTAACGGAGCTGAAGGCCCAGGGGCACAAGCTGTATGCGGCGCAATTGTCAGACCGGGCGGTGGATTTTCGGGAGGTGGATTACACCGTGCCGTGCACGATTATCATGGGTAACGAAGTGGACGGTGTGAACCCGGTGACCGCCGAGCAGGCGGATGAGCATATTGTGATTCCGATGATGGGAATGGTGGAATCGCTGAATGTGTCTTCAGCCTGCTCGATTATCCTTTCCGAAGCCCAGCGTCAGCGGAAGCTGGCGGGGATGTTTGACCAGCGACGGATGCCAGATGAAGAGTACAACCGTCTGCTGTTCTGTTGGTGCCAGCCAACAGTGAAGCGGTACTGTGATGATCGCAACCTGCCGTATCCGCCTATTGATCATGAAACCGGGGAGTTGATCGATGGCGTGGGCTGGATGCAGGAGGTCAGGAAGCTCAGGGCCAATCGCCCCCGGTGGGACGATCAACCGGAGAATGTGGCAGAGGACTGAGTTTTGATCAGTCCTCGCGGGCTTCCAGGTACCGTTGCAGTTGTTCTCGCAGCGCCTTGGGCAGGCGGGTGATGGTGAGGGCATCTTTGTCACGGTCGTAGTACACCGCCTGGTTCACCAGGTCCGAGGAAAAAGACACGCTCATACCTCCACCGGAGCCCGCGATGCGCACCAGTTTTTTGACCTTGCGGTGGTCCGGGTGCAGTACGCCGGTTTCCGGTAGTTCGGCGTTCTGGCTGGCGAATTCCTTGAAGCGCTGGGGTTGGCTTTCGTCCAGGTAATTTGACAGAGCTTCGATTTCCACGGGCTCGCCCAGGGCGTGCTGGTCTTTGCAGAATTCGTAGGCCTTGGCGCGCACTTCGCCGGCTTTTTCCGGTTCGCTGGTTTTGGCGAAGGCTTCCACTGCGTCCAGAAAGGTCATGGTTTCCTTTTCCACGTCCACGCTGTTGGTGAAGGCGCACAGGCGGATGAACAGTTCGCCGGGGTCGCCGGTGCCTCGACCGTGGATCAGGGTCATGTAGTTTTCGCTGCCGTTGGCGTTGCGCCAGTCGTCCAGTTCAATTCGCACGGCCAGGTTCAGGCGCGACAGGCTGAGTACGTCTGTGGCGTCCAGTTTCTGGCTGCCGTCGAAGCGCATGGCGCTGTCGGTTTCCAGGATAAACAGGTACACCACTTCGGCATCGGCCAGGGCGTCGTGTACGATCATCAGGTGGCCGTCGAATTCTTCCTGGCTGCCGGTAAGCAGTTCCTGCCACTGGCCGAAAAGACGGTCGGTCATGGCCGCGAAGGTCTGTTTGTCTTCCAGGTAGTCTTTGAGCCAGGCGCTGAAGGGGCATTCGCCGATGTCATCTGAGAAGCGGCCGTATTTCTTGCCGGGTTTGCTGTTGAACAGGCGCTTCATCTGCTTGTGCAGGGCTTCGTAGTCGCCGCCCGGTTCCTGCAGGGCCTCGCACGCTACGAGGCGGGCAGGTTGGCCCGGCTGGTATTGGCTTGCGAAGGCGGTGCGCAGGTGTTTGATGGCCATGGGTCAGCTCCTGTCAGATTCAGTCGGCTTGGCGGAGCGTGATTGTGCCACGGTTGGCAGAGAAAGAAACCCCGGTCCCGACGTCTTCGTTCGGGCCGGGGTTCTCAATGGGCGGGTATGGAAATCAGATTCGCTTGCTGCGAATCAGTTCCTGGACCAGTGTCGAGACGGCGCCGGGAATGTCAGCTTCGTTCTCTGCGTTGGCACTGGCGTTGGCAATGTCCGAACCCAGGTTCACGGCAATGGCTACCAGCCCGTGAGCGGTCAGCAACTGCGCTACCCGACGGCGTTCGTCTGCGTCGCCCGCATTTTCTTCGGATACCACGACGGCGGTCTTGCCCTGATCGAACAGAGCTCGCTCAACGGCCAGTGCCAGTTCCGGGCCATGTTTGCCGTTACAGGCGATGATGGCCGGTTTCTGGGCCAGGCGTCGTTCGCGTTCCTCGGCGGTGACCGGGTCCAGGGATTCCAGGCCATCGGCCAGGCCAGCGATCATGCCCGCCCCGATGGTTACGTTGGTCAGGCGGTCAATGACGATGAAGCTGCCGGTGGCGTGGTTACGCTGATAGGCGTCAAACGCGACCGGTTGGTTCAGGGTCAGTTCGCACAGGCCGATCTCGTTCAGGGCCAGTTGGCTTGGATTGGCTTGCTGATCCAGAGTGTTTACATCGGTCTGATGGTGGATTTTCTTCACGGTACCGGAAGTAAAGGTGGGGCCCAGCTTGATGTCATACAGCCGGCCGGTTTCCAGCGGTGCGTCGGTCATCCAGACAATGTTGGCATTGAAGCGGTTGTGGACTTCCGGTTCGTCCTCCACTTTCACCAGCATGTCGCCACGGCTGATGTCGATCTCGTCTTCCAGGGTCAGGGTGACCGCCTGGTCGATGTAGGCTTCGTCCAGGTTGCCGTCGAAGGTCACGACTTCCTTTACTTTGCTGGTACGACGTGAGGGCAGGGCCATCACTGCATCGCCAGGGCGAATCACGCCGGAGGCGATGGTGCCGCAGAAGCCGCGGAAATTCAGGTTCGGACGGGTCACGTACTGCACGGGGAAGCGGAAATGCTCCAGGTTCTTGTCACGGGACACCTCCACCGTTTCCAGAATTTCCATCAGCGGCTGGCCGGTAAACCAGGGGGTGTTCTCGCTCTTGTTGACGACGTTGTCTCCATCCAGCGCCGAGATGGGCACAAAACGGATGTCCTTGAGGCCCAGTCTCGTGGCGAAGGCCAGGTAGTCGTCGCGGATTTCATTGAAGCGCTCTTCGCTGAAGTCCACCAGATCCATTTTGTTCACGGCGACCACGATGTGCCGGATGCCCAGCAGCGAAGCAATGTAGGAATGCCGGCGGGTCTGAGTGAGTACGCCGTGGCGGGCATCAATCATCAGGATGGCCAGTTGCGCAGTGGATGCGCCGGTGGCCATGTTGCGGGTGTACTGCTCATGGCCTGGGGTGTCCGCGATGATGAACTTGCGCTTGTCGGTGCTGAAATAACGGTAAGCGACATCAATAGTAATGCCCTGTTCCCGCTCGGCCTGAAGGCCGTCCACCAGCAGTGCCAGGTCCAGTTTTTCGCCGGTGGTGCCCATTTTTGCGCTGTCAGTTTTCAGGCTGGCCATGTGATCTTCATAGATCATCTTGGTGTCATGCAGCAGACGGCCAATCAGCGTGCTCTTGCCGTCATCCACGCTGCCGCAGGTGAGCAGGCGCAGGAGTTCCTTGTTCTCGTGTTGCTTCAGGTAAGCCTGAATATCTTCTGCAATCAGATCAGACTGGTGTGACATGTTAGAAATACCCTTCCCGCTTTTTCTGTTCCATGGAGCCCGCTGAGTCGTGGTCGATCACCCGGCCTTGCCGCTCTGAGCTGGTGGCCAGCAGCATTTCCTGAATGATGTCGGGCAGGGTGTTGGCCTCGGATTCAATGGCGCCGGTCAGCGGATAGCAGCCCAGGGTGCGGAAACGTACCGATTTCATCATCGGCTTTTCACCTTCTTTCAGGGGCATGCGGTCGTCGTCCACCATGATCAGGGTGCCATCGCGCTCTACCACGGGCCGCACGGCTGCGTAATAGAGCGGCACAATGTCGATGTTTTCAAGGTAGATGTATTGCCAGATGTCCAGCTCAGTCCAGTTGGAGAGCGGGAAGACCCGGATGCTTTCGCCCTTGTTGACTTTGCCGTTGTAGATATTCCAGAGCTCCGGGCGCTGGTTCTTCGGGTCCCAGCGGTGGTGTTCGTCACGGAAGGAATATACCCGCTCCTTGGCGCGTGATTTTTCTTCGTCCCGGCGGGCGCCCCCGAAGGCGGCGTCGAACTTGTACTTGTTCAGGGCCTGCTTCAGGGATTGGGTTTTCATGATGTCCGTGTGCTTGGCGCTGCCATGAGTAAAGGGGCCGACGCCTTGCTTCACGCCTTCTTCATTGATGTGCACGATCAGGTCTAGCCCGAACTTCTCCGCTACATTATCCCGGAACGAGATCATGTCCCGGAACTTCCAGGTGGTATCCACGTGAAGCAACGGGAACGGTGGCTTGCCCGGGTAGAAGGCTTTCAGGGCAAGATGCAGCATCACGGCAGAATCTTTACCGATGGAGTAAAGCATGACCGGGTTGTCGAACTCGGCGGCCACTTCCCGAATGATGTGGATGCTTTCGGCTTCCAGCTGTTTGAGATGGGTGAGGTTATATGTGGTCATGTTCATCCGTTGCCATGGAGGGCGAAGTAATGGCTGTAATTTAGATGAACAACTATATCAGAGCAGCTTAGGGTATAAGAAGGAGTGCTGTAAGAATTTCAGGTTCTAATAATATAGCCTTCGCCGGTGTCTGGAGGCGGGTGTAAACGCCAGCGACGTCGCCACTGGCTTCCGTCAGTGAGCTTCGCTGGAGGGATTACGTGCGTCCGAAAGCAATTTGGCAACGTAACGATCGACATAGTCAAAGCCGTTACCTTCGAATTCACAGAACTGGATACCAATCTGGAACTCGTCTCGGGCAATGCGACGCATGTGTACGATGTTCCCATCGGCAAGCACCGTGACCGGCTGGTTGGCAATGACGGGCACCGAAAAACGGGTTTTGACTTCGATCCAGTGGCCGGGGGCCGGTGTTTTCAGGCCCGGAACCAGCTGTTTGACGGTGTCCTGATCACAGGAGAGCATCACGCCTGAGCGGGACAGGTTGGATACCTGGCAGGTAAGGCAGCAGCCATCCGGCTTTTCGATGGTAATGTCGGTTGAAACGTCCACCCGCTGCTGGTTTCGCAGATTGGGTTTGGCGGCAAGAGGTTTCATGTTCACTCTTCTGGCATGTGTGGTTTGAAAAGAAGTTGCCTTTCCCATAAACGCCTTCCAGAAAAACGCATAAACGATTGAAAGTTTAGCTGTTTAAAAAGTGAACAGCAAGAATCCTGTCGGTAATTGTGGCACTTTTACTACAAATTTCTGAACACGGTGTCACAGTTTTAGTCGGTAAGTTGATCTGCGTCAGCGGATTTGTGGTGGCGGAGTAGGTGGTGCTACTGCTGCAGTTCTTCCGGTCGTGAGGTAAAATTGCCCGCTACACTCATCGGGAGCATGGCTCCGGACATCCTGCAGGCTTTTATGACCGAGAAAACGCAAAACGCGCCCCAGAGCGGAAAAGTAGGCTTTATCAGCCTTGGTTGCCCGAAGGCGCTGGTAGATTCTGAACGTATCCTGACCCAGTTGCGCCTGGACGGCTACGATGTGGTGCCCACCTACGACGACGCCGATATTGTGGTGGTGAACACCTGTGGTTTTATAGATGCCGCCAAGCAGGAATCCCTGGACGCCATTGGTGAGGCAATCAGTGAGAATGGCAAGGTCATCGTCACCGGTTGCATGGGGGTTGAGGCCGACCGGATCCGTGAAACCCATCCGGGCGTGCTCGCAGTGTCCGGTCCTCATGCCTACGAAGAAGTGGTCGGCGCCGTCCACCAGTATGTGCCGCCCAGGAAAGAGCATGACCCGTTTGTGGACCTGGTGCCGCCGCAGGGCGTCAAGTTGACGCCCCGCCACTATGCCTACCTGAAAATCTCGGAAGGCTGTAACCACCGTTGCACCTTCTGCATCATTCCCTCAATGCGGGGTGACCTTGTCAGTCGCCCGATTGGCGACGTGATGGACGAGGCCAAACGGTTGGTGGATGCGGGGGTGAAAGAGATTCTGGTGATTTCCCAGGACACCTCCGCCTACGGCGTCGACATCAAATACCGCACCGGTTTCTGGCAGGGGCGCCCGGTAAAGACCAAAATGCAGGCGTTGTGTGAAGCGCTGGGTGAGATGGGCGTGTGGGTTCGGTTGCACTATGTCTATCCCTATCCCCATGTGGACGACATCATTCCGCTGATGGCCGAAGGCAAGATCCTGCCGTACCTGGACATCCCGTTCCAGCACGCCAGTCCTGGAGTACTCAAAGCCATGAAGCGCCCGGCCCATGACAGCAAGACCCTGGAGCGCATCAGGAAGTGGCGGGAAATCTGCCCGGAACTGACTATTCGTTCCACCTTCATCGTGGGTTTCCCGGGGGAAACCGAGGAAGATTTCCAGTACCTGCTGGACTGGCTGGACGAGGCTCAGTTGGATCGAGTCGGCGCCTTCACTTATAGCGCGGTGGAAGGGGCGCCGGCGAACGAGCTCGAAGGTGCGGTCCCCGAGGACGTGAAGGAAGATCGCCTGGCTCGCTTTATGGCCAAACAGGCAGAAATCTCGGCTGCCCGCCTTAAGGCAAAGATTGGCAAGACCATTGATGTGCTGATTGATGAAGTGGACGAGGAGGGTGCGATTGGCAGATCAAAAGCCGACGCGCCTGAGATTGACGGGATGGTCTACCTGAACGACGAAACCGACCTGGTTCCCGGTCAGATCGTTCAGGCCGTGGTTGAGCATGCCGACGAGCATGATCTCTGGGCGGTTCTGGTTTGACCTGATCAATGCGTCGGCGAAGCGGGGCAGCCAATCGGTTGCCCCGCTTGCGTTTGGGGTCAGGCGATTTCGATCAGCACTTCGCCTGGCGTGACCCGATCGCCTTTGGCGACATACACACCTTTCACCGTGCCATCAACACTTGTATGTACCTCGGTTTCCATTTTCATGGCCTCGGTAATCAGCACCGCCTGGCCAGCTTTTACGGTGTCACCTTCCTTAACCAGCACGTCCACCACATTGCCCGGCATGGTCGTGGTGACGTGGCCGGGATCGGTGGCCTGTTTCCGACCGCTGCCGGCGCCGGCTTCGTATTCGTTCAGGGATTCAAACACCACTTCCTGGGGCATGCCGTCCAGAGACAGATAGAGCTTGCGCTTGCCCGGTCCTGAGCCGCCAACACCGGTAACGGCCACTTCGTAGCTTTCGCCGTGTACGTCAATGCGGAACTCGGTGGCGATGGCGGTGCCCAGGCGGTCCCGGCCCTTGTGCTCGGCCGGTAGCAACTCTTCGGGCTTCAGTGTGCCATCCTGCCGTTGTTGCAGATATTCCCGGCCAAGATCCGGAAACATGGCGTAAGTCAGCACGTCTTCCTCGCTGGTGGCCAGGCTGCCAATGTCTTCTCGCAGCTTGTTCAGTTCCGGGCTAAGCAGGTCTGCGGGGCGACCGTCATTGACGGTTTCGTTGCCGATAGCCTTTTTCTGGATTTCGGCGTTCACCTCGGCAGGTGGCTGGCCGTAACCTCCCTGAAGGTAGCGTTTCACTTCGTTGGTGATGGTCTTGTAGCGTTGACCAGCCAGCACGTTATAGACCGCCTGGGTCCCCACAATCTGGGAGGTGGGGGTGACCAGTGGCGGGTAGCCCAGATCCTTGCGCACACGGGGAATCTCGTCGAAGACCTCGCGTATGCGGTCCAGGGCGTTCTGCTCTTTGAGCTGGTTGGCCAGGTTGGACATCATGCCGCCCGGCACCTGATTGATCTGTACCGAAATGTCCTCGCGGGTAAATTCGCTTTCAAACTGGTGGTACTTCTTGCGCACTTCCCGGAAGTAGTCGGCAATCTCGCTTAACAGCTCCAGATTCAGCCCGGTGTCATAGTCCGTGCCCTTCAGGGCGGCCACCTGGGATTCTGTTGCAGGATGGCTGGTGCCGTTGGCAAAGGCGGAAATGGCGGTGTCGATACGGTCTGCGCCGGCTTCCACCGCTTTCAGTTGGCACATGGCGGCCAGGCCGGCGGTGGCGTGGCTATGGATGACCAGAGGCAGATCCACGGACGATTTAATGGCTTTGGTCAACTCGTAGGTGGCGTAAGGAGTTAGCAGCCCGGCCATGTCCTTGATGGCAATGGAGTCGGCGCCCATGGCCTTGAGTTCCTGGGCCTGCTTAACGAAAAGCTCGGGTGTATGCACCGGGCTGGTGGTATAGCAAATGGTACCCTGAGCGTGCTTGCCCGCCTTCTTCACCGCTTTCATGGCGGTTTCCAGATTGCGCAGATCGTTCAGGGCATCAAAGATGCGGAACACATCAATGCCGTTGTCGGCGGCTTTTTGCACGAACGCTTCCACCACATCGTCAGCGTAGTGACGGTAACCCAGCAGGTTCTGCCCCCGCAGCAGCATTTGCAGGCGGGTGTTGGGCAGCGCCTTGCGCAACTGGCGCAGGCGTTCCCAGGGGTCCTCTTTCAGCAAGCGCACGCAGGCGTCGAAAGTGGCGCCGCCCCAGACCTCCAGGGACCAGTAACCCACCTGGTCCAACTTGTCACAGATCGGCAGCATGTCTTCGGTGCGCATGCGGGTCGCAATCAGGGACTGGTGGGCATCACGAAGGATAAGATCGGTAACTTCAATTTTTTTGGCGTTGCTCATATTCAATCCTCCTGTGGATTACCAGCCGGCGTGGGCCGCGATCGTGGCTGCGATGGCCAGCGCAATTTCGCTGGGGTGGCGTTTGGTGGAATAGTTCAACAGCTCCGGATGGCTGGGCACGAAACTGGTGTCAAACACGCCAGCCTGGAAATCCGGATGATCCAGTATTTGCTGGTAATAGTTGGCGGTTGTGGTGATGCCATGCAGGCGCATGTCATCCAGAGCCCGCTTGCCGCGCGCGATAACTTCATCCCAGGTCAGTGCCCAGACCACCAGTTTCAGGCACATGGAGTCGTAGTAGGGCGGAATCTCGTAGCCCGTGTAGATGGCGGTGTCCACTCGAACACCTGGGCCACCGGGGGCGTAGTAGTGGGTAATGCGCCCGAAACTGGGCAAGAAGTCGTTTTTGGGATCTTCGGCGTTGATGCGGAACTGCAGCGCATAGCCCCGGTACGAAATATCCTCCTGCCGGTAGCTGAGCGATTCCCCCGCGGCGACCCGCAACTGTTCCCGGACAATATCCACCCCGGTAATGGCTTCGGTGATGGTGTGCTCCACCTGCACCCGGGTGTTCATCTCCATGAAGTACACCTCGTTGCCCGAGAGTAGAAACTCCACCGTGCCGGCATTCTCGTAGCCCACTGCTTTTGCGGCCTTGACGGCGAGGCTGCCGATGTACTGGCGCTGTTCCGGTGTCAGTTGCGGGCTGGGGGCGATCTCAATCAGTTTCTGGTTACGACGCTGAATGGAACAATCGCGCTCATACAGGTGAATGGCGTTGCCCCGGCTATCCGCTAGAATCTGCACCTCGATATGGCGCGGATTGACGATGCATTTTTCCATGAACACCTCGGCCGAGCCGAAAGCCTTGGTGGCCTCCGAAATCACCCGTGGGTACTGGGTTCTAAGCTCCTCCGGTGTATCGCAACGGCGAATTCCCCGGCCGCCACCGCCGGAGGTGGCCTTCAGCATCACCGGATAGCCAATCTCATTAGCCAGCTTCAGGGCCTCATCCAGATCGGCCAGATTGCCCTCGGAGCCGGGAGTAATGGGCACGCCGGCCGCCCGCATGCTGTCGCGGGCCTGGGTCTTGTCACCCATCTTGTGAATAACGTCGGATTTCGGGCCAATAAAGGTCAGACCCTTTTCTTCGCACAGCTGAGCGAAGCGGGCGTTCTCCGACAGGAAGCCATAACCAGGATGGATGGCATCGCAGCCCACCTCCAGGGCGAGATTGACGATGCGGGCGGGATCCAGGTAGCCGGCAATCGGATCCTCGCCCAGGGAGTAGGCTTCATCAGCGCGCTTGACGTGCAAGCCGTAGCGATCGGGCTCGGTGTAGATCGCCACAGACCGGATCCCGGCCTCGGCGCAGGCCCGCACGATACGCACCGCAATTTCGCCTCGGTTGGCGATCAGTACTTTCTTCAACATGGGCGATTCCTCGTTTCGTCGTCCCGAATGAAGGTGTTAAAAGCCTAACGATGGCAAATGATGAGTTAAAATTGATATTATTTGGGTTATATATAAGTAATGACTTATGAATAGGTGAGGCGGGAGAACTTGTGCCATTAAGTGTCCAGAAACTGGCTAGCCGCCTTACATTTCGGCAGCTGCAGGTGTTCAAGGCCGTTTACGATCTGAAAAGCTACAGCAAGGCCGGTGATCTGCTTGGACTGACCCAGCCCGCCGTATCCAGCCAGATGC
>NPIE01005535.1_pt2 | contig 10681 bp, 9 predicted proteins | sample 8637661 | NCBI WGS metagenome assembly NPIE01 (sample SAMN07420842, study PRJNA396082) | bioreactor metagenome | isolation source: sample BA12 brine-fed electro-methanogenic bioreactor BA | place: Japan: Kochi | collected 2016-12-09 | reverse complement strand
CTCGATCACGCCTCCCTGTCGTCTCGGCTCTCTTCGGCATCATACCGTGACTCACCGGCGCTGTGGGGCTCCGAAGCGGCCTTGCCCGGCGCGTCGGCGCGCCTGCCGAGACCGTCGAGCCAGCGCAGCAGCGTGATGCGCTCGATCACCGCCGAGAACGACACGCGCTCCGACGCGAGATTCGCGACGAGCAGCAGCAGCGCCGCGATGCCGAGCCCTGTCGGGGGGAGCACCAGCGCGTAGAGCCATCCCGCCACCGCCCCGGCGGCATTCGACCCCGCATCGCCGAGCATCGCGCGCTCGCCAAGATCGAACCCCCACACGGCGAGCACCGGCCCGAAGAAGACGAGCGCCAGCGCCACGGTCAGCACCCCCTGGTCCAGCGGCGTGAGCGCCGCGGCGCCGAGCGACGCCAGCTGCGGGTCAATGACGACCCGGATCCCGGCCGGCACGAGCAGAACCGCGGGCAGCACCAGCGCAAGGTAGCCCTTGAGCGCCCGACCCGGCCGCAGGTCCAGCAGGTTCACGAGGTTAGCCGTGAGCGCGATGACGAGCGCGGATCCGAGCCACGTCGCGATGAACGTCCCCCACCCCGCCGAGAGCGGGCCGTCGGCGCTCCATACGCGCCAGCCGGTGGTGCGCGTCAGGCCTGCGATGAGCGACGCCAGACCGATGCCGAGCAACTTGAGCATGCCGGTCGTCAGCCGGCCGCCGAGCAACGCCGAGACATGCCCGGAGAATCCCTTCTCGGCGGACGTGCCGAACACGTCGTCGAACGCGCCGAGCGCGAAGGCGGCGAGGGTGAGCAACGCCGGCACCGAACCCAGCGCGACGCTGAGGTAGCCGCTGTAGAGCAGCTCGCCGGCGCCTCCACCCTCGGGAGCGAGCGCGCGCCACGCGGTGACGGCGGTCGACGCGGTCAGCAGGCCGAGCACCCACACCACCCACACGATGCCGAGCCCGACGGGCAGCGACGCGCCTCGGTAGTTGGCGACGCGGATGGTGGAGCGCTCGAGCGCGGGAACGAGCGCGCGCATCGCGAGTGCGGGAAGCAGCACCCCGCCCAGCAGCGGGGCGCCGAGGGCGATCGCGTAGGCAAGCTCACGTGTCATGACCGGCCTCCTCCATCAGGCCACCCGACGTCTCCGACAGCGCCTCGCCGAGCATGGTGAGCCCGGGGGCGAGCAGCGCGAGGCCCGTGATGGTCACGCCGCTGTCCTCGGTCACCGCCGCGACGATACCGGCGATGAGCCCGGCGGCCACAGCGCTCGCCATCCCCCGGTGACGCCGGGCAGCCCGCCCCGCGGCACCATGGTGGCCCCAGACCGCGCGCGCGACGAGCACCACGAGGGGAAGGACGATGATCGGCAGCGGCGTCGCGATCAGCGTCGTGAGGTTGAGCGCCGTCTTGCTCACCACGATGGCGATGAATGCGCCGACGCCCTCATCGGCCATCGCAGCGACGAGCTGTCCCAGATGCGACGGCTCGCCCGACCCGTAGTCGATCCACGCGAGCGCGCCGAGCGCCGCCGCCACGAACACACCGAGACCCAGGACGACCTTCCACGACACGCGACGCCGCGAGAGGTACGCCCACTGCGCCACGAACGCCACGCTTCCCCACCCGAGGACGCCGACATTGGCGCCGATCATCGGAAGCGCCAGGACGGAGACCGTCGCCGCTCCGGCCATCGCGGGAAGCCACCTCGCCGATGCGGGCCAGCGCTCAGCCGCAGCGCCCACCGCGAGCAGGGCGCCGCCGACCATGAGTCCGGCCGCCTCGTTCCCCAAGCCGTAGAAGCGCGCACCGAACAGCGGCGAGTAGCCGAACAGCCCGATGTGCGACAGGGGCGCGCCGGCCAGGCCGTCCGCGCCGATGAGGAGCACGGTCAGAGCCCCGACGGCGCCGGCCGCCTCGAGGAGACCACACCGCCTCCAGCACGCGACGGCCGCACCGAACATGCCGACGCTCGCGACGCACGCCACCAGCAGGACCTCCGTGCTCGTCTCGGGCCATCGCACGAGCGCCGCCGCGATCCAGGTACCGGCTGGCATGCTGATCGCGGCGAGCATGATCGCCCGCACCGCGGTCATCATCCAGGCGCGCAGCGGTCGCCGCCGACCCCAGGCGAGCAGCGCCGCAGCCCCCAACGCGGCGAGCACCGCGAACGACCCGAACGCGATCTGGAAGTCGAGCTGATGACCGCGCACGGCGAGCAGGCGTCGTTCCTCGGCCAGCATCGTCGCGATCGGATCGTCCGCTCCGCGCGCGACGATGGCGTGCGGGAACTCATCGGGATCTGATCCCGTGAGCAGCAGCGACGCGGTCTGGCTGAGCGCTTCGGGCGTCACGAGGCCCGGGCGTCGTGTCGCGGACGTGTACGCGATGCCCGTCCGCGCGCCATCGACAAGCACGAACGGCGCGAGCCCCTCGCTGGCGTGTACCGGACGCGCCACCACGAGCAAACGACCGACCGTCTTCAGCTCGTCGAGGTACCCCGAGACGCGCGCCGCATCGGTCTCGCTCAGATCGACGATGGCGCCACCATGGTCGCCGAGCGCCTCCAGGATGGGGTCGAACGCGATCTGGTGGTCGGTCCCGGTGCGCGCGCCGAAGACGACCGATCCGACCACCCCGTGTTCGGCAAGGACCTCCAGTGCGGGCTCGTCCCCGGCCGAGACCTCCTGCCACGTGGTGGGCGCGAGGATGACGAGCGTCAGGCCCTGCCGGCCGGTCGGCGAGGTCGCCGCAAACGCGGCGGGCGACACGGAGGCCACGAGCAGCACCACGAGCAACAGCGTCAGGCGGCGCACGGCGCTCCTCTCGGCAGACATGACAGACTCCGACCGCGTCGACGGCGTTCCGATCGGGGATGCGCCCGGACCGGGCGTGACGCGTCGCCCGGGCGCGAGATGCCCGTCGAGAAGTATACCGGATGCCGACAGCCCCGCAGGAGGGCGGTCACCGGCCCGTCGCTTCGCTACACTGAGAGCCGTACACAGCCGAGGAGGAGCTCATCAGCACGCCATCGGTAGCACGATCGACGGCCTCGATGTCGGTCTCGACCGCCATCTCGCGCGTGACCGGGTTCGTCCGCACGTGGGCGATGGCGTTCGCGCTCGGCGTCACCGTGGTGGCCGACTCATACGACATCGCCAACAACCTCCCGAACATGATCTTCGAGCTCCTCGCGGGCGGCGTCCTGTCCTCGGTATTCATCCCGCTCTTCATGGAGCAGCTGCAGAAGCACGGCGACGACGAGGCGTGGCGCTTCGGCAGCTACGTGCTGAACATCATGGTGCTCGGCCTCGGCGTGGTGGCCTTCCTGGCGACCCTGTTCCCGGAGCCTTTCGTGCGCTCTCAGACGCTCACGATCTCCCCCGAGCGTGCTGCGCTCGCCATCCACCTGTTCCGCTTCTTCGCCGTGCAGATCGTCTTCTACGCGGCGGGGCTCGTCTTCACCGGCGTGCTCAACTCCTACCGCCGGTTCCTCGCTCCCGCCATCGCGCCCATCTTCAACAACCTCGTCGTGACGGTGACGCTGCTCGGCTTCTACGTGCCGTTCCGTGACTCCAATCCCGACCTGGCGATCACGGGACTCGCGATCGGCACGACGCTCGGCGTGCTCGTCATGGCGCTCGTCCAGATTCCGAGCCTCGTCAAGCTCGGTGTCCGGTGGACCCCGCGGATCGACTGGCGCCACCCAGGACTCCGGAAGGTCGCCGCCAAGATGGGGCCGACGCTCGTCTATGTGATCACCAACCTCGTGACCATCACGTTCCGCACGAACTTCGCGGTCGCGACGGGACCCGGCGGCCAGGCCGCGCTGCGCTATGCCTGGCAGTTCTACCAGCTTCCCTACGGCATCTTCGCGGTGGCGCTCGCGACCGCGGTCTTCCCTGAACTTGCCGAGCGCGCGAACGCCGAGGACTGGACGGGGTTCCGCGCGATGTTCTCACGCGGGTTCCGAGCGACAGCGGCCCTCATCATCCCCCTTGCCGCGCTCCTCGCCGTTCTCGCAACGCCCGTCATCACGCTCTACCGGGCAGGGCGCTTCACCGCAGCCGACGTCCCGATCGTCGCCGGCGTGCTGACGTGGTGGGCTCTCGGCCTCTTCTTCTTCGCCGGCTACATGTTCGTGCTCAAGACCTTCTACGCCCTCCAAGACACGAAGACGCCCATGTACACCAACATCGGCGCCAGCGTCGTGCAGATCGTGCTCTACGCGATCCTGACGACGGGCATCTGGGGATGGTCAGGCCTCGGGATCAAGGGAATACCCATCGCTGACGGCGTCTTCTTCTTGGGACACCTCGGCGTGTTGTTGCTCATCCTGCACCGCCGTGTCGGATCCTTCGGACTGCGCGATATCGCCTCATCGACGGCCCGCATCATCGTCGCGGCGGGAACCGGTGCGGCAGCGGCATGGGGGATCCTGCACCTCTCCGAGGGGCTTGCATCGCTCCCCCTCGGCTTCCTGCTGCAGTTGCTCGTCGCGGGCGCCGCCGGCCTCCTCGTCGCGTATGGCGTAGCGGCGCTCCTCGGTGTGGACGAGGTCGCCGACATCGTCCGCCGCGTGCGTTCCAGACTGACGCGAGGACGGAAACGGGCGTGAACGTCGTCGCACTGATACCCGCGCGCAACGAGGCCGAGCGCGTGGCCGCGACCGTTCGCGCCGTGTGCTCGATCCCCGCCGTATCCCGCGTCATCGTCATCGACGACGCGTCGACCGACGCCACCGCAGACGAGGCGCGCCGGGCGGGCGCCGAGGTGATCGCCAACCCGCAGCGGCTCGGGAAGGGCGGCGCGCTCGACGCAGGACTCGCAGCCGCGGCGGATGCCGATGCGCTCGTCCTGCTCGACGCCGACCTCGGCGAATCGGCGAGTGAGGCATCCCGCCTGCTCGAGCCCGTGCTCTCCGGCACCGCGGACATGTCGATCGCGACCTTCCCGCCGCCAGAGCGGCCCGCGGGCTTCGGGCTCGTCAAGGGACTCGCCCGTTGGGGGATCCGCGTTCTCGGCCGAGGGATCGAGACTACCGCCCCGCTCTCGGGCCAGCGGGCGCTCGGTCCGCGGGCGTGGCGCGCGGTGACGCCGTTCGCGCTCGGGTACGGTGTCGAGGTCGCGCTTACCGTGCGTGCCGCACGGGCGGGACTGACGGTCGTCGAGATCCCCACGTCCATGACGCATCGCGCGACCGGTCGCGATGCGGCTGGGTTCGCGCACCGCGGACGGCAGTTCCTGCACGTCGCGCGTGCGCTGCTCCGGCTCGCGTTCGAGCGGTAGCGCTACTCGGCGGTCCGCATCTGCGGATAGGGCGCCTCCGCCTCAGGCCGCACGCCGAAGTAACCGCGTGTCTCGCCGGAGAGGATCCACACCAGCGAGACCTCGCCTTGCGGCGTGCCGATGTTGTCCACCGCCGAGTAGCCCAGCTGCGTGGCGGCGGTCACGACACCCGTCTCGCGACCCGACGTCTCGACCGCCACGACCGGGAGCTCGTCGTCAGAGAAGGCGGCCCCGATCGCCACGGCCACCGGGTCGGCGGCGTCGGCCCACGCCGCCATCACGACGATGCCGCGTGTGGGACCAAAGGTCTCGGCGCTCAGACCGACGACCTGCGCCTGCACCAACGCATCGGTGAGCGGCCGCTGTCCGGCCTGCTGCCACTCGCTCGCAAGCGTGTCGGCCACCGCGGCTGACAGCCGGCCGGCGTCATCGGCAACGTCCCCGTCGACGCCCCAGAACGCGAGCGCGTCCAGTACCGCCGTCCGGTTCTCATCGGCCATCGCGGCCAGGCCGAAACCCCGCTGTTCGAGCGTCACGACCACGGGTATGCCGCCGGCCTCCTCGATCGCTGTCACCGTTGCGTTCAACCCGTCTACCCTGCCCGCGTTCGCCAGCACGATGATCGTCTGGCTCGCGAGCCGTTCCTCCACGAGAAGGGGCACGACATCCTGGGCGAACGCTCGGTCGAGCTCCAGTCCTTCGCGAAGGTCGGCGTTGTCCCGACGTAGCTCCTCGAACTGCTTCTGCAGGTCACTGACGAGTTGGGCGCCCTGATCGGTGATGGTGCCCTCCTCGGCCACGACGGTGCCGAGCACGAGCCCCACGGCCAGCGCCAGGAACACGGCGATGAGCGACGCGACATGGTAGCGGAGGTTGAACATCGAACCTTCCCTTCGTCTCAGATGCCCAGTGCCGCGCGGACCCGCAACAGCAACAGCGCGAGGAACAGGCGAGCGGGCGGGGAGATGAGGACCGCGGCGGTGACGACCGACAGGGCGGCGAGCACGAGCAGCACGAGCTGCGAGGGACGGACCGTGGCGCGCCAGAGCTTGTTGACGCCCTTGGCGTCGACAAGCTTGGGTCCGACCTTGAGGCGCACGAGGAACGTCGACGCCATGCCATTGCGTCCCTTGTCGAGGTACTCGACGAGGCTCACGTGGGTTCCGACGGCGACGATGAGGTCCGCGCCTGACTCATGTGCGAGCAACAAGCCGATATCCTCGCTCGTGGCCTGGATGGGCCACGCCTGGCCCGAGAGGCCGAGCGCTGTGATGCGCTCCATCCCCGGGCAGCGACCGTCAGGATACGCGTGCACGACGAGCTCTGCTCCGCTGCTGAGCGCCTTGTCGGACACCGAGTCCATGTCACCCACGATGATGTCCGGCACGAGGCCCGCCTCGAGCAGCGCATCCGCGCCACCGTCCACGCCGATCAGCACCGGTCGCATCTCCTTGATGTAGGGCTTGAGCGCGCGGAGGTCTTCTTTGTAGTCGTAGCCGCGCACGACGACCAGCGCCTGCCGACCGTGGATCACGGTGCGCAGGCGCGGCACCTCTACGCCCTCGGAAAGCAGCGTCTTCTCTCTTTCGAGGAACTCCAAAGTGTTGCGCGCGAAGCTGTCCAGCCGGTCACCCAGACCTTCTCGGGCGGCCTCCATCGCATGCTCGATGCCATCGATCGTGAGGCGGGTACCCCGGGCGACCACCACATCGTCCTTCAGCACATCGCCGCCGACGATGGCTACGCGATCACCCTCCGAGACCGCCTCGAATATGCCCTGCCCAACCTCATCGATGACGCGCACTCCCGCACGCACCAGCAGCAGCGGCCCGACATTCGGGTACGCGCCAGAGATAGATGGCGCGGCGTTCACCACGACCTCGACGCCCGTCTCGAGCAGCGCTTCGGCGCTCACGCGGTCCAGGTCCGCATGATCGACGATCGCGATGTCGTTGCGCCCCAGCCGCTTGACGAGATCCTTCGTCTTCTTGTCGAGCCGGGCGGTGCCCTCGAACCGCATGGACGTCCTTCCCGCATGCGCGCATCATCGCGCACGCCTACCCTCTGACCGGGTCGGGGTCATCACGCGAGTCTACCAGAGCCTCGAATCCCTAGAGAGACACCGTCAGCGAGCCGCAACCTGCGACAAGAGCTCGCGGGCGTGCGCAAGACCGGTCTCGCTGGCGTTGCCCGAGAGCATCCGCGCGATCTCCGCCACGCGCTCCTCGTCTTCGACGTGACGCACCCGCGTGACCGACCGGTCTCCCTCGTGCGTCTTGTGCACCACGACCTGATGGTCCGCGAACGCGGCCACCTGCGCGAGATGCGTGATGACGAGCACCTGCCGATCCGCGGCGAGCGATGAGAGGCGCTCCCCCACCGCAAGCGCCGTGGCTCCGCCGATCCCCGCGTCCACCTCGTCGAAAACGAGCACCGGCACGTCGTCGGCATCCCCGAGGACACCCTTGAGGGCGAGCATCACGCGAGACACCTCGCCGCCGGACGCTATCTTGGCCAGCGGCTTGGGCTCGTCGCCGGCACTCGCGCTGAAGAGGAACTCGATACGCTCGGGACCCTCGGCCGTCCACGACTCGAACGGCAGTTCTTCGCGCCGGACGCGGAAGACAGATCCGGGTAGGGCGAGCTCGGATGCAGCCCGATGCAGAGCGTCCTCGAATCCGCCCAGGGCCGCGCCCCGGACATCGCGCAGCACATCCCCCGCGTCGTGCAACGCCCGCTCGCTCTCGGCCACGCGCTCGCGCGCGGCGTTCAGCCCCTCTTCTCCGGCATCGAGGGCCGCGAGCCGCTCCATGGCCTGGGCTCTGACCCGAACAACGTCTTCGAGAGTCGGTCCGTACTTGCGCTTCAGCGTGTCGAGGACCGCTCGGCGTGCTTCCGCCTCGTCCAGTGCGCGAGGATCGTGCTCGACGCTCTCGGCGTAGGCTCGCAGGCGAGAGCCGACGTCATCCACCGCCGCCGTCACCTGCACGAGCTCATCGTGAAGGACATCGAGCGCGGGGTCGAGCCCGGACGCAGCGGACAGTGCGGCCACCGCAGCCCCGAGCGCCTCCCACGCGCCCTCCTCATCGCGCAACGCCGCGTGCGCGGTCGCGGCGGCGTCCATGAGTCGCTCCGCATGACGCAGACGCGGCAACGCCGCGTCGATCTCATCGTCTTCGCCGACACGTGGAGCGGCGCTCTCGATGTCGTTCAGTTGGAAGCGCAGGAAGTCCGCCTGTCGCTCACGATCAGCGAGCGACTCCTCCAGCTCGGCCAGTGCCGTCCGCGCCTCGGACGCCGCGGCGAACGCCGCCTGGTACTCGGCCAGCGCCCGCTGCGCCTCGGCTCCGATGAAGCGGTCAAGGTAGTCGCGGTGGTTCGACGGATGCAGCAGAGCTTGATGGTCGTGCTGTCCGTGCAGGTCGACGAGAGGGCCGAGCTTCTCGGCCAGCATCCCCACCGTCGCCATCGCTCCGTCCAGCGTGCATCTCGAACGGCCGTCCGCGCTCACGCGGCGCTGCACGATGATCTCGGCTCCGTCGACATCGAAGCGGCCCTCTACGAGCGCCTCGTCGGCGCCGGAGCGCACGAGCGTCGAATCCGCTCGCTCGCCGAGCAGCAGCTTGAGCGCCTCGACCAGCACGGTCTTGCCGGCGCCAGTCTCTCCCGTGAGGGCTGTCATTCCCCGATCGAACCGGAGCCAGACGTCCTCGACGAGCGCCAGGTCCTTGACGTGCAACTCGAGCAGCACGTCAGTCCCCCAGGAAGGAGTCGGCGAGCACGTCGTAGAAGCTTCTCCCGTCCATGCGCAGGAGCCGCACATCGTGGTCGGCGATACCGACCGTGACTCCGTCCAGCATGCGGCGACACGGGACCTGATCGCCGTCGATGGACACGCAGGCATCCGCGCGTGCGGGATTGGGGCACACGACCTCGATGTGGTCCGACGGACCGAGCACGATCGCCCGCGACGTGAGCGTGTGCGGGGCGACGGGCACGAGCACCATCCCGCGCACGTCGGGCGAGACGATCGGCCCACCCGCAGAGAGCGCGTACGCCGTCGAGCCGGTCGCGCTCGCGATGATCACGCCGTCGCAGACCAGCCGCGTCAGGCGTGCGCCGTTCACCCTGATCTCGAGTTCGACCACGCGACTGCCGGCCCCGCGACCGATGAACACCTCGTTCAGCGCACGATACCGCCCGGCATGACGCCCTCCGACCGCCACATCAGCGAAGAGCGTCTGTCGACGTTCGATAGCGACCTCACCCGCAACGGCCGCGGCGAGCGCCTCCTGAAGTTCCTCGCCCTGCGCGCCGGAGAGGAACCCGAGGCGGCCGAGATTGACGCCGAGCACCGGCGTGTCCACGTCGCCGAGAAGATGCACCGTTTTCAGGATGGTCCCATCGCCGCCCAACGCGACGGCAAGCTCCGGCGTACCGATCTCGGTGCGCGCGACGGCGTGCCTGCCAAGACCGCACGCCTCCGCATCGTCCGCAGCGAGCATCGGTTGATAGCCCCGTGAGGCGAGCCACGACGCGACATCGACCGCCGCGCCCGTCGAGCGCGGGTTCGATGGATTCGGTACGAGCAGAACGCGCACGTCTACTCCCCTAACGCTTCATGAGCGGCGGCCACGACGCGCGCGACCGGTACGTCAGTCTCTGTGCCGCCTCTTGCGAACCATGCCCAAAACTCGATATTACCTTCCGGCCCTTTCACTGGCGACCAACCCATCCCCCGGACCGTCCACCCTGCCGAGCGCGCGTGCTGCGCCACTGCTTCGAGCACCGCTTCATGCACGGCGGCATCCCGCACTACCCCCTTCTTACCGACACGACCTTTACCGGCCTCGAACTGCGGCTTAACAAGGGCCAACACCCACCCGTCATCTGAGACCATCGGCAGGAGCACCGGAAGGACCGTGCCGAGGCTGATGAACGATACATCCACCACGGCGGCATCGAACGGCGCACCGAGCTCGACCGGGTCTGCGTGCCGAATGTTCGTGCGCTCGTGCACGCGGACGCGGTCGTCGGTGCGCAGCGCCCAGGCAAGCTGACCGTACCCCACATCGAGCGCGGTGACCTCGGCAGCCCCTCGCTGGAGTAGGCAGTCGGTGAACCCGCCGGTCGATGCACCGACGTCGATGACGCGCAAGCCGGCGGGGTCGATGCCGAACTGGTCGAGGGCCCCCTCAAGCTTCAGACCACCGCGCGAGACGTACCGCCGGCGCTCCGCGACGGCGAGAACGGCATCATCCTCGACCTCTTGGCCGGCCTTGCGGATCGGCACCCCATCGACCGTCACCTCGCCGGCGAGGATCGCGGCTCGAGCCTGCTCTCGCGAGGGAAAGAGGCCGCGCTCAACGAGCACGACGTCGGCTCGACGTCTGC
>NPIE01011943.1_pt1 | contig 10685 bp, 10 predicted proteins | sample 8637661 | NCBI WGS metagenome assembly NPIE01 (sample SAMN07420842, study PRJNA396082) | bioreactor metagenome | isolation source: sample BA12 brine-fed electro-methanogenic bioreactor BA | place: Japan: Kochi | collected 2016-12-09 | reverse complement strand
GCGTCGGCGCCCCTTTTGCGTGTTCCCGCCAGGGGCCTGGTGGTGATTACATCTCCCGAAAGCCTCACCAGGACTTCCGGCGAGGAACCGATCAGGCAAAATCGCCCCAGGTCCAAAAAGAACATGTAAGGCGACGGGTTGGCTCGTTTGAGGGAGCGATAGACAGCAAGGGGAGTAACGTCGGTTTCAGCGGTAAAGCGCTGCGAGAGGACGACCTGGCTGACGTCTCCCGCCTTTATGTGTTCCTTGCCCATTTGAACCATCGAGAGAAAATCATCGCGGGACATGTTGGAACGGATGTTTCCCACGTAGCAGGCCCTTTCCGCCGCATCGGAGGCCACGCGGGGGCACCCCTCGATGAGGGCGGCCTGTTTTTTTAGAACCTCCTGGGTTCTTTCGTAAAGTCCGCAAAGGGCTTTTTCGTTCGAGCCGCCTGGAATACGTACATTTTGTACGGCCAGTATCTTATCTTCCACATGGTCGATGACGATAACGCCGAAAAAACCCATCATCACGGCATCCGGGAAAGGGCTTGGCCGCAGTCTCCTCGATCCTTCTGAATGAAAGAGGTTTTCCCAGTTTTCGACCATCCCATAACCTAAAAACCCGGCCACACCGCCGGGAAAGGGAGGAAGTTCGCCGTAGAGCGGACAATGTCTTGTTCCGACGTATTCTTCGATGCGCCTTTCAAAGTCGCCTGAGCTGCCTTCGTACAGGACCTGGCCCGAAAGGTCCATCTCCTCGAAACACCTCGCTGAAACCGAGAAAATGCGTTCGGGCTCCGTGGCCATGAATGAATAACGTCCGCTGGAATCTCCCCTCTCACCGCTTTCCAGAAGGATCGACGGTGATCCCGATTTGCGGAAACTTTCATAGAGCCCCAAAGCCGTCCTGCCTTCCAGGTCAAAACGACGACAAAGCGGCACAATGGGATAATTTCGGCCATAGTCGATGAAAGTTTCCAGCGTAATGTCTCCTTCTAAGCGTTTTTTCTTCACTCGGCTTGTCATTCTCATTCCTCCTCTTGTCTTTCAGACACCCCGGCGGGTGAGTCTCTGCAAAAATAAAAAACGGGGAAGAGCCTTTTGGGCCCTTCCCCGTCATTGGGGTCCGCATGTATTCTTGCGAAAAAAACAAAAAGGGCCCTGAAGTGAATCCCTGTCGGGATCCGCCTCCAAGGCCCTTTTAAAATCGTGTCTTACACTGATTCAGGCTCTTGGGGGCAGACCGTGTTCGTCTGCCACCACCAGCCGCGGAGAGTCCTGTTTTTCGTCATGGACACATCCTCCGGTTTGAGATTAAAAAGAATACTATACTGCGTTGGTCAATGTGTCAAGCTCCCGAGTTGCCTCACCTAAAACCTAGACGAAAAGCCTTCGTTGCCTCAACAGAAAATCTAAACGAAAGGGCTACGATGACTCCGGGGAAGTTGGACCCCCGGAGGGAGGAAGGCACGGTGAGGCTGACGATGGAAACGAGGGACGAAATCCTCCGCACGATGGCGGGAGCGTACAGGAAGGCCACCAAAAGGGAAAAGGGGCGCATACTGGACCATGTCGTGGAAGTTACCGGTTACAACAGGGTCTATGCCTCGCAGCCATGCTTCCGTGGCTGGTTCCGAAGCTGGAACACCACGGGGAACTGTCTTTTGATCCTGAAACCAGGGAAAAGCTTTTGTCTATTTCGGCGGCAACCATCGACAGGATGCTGGAGCGACGGAAGAAGCGGATGCGGCTTAAGGCCCGCAGCGTCACGATGCCAGGCCGGGCTTCATGGAGATGGACATGGTTGCACGAAAGGATCGCTAGCATTTTACCCGCCATTTCTCGGAGGGGCTAGCACCAGCACATCAACGTTGCCTGAACGGGTCAAGGCGGACGGGGAGCCAGCCTGCGGGAACGTTCTGAAGATCGCCCTCGACGCCGTAACCATCAGGGCTGAACAGCATGGTCAGAACGGCTACACAGAACCGGAACGTGGCCTATAACATGTACGAGACACTCTTCACAATTGACGCGAAAGGCGAGATCCTGCCGCTTTTGATCCGCAAATTCACGCAAATTCATGACCACCTGGGTCCTGCCGGCAGGTCCTCCTAATAGAGATACTTTCCGGGGATTTCCTTCGGAAGCTTTATTTCCAGTGTTTCCAGCTTCCCTTCCCTTTCAACAACAACGGGCAATGGCTTCCCCAGATTTTCTTCGATCTTTAACTTGAAATCTTCGATGCTCTCTCTTTCGCCGAAGGTATGCCCGCCAACGGAGATGATGCGGTCCCCGGGCCGGAAACCCAAAGAAGCACCGAATCCTTCCGGAAAGACGACAAGCAGGTAGAATGGATTTTCCGGGCGTGAAACGACCCCGATCCTGAAACTGGACGGCCTGGGCGCGAGCCCTAGATCATAGGCGGTTTCAGGCAACAAAGCCTCCCTGAATTCCGTTGAAGCCTCCATGAGATCTACAACTCCGGATTCCGGCGCAGAAATGGTGTCGACAACGATCTGCAGGTGGGCCTGGCTCCTCTTGAAAAGGTCCTCCGCCTGGGGTGTCCATGAATTAGCCTGCTGGCCCACGACAATGGACTGGATAAAGTATTCTAACCCCTGGTTATAGTTTCGCCCCGCGGTAACCACTGACGCAAGCACTCTGGATCTGAGGGGATCTTCGGTCTTGATGCCCGAGATTTCCCCCAGGACCTGCTGAAAACGGATCTGTTCGTTGTAGATTTCCTGCGGGACGCCTTCCTTGAAACCATACCCCTTCGATTTCGCGTTGGCCCAAAAATACAAAGCCCTGTTACCGGAAAGGAGATTCAGGAATCCTGAAAGTTTCTGGTCCAGTTCTACAAAGGCCCCTGTGGCGGAAGGCTCTTTTGATCCCGATTCTCCAGAAGCTTCCGTACCGGCGCCTCCCGGCCAGTTTCCTGTTTCTGCTGAAAAATCCAGCACCTGGATGTAGGCGGCCGGGATAAGCACTCTCACCAGGCCGGCTCCGGTACGCTCTTCGAGCAGGGCCCCTACTACCTTGCCGTCGGCTCCCATAACAGGCCCTCCCGAAAGGCCTTCCGGCGCGTCACCCGAGAGGACGTAGCGCTCGACGCCTCCGGGGCCCTGGTGAATTTCGGCGACTTGCAGCTGTACGAAACCGAAATTTCCGCCCTTAGACGCAGCACAATGAACGGTTGATCCCGGCTCCAACCTCACCGGAGCCAAATCCAGCGGAGCCTTACCCGACGGTTCCAGTTTCACGAGAGCCAGGCCGTGCCTTTCATCGGTGTCAACAAGTCCGGAGGAAACCAGGGTCAGTCCGTCGGAAAACCGAAGTTCTACTTTACGGGCGTCTTCTAAAAGGGACAGGGCCGTCACCGCACTGTCTCCGCGGCCCAAGACAAAGGCCAGTCCCGTGACTGTTTCACCCGACCCCTTATCAATAGTAACGGATGCGGCTGATTCCAGGGATTTCGCAAGCTTCGGCCAATCCGGCTTTTGCGCTCCGGCCGAACCGCAAAAGAAAGGCGTCACCAACAGACCAACAATGGACACTATGAAGGCAAACCGCTTAAAGAAACCCATTTCACCCACCGCCTTTTGGATCGCCCCAAAATATTTAATTCTTTACGTAATTATTCTATCACATTATTCTGCCACTTTTCCCAACCCTATGGTTATTTGGTCAGCGAAAATCGGGGCTGGCTGAAATAATTTCCCGCTTACTAGAGCGACATTCGAGGTCGCCCGGATTCTTCTTCATGTCTTTTGTCCTGACCCATGGGGGTGACATTATCGCTGTCCGGTCACAAGTGAGGCAACTCGCCTTTTCCCGTACAGACACAGCCGGTGGGAGGCATAGGCCCTGTTGTAGCCGGTAACTTCCACGACATGGTCGAGCATGCGGCCCTTTTCCTTCCTGGTGGCCTTTTTGTACGCTTCCGACATCGCGCGCAGGATTTCGTCTCTCGTTCCCATCGTCAGCCTCACCGCACCTTCCTCCCTCCGGGTCGATTACCCCGGAGAAATCGTAATCCCTTCGTCTAGATTCTTTCGTGAGGCAACGAATCGTTTTCGTCCAGGTTTTAGGTGAGGCAACTCGGATCCACCATACCTTTAAAACATGGTTGGCCATGCTTAGGATCACAAGCTCGACACTTGCAGCACTTAACCTACTTGTACAGTACATATCAAGGTATTGCTGCCTTTTTCATAGCAAAATACCAAACTTCTGATCCTGATTTTTTTCGCCTGTCAGACTCCGGGGTCCATTTAACCTTCAAGGTTTATCGGCTTGTGCCGGGCAAATGAATAGATTTTGGTCAACGGCACGGACAAACCTTTGTGCCTCTCACTTGTGCCTCTCACTTTCGTTAAGATGTATCACCTGAACCCAAAAGCAAAGCTGAAATGTGCCGGGCCGTCTTCACAACCATAGGGGCTAAATCTTCTATCTTTCTTTCAAACTTGCTCCGAGGACCAGAGAGAATAAGGCTAGCCAGTAGACGTCCATCTATCGAAAGAATGGGAGCACCTATAGCTGTCCCGCCGGGGTCCACCTCCTCAATGCTGATTGCGTACCCTCTTTGGCGGACTATTTCAATTTCCTCCTGCAGCTTCTCTACTGAAGTAATCGTGTTTTCCGTGAAGGCTGTCAATGGTCTGGAAAAAACTGTTTTCCGGATGTCTTCGTGTCCGAATGCAAGGATAACCTTACCTGTCGCACCAGCATGAATGGGCAGTTTGCCACCAACCCTGAAAGAGAATTTTACTGCATGGCTTGATTCTACAACATGCGCACATCTGACTTCGCATCCATCGGTGACAGCAAGCACCGTTGTTTCACCCGTCTGCTCCACGAGCTGCCTCATCGGAATGTCAGCAGTCTGAATCAGAGACTGTCGCACTCTCCAGGAATCTGCAAATATCAAGATTCTGGCCCCTGGGCGATATTTGCGTGTCTCTTTTTCCTGCAAAACCCACCTGTCTTTTTCAAGAGACGACAGTATCCTGTGTACTGTGCTTTTGGGGATATTTGTATGCACGGCAATCTCCCTGAGATCCATTTCCTCGGCTTTTTTTAGCAACGTTTCTAGAATAAGCATCGTCTTTTGCGCCAAGCCTTTAACCATATTTTGTAAGCCCCCTTCCGGAAAACACCTAAATTTTACATCAAGTCTTTAACAGAGATGGCAATTCGCGGAGTTTCGTATATAATAAAGAAAAAACGGGACTATTGTCCCGTTAAGTGGCATGTAGACTGACTCGTCCAAGTCAGTCGTTAGGCTACGCTTCTCAAAGTCAGAAAAGGCTCACTGCACACCTTTCCAGGGTGCAATGCCTCCGCAGTCCAGCTAAAGATCTGGGAAGAGAGCGAGAAACAAGGTCGACAAGAACAGGAAGCCAAGAGAATTGTCCGGCAGTAGCCATGAAATGGATATTTTGTTGAGACGAATTTCGACGACGGACGATGTCTGCTCGTCCACAGGCACCAACTCGGTTCAAAGGTTCCAAAATATTGGAGGTTTATAAGTCATGAAGAAAACCGTTTCTTCCGACCGAATAAAACGCGACATAGAGGACATCAACCTTTCGGCCATGCGAAACGGAGATGGAATCACCAGACTCTCCTATTCCACAGAGCACGCTATGGCGATCAGATATCTCGCCTACGAATGTCATCAGCTCGGCATGTCATGCCACTTAGATGGGATTGGAAATTTCATTGCACGCCTCGAAAACGACGAAACAGCATGCGACTCGGCATATTGCTTGGGGTCTCATATTGACAGTGTTATAAACGGGGGAAAGTTCGATGGTACAGGAGGTATCATTGTCGGCATCGAAACCCTCCGTATCTTGACCGAAAGAGGGGTGAAAACAAAACATCCTCTGCAGCTCATCGCCTTCACCGAAGAAGAGGGAGTGCGATTCAACTCCGCCCTTGCGGGAAGCAGATTTTTCACAGGTGAACTCGATACCGAAATCCTGAAGACCTGGAGAACCCCCGAAGGCGATTTACTAGAAGCTTTACTAACAGATTTTGGGAAAAACCTGGAGGATGTCCTTGACGGAACACTCCCCAAATCTTCCTGGAATATGGATTTTTTCGTCGAGCCACACGTGGAGCAGGGCCCGGTTCTGGCAGAGTCCAGGGATATTCTGGGGATCGTCACTTCCATCACAGGAACAAGTATGACTGAAATAACATTCAGCGGTGAAGCCAATCATGCCGGCACAACACCTATGGGTTCTAGAAAAGATCCTGTCCGCGGACTCATTTACGTGGCCAACCTTCTTGAAAGACGAGTCCAGAAAAGCGGAAATATTACAGCCACCATCGGGAAAATACAATTAGAGCCAAATGTCAGCAATGTGATTCCCTTGAAAGCGAATTTTACCGTGGATCTCCGCTCAGCAGAAAGTGATGTTCTGTGTACACTGCTTCAAGAATTGGAAGACTGGTGCAACCAAGCCGCACAGACATGGTCACTTCAATATAAGATCCAAACAGGGCACAAGGTTATGCCGACCGAAATGGACCCCCAAGTTCAGGCTTGTCTCATGGAATGCGCCCGGAAGCGTGGCGTTCCCTCACGTTTCATGACGAGTGGCGCGGGACATGATGCACTCTCCATGAGTGCGATTTGTCCTGTCGGTATGATCTTTGTTCCCAGTCTTGGAGGTAAAAGTCATTGCCCCGAAGAGTCCACCAATTTCGATCATCTTGCTCTGGCAGCCGAAGTTATAGCCGATTTTATCACAGCAAAGGACTCAAAGACCTAGATTATTAGGCCCTGAGCTGGCAGAAAGGTAATGACGCAAAATCAGGAAGTCTAGAATACCTCAAGCTTTTCCCGGGATTCTTTATTCTTTTCATATTTAATGAGCCTTCTCATAGCTTAGGAAAAACCACAGGAAAATAATGTATTTCCAACCTGTTCAGAATTACGGAGCACAGCCACACCATTGAAGGCGGCACCTCCCTTGCCGTTTCCTGCAACACGGATTTTCAAAGCTTTGAGGAACCCTTCAAAGTCTGCATCTTCTTATCTCTCAGAATTGCTTCAATTACCCGACACCTTCTTCGTTACCGCAGAACATTCTCCACACGTTAATCATTCCGTACCGCCCCGGCGTGACTTATGAACACGATGCCTTTCCGGGGCTACCAAATGACATTTTCATGCCCTTGCCCTTCCATTCCGCCGAAAAGATTCCGGCCATCTGTCAACCAAGCTTTGAAACCTTCTCAACCAGTTCTTCTGTCGAGAGGACCTCGCTGTAAGTAATCGCCATCGCTGCTACAGCGTTTTTATGTGCCTTCTCGGAAAGCGCTGCACAGCAATCCTCGATAAGTATGACCTTGTAGCTCCGGTCCGCTGCGTCTCTTACAGCGTTTTCCACACATTCGTTGGTCACCACACCGCATACAACTAGAGTATCTATCCCAAGGTTCTTCAGCACGTAATCAATATTTGTCGCGTTAAAAACCCCGGAAGTAGTCTTTGGAATTACGATTTCGTCACCCTGGGGCCGGATCTCCTCCAGTATCTGCGCTTCTTTCGACCCCTTTGGTGCATGAACCCCTATTCTCTTATGCTCAAGGCTTCTATCCCGGCCGTCTTGTGTAAGCGATTCAATTTTTGTAAAAAGAACCTCCATATTTTTATCTCTGAATTCCTTAAGCAACATGGCTATATTTGGCACCACTATGTTTCTGACCCGGTTCAGATAATATGTTACGGCTCCTTCGAGCCCTAGTTCTTTGGCTTTCGCAAAAACCCCGTAACCTTCAGCGGCATCAAGATATTGCATATCAACAACGAGCAAAGCTGTTTTATCTCGTACAATCTCCACAGGTGGTAATTTCACGTAAAGTTCCTTTATCGGGTCCTCTCCTTTCACGTTCACACATCCTTCCATCAGTAATTATTCGCCAGGGACGGCACTCTTGGCCTATGTGCATAGGGTGACCGAAGAAACAAAGAGCCGGCCACCCTTAGTCTTTCAAAAAAGAGACGATTCCTCTTTTCAACACACTTAGAAAGCGCCTTCGTCGGATTTTATCTCTTTTAAAAGAGTGATGAGCAAAAACGGGATACTTAACCCGACTACAGTTATCCCCGCTACAATCAAGAACATCAAGACCCATTCAGGGAAATACATTATCTATCTCCTTTCTAGCCATAAAAAACTCTGGCACAAGGCTCGTCATGCTGTTTCCTTCATGCTGAGCTTTTCCCACTGGAAATCTCCAGGCTTTACCTTGGACATGCTGGTGAAAATCACAAAGGACGTTATTGCTGCAATGGTAGGGCCTGCGAAAGGTGAAATGTAAATGTTCCCCAGAATGCCAATGGTAGTCCCTATTACCATCGAATAGTTGGCAGCCGCCGTAGAAGCTGTCCTGTCGTAGAGTCCGTAGACGATAGGCCATATCATTGAGCACACGAACGCCCCGCTGAAATAAAGAATCTGCCCCATGGTGCCGATCTGAAACCAGGCCAAAAGGATCGCAGCTACCCCAAGTCCCAGTATTATCACCCGTTGCACACGGTTTATCTGTCTGTCCTCCGCTTTGGGGTTCATATACGAACGGTAGACATCTTCCGCGAGAAAACTGGAAGTACCTGCGAGAAGGGAATCAAGAGTTGAGGAAATGGAAGCTAGAACGACGACGGTAACCATGAACGCCCCAAATCCGCCCAGCACCTGCACGGCCATCTGCGGGAAGATCATGTTCATATGCTCCGGGGCAGAACCAGAATAAAGCTGGATCATCCCGACAGTTCCTGCCACCATGGGCACAAACATCCAGATGAATCCTCCGGCCAACCAGCTTTTCCTTACGCTTTTGCTACGCATTGCATGAGCACGCAGCCACCACAAGTTGGAATGGAAAATCTCCCCCAGTGCAAAAACCGGTGCGCTGAATACGTACACAAGGCCTAACGGACGGAGAACTTCCATGCGCTCCGGCGAATTAGCCATGACACCCGTGTAAATATCCGCGATTCCCACTTTTGTAAGCGTAATCGGGACCACTATGACGAGACAGGCCAGAATAAGTATGGTATTGATGAAGTCCATTGCGATGACAGACCGCAGACCACCCATCATAGTGTAAACGACGCAAACAAGTGTAATCGCAACCATGCCGACCTGATAGGGAATCCCGAAAATCGAGTCGAGCACAAGTCCTGCACCCATTGCTTGAGTAACCAAGAAGGCAAAAAGATACGCAAAAGAAAGGACAAAATAGATTAACCATGTACCTTTCCCGTACCGCAGCTTGAAAAACTCACCGCTCGTAACTCCATTGGGCATTACATCCTTGATCCTCTTTGCCAAAGGGGCGAAAAACACGACGCTTAGACCCACGAAGGAATAACCTATGATACCGTAGATCCCGTTCCTGTATGCCATTTCGGGCGCTGTGAGAACTGTGTTAGCAGTGACCCACGTGGCTATAACCGTCCCCGTTCCCAGTGCGAAGCCTACATTTCTGCCTGCCAAGGCAAAATCGTCTTCGGTTTTTACATGTTTGCTCCAATAATATCCATTGGCAAGCCATAGTAATATGAAAGCAGCCAGAATTCCATAAGCCATCCAAACGTTGAAATTCACGGATATCACCCTTTCTCGTTCCTGTTTTTCGGATAATACTGCCGGTCAAACTGGCGTATTTTAAAATATGTAAAAACCAGTACGAACCCGCCCGCTAAAAAAATCGAAAGCGCCAGACCAAACGTCAATTCCACATTGCTCACTCCCCTCTCCGATATTTCCCGCCATCCATCAAATCCATCCACTTGACTGCCAACTCACTACCTTTGCCGCTAGGTATAGTCAAAAATGTGCCTTAACGCACGCCAACCGCCACGCCAACCGCCAAAACGTCTTTAACAAGTTCAACAGATCTTAACCTTGGATACTTGGAAAAACGAATTTTTTCCAAGTCAATCAAGCCAGCAATTCCAACAAAAATACAGTTTGTCCTACTATGTCTTCTGTATAAATAAAATGTTCCACTGTACTGGACATTTGTCCCATTATATACCATTGATCTTGTTTTCGTCAAAACACACAAACGCTTCGTTTTGATAAACTAATTGCAGGCCAAATTGTTTTTTCTTATCAATCAGAGATACTGCAACCCCGGACATGGCTACTGCTAAAGTGGAGGGGAAATATCAAACGAGTTTGTTTAGAGAGTATCTGCTTGCTTCAACCATTTCGAATAGTCTCACAAAATTTGAACTTCTGTTTTTTGAACAGCGGTTTACGCCATAAATTGCCGAAACATCCTCTTTCTGGGAGAATTGATTTCTTCCGGCGGGAATGAGCCGCAAAAACGCAGACGCAGGTGAATTTAGACATGAAAAAACGCATGCAAAAGCCTGTCGGCAAAAATGAATTTCTTCCCGTAAACCGCGACGATATGAGACGTCGCGGCTGGGATGAACTCGACTTTTTATTTGTTACCGGCGACGCCTACGTGGACCATCCGAGCTTCGCCCATGCCCTGATCTCGAGACTCCTCGAATCGGCAGGCTACCGCGTGGGGATCATCGCGCAGCCCGACTGGCGGGACGCGGAAAGCATAGCCGTCATGGGGAAGCCTCGCCTGGCCGTTCTGGTTTCGGCCGGGAACCTCGACAGCATGCTCTCAAACTATACGGCGGCTAAAAAACCC
>NPIE01005951.1_pt1 | contig 10685 bp, 8 predicted proteins | sample 8637661 | NCBI WGS metagenome assembly NPIE01 (sample SAMN07420842, study PRJNA396082) | bioreactor metagenome | isolation source: sample BA12 brine-fed electro-methanogenic bioreactor BA | place: Japan: Kochi | collected 2016-12-09 | reverse complement strand
CTATCGGGAAGGCTCGGTGGTACCAACGCGCTATATTCCTGCAATTGCTAAGTTGCGCAACGGCGTATGTGTCGGCGTTCAACCCCACAAAATCGTCGAACCTGGAGAATTCTTGGAAGGCGATATATTTCACAAATATCGTTTCGTGACGCTTGATGGTGAGCCTCCCCGACAAGGGGCTCACGTCCAGGGTGAAACACAGCCATATTGGGTCGGTTTATACAATGACTATGGTGAACTCATCGCCTCTTACGTTGGGCCTGATAGTTACAAATGCTGGTACGTTGATCTAGCGCCGGGACAACACGAAGTGGTGGTGGAAATCAACAAGGCTTCGGGAGCAAGAATCGAATACACCTGGCAATTTACCATCGTAGGGGATGAATAAGAGCGCCACTGGCTGGAGAAGGGCTATCTCACCACCTATCGCGGCCTCGGCCCTGGCGCTATTGAGTTATCTCTACGCACCTTGCGGTCAGTCCCGACCTTCTTCCAGAGAGGCCACCATCGGCCCCGTAAATCCTGCCGGAGGAGAGTGCCCTCAACGACGCGCAAATTTGACATCACGGCTGATGCGGTTAAGCTGAAAGCCGGATTCGTTCAGCCGTTCGCCAAGCTCCCCGAGGAATACTATGCGCAGAGGCCTGCTCTTTGATATCCGGCGCCACGCGCTACACGATGGCCCCGGAATACGCACCACCTTTTTCTTCAAGGGGTGTCCCCTGCGCTGCCGCTGGTGCCACAATCCCGAGGGGTTAACCTTCGACGCGGAAATCCAGCGCCGGCCGGAGCGCTGCATCGCCTGTGGAGCCTGCCGGGAGGCGGGCGACTCGGAGTTCGAGCAGGCCGCGCTCTGCCCCACCGGGGCGTTGGAGATCATCGGCGAGGAGCGAACGGAGGAGGAGCTCGTGGGGCAGGCGCTGGCCGACAGCCCTTACTACGGCTCCGACGGCGGGGTCACCTTCTCCGGAGGGGAGCCCCTGGCGCAGGGGGATTTCCTGCTGGCGGCAGCCCGCGCCTGTCGCCAAAAGGGGCTTCACGTCGCGGTGGATACCTCGGGGTACGCGGATGGCGCCCTCGTAGAAGCCCTGCCCGCCGTGAGCGATCTGATCCTCTACGACCTCAAGCATCTGGACGATGCACGCCACCGCGCGCTCACGGGGGTCTCCAACCGCCCCATCCTCGAGAATCTGCGCACCCTGGTCGCCGCCGGCGCCGAGCTGCTGATCAGCCTGCCGCTCATTCCCGGGCTCAACGACGATGACGAGAATCTCGCAGAGACGGCACGCTTCCTGCGCGAGCTGGCGGGCGCGGGGCGCCCCACCCCGCCGGTGCGCATCCTGCCCTACCACGGCGCAGCCGCCGCCAAATACCGCCGCCTGGGGCGTTCCTACGCGTGCGCGGCGGTGCCCGCACCGGATCCGGCCCGCCTGGAGGCCGTCCGCGCCTACTTTGAGCGACACACAATACCCTGTAGTGTAGGAGGGCTAGCATGATCTCCGAACGTATCCAACGCCTTCGGGCCCGCAGCTTCGAGGCCGTCCCCACCCTCTCCGCCGAGCGCGCCCTGCTGGTCACCGCGGCCTACCGCGAGCACGCGGGCCGCGTCCCCATCCCCATCCTGCGCGCCCTGGTCCTCAAGACGATCTGCGAGCGCAAGGCCCTCTACCTCGGCGCCGACGAGCTGATTGTGGGCGAGCGCGGCCCGGCGCCCAAGGCCGTCTCCACCTATCCCGAACTGACCTGCCACAGCGTCGAGGATCTGGAGATCCTGCGCAGCCGCCCCATGACCCGCTACGCGGTCTCCGACGCGACCCTCCGCCAGTACCGGGAGCAGGTGATCCCCTATTGGCAGGGCCGCTCGGTGCGCGATCTGGCCTTCGCCGATCTGCCGCCGGAATGGCTGCGCCTCTACCGGGCCGGCATCTTCACCGAGTTCATGGAGCAGCGCGCGCCGGGCCACACGGCGCTCGACGGCCTGCTCTATCGCACGGGCCTGCGCGAGCTTCAACGCTCCGCCGAAGCCCACCGCCGTGCGCTCGAAGCCGGCCCGAATCCCGCCGCCCCGGAGAACCGCGCCCGGATCGACGAGCTCGCGGCCATGAGCATCGCCTGCGACGCGATGCTCACGCTGGCGGCGCGCCACGCGGACCTCGCCGAGCAGCTGGCCGAGCGCGAGCCCGACCCGGCGCGGCAAGCCGAGCTGCGCCAGATCGCCGGGGTCTGTCGCCGGGTGCCCGCCGAGGCGCCCCGCACCTTCCACGAGGCCATTCAGGCTTACTGGTTCGTCCACCTGGGCACTCTCCTCGAGTTGAACGGCTGGGACGCCATGAGCCCCGGGCACTTCGACCAGCACCTCGCCCCCTTCTACGAGGCGGAAGTGCGGGCCGGTACGCTCGATCGCGACCGCGCCAAGGAGCTGCTGGCGGCCTTCTGGATCAAGGTAAACAACACCCCCGCGCCGCCCAAAGTGGGGGTCACCGCCGCCGAGTCCGGCACCTACAACGACTTCACCAACATCAACCTGGGCGGACTGCGCCCCGACGGCAGCGACGGCGCCAGCGAGGTCACCCTCATCATGCTGGAGATGCTCAACGAGCTGCGGCTGCTGCAACCCCAGGCCAACCTCCAAGTTTCGGCCCGCACACCGGAGTACGTCCTCGAAGCCGCCTGCCGCGTGGCGCGAGAGGGGGCGGGCTATCCCTCCTTCTTCAACGCCGACGAGGTCATCCTGAGCCAGACGGCCATGGGCAAGCGCCTGGCCGACGCGCGGGAGGGCGGGACCAGCGGCTGCATTGAGACCGGCTGCTTCGGCAAGGAGGCCTACATCCTGCACGGCTATCTCAACGGCCCGAAGCTCTTGCTGCTGGCCCTCAACCATGGGCGCGATCCCGCCACCGGTGAGCGGCTCGGCCCGGAGACCGGTGAGGCGGAAGGGTTCACCGGTTTCGAACAGCTCTACCAGGCCTGGGAGGCCCAGCTGGCCTGGGCGGTGGAGTGGAAGGTGCGCGTGGACGACCGGTTGGCCGAAATCTACGGACGGCACACCCCGGCGCCCTTTCTCTCGCTCTACATCGCCGACTGTCTGGAACAGGGACGGGATTACTACTGCGGCGGCGCGCGCTACAACACCGACTACATCCAATGCGTGGGCCTGGGCACGCTGACCGATTGCTTCTCGGTGCTCAAGACCCACGTCTACGAGCGGCAGACCTTCACGCTGGCCCAGCTGCTCGCCGCCCTGCGCGCCGACTGGCAGGGGCCGGAAGGACCCCGAATGCAGGCCATCGCCAGAAACAAGACTCCGCGCTTCGGCAACGATGACGACGCGGTCGACCGCCTGGCCGTGCGCATCTTCAACAGCTTCATCGCCAGCATCGAGGGACGCGAATCCTGGCGCGGCGGCAGCTATCACGCCGATTTCCTCTCGACGACCTGCCACGTCTACTTCGGCAAGCAGACTGCCGCCACGCCCGATGGCCGTCCCGCCGGCTTCCCCCTCTCCGACGGCACCAGCCCGGCCCACGGCGCCGACCGCCACGGGCCGACCGCCGTGATGAACAGCCTGGGCAAGCTCGATCAGGCGCGCACCGGCGGGACGCTGCTCAACCAGCGCTTCAGCCCGGGCGCCCTGGCTGGCGAGGCGGGGCCGCGCAAACTCGCTCGCCTCATCCGGGGCTACTTCCGCCAGGGCGGGCACCACGTCCAGTTCAACGTGGTGGATGAGGCCACCCTGCGGGCGGCCAGGGCACGCCCGGAGGACTACCGCAATCTGCTGGTGCGGGTGGCGGGGTATTCAGACTACTTCGTGGATCTGGACGAGGATCACCAATCGGAAATCATCGCCCGGACGGCCCACGAGGAGACCTGACTACGTGGAGTTCAGGGGGGCCGTCGCCCCTCGCGGCCCATCCGACCCTGGCAGCGGATGCCAGGGAGAGAGGCGCCGGCATCGACACCTTGAGACGGAATCACATCATCGGAACAGTAAAGGAGCGCACCATGTTGATTGTAACCCCTGGCATCAACCTGGCGGGAGCGTGCGAAGCAGCGATGGCCCTCTACGAAGAGGCCTTCGGCGCGACCACCACTCTGGTCCTGCACTACTCTGACGCCGACGAGCGAGATTGGGATCAGCCCCTCACGGAGAAGCAGAAGAAGCTGATCTACCACGCGGAGATGTGCATCGGCGCTCAGCGGATCATGTTCTCCGACGTGATAGAGGGCGAGCCGACAAAAGGGATAGCGCTTTTCCTGACCATCACCTTCGAGGATGCGGCAAGCGTCAAGCGCGCTTACGAGGTCTTGAAAGAGGGCGGCACCCTCATCCATCCCATGGTAAGCACCACGTACAGCTCCTGCTTTGTCTCGCTGGTGGATAGATTCGGAATCCGTTGGGTGCTGATGACCGAACAGACGGAGAAGTAAGAGCTGAGCCGGGGGCCCCTGAGCCGACCATTTTAATCGGCTTGCAACGCTCGCTTTCGGCTTAGGCCGTTCCAATGAAAGTAAGTCCTCCCAACTCTGCCGCGTTGCCAGGGATTCGCCCGCGCTGTGGCGCATTTTAAATCTTGGAACTACCTCACTGACGGGATTCGGAGTTCCTTCAGGATCTGGAGATCCATCCCGGCGGCGCGTTCGTCGGGCTCAGCCCTGCAACCATCCGATGACCTCCTCCTTGCCCGGCAGCCGCCCCGAGCATTTCACCTGCTCGTCGATCACCAGCGCCGGGGTGCTGGTGATGGGATAGTTCATGATCTCGCCAAAGTCGGTGACCTTGATAAAGGTCGCTTCGACGTTGGCCTCCTCGGCGGCGTCGCGCGCTATGCGCTCCAGCCGCTTGCATTTGGGACATCCTGCACCTAGAATCTTGATTTCCATAGCTCTTTCCTTTCCTTTCATGTGCGTGATACGAGTATAGGGGTAACGGGTGAGGGAAGAATCTGCTCCCCCATTACCTTGTGACTAGCCCATCACCCAGCCGAAGATCAGCCCGGCGAGGGTGCTGAACACCGCCACCAGCCCCACGTAGACCCACGTCTTCTTATCACCGATGATCTTGCGGGTGATGAGGATGGATTGCAGGCTCAGTTCCGGATCGGAGAGGAGGTAGGCCAGCAGTGGACCGCGCTGCATCCCCAGGGCGAGGAAGGTCTGCGCGATGGGTACCTCCACCAGGGTGGGGAAGTACATGAAGACGCCGAAGAAGACACCCGCCATGTTGGCCCCGAGGGTGTTGCTGCCCGCCAAGGTGGTGATCCAGGTGGCAGGGATCAACATGCGCGCCGCCCCGGCGATGAAGACGCCCACCAGCAGCAGCGGCATAATCTGCTTGACGAAGCGCCACGTCTCCCAGAGCCACTCCTGCACCTCGTACTCCTCAAACTGCGTAAGGGCCACCCACCAGATGCCGCCCAGCAGCGCGATCTCGGCGAGTAATTTACCCGTCACGCCGATGCGCAGTCCGTAGGCGGTGGCCGTGACGCTGAAGGATGCAACCAGCAGCGTCAGCGTGATGAGGCCCAGGGCCACGGGCGTCCAGCTATTGAAGCCCTCATCCACCTGCTCCAGCCCCTTCCAGGCGGTGGCCCCGATGGTCGCCAGCAGGCCGATGAGGAAGACGCCGTGGACGGAGATCCCCTCGATACCCAGGTCGGGATTGGGGGGAACGATGCTGTCCAGCCAACTTTGCAGCTCGAAGGTCCAGTGGGCGGGCGGCGTAACGGCCCCGCCGGCCAGGGCCGTGCTGGAACCGAGGTCGAAGGACAAATAGGTGTTCGTGAGCAGGCCCACCTGCAAGGTGCCGGCGATGAGGACGCCCAGCAGCAGGGCAAAGAAGACCCACGTCCGCAGGGGGACCACGGCCCCCTGCGCGAAGGCGTCCTGCTGATTCGTGGCGGCGTCGTGGGCAGCGTCGGATTTGCGGAAGAACCACGCCATGAGCAGGCCGATGGTGACGCCGAAAGTCACGGAGAGCACCACCCGTGCCAGGGCGATGTCCATACCGATAGCGACGCCGGTGAGGGAGATGGCAAGAATGTTGACCGCCGGGCCGACGAAGAGAAAGGTGATGGCGGGCCCCAGCCCGGCGCCTTTCTTGTAGATGCTGGCGAAGAGGGGCATGATGGTACAGGAGCAGACGGCCAACACGAAGCCGCCGATGGCCGAGGCCGGATAGGAGATCCACTTGGGGGTGTTGCGCCCCAGGTACTTGGTGATGGCCTCCTTGGGCACCAGGGCCGCCAGGGCGCCCGCGATGAGGAAGGCGGGCAATAGACAGAGGAGCACGTGAGCCGCCAGATAGGCGCCCAGGCTACCCAACCCAGTTTGAACCAGATTGCCGATATACTGCAATACGTTCACCTCGTACCTCCCGAAAGGGTGTCAGATTGAAAAGTCATCAAGCGCGGGCTAAATATTCATTTTAGTGAATATATTAGAGCAAAAAAAGAGAACCTGAAGGCCTGATAGACTATCATATTCAACAAATCGCATATATTATACTACGCTTCATTGCGTTTGTCCAGAAAGCGGCTGTGCTAACCCTACAGCCGCTTTCTGGATGTGGAGAGCGGTCTGCCCGGCTACTTGCCGCCGGCAGCCTCCAACTCCGTGCCGATGTAGATACCGAAGCGCGGCAGCACCTTGCGGTGCAGCAGCAGGACCAACATGGAGGCACCAAAGGCCACCGCGAAGATGATCAGGGTGGAGCTCACGTTATTCATCAGGGAGGGATCGATGAGCATCACCGTCGCCAGCGTTAACATGAGCGTGCCGCCGATGAGCTTGAGGACGCGCCCGTGCTTCTCCTCCATCTTGCTGGATCTGAGGGTTATGACGGCGACAAAGAAAACGGCCAGCTCGTCGAGCAGGTAGATGAGCATGTAGAGCAAGAGCAGCAATACGAAGGCGACCTGCCCAACCTCCTGCGCGGCAAGAATATTGGTCCAGATGACGGGAAAGCCCGCCGTACAGGGCAACTCGACCAACGCGATGCCCACCGCCATGACCACCGTGGTGGTGAGCATGGCCCACAAGGATTCGGCGCTCATCACCTTGCGCATCTGCTTGTACAATCCGGGCTTCTTCTCGTCGGAGATGGTGAAAGAGAGGCCCTCTTTGTACCAGAAGTAGTCCTTGATGTTTACCGCCGCGAAGAGGAGGGCCAGCAACGCCACCACGACCTGAATCCAGCCCATGAAACTGATGAAACTGAAGATGGTGAAGAGCCCGGCGATGAACAGCCCATAGATCAGGGAGGTCACGGAAAGGAAGGTAAAACCGGTGACGAAGACCTTCTTGCGCGATCCCGTCCGCAGCGTCAGCGAGATGAGGATGGAGAGCACCCACAGCGAGCAGGGATTGAAGCCGTCCACGAAGGCAATGATGGCCGTACTCACAGCCACCGATTGCGCCCCCAAATCAATGGTGCCGATAAGAGGTAGGACCAGCAAGTCTTCCGTGGTTTCCGCGCCAGAAGTCTCAGGGGAAATGTCGGATTCTTCAGGGGACGATGGGGGCGGCACGGGGGTCGGTGTGGCGCTGACCGGCACGATCCCCACCCCGGCATCGGGGCAGCCCGAGACACTACACGCCGCAACCGCCGCCTCGATCTCCGGCGCGATGCGATCCTCACTGTAACCGATCCAGACCTGATCACCGACAACCGTGGTGGGCACCGCCCGAGCCTCGAAGCCCACCGTGGCGGCCATTTTCAGGAAGAGCTCGCGATGCTCAGCGACGTGATAGATCTCGTAGGAGCGCACCTCCAGGTTGGGGTAATGATCACGCAATGCTTCCAGAAAGGACTTCTGTTGAACGCAGTGAGGACACCCCTCGCCCCAGAAGAAGTAGAGCACGACGGGCTCCGCCTGCCCCTGCTGCAACGGGGACAGCGGCGCTGGTGTTGGGGGCACGCTTTCGGGCAGAAGCCCCGCTCCCACATCCGGACAGCCCGAGATGCTACAGGTCGCTACCTGCGCCTCAATCTCCCGCGCGATCTCCTCCGAAAAACCGACCCAGTGGCGCTCGCCGAGGACGGTGGTGGGCACTGCCCGGGCCTCGAAGCCTACCGTGGCAGCCATTTGCAGGAAGAGCTCCCGATTCTCATCGACGTAATAGACCTCGTAGGAACGCACCTCCAGGTTGGAATAGCGTTCACTCAATTCGTCCAGGAAGTCCTTCTGTTGAACGCAATGGGGGCAGCCTTCACCCCAGAAGAAGTAGAGCACGACGGGCTCCGCCTCCTGCTGGAGGGGAGCAGCCCTGGCGCCGGTTACGGTCAACACCAGACTGCTCACGAGGAGAAGCAAAGTCGAGATGTAGAGTGTTCTCAATTTGGCAAATCGCATCTGATCCTCTTTCGAAATCGGCAAGCCAAGTCGTATACGGTTGCGAACTTTACTCACGGTTAACAATTCACTCTCACATCATTCAATTTGTCGAATGCGATTATAGTAGGCTTGGATGCCCTGTCAAGGGTTATGCGCTCACCCTCCACCCATGATCGCCAGCACCTTGATGGTTTCCCCATCGTCGGGTCGGTAGTCCGGGGAGACGAGGGTGTCGTTGCAGAAGCTGCCGGCGACCAGCCGGGAGGGAATCCCCGTCATCTCCAACAGCTCCTCCACGGTCGGACCAGCGGCCAGCTCCACCCGCTCCTGGCCGCCGGCGTATGCTTTCAACATTCCAATCGGAATCAGCGTCACGCTCATGCTGTCGTTACCTCCGTCTCGTGGTCTCCTGGGGATCGTTCCGCTGCCATCAGATAGACATCTTCATCCCGCCAGACCACCGCCGGCGGCTGGAAGCCCGCGGCTTGCAAATAGCCACCGACCTGCTTTGCCGCGAGCCGGTGGTGTAGGGGCGGGCCGGACTCACCGGGCGCCCCGGGACGCCAATCGAGCACGAAGACGCGCCCGCCGGGACGGACGACCCGGCCCAGCTCGGCGGCCAACTGCTCCGGCGGCTCGACCTCATGGAAGAGGAAGGCGGCCCATGCCAGATCGATGCTGGCAGCGGGCAGGTCGATGGCGGGCAGTTCGCCGCGCAGCAGGCGGACCTGGGGGGGCGGCTGACGGTCGGCCAGCATGGCGAGCATCTCCTGGCTGACGTCCAGTGCCCACACCGTTCCGGTCGCGCCCACCAGCTCGGCGAGCGGCAGAGTCCAGAAGCCGGGGCCACAGCCCAGATCGAGCACCGTCTGGCCTGGTTGCACGTCCAATCGAGCCAGGGTGCGGGGCGGATCCCAGCGCTGCCAGCGCTCCGCTCGCAGCAGCCGCGCCCGGCGGCTTGGATCGTAACGTTTGTCGGTCATAACGCTCCCTGTAAATCTGGTGATCAGTGAAGGGTGAGCAGTGAGCAGTGAATTGTGCCGATACTGCTCACTACGCTCTGCGCACCATTTGTCAAATCCTCACCAATGTGGCGGACTTGCCCTCGCACCGGTTACTTGACCAGCTCGGCCAACCCCATCCGTTCCAGCGTCTCGGGCGTGGGGATGCCCTGCGCGTCCCAGCCCCGCTGTTCGTAGTAGTAGTCGAGCATTCGCTGGGCGTCCTCCGGCGGGGTGAATTGGCCATCGGTGGGGCCGCCGAGGGCCGGCTCCTCGACGAAGCGCGGCGGTGGGGCGTCCCAGGCGCGCCCAAAGCCCTCGATCTCCCGCACCCAGATCATCCGCGTCAGGTTCCACACCCGCTCGGAGATGTGCAGCAGCTCCTCCCAGGTGTACTCCACGCCGGTCAGGGCCGTCATGGCCTGGGGATAGTAGTCCAGGGAGAGCTCCAGCTCCACCCATTGGAGGCGGCAGCAGCCCAGGACGTCCATCAGCGGGCGGATGTGCTGGAGCTCGATGACCTTCGCGGCCTTGTCCGGGCTGACCTTGTCGCGCCCCTCGGCAATGTCGTAGGTGATGGCCCAGGCACGGTTGTGATGGGCGCCCACGTCGGCAGTCATGTAGGCCAGCAGCATGGAGGTGGCGCTGTGGGTATCGTAGGCGCTCTGCTCCATGCCCTTGACGTGGATGGCCCACTTCTCGCTCCCCTGCCCGACCTCGGCGGCGGCCTGCTTGACGCCCTCCGCCAACAGGTTGCCCAGCCAGCCCTCGCGGTGGGCGATGCGCTCGATGAGGGTGAAGACCGCCTCGGCGTTGCCGAAGCGCAGGTCCAGATCGCCCGTCTGCTCCCGGTCCAGCAGCCCCCGCTCGTAGCACTCCATGGCCCAGGCGATACAGCCGCCGGCGGAGATGGTGTCCAGCCCCAACTCGTCACAGAGCTGGTTGGCCTTGGCGATGTCCTCGATGTCACTCAGTCCCAGATCGGAGCCCAACATACCGTTGGTCTCGTACTCCGGCCCCTCGACGTAGATGTCGTGCTTCTTGGAGTGGGAGTATTTGCCGCAGGGGCAGGGGCAGCCGAAGCAGCCCTTATCGGTGACGACGAGGGTACGGCGGAAGACGGGGGCGTAGGTGTTCGAGGCCTCCTCGAAGGAGCCGGATTGGAAGTTGCGGGTGGGAAGGGCGCCGTTCTTGTCGCACCACGAGGTGACCATCATGGTCCCGTAACGGGTCCAGACGTTGAGGGCGTGGGCTTCCTTGCAGTCGCGGTAGGCCTGGCGGCTGATCCGGTTGAAAGCCTCCACATCGGCGATGGAAATCCCGCCCGTGCCGCGCACGGCGATGGCCTTGA
>NPIE01015464.1_pt1 | contig 10687 bp, 12 predicted proteins | sample 8637661 | NCBI WGS metagenome assembly NPIE01 (sample SAMN07420842, study PRJNA396082) | bioreactor metagenome | isolation source: sample BA12 brine-fed electro-methanogenic bioreactor BA | place: Japan: Kochi | collected 2016-12-09 | reverse complement strand
AATTGGTTACATCTTCCCAGCCGAAACCGTTCCAACGTTTCCAATAACTAGAGCCACTGAACTTAACAAGCCATTTGATATTGGTCTTATCTGGCTTATACTGTTTAACCTGTAGACTCTGTAAGTAATAGTACCCCGCGCCGCCTACTGTTGGAGTAATAACTACCTGTTTAGTTCCCGGAGTTATAGGCGAACGTCCGCCTTGCAGTAACATCAAAGGTATTCTTCGTTTCGCATCAAAGGCTTTACCGGTACGCCAGCGCCAGCGACCCGTCAACTCTGTTAGTGCTGCGGGAGAAGCGCCCTCATAACACTTAATATCAGGATCAGGATAAGCCCACGTTGTTACAGGTGCTTTCAATGTATTACCGGGTGTTGTCCCGTTGTATAGCAAAATCCAGTAACGCTTGCCAGCCTGTAGAGTAGGCGGAGAAGATAAGAACACTTGATGCATTGTTGCTCTATCCTGTGAATCATAACAAATATCGCTAACACCGGATGTTGCAGATATTACATTGCCGTTCCATAACAAACCGGATACCGTATCAGGCAACAGCGTATCGGGATCTTCTTCATAAACAGACAATGTTAGATTGCTGAAACTGTTGCCAGCCGCACTGGATAACAACGGGAGCCATACGGCATTTAGATCACCTGATTGATTAGATGAAAATCGAATACCGAAAACATTGTTAGTGGTCGTGCAGATGTTAATGTTTTCAAGTTCTGCGCCGAAACCATAGATAGGTCCACCGTTATATTCCGGGAGTGTTATTCCTAGATGAGGTTCATCGTGATAGTCTATAGCATTTCTTCCACTGCCTTCTGTTATAAGCCCAATATTATAATCTTCCAATAACAAGGCGGTTTTTCTGGAATCAGCATGCGCATCTTCGCCAGATTCTGTTTTGTATATGTTGATGTATCTGCTAGTCCCGGAAGAGTGTTGCTCAAACAGTTTAAGTGTATACCAGACTCCTGCTGTTAGTGTTATTTGATTATCAGGATGCAACATTAATACCATGCGTGTTTTGCTTGTCGGGATTAATCTATCATTCAGGATGTTACCACTAAGCAATGATCCGCCGGAATCATATATATTAAATTCCCTATATTGGCTCTCGTCGTAGTCCACGCCGGAAGGAATCAAGGGAAGAGTGTTATTGGCTTCAGAGCCAGATCCGAAAGAATAAGTGTTATTACGAGACATAACCATAACAAACCCTTTTAACTTTTCACTTGTCCGCGCCATGAACTGTATTGTTATAATGTCGGCCACATCATTTGTTCTATAAGCAATAACAGCATTTCTGCCGTCGCTGTATTGTGAGATATAATCCCCGTCGCCGGACGAGCCAACGCCGGAACCTTGTTTAAGTGTAACAACACCATTAACAAATTCAACCTCACTTGCGTTATAGGTATAGCCTGCTCCACTACTGAAATTCAGCGTAGTATCAAAAGCCACGATCCATTCCTTTCATATCATTGCGGAATGTTGCGTCACTGTATACAGCATCACGGATAACTGCTTTAATGGGTTCAGGATTATTCAATAACAACTCAGCGACACCATTAGCATCTGTGGCTGTTATATTAAAATTGACATGAACCTCAACAGGCCCCCTTTTACCCTTTGATATAACAGGGATGCTTCGACCATCCGGCAAAGGGACGATTGCTTCATTCATTCCGCCTTCGCCGACCATAGCAAGCATGGGCCTGTCAACTATTCCGCCTGTTGCCATACCCTTAGCGCCCGATGGGATGATGCCACCATAACCGCCTATATCCTGCTGCGCATTATATCCGCCAGCGCCTTGTCCATACGTGGAAGTTGTTGTATTAAACAAAAACTCGATTGCTTTCATTGCTGCCAGTTTCGCTAACATCTCACCTATTGAAGCAAGAATGCTACGAGCCATGTTCTTTACCGCATCCGATGTATTCTCACTACTAACAATAATAGTTGAGAATATATCCCCGATGCCCTCACTTAAAGATTGATAAGTTTCCATCATAGTGTTATAGGCTAAGTCGGATACGTTTTCAAGATCTGCTAGAATATCTTCATTGGCTCGCTTGACTCCGGCAAGAAAACCTTCTTGTTGCTCTTGCTTAAATTGTTCATTGAACTGTTGCTGTCTTTCAGTGAGCCAGTTATAATATTCATCCCAAGTGATCTTGTTAGTTTCAGCCCAATCTTTCATCATAGCAATGTCATCTTCCATTGCTTGGCGCGCTTTAATCATCTCTACGTCAACAGCATCAGCCTGTAACAGTTCCATTTCACGATTGAACTTTTTACGAATATCTAAACGTTCATTGTTAGCGTCAATACCTAACTGTGTTATTGCTCTGTTTCTTTCTTCTTCAGCGGCTTCTTCATAGCGTCTAGCATCTTCATCTGTTATTATACCGGCACCTAACGCTTCTTGAATTGAAGCAATATCTTTGTTATAAATTCCCTTTATCTTGAATTCATCAGCGGCTCTACCTGTTAGTCCATAAGCGCCAAATTGGTTTTCAAGCGCTATAACAATTTGCTGCTTGCGCTTCTCCGCCGCTTGACGCATTACTTCAATTTCATCATCAATAACCTGTCGCTGATAGCGTTGCCATTCTTCAAAAGCGGTTTGCAGACTTTCGCCTACCTCCAAACCAATATCACTACCACTAACAGTTAAGGACTTACCATAAGCAGCAACAAGATCCCTTAGTTTATTTTCTTGTGGCAACAACGCCGCTAAGCGCGCTTGACGCTCCCGCTCGTAAGGATCTCCGATTGATAACAGATTGCGCTCTTGCATCATGCGCCCTAACAGATTCGCTTGCTCAGGAGTCATAGGCGCTAAATTGCTACGATTAAAGTCAACCCTTTCTCTGGGAGTAGTAGCAGGATTGATTGGATCAATTCCAAGATTCATAAACAGAGCATTAACAAAAGAGCCATCAGTCCATGTCCTGTTTATTTGTTTAATTCCATGCTCTATTTGTTCTTTCATTCCAGAGAAATAACCCGCCATATCATCATGCGCTTTATCAGCGGCTTTGTTAAATTCGTCGGTCTTATCATATAATGCGAATATCATGTTATCATAGAAATCTTCGATGGGATCGGGAAGGTCTATCCCTAACCCTTCAACTATATCTAACATATCCCGCATGTATGTTGCCACACTATCAGTTACAGCAGCACCCGCTTTTTGTTTAAGTGTTTCAATACCACGATCTAAAGTCTGCCAGCCAAACCCGCCGGGCTGTAACACTCCGCCAACTACATTATNNATTAGATCCGCCTTGTATAATGCTCACGAAGTCTTGAACAGCAGAGCCAATTAAACGCCAACCGTCGGCGGCTTTTGAGGCATACTCAGCAGAACCTTTGAGAAAATTGATAATGTTATTGGGCTTCTGTTTATCATCTGCATAGGCTTCACCTAAAGCAATAACTTTGTTAGCGATTTCTTCCAGACCTTCAGATATTTCTTCCCGATGGTCTAATATGTATTGATTAATATCTTTTAACCAATCAAGAACATGCGGAGCAATCATGTTACTGAACTCCATCATAACACCACGGCCTGCTGCTCTAAGGTCTGAAAATTCGCTTTGTATATCAGAGGCGACCATTGCTTCTTGTTTTGTTAGTACAAGATGCAAGGCCCTTGCTTTTTCCATCTCCGCGTTGAATTCTTTAGTTCCATTAATCAATAACTGTACAACACGCAAACCTTCAGAATCAAACAATTTGAATCCAATAGCAGCGCGTTCTGCTTCATTGCTTAAACCAGCAAACATATCACCCAATAACGGGAAGATTTCTTCTACACTTTTCAAACGGCCTTCCGTATCATATATTAGATCACCCATTTGTTTAAGTACAGGGAGCGCTTCACCACGACCCATAGCATCAAATTCACCTAATCGTCTAGTGAATCTTTGCAGAGCCATAGCAGTTGTTTCGAAGCGTACACCATTTAATTCACTAACATGTTCAATAGCACTCAAAAATTCATGGGATATTCCAAGCCGTTTGTTTAAGTCGTCTATCTTATCAGCATGTTTTGTTATGGCGTCAAATCCACCAGCAATCCGTCTAATTAAATAAGCAGCGCCCAAGCCCAGCAAGGCGTTACGGATATTAAACACCGTATTCTTAACAGTGTCCAGTTTGCTATTGACGCTGCTGCTGAATTGTGATATTTCTTTATCCGCTTTGTTAAAGTCCTCTTTTAACTGGTCTTTAACGTCTAGCAGAATCTGTAAGCGTTTCTGTTCTGTTGCCATTCAGTCGCTTTCCCTTAACCTGTTAATTTCACTACTAACAATCTTTGTTGCCTTTATGAAATCAACTGACTGCTCAAGGAATCCGCCAGCAACCGGAAGAATGTTATAACCTTTCAACATGCCAAAAGCATTAACAAATCTTCCGTATTGTTTATAGACACTGAGAGGGCAAATGAATATATCAATCATTCCCTGTCCCCCGCATGCCTTGCACCTCTCACTGTTATACCCATAACAGACAGTGCATGTAATGGCTCCTTGAGGAATGCTATCATGGCTCGGCGAGTCGCAAGCCCATAACATTCTTTGCTTCGGATCTGTTGCACAGATATGACATGATCGTTCAGACCAGCCGCCCGCTAACACCTGAGCAACAATGATTAGTTTTTTACTTCTTCGGCAACATCAACCTCATTGTGATACTTGCTTATTGCCCTACCTAACTTAATAATAACAGTTTGAGGAACAATAGCATTAATGTCCTTATCCGTCGGGGGCGTTCCCACAGGATTACTATATTCAGGACCATTAGGCCACTTCCAACCCCTGAGAAAGATCCTGATACAGTCAATAGCAAAAGAACCAATAGCAGTCCCGTTGCTGGAAGCAAAGCGCATTGTAGCGTCAGTCATAACAGCATCTTCGATGTTTGTTAGTGCTTTTTTTATAAGCCACTTCCGGCCTTCAATAGGATCTCCGTCAACAACTAACTCATGAATTTCGTTAGGGTCGATGTTATTAGGCTTCATTTGTTAATGCTCCTGTCTGTTTAATTCCAATACAATCCGCAATGCGGACTTCACTTTGTTAGCGTACTTACTATCTGTTGCCCAACTCTTTGCTACAGCGTCAATTAACGAGTCATATTCGACCAGTGTTCTAGGTTTATATTGCATGTTATGCAGCGCTAACCTGAAATCCTCATAAGCCGAACCATAACAAAGAGTTTTACAATAACGTTCTATGCTATCTTTCTGGGTAAGAAATGAAACAAAAGGACGGTTAACATTTATCCTGTTGCCGTTGGAGTCTTCTTCCCAGGTGTTATAGTTCGTGTGGAGATCCCACATTGACCCATCCCACGTAAGGCCGAACAGGTTATTGCTGGGAATCTTGTTACCCCAGCCTGTCTCTATACAGGCTTGCGCTAACATGATTTCAAGGGGGATGCGAAACCAATAGCATAATGCCGCCCCTTGACTTATTAGTTCAGTTAAGAACTTTCTTTGAATGTTGTTAGGCGTGTTGCTCATTAGTTCACATCCCCCTTTTGTTTAGGTCATTGTTATAGTAAGTTCGTTATCGTTAGTTCCTTCAAGGTCGAAGCCAACATCAACTGTTGCCAATCCGCCTCTGTTGCCTTCATTCACGCTACGATAACTAACAGACGGAAGATTAAAAGCGAATTGATTACCGGCAGCAGAGCCAAGATTGAATGTTATTGCTCCCTGCGTTCCCGCTTTCAAACGTCCGATGAAATCGTGACTGGCAACAGATTCCATTTCAGGATTGATTGATCCTGTCGGGTTCCTGTCACTAATGAAGTAACTCATAACACCTTCAGCGGCATTAATATCATCTCTAGGCGTAACAGTGTTACCCATATCCAGACTAACAGCGCCAGCCTTCATAGTGCTAACACCACCAACAGAAAGTGATGCGGCTTTAAGTGTTGGCGGTATAACAGTCGGATAGGTAATAGCAAGATTGGCGGAATCCGTGTTAGCGGCCATGAGTCCAGTAAACGTGAAGGTAATAACAGCGCCCTGTGCTCTGTTTAGTTGTATGCTAACGTTACCGCGAGCGCCATAGAGCACCTTACGCACACCATCAAGATACCGCCCAATAGTTAGTGACGGGATAAGATCCATGTTACTAGTCGGAGTCCATACAACGTTTTTACCGCCTGTTAGTGTTCCTTCCTCTACTGTGTTGCCAGCCGCCTGATCATTAGTTAACGGGTTCCAGAGATCAATATAATCTCCCGTACCATCAGATCCGATTGCTTTAACTTGGTTATCCTCTTCATTACCGCCAGCCAAATCGAAAGCAATAATATCATTAACAGTGATTCCGGTAGTATCCGTAAGATAAACTCTTGTATCTCCAGCGGAAGCGCCGTTAGCCGCTAACACAGTTGTTGACCAATCACTAGCACTAGCAAGGCCAGTCGCGCCACTGTTGACGGTAGTGCGCAATCCGCACGCTTCCATAAAGCGATACCATTCAGGCGGAATGTTAGCGGTTCCACTGCCTACCATTAACATACTGAATGAAACACTACCAACAGGTACGCCAGCCAACGGAGCAATCTGTGTTAATGTATCACGGTGTTCTTGCCTGTCCTGAAATTCCTGTTGTGGATTGAAACCTAAATCCATAACAAGAAACTTTGCATTATCAGCGCTTCCCAAAGATTCGGCGGTTCCTTCAACTGCTTCATAGACTACTTCAATCTGACTTTTGCGAGTTAGTTTTCCACTCATCTTGTTATATCTCCTGTTTTGGGTCCATTGTTAGTGTTCTATAGTTTACAGTATACTCTAGTGCAACAATAGCAAACGGTTGTCCACCATCCTCTTGACTAATACTAATAACATTCTCAACGTTGTTTACATAAGTATCAAAAGCCAAGCCGTCTAAGGTCGGATCATAGGCTTCTATAACAGTGCGTATATCATGCGCCAATTTACGCAATGCAGTATCAACATTCTCACTAGTATCAAAGATACTCAAGGCGCCTATAACACCAACACTTAAAGCGCTAGTTGTTATAGGTCCATTGCTAAATTCATTATGATCATGTGAAGTGTTGCCACCCCAGAACTTAACAGCGGGAAAGGTGTGGAACTCTATGACTTCATCTTCAGACCTTGCTACTTCTGCTAGTGTAGTGTAGTAAGGACTTATATTAAATCTATAAACGTCTCCTACTTGAGGACTGTTGCCAGCACTCCAAGTCATTGTTAGTTTAAATCCTTGGGGAGCGTATTGCGTAGGGTCTGGAGTAGGAGATTCGTCTCCTGATGTTATTGTTATCGTATCAGTGTATACGGTGGTCCCGTCGCTATCAGTAATAACAACATCAAAGGTAGCGGTTTTAGGCGTAACGGTAAAGGTTGTGCATGTTAATGTTACGGCCTGCTGTTTACCATTCCAAGGGTAGTTATCAGGGTCTGTTATATGTAATGGGGGATGCATGCTCCAATCCCCTGAGAACGTTAACACAGCATCGGAAGGAGAACCCGCCGCGATATATGTTAATGATTCAGGAGAATGCGCTACGATACTTTCCAATCTTGTTTTGAAGACGTCTAATATTCGCTCATCTACAGGCAATCTCTCAGGCATGTTATCGCACCTCTTCAATAACAAAAGATATGTTATATTGATTATAACTAACATGAGTATAGGTTAAGGTATCATTAACAAAGCGAACTTCTGTTAGTGTTCCTCCCGGCGGAGTCCATTCAAACGTTAATCCCGCACCTGCTGTTGATGCATAGAGAGCAGTAATAACATTCTTTTCTTCTTTTGTCGCGTTGTTTATATTAACGGTCCACGACCTAGCGTTAAAGGAATGGACGAGTCTAGTTGTTAGTGCTCCTTTGACGGTTTCCTTAACTTCATACTTTGAAGAACTAACTAAAGGAAAGGAAACTCTAGTTGTTAGTGTAGGCATTAATCAATCCCGCCATAAAATATCTCCGCTTCTTTTGTCGCATCGAGAATATCAGGCCAATAACTATCTGTACGCCAAACAACGTTAGAGTAATAACCCTGCTGTTTCTGGGATAGAGATGTTATTCCATCTGCTTGCGCCATTGCTTTAGCGTTGTTTAATACGATATCGGCAACATCATCGAGAAACTTTTGAATCAACAAATTACCGTCTTCTCGTTTAAGCAATTCATTAACAAACCATTCGGCGCTGAATTCAGGATGATCTTTAAAGGCGGTTTCAAGGTATATGCTAACACCGCCTACGGTGTCTGGAGTTATAATTTCATATGTTATAGGTTTGGGGTTTACCGTAATTGTTTTTTGAGCGGTTGCATTAATAACAACTCCGCTTATAAATAGTACAGCAGCAATCAATAACGCTATGCTCTTCTTCACGCTATCTTCTCTCCTTTAAGTGATTTGTTAATTGCTAGGTCTAACAACTTATCGTGGAATCTGCCGGGTTTGCTTCTATCCTCCCATGTCTNNCGGTCCTTTAGTTAAGAAGAATAAAGGCTCCAGTTTGCTGCCTCTTTTCATTTTCTTAACTCCGAACAATATCAGCCAGCCGTTTTTACTACGTCTAACAAAGGTGTTATCCCATTTACCCGCATTCTCTAAGGACACTCTTAAAGGTGAAGGATATCTAGGCAACCCGGAAGGTGTTAGTGCCGCCTTCAAAGGTATTGTTAGATACTTTGCTTGTTTAGGGAATATATCAACTTCTTGTCTGTTGACGCTTGAACCCTTAACAGACGGCAGCCCTTCATGGACTGCTATCATAGAACCAGAACCGCCAATATTAACGGAAAGTTCTAAACGTTGTTTGTTTACTTTGTGTGTTAGTGTTCTTCNNCGGATCTATAGTTAAGAATCTTTCCGCTAGGCTTACCATAACGATACTTACCGGATAAACGTTTTGCTATCGCTCCTTCAAATTGACTGCCTATTCTGCGAAGAGTAACAAATAGGTTATGGTGTGTTTCTTCCGGGAATCGTTTAAATGCTTTTTTTATATCATCTAGAGAGGCTTCATTAATGCGCACTATAACACCTTCACTCTTTTCAATTCAGTATCATCAAGTATTTCAATAACACCATCCAGTAGTTTAATTCCCGGTTCAAAGTTGACGTTGCCTTGTCTGCCTGTTGACGATGATGCTCCTAGATTCTGTCTTTTATTAAATATGTGGAGCACTTGCATTTCACACGCCCTAGCAAGAACGGGATATTCAGACATAACAGCACTGGTAACATCAGCATCTGTTGCTCCACTAACAAGGCCGCCTTCATACTGTATCTGTACAGCAGGGAATCCACGTTCTAAAGCATAATCAGTAACATGCACTATTCCAAGATTAGCCATAACAGAGTAATCGGAATAAAGTGTTAGTGTTGCTCCCTCATCAAAGTTTCCTTGATAGTGATTTTTTACTATAACAGAGGATGTTGTAACAGGAGCAGCCTTTAACCAAAATTTATTAGTTTCTTCAAGAACTCCAAATTCCTCTGTATAGGTGTCTCGTTTTATTTTAGTGTTTAAATAGTTTTCAATTTGTTGGCTTACGGCAGCAATTAAATTTGTTAGCAATGTATCGAAAGTGTTGTCTATAACACTGCTAACATGAAATGTTTTAACCGAATCCACTGTTGTTAGTGCTAGACCCATAATTTAGTTACTCCAAAAAAGTGACCGCCGGGGAATGTTATCGCTTGGGGAACAATAACATCCCCCGGGGTCCAAGGGTGGTGTTGGGTCTTTATACCCTGCTAATGCTAGGCATAAAGGTTTATTACCATGTTACACCGGAGTTCCCTGTCTTGTTAGTGTAACAGGGTTGAACTCCCTTACTGTGTTGATGTAACAGGATCAGAGTAATTACGACTAAGCAGTGCCATTGCTGAAGTCATAATGCTAACAGAGGATCCGGTTACGTCAAAAACAGCACGAACCGCGTAAGCGGTAACGCTTCTAAGATCCACACTAATAACTTCTATAGTGGGATTAAGTTCATTATCAACCTGTGCGTGTGTTGCTCCACTGATATCTGTAAAAGTGTAGACACTAACAATAGCGTTGACATCTTGAGTAGTAACAAGTCCATTCCATGCGGAGTCATAAAAATTAAGATCGCCGCCACTTGCTACAGTATCAACACCAAGACTGAAATTGTTAGTACCGCTTGCAGTATAATCGCCTTGAAGAACAATATGATAAACTGTTGTTGCAGCAACATCAACAGGGGTATCAAAAACAAATTCAACCCATTCTCCAGTAGTGCTGATATCAGCAACAGCAACTTTACGAGAAGTGCCAATAGCAGTGCCGTCGGGATCATCGCTGCTATCGCCTTCAATAGTCAGCCAAATGTACTTAGAAGCAGCAACAGCACCTTTTTGCTTGCCGTATAGTTTAATTGTTTTAATGCTTCGGGCGGTTGCGCCAATAGTTATTTTTTTACTGATTTTGATATTGCTAGAAGCGCCATCACGCAATTCAACAAAAGCCTCACCAATATCAGTTGACGCCAAACCACTAACATTAACTTCTTCTGTCAACACGTCAGAGGCTTGGAGTTTAACATCAAGTGTATCGTCAGCACTAACAGCACCGACATTAATAACATGCGCAAGACTGTTAAAGCCTCGGCAAATAATGTCTTCGCCTTTCTTG
>NPIE01017155.1_pt1 | contig 10690 bp, 10 predicted proteins | sample 8637661 | NCBI WGS metagenome assembly NPIE01 (sample SAMN07420842, study PRJNA396082) | bioreactor metagenome | isolation source: sample BA12 brine-fed electro-methanogenic bioreactor BA | place: Japan: Kochi | collected 2016-12-09 | reverse complement strand
TGACCGGCAATCTCATATCAACGTAGATCATCGTCATCGTCGCTCGATGATGGCCTTCAGGTAGCTTCGGACGGACTGCGTGACTGCTCTCAGGTCCTCCCGATCGGGGATAATCATGCGACGAATATCGATGCTTGTCAGGCGCCTGAAGATGATAAGTATCCATCCTCCAACCAGGACGTATGACAGTGTTGAGGCCAGCGCAGCGCCAGTGACGCCCATCCAGGGAATCAGCAGCAGGTTTGCAGCGAGATTGAGTGCCGTGCTGATCATCGAGATCCCGGGGAATAGATGGCCTTGTGCGGCCAAATGACCACTCGCGACCTTGCCGACTCCGACGAGCCAGACTCCCGGAAGCAGGATCAAGAATGGGGGGACTGCGGACGCGAACTCCGGGCCGTAGAAGACACGGACCACGGGGGAGATAAGTGCCGCGGCCACCAGACAGACGAGTGTCATCAGTAGGCTGGTGACTCTAGAGGTGCGTGAGGTCAACCGGGGCCCCTCTGAAGCATCCAAGCCCATGGACTTCGACAGAATCGACGTCGCGAGCGCGTTCGGCACATACCACATCAGCTCCGCAAAGGTGACCGCGATCGAGTAGATGCCCACTGACGCGGCTCCCGCCAGGTAGCCAACGAGGATGATGTCGAACCGATAGTTGAGGTAGCCTGCGAGGTTGCCAAGGTATGACTTCAGCGAGTACTTCGCGGACTCCCTGAATGCTGCGATGCGCACGGCCAGGTGTCCCAGGCGCGAGCGCATCGCTGATACAACGAAGGCCAGTGACACGAGGCCGGTGGTGACGGAGATTGCCAGGACCGCTGTGACATTCAGTTGACCGAGCGCGTACGCAGCCAGCACGAGGAGCAGTGTCAGGCCGGTCGCGATCATGTTGGCCAGGGACGCCTTCTTGAGAAGCCCGAGGCCGTTGCCAACCGATGTTGCGAAGCTGGCGACAAGCGCCACCGGCAAGAGTGCGGCAGCCACAATCGCCCCGCTGACAGGCAGATCCGGTACCACCGCTAGTGGTCCGATCGTGAAGAGCCACACGATCGGCGCGCCTATCGCCCCGCCCGCCAGTGCCGCCAGGATCGAGTTGCCGAGCGCCTCACCCGCAGGTTGCTTCCGCCGGCCCACGAAGTAGAAGTTGGAGTAGGCGAGCCCGAAGCTCAGGACGACCATGAGCACACCTGGCACCTGTTGCAGAACACTCAGCTGGCCCTTGCCTGCGGGGCCGAGTGTGCGGGCGATCAATACACTCACGATGAAGTTCACTCCGAGCGCAATCACCTGCGCGGCGAGTTGGTAGGCAGACGTTGAGCCAAGTCGCACCGGCTGGTAAGGAGGCACCGTTTCACCCTCGGTTCGCGGCGGAGCGACGTCCACCCCGCGGTCCTTGGGGCCGTGTTTGTCTCTGGTGTCCGCCACATTCACCTCTGCGCTTGTCGGCATTGCCACAGCATCAAGATACAATATGGACATCTGCATGCCCGGCGGCCGACAGCGGCCAGAATGTGAGAGACCCGTTGCCATCGTCCTTGCTCGGCACCACCGTGTGTGTGCTTGTCACGAACGATGTCTCGCGGGATACCCGTGTGCGGCGTGAGGCGCGTGCGCTCATGGATGCTGGGGCTCGAGTGACCATCATGGGGATCGGCACTCCTAATGGTCAGGTCAATGGCGACCTCGAGACTCGGCTACTCGAACCGATGTGCAGTTCCACGCATCCAGTGCGGATCGTGAGAGTGGCATTCAATGTCTGGCGGACCTTGCGTTTCGAGCGCGCGCTGCGTGCTGCCGCAGCCGATGTGCATGCCGATGTGTACCACTGCAACGATCTTGACACGCTCGGGGCGGGCGCACGCGCTGCATCGCATTTCGGGGCGAAGCTTGTCTATGACTCGCATGAACTGTTCCTTGAGGGTGAGGGAACAGTGGCACATTGGCAACGCCCCTTCTGGGCTCGCACCGAACGGAAGTGGTGTCCTCGTGCCGACCTGGTCATAACCGTGAACGATGCAATAGCCGATGAGCTTGCCAAGAGATACGGCATAAGGAAGCCCATCGTTGTATTCAACGGGCCTGACGAATGCGCCCACGCAAGCACTGTCACACTCCCTCTCCGCGTGTTCTTTCAGGGTAGCTACACTTCCGGCCGAGCACTGCCCGAGGTGATAGAAGCGATCAGGCAGACCGAGGACGTGGCCAATCTCACGCTGCAGGGCTACGGGCCGCTTGAGACGAGTCTGCGGGCGCGCGTCGCGGAGTCCGGCCTCGATGATGCGGTCACGTTCGTTCCTGCATGCCCTCCCGAGGAGACCGCCCGTGCAGCTGCAGGATACGATGTCGGCATCGTCGGCTCGACCATGGTTCAACAGAACTCACAACTCGCCAGTCCCAACAAGCTCTTCTCCTATCTCGGCGGCGGCCTCGCGCTACTCGTGCCCGACCTTCCCGTGATGCGCAGCATAGTGGAGGAGTACCAGTGCGGCGTGATTGTTCCTGAAATGACCCCCGACGCAATCGCAGGTGCGATCCGCTGGCTGGCTGATCACCCCCACGACGTGGAGCGCATGAAACAGGGCTCGGCGAGGGCGTGTGCGGAGTACGCATGGTCGCACCAAGCTGACAAGCTTGTGGATGCCTATCGCTGCATGTTGGGTGGCACGGGGGTGCGGTCTTGATGGACGCATCCCTGGCTGAGGACGACTTCAGGTCGGACAATCGCAGGTCTAGGGCAGTAACAAGAGTGCGGCCTCCTCGCGTACTGCACGCGCCCCTGAACCTTGCGAATGACCCTTGGTCGCTGACGCGCGGTCTGCGGGAGATCGGGGTCGAGGCGGACCTTGTGACCGTGCAAACGAACCCATTCGTGACGCCGGGCGATTACGACTTCTCTAGTCGATCGCGGGGTGCGATTGCGCGGGCCGCTTCCAAGCTTGCGTTCGTGCTGCGCGCGATGCAGCGTTACGATGTCTTCCATTACAGTTTCGGCCGAAGCATCCTGGAATACGAACTGCCGGGTGCCGGCCTATTGGATCTCCGTCTTGCACACGCGCTGGGCAAGCCGCTCGTTATGACGTTTCACGGTTGCGAGGTGCGAGGTCTGAGCACAAGGAGCTGCAGCCTATGCGCGCGTGATTGCGAGATGCAGCGAAAGGCGCGCCGGCTGAACCTCGCGGCCAAGCATGTGTCGCATCGGTTCGTCACAACCCCTGACCTTCTCAGGGATGTCCCCGGTGCAACGTGGATACCTCAGGCGGTGGATGAGGTCAGATCACTGGCTGAGATTGGCGTTCGGCACCACGGGCCGTTGATTATCGTGCATGCTCCGTCCGCCAGAGCAGCGAAGGGCACGGATGCCGTGATTGGCGCGGTCGCCGAACTGCAGCGTCGTGGTTGGCCAGTGGAGTTGCGGTTGATTGAGGGGATGTCGAGGCAAGAGGCACTGAAGGCCTATCGCGAGGCCGATCTCGGCGTGGATCAGCTGCTCTCAGGTTGGTACGGCGTGTTCGCCGTCGAGATGATGGCGATGGGCAAGCCGGTGGTGTGCTACATGGCTGACTCGGTGCTGCGCGCTGCCGGGCTTGGCTCGGTACCGCTCATCAGCGCGAGTCCGGCCTCTCTTCCTGACGTCCTGGAGGGATGCGTGGCCAATCGCGAGCGGCTGGCGGAGATAGGGACAGCCGGTCGCAAGTACGTGCTTGGCATGCACGATCCGGTGAGCATCGCGCGGAGGTACGTTGACGCGTACGCTGCGCTCACACGAGAAAAGGAGTATCTCTTGTGGCCCGAAGGTTGGAGCCATCGCGCGGGATGAAGGGCCAGGAACTCCTGCAGAGGTCGGATAATGGGGAGGATTCGCAGCCGCAGGGCGGACAGGATGCGCGAATCACTGGCGGTTGCCGCGGTTCACGACGATTCGGAGGATGTAACGGTGCACGTGCTCATGCTCGTCCTCAACGACATGACTGCCGACACCCGAGTGACCCGCGAGGCGTCTGCTCTTGCCGAGGCCGGACACTCGGTCACAGTGCTTGCGCTCAGGCGTCGCGGGTTGCCGGAGGAGGCAACCGATTCCGGGTTCGTCGTGAGACGCGTCGCCGACTCGACCACAGCAACATGGAGGCGGCCGCTGTCCAAGGCCGTGCAGTCGCGCAGACGTACGCTTGCGCTCGTTGAGGCGGGTGTTGAGTGCGCCCCGGACATGGTGCACGCGCATGACAGCGACACGCTCGTCGCCGCGGCCCGGATCGCTCGACGCAGGCGGGCAGAGCTGGTCTACGACGCACACGAACTCTATCCGGACATGCTGTCGGAGTTCGGTGCGTCGGGCTCTTGGCTCGTGCAGACTTACTGGCGTCTCGTGGAACGACGCCTCGTGCCCCGGGCGTCGGCCGTCATCACGGTGAGTGGCGGTCTTGCTGCGGAACTTGCGCGACGATTCGGCGTCTCGCCGGCGATAGTTCGCAATGTGCCTCCGCTGCGGCCCGTTAGCGACCGCGACCGGCTTCGCGGTGAGCTCGACCTCGCCGACGATCCCCGGGTGGTGCTACTGTACCAGGGCGTCTTGATCAAAGGCCGGGGCTTGGGCCGGCTTCTTGAGGCGATGACCCTCGTGGATGGTGCCGTGCTCGTCATCCAGGGGTTTGGCCCGCTCGAGTCCTCGCTCAAGGAGCGGGCGGGTGAACTCGGGCTCGGTGATCGAGTGCGGTTTATGGGACGGCGTGCGCCCGGGGATCTTCATGCGTACGCATGCGGTGCGGATGTTGGCGTCGTCATCTACGAGCACACGACCCTCAACAACTACCTTGCCGGCCCGAACAAGCTCTACGCGTACCTGATGGCGGGACTTCCCGTTGCTGCGAGCGCGTTTCCGGGTCTCGAGGAAGTCGTAGAGAGGGAGCGTGTCGGACTCACCTTCGAGCCCAGCGACGCATCGTCGATCGCCGATGCACTCAATCGTCTGAGCAGTAGCGTCCAGCTTCGGGCTGAGTTCGGCGAACGCGCACGAGCGCTCGCGGAGAGCCGATACAACTGGGATCGCGAGCGGCGCGTCCTGATCGACCTGTACGCGCGCATCGGGAGCGATGCGACCCACGACACCCCGCTCGACGCTGGCGCGCCGGGCGGGTAGTCTAGTCTGCGTTCCCGATACCCTCGATCGAAGGTCACCGCATGTCACTCGGATTCGTCGTCGGCGTAGGAAAGACGCGTTTCGGTCCCACGAGCCGCTCGATGGTCCAGCTCGCCCAGGAAGCGATCCTCGGCGCGCTGGACGACGCCCGCCTCGAGCCGGCCGACCTCGACGCGTTCATTGTTGCCAACTTCCTGGGGGGCCCGAACGACTCGCAACTCCATCTCAACGCGGTGGTCGCGGGGCTCATGCCCGGGCTCAATCTCCCCAGCTGGCGCGTGGAGGCCGCGTGTGCCTCCGGCGGCGTTGCGCTTCATCAGGCACTGCTGGCCCTGCGCACATACCCACGAATCCTGGTGCTCGGTATCGAGCGGATGAGCGGCGTAGTGGGAACGGCCCTCACTCGCAATATCGGCATGGCCGGTGACGTGCTGCTGGATCAGGCCGTCGGCCTCAACTTTCCCGCGAGCTACGCGCTCGTAGCGCAACGACACATGCAGGAGTACGGGACGTTGCTCACGGACTTCGAGGCGGTCAGCCTCAAGAACCACGCGAACGCGAGACTGAATCCGAGGGCACACTTCTACCACAAAGAGGTCGCGCAGGCTGACATCGATGGGGGTCCCACGGTGGCGGCTCCGCTGCGTCTCTACGACTGCTGCCCGGTGTCTGACGGCGCAGCGGCGGCGGTACTGTCCGCCGAGCGTATCGACGACCGCAGCGTCCCGGTGCTTGGGAGCGCTGTGGCAAGCGACGCGATCTCGCTCGTGCAACGTGAGTTCCACACGGGCTTCACTGCAGCGAGGGAGGCGGCACGCAGGGCGTACGCGCAGGCAGGCGTCGCGCCGGCGGACGTCGACTTCGCCGAGGTGCACGACTGCTTCACCATCGCCGAACTCGTTGCGATGGAGGACCTGGGACTTTGCGCGCCGGGCGAATCGGGTCCGATGGTCCGCGAGGGCATGACAGCACGAGATGGGCGACTGCCGGTCAACGCGAGCGGCGGGCTCAAGGCGGGCGGTCATGCGATCGGCGCGACGGGCATCGGACAAGTGTATGAGTCGGTCACGCAGATTCGGGGCGAGGCTGGAGAACGCCAACTCGACCGCGCGCGCGTCGGCCTGACGCATAACGTTGGCGGCGTGGGTGGGACGTGTGCGGTCCACCTCTTCGGAGGTGATCGGTCGTGACCTGCTACCGGTGCGCGGCGTGCGGTCGTCACTACGCCTACGAGTTGGACGTGTGCACGTACTGCCGCGTGCCGCTCGAGCACACTCCGGGCGGGACAGCCAGCGTGCTCGCGGTCACGCGGGTCGACGTGCCGTCGCTCGGTCACGAGGACGTGCCGTACTGGTGCGCGCTGGTGCGCGATGAGAGCGGGTGCCAGGCGCTGGTCAAGCGTGATGTCGCGACGGAGACGGGCGCCACGATCTCACTCGCTGCCGTGGAGGTCGAGGACCGCTCGGTCGTGGGCATCCTCGGGACGGGCACGATGGGCCGGGGACTCGTCGAGCTGTTGCTGTCGCGCGGCCACCAGGTTGTCTGGGTCGGCCGGTCCGATGAGTCGCTTGCGAGCGGGCGTCAACGGGTGGCCGACCGACTGGCCCGGGTGATGGATGAGGACGAACTCGAAGAGGTCTCGTCCCGACTGGTGACCTCGGCGGACCCTTCGGCGTTCATCCGCTGCGATCTCGTGATTGAGGCCGTTGTCGAGGAGCTCGAGCCCAAGCGGGATGCGCTCGTTCGTGCCGAGGCGGCGATGCGGCCTGATGCGGTGCTTGCCACCAACACGTCGGGGCTTCCGCTCGACGAGCTATCCCGGTCGCTGCTTCGGCCCGAGCGCTTCGGCGCGCTGCACTTCTTCAACCCACCCTCGCGCATGCGGCTCGTCGAGACGTCCACATGCGCTTCAACATCGGTCGAGACGGCGGCATTCTTGGACGATTTCTCCCGCTCGCTCGGGAAGATTCCGATCCGCATCGCGCAGCGCCCGGCCTTCGTCGTGAATCGCGTGCTCATGCCGCTCATCAACGAAGCGGTCCGATCGCTCGAGGAAGGAGCGGCCTCAGCGGAGTCCATCGACGAGGCCATCAAGCTCGGTCTCAATCATCCGATGGGACCACTGGCACTCGCCGACCTCATCGGGCTCGATGTGGTGCTGAGCATCATGGAGAACCTCGTCGAGCGCACGGGTGACGAGGCCTACGATCCGCGACCGCTGCTCAAGACGCTCGTGGCAGAGGGCAAACTCGGTCGGAAGACGGGCGAAGGGTTCCACTCCTACCGATAGCGGTCAGCGATCGCGTCTGAGCGCCCTGAGGAACTGATCGTGGGGGATGGCGAAGTTTCCAGTGACGCGCATGCCCGGGGCCACGTCACGTGTCACCACCGCCCCGAGGCTCACCAGCGCGCTCTCGCCGATCACCAGCCCGTCGGAAATGCATGCGGACGGTCCGATCCAAACGTTAGCCCCAACGCGGGTGCTTCCCGCCACGACTGCACTGGCCGCAATCATCGTTCCCTCGCCGATCACCACGTTGTGCGCGATGTGAACGAGGTTGTCGATCTTGACGTCGTTGCCGATCACGGTGTCGCTCAGGGCGCCCCGGTCGATGCAGGCGTTGGCGCCGACGTCCACGCGATCACCGATCCTGACACCCCCGAGTTGCGGGAACTTCTGCGGGATGCCCGTCTCGTCGCGTTCGTATCCGAACCCGTCGGAACCGAGTACGGCCCCCGCGGCGATCGAGCAGTTCTCGCCTATCGTCACGCCGTCTGCGATGCGTGCTCCAGGACCGATGCTGGTGCCTCGTCCCACAGTTGCCGCGCCGACGATCGCGCCATCACCGATGCGCACGTCGTCTCCCACGGTCGCCTGCGGCGAGATGACAGCGGAGGGGTCGATGCCGGTCTTGAGGCGTTCGAAGAAGAAGCGTTCGATGACCCGGATCAGCTGCAGTCGTGGGTTAGCCGCATACGCAACGACCGCGGCAGCGGTCACGGGTGTGCCCCTCGACGCGGGTTCCTGGGCGATAACGACTGCAGCTCTGCACTCCCTCAGGCGCAAAGCAGCCGTCTCGTCACGCCCACGGATGAACGTGACATGACCTGTTGTTGCCGCATCGAGCGGCGCAGGGCCGGTTACGGCTTCGGCCAGGCGCTCGCCGTTGACCACATGCACCTGGCACGTGTCAGCGAGGTACTCGGCCAGCGTGCGCGCGGTCACGTCCATGCGATTCGCTCCCTCGGCGACTCATACGCTCATCATACAGTCTGGCACAATGCTATTATCGGGAGCCGACCAACGCCACTGAATGGACCTCGCGTGCTCGATCGAATGCCCGACTTCTCGAAGGACCAGTACCGACTCGTGCTCGATGCGCTGCTTGAGGCGGGCTACGTGAGCCAGCCGCTTCATCGCATGGGCGACCCGGTCGGGGGCCGGACGCTGTATCTCCGCCACGACGTGGACTTCCACCTATACCGGCAGGACGAAATCGCGCGCATCGATGCCGAGGCAGGCATTACGTCGACGTTCCTCGTCCAGGTGGCCGGCTACTACAACCCTGCGCTACCGGAGAACCGGGCGGTGCTCCATGCGATCGCCAGGCTCGGCCACGAGATCGGGCTGCATTACGACCTGCGCGCGTACCCCGAGGACCCCACTGAGGCGCGGGCCCAACTCGATTTCGAGGCGGACTACCTCTCGCGTGTGGTCGGTGCCCCGGTGCGCACGGTGGGCCTTCACGAGCCGAGTGCGCAAGACGTCGACTACTTCCGCTCCGTCGACGGGTACGTGCATCCGCACGATCCGCGGTGGGGTGAGGATCTCGAGTACATCAGCGACTCGTGCCGGGCGTGGCGGGACGAGCGGTTGCTGGCGGCGCTGCAGCCCGACGGTCCTCGGCGGCTTCTGCTGACGTTGCACGGCGAGTTGTGGCTTGCACCTGAGATAGACGACCGGCTCGAGTATCNNCTCACACTACGCCGACCGGCACTTCGGGGACTACATGACACGCGTCTGGCAGGAGCACCCTGCGGTGCTGCTTGATCGGGAGCGGCGCCATCGTGAGGGCTAGTACCCCGCCGCCCGCTCGACCGCTGCAGCCAGTCGCACCGCCCGAAGGCCGTGCGCGCCGGTGACGGTGGGCGGGCGTTTGTCCACGACCGCCCCGACGAAGTCCTGCAGCTCGCGGGTCAGTGGCTCGCCGCTCCGATCGAGGTACGGCACCTCGACGACGTTCGCCTGACGATAGAGGTTCGGCTCGCTGTCGGCGAACTCCACGGTCGTCTCGCGCTTGATCTGCACGTCTTGGCGCAGGCAGTCGGCGACGATGTAGCGGTCGGCTTCGGAGATCGCTATGCGCCGCACCTTGTCCTGCGTCGCGCGCGAGGCCGAGAGCGACGCGATCGCGCCGGACGGGAACTCGAGGAGCGCCGACGCNNTCGGTGAACACGGGTGCAACGACCGCCTCGATCTTCGAGGGTTCCTCGCCGACGAGTTCGCACGCGAGATCCAGGTCATGAACCATGAGATCCGAGATCACGCTCGATGTGATGCGAGGCGTGAACGGCGACATGCGCTCGAACTGCACGAGCTTAGGCTCGCGCGGCATGGCGAGCAGGAAGCGGATTACTGGGTTGAACCGCTCGACGTGGCCGACCGCGAGCGTGACGCCGGCGGCCTCGGCAGCGTCCACCAGGTCCTGCGCCTGCGCTTCGGTCCGCGCGAGGGGCTTCTCGATCATGAGCGACACGCCGCGCTCGATGAGCGCAAGGCCAATCGAGTGGTGCTGCTCGGTGGGCACCGAGAGCACCGCGATTTCGATGTCGATAGCCTCGTCGACGGACGAGATGGCTGCGGCGCCGACCGGTCCGGCGAGAGTCGTGGCTCGCTCGGTGTTGGTGTCGACGATGTACGCGAGGTCGACGTCGGGCATTCCGCCGAGGATTCGGACGTGGTGGCGGCCCATCATGCCAGCCCCGATGACTGCTGCGCGAAGCATGAGCCTACTCCTTTGTTCCGGGTGGGGTGCCTGTTCAGGGTGCCACACGGGATATACTGGTGTCGAGGCAGTGCAGGAGCCGTCAGAGAGGTGACATGAACCCACCGACCCCGCGATTCTCCATCGTCATGCCCGCATACGACGCGGCGTCGACCATTGATGCGTCCATCGCCTCGGTGCTCTCGCAGCGGGGCTACGATTCCTTCGAACTCGTGGTTGTCGATGACGGCTCCACTGATGCGACGCGGCGGATCGCCGAGGCACACGCATCGGACGACGCGCGCGTGCGCGTGTACTCGCAACCCAACGCGGGAACGGGCGCTGCCATCTCGGCGGCGATCGAACGGGCAAGCGGCGAGTTCATCGTCCAGCTGGGCGCCGACGACGAGCTTCTACCGACGATGTGCGCCACCATGAGCGCGTTCATCGACGCGCACCCGGGCTATGACATCTATTCGTCCAACGCGTACCGCTTGTACCCGGGTAATCGACGCAGCGTCTACCATCGCGGACCGCGCTTCGAGCGCATCATGTCGCTTGCGGT